>Ga0316202_10001159_pt1 | contig 21925 bp, 17 predicted proteins | sample 3monrhotite_MG_FD_204934 | JGI IMG/M metagenome (GOLD analysis project Ga0316202, IMG submission 204934) | Microbial mat bacterial communities from mineral coupon in-situ incubated in ocean water Damariscotta River, Maine, United States -... | ecosystem: Environmental > Aquatic > Marine >... | reverse complement strand
TCCCTTCTCCGAGCCACGCTGGACCCAGCCAGGCGCATAGGTCTGGAGGATCGTCCCGACAACCAGGGCCCCGACCTCGATCACCGCCAGGCTCCCGAACTCGCAGGACTCGACGAGGGTCAAGCTGCGCTTGTTTAGCAAGCTCGGCGCGCCTGCCTCGAGCGCTATGGGGTGAACGGAGTGCAGCCGGCCAGCGATCTCGTTAGCCTGACTCGACCACCCCGACGCCGGGAAGTGAAACCGGTGGTAATCCGCAGGCGCGAGGCGAGAGATCAGGACTCCACCACCAGCGAATCGCTGGGCCAGCGCCGGATCTCCCCCCAGGAGCTCTGGGAGGCTGACTGAGCAGTTCTTGACCCTCAGCGAGCGGTCGGCCGACCAACTCGGGAACACAAGGGTCCTAGCGTCGCATGGGGACAAAAACGCGGCCTGATCGGGGTCTAGGGGACGAACCCCAGGACGGAGTCTCCGCGCGAAGAAGGCGTCTAGGGAAGGGTAGTCTTCTAGGGGCAGCTCGGCTTCGCTGGCGTCGATCCCGAGGCGAGACACGAACTCCGCGACCCCCGCCTTGCTCCCGGGCAGGCGCTTGAAGAGCCCATAGACGTGGCTCAAGGGGGGCCAGGTCAAGACGCGCGCGGTCAGCGCTCGCCCCAAGCGACTGCCGTAGAAGAGGCTCAACTCCCGCTCGCCGAAGACCCGCTCTTCGTGCCACTCTCCGCTCTCGCGGTCCAGGTATCGGATCGACTCCATAGGGCCTCTGCAAACGCCTCGGACCTGCGGCGCGGACCCGCTAGCCGTCGAGCTCGTCGATCAGGTCGAGGAGCTCGGACTTGGCGTGGCTGTTTCCCGCAGCCTCCGCGCGCTCGACACCAAGCCTGGCCACGGCCACCCCTTCCTCCTCGCGGCCCTCTTGCCCGAGGAGCGCCGCGTAGTGGTAGTAGGTCGGGACGTAGTCCGCGCTCTCGCGAACCAAGCGCTCGTATTCAACCAGGGCTTCGTTGGCTCGGCCCAGGCCCTTGAGCTGCATAGCGACCCCGTAGCGCAAGAACGCGCTCTCGGGGTCCTCCGCGAGCATCTCCTGGAGCGAGGCCAAGCGCTCCTCTTGGTCCTCGAGGGACGGTTCAGTCACGAGCGAGGACGCGAGGCGAAGATCTGGACGATCAAGAGCAGGGAGCAGAAGCCGAACACCAGCGCTATGCAGCCCAAGAGCACGAAAGACATCAGCCCCAGCGCCGGCTGAACGAGGGTCAGGATCCCGCCCACCAAGACTAGGTAGGCGTAGTCGCGACTCCCAAAGCTGCTGGCCAGCATGTCGCCGAAGCGCTCGAGGCCGCTGGCCTCGGCGCGTGGCGGACCTCGCCACGCGGAGACGGCCAGGAGAGCGATGACGGCCGCGACGCCGGCCACTCCGACCAAGGTCGCTGACACTGGCTGCCCGCTGAGGCTCAGGCCCTTGCGAGCCATCTCGGGGAGCAGCTTGAGGGCCTCCTCCCAGCCCCCGACTCCCGGCGGTGGGTGATCGAGACCCCAGGCCATGGCAGCTAGGACGAAGCTCAAGATCGCGTGGTCGAGGAGGAAGTCGTAGCGGCGGGGGCGATCGTCGAGACGCAGTCGAGCCAGCTCGCCGTCGCTGCGGTCCAGGATCGCTGAGATGACTAGAAGGAGCCCAGCGACCAAGGCCAAGAGAGGCTTGCCCAGGGCCAGCAATACGCCACCGGCGCCACCTATGACGGCTCCGAGACCGGAGACGAAGGTCGGCGAGATCCTCTCCTTGGACAGGAGACCCAAGGTCACCAAGCGAGCGAGGTGCCGCCCGAACCACTGGTCGAAGAGACCGTCCCCGGACCCTCCCGCGAGGGCGTCATAGCAATAGCGCTCGGCCTGGAGCGCGCGCTCACGCTCCCTGAATTGCCGCCCGTGGGTCTCGCTCACGACGCGACCGATCAGGCGCTCCTCGCGCCCAACTCGATCGAGGGCGGCGCGCATTCCAAGCTGACTCATGAGCTTGAAGTCGTCTACCGGACAGGCGAGAGCGCCGGCTAGGGCACCGTCGTTTGGCTGGAGGTCGGGTCCGACCTCGACGATGGCGCCGCCTTCGGTCCGGGCCCGGAGGCCGTCACCATGATCAGAGATCAAGAGCGCGACCTTGTCTCCACCGACGCGGGTCATGCTCTTGAGGGCGTTGCCGTCTTGAAGAGCCCCGCCGTCCAGCAGGAGGAGACGCCCTCGACCGAAGGCGTCCTCGGGCGGATCGCTGTCGTGGATCTCTATGGATCCGCGGAATCCAGCTTGCGCTGCAGCGATGACCTCAGCTCGGTGGTCGCCGAGGCGGGATCCGCCGACGAGGAGGAGACGCGGAACGCCGGCAATCTCAGCCGCGCGGGCAGCGCGCTCGAGCAAGCTCCGCCCAAGAAAGGAAGTCAGCGGGCTGGGGTCCGCTTGGAGGTCGACCTGAATCACCGCTCCCACGGTGACGTCGTCTTCAGCGGTCCGCTTGCGTGGGCGGAGCGCGCTGCTGAACCGCTCAGTGGGCTGGTCTAGGTCGTCGAAGTTCTCGACCGGCGCAGTGAAGCGCTTCGTCGAGGCGTCCTTCTTCTCGTCTTCAGCCGGCTCTTCGAGAGCGGGCTCTTCAAACGCGGCCTCTTGGACTGCTTGACGGCTCTCGCGGAGAGCCGCTACATCGGCTCGCGAGACTTTGGTCGTGTCGTTGACGACCGCCGAAGGCGCCTCGCTTCCGATCTTGCGCGTGTCGTCGTCGATCGCGTTGACCACGGCGGCTGCGTGGGCCGCGACCGCAGCTTGGAGCGCATCTTCGTCTGACTTCGCGGGTGAGTCCGCGCCGCCTTTAGCTGCGAGGGCGGCCGTACGAGGGCGGACCAGGACGACGACCCGCGGGCGGGTGGACGCTGCTGCTGTGCTGAGGGCCTCAGGCCCACCGATATCGGACACACGTCACCTTTCGGAGAAGGCCAGAGCTTACCTCAATCCAAGGTCAGGAAAGACCCCGCTGGGTGGAGAGCTTGGGGCGGGCGACCTGATTCCGACCCTCGATTCAGGCACGGAATTGGGGAGAGGCGCGGTTACTATGCCGCCAACAAGGGGTTGACATGAGTAAGGACGCGACTCAGGGCGAGCGCTACGTGCAGAAGGGCTTCGGTCTCAAGAAGCAGATCAAGGGGCTCCTCCAGAACGACTATCACAGCGGAATGGTCGACGCTCTGCGTGAGGCTGGCCACGCCGTGACCTTCGGCGACGTCACCGTTCGTCTCGCCAAGGATTTCGGCTTCTGCTACGGCGTGGATCGCGCCGTCGATCTCGCCTACGAGACGCGCGAGCACTTCCCGGACAAGACGCTCTACATAACCAACGAGATCATTCACAACCCCTACGTGAACCGACGACTCGTCGAGCTCGGCGTCCGCTTCCTCGGGCGCGAATACACCCTCGCCGACGTGACCTCCGACGACGTCGTGATCCTGCCCGCGTTCGGCGTCACGACGGACGAGATGGAGGACCTCCGCGCCAAGGGCTGCGTCCTCGTCGACACGACCTGCGGGAGCGTCATGAACGTCTGGCGTCGAGTCCGCCAATACGTCAAGGACCGCCGGACCTCCGTGATTCACGGCAAGTATGCCCACGAAGAGACTCGGGCCACGAGCTCGCGCGCGACGGAGGAGGGCTGCCACTACCTGGTCGTGCGCGACCATCCCGAGGCCGAGCTGGTGTGCGCCTACATTCGCAAGGACGAGGGCGCCCTCTCGCGTGAGGCATTCCAAGAGCGCTTCAGCGCCGCGGTCTCAGAGGGCTTCGACCCTGACGTTCACCTAGAGCACATCGGCCTCGCGAATCAGACCACGATGCTCTCGACCGAGTCCCTCGAGATCGCGGGCATGTTGGGAGAGGCCGTCAAGGCGCGCTACGGCGAGGAGCACTCCGAGCGCTTCCGCTCCTTCGACACGATCTGCAGCGCGACCCAGGATCTCCAGGACGCGGCCCTCGAGCTCGGCCGCCAGGGCGACATGGATCTCCTCCTCGTCGTCGGGGGCTACAACTCGAGCAACACGAGCCACCTCGTCGAGATCGGTCGCGAGTTCTGCCCGAGCTATCACATCGACTCGGCCACGGAGATCCTCTCCGAGAGCGAGATCCAGCATCAGCCCCTCGACGCCAAGACCACCACGCTCAGCCGTGACTGGCTGCCCGCGGGACCGATCACGATCGGGATTACCGCCGGCGCTTCGACCCCCAACCGAACGGTTGGGGAGGTCGTCGAGCGAGTCCTCGAGGTTCGCAAGATCGACCCTCGCCAATACCTCGAAATCGCGCGGCGCCCTGCGGCGCTGCCCATGGCGCAGTAGCCGGTGGCCGAAGAGATCGAGCGGGTCTACCTCCTGACCCAGCTCCCCGACCTTCCCCCCCAAGCCGAGGCATGGCGGATCGAGCAGGGTTACCTCCCTGATCCGCCGGCGGGAAGTCAGCCGGGGACCTATTACGAAGGTCGCCTGCGGCGCAAGGTCTCGCCCGAAGGCAAGGAGGCCTTCATTCACACCATCAAGAGCGGGCAAGGCCTCGTTCGCGAAGAGAACGAGCGCGACCTCGACGCCGACGAGTTCGCCGCCCAGTGGCCACAGACGGAGGGCCGTCGGATCTGCAAGACGCGCCACAAGGTCGCCGAGGACGGCCTGGTCTGGGAGATCGACGCCTTCGACGAGCTCCCCTTGGTGATGGCAGAGGTCGAGCTCGAGAGCGCCGACCAAGTCGTCGAGCTGCCCCCTTGGCTCGCGCCCCACGTCGTCCGCGAGCTGACCGAGGACCCGCGCTATCGGAACTTCGCCCTCGCGACCGAGGGCCTCCCTGCCGGGCACTCCGCATGAACTCGCCTGCGGAGGCTGAGGCCGCGAGCGAAGATCCGCGCGGGCCTCGCCCCCAGCGAGACTTCCCCGTCGACGACGTCGAGGAGGGGTCCCGCCTCGAGACCTTCCTCCAAAAGGGCCTCGGATACCCCCGCTCGACAGCGCTGAAGGCGATCCGCAAGGGCTGGGTCCGAGTCGACGGGAAGCGGGCCAAGGGCGGGAACCGGCTCTCCATTGGCCAGATCGTCCGGATCACCAACTACGGCCTCCTCCCGCCCCCTTCCCTCGACGCACCGGAGCCCCCGCCCAACGCGCGAGGAGTCAGCCCCTCCTTTCGGTCCCGAGCTGCGGCCTCGATCATTCACGAGGACGAAGACCTGGTCGTCTCGACCAAGCCCAGCGGCGAGGTCGTTCACCGGGGATCTGGCCACGAGGCCGGCTGGATCGACGCGGTCGGTGTCGTCCTCGGCGCTCGGGTCACTCCGGTCGGACGCTTGGACCGAGACACCTCGGGCCTCTTGGCCCTCTCACGCAGTCGCCTCGGAGCACGCCGCCTCTTCGAGTCCCTCAAGGACGGAAGTCTTCGGAGGACATATCTAGCGCTCGTTCAGGGCGAGCCGCAGCGCAAGCAGGGCAAGATCGACCACCCCCTCGCCAAGTGGGGTGAGGCCGGCGAGGAGCGAATGCAAGTCGACCCCGCTGGCGCACCGGCGATCACCGTGTATCGAGTCTTGGCCGGCTCACGACGCGCCAGCCTGCTCCAGGTCGAGCTCGAGACTGGCCGAACCCACCAGATTCGCGCCCACCTCGCGGCCGAAGGGCACCCGGTCCTCGGGGACCCGCGCTATGGGACCGGCGCCTCTCACGGCCTGAGCATGGACCTCCAGCTCGAGCGCCTCTTCCTGCACGCCGAGACCTTGGTCCTCCCTCACCCCAAGACGGGCGAGAAGATGACCTTCCGAGACCCGCTCCCCGAAGACCTCGAGCGCGTGGTCAAGCGACTCGGCCTCGACTAACCCGGCCTCTCGTGGACGGCGGGGACTTCCGCCGCCAAGGTGTTCTGCGTGACGCCCCTCCCCAGCCTCCCTGCTTCGTGCCCCTTTGGTGCCGCCTGTGGCTGACCCACCTCCCGAGGAGCTGAGCTCTCTGGGTCAGGACGAGGACCCGCACGAGGCTCGGGCCGTGGAGCGCCGACGCGCTCGCGAAGAGCAGCTGGCAGGCCTCCTGGGAGACCTCCCCGCAGAGGAGGCGAGCGAACTCCGCGACCTGCTCGGGACCCTCGGTGCGGCCGCTGAGCGTCTCCCCGGTGAGGAAGGCGCCCCCCAGGCCCCGAGCAGGGCCCCTCGCTTCAAGCCCGAGAGCAAGGACGGTGTCGCCAAGGGACTTCTTGTGGCCAGCGTCGCGGCTTTCCTCTGCGCCGTTCTTTACGGCTGGGCGATCGGGCGATCCCTCCCGCCTTCCCTCTTGGCTCATAAGGCCTGGGTAGAGCGTGGCGTGCTGCCTGGAGGCCCGACTCCGGCTCGCGGACAAGCCGTCCATGCCGAGCTGCGCGACCCCTGGGGCCAGCCCTACCGCCTGGTGTATCGGGGGAGCGCGACTTGGAGGATCTACTCCTGTGGCCCGGACCGCGAGGACGATCGAGGACTCGGTGACGACCTCGTCCTGCCTGGTGGGTGGCGCTGGCTCCTGGGGGTCCTAGCGATCTATGGCGAGGGCATGCTGGGGATCTTGGGGCTGATCTTGGTCTGGTTGGGAGCGGGCCTGCGCGTGCTCTGGCTACCCCGGAGCCGCGACCCCCGCGTCGAGAGCGCCCGCGCCATAGGCCTCTTGCTCGTGCCAGCGATCCTGAGCTGGCTCGCGGCCCGCCTCTTCGGGCCCGAGTTCGTGGCGATGCTCCCCCAGAGCTTCGTCCTCCCCAGCGACCTCGTCCTCTGGGGAAGCGTCGCCGCGGTCTTGGTCTTGGGCTTCTTCCTGATCAAGGGCTGGCGGAAGGCGAACCTCCCCCAAGCCTGAGTCACGAGCTACTCCCGTCGCTCGAGGCCACGGTATAGGACCTCCAGGTGGCCCTTGATCCACCCCGGGTCCGCCGCCTTGTTGGCCTGGCGGGCTTCCAAATAGAGCTCGCGGAGCGCCGGGGACATGGGGCCCTCCCCTTCGTGGCAGTCTTCGAGGAGCAAGAGGGCCTCGAAGCGGAGGCGCGGAGCCCGCCAGCTCGGACTCGCACAGGCGAGGAGGCGAATCGTGTCCAGTGCTGACGCCCGATCCCCCTGCCACCGGTAAAGGGTGGCTCTGAGGAGGAGCGCCGGCGAGAGCCCGGGGTCGAGCTCCAGGGCGCGCTCGAGGGCCGCGAGCAGGGGCCCGAGGTCGTCAGGCGGGCGTGGGTGTGGGGTCGTCGGGTTTGCCTTGGGGAGGTAGGTCAAGGCGAGGTAGTAGTGGGCGCGGGCCCACTCGACTTCGTTGAGGACGAGCCTGATGTCAGCTCGAAGGTCCTCGCGCGAGAAGCTTCGTTCGGGGGGCGGCAGGCCTGCGGTGAAGGGATGCCCAATGTGACTCAAGTGACGAGCCCACTTCCAGTCCGCCGCGACCGCCAGCTCGAGAGCGAGGGACTCCGAGTCGGACTCTCGCTCACGCCAGGCCTTGAGGTAGAGCGGCAGGGCGGCGGAAGGGGTCCGGCCTTTGAGCTCGACGCGCGCGTCCCGGTGGGCCTTCGAGAGCGGGTCGAGCCCCTCGTAGAGATAGACGCGCAGCCAGGCGTCTCCGACCCGGGTCGGGGGCTCCGTTGAGCGAGCGCGATGGGCGCCAGCCCTGACGAGCAGGGCAGCCTCCGTTCGAGTCCGATCCAGGGCGGTCGCTGTGCTGAGGAGGTCGTAAGCGTCCTGGTAGGCGAGGACCGTCTCCGGGAGAGGCCGGAAGGTCTTGAGGCGGAGGAGCAGCCTTTGCGCGCCGCAGTGCCCGGATCGCGCCAGGCGCGTGACCATCGGCAGCGACTCCCGAACGTCGCTGATCCCCCGGAAGGTCGGAGCCAACCAGTCTAGGTAGCCCCTCAAGCAGAGCTCGAGCGCGGCCCAGGCGGCGCGCCGCTGTCGCTGAGGTGCATCATCGCGCGCGAAGTCTGGCGCGTAGAGCCCCAGCTGAGCGACGTCGAGGCCCGATAGCTCCCGCAAGAAGCGCGCGTCCTCGGGAGAGTGCTCTTGATCCGCGAGGGTGCGCTCCTTGAGCTGCTGGAGGTGCGCGTGGAGGTCCCCTCGAAGGGTAGCCATCAGGGGATAAGCCCCTCGCCTAGCGTCCTGCGAGGGTGAGGGCGTCGGGGGGGAGGGCGTGGTCGAGGGCGCAGGCGTGGTGGTGGTGGGCCCAGGGACAGGTCCGCCGTCCCCCTGGAATACAGCCCAGGCCCCCGCCGCAGCCAAGCACGATAGCGAACCGAGCAGCGCCAGCACCGGCGCCCGGCGAGACGATGCCGCCTCAGGCGGTGGAGCGAGGAGTCGCGCACGGACTTCTTCCGCGCTCGGACGTCGCTGAGGATCTCGCGCCAAGGTGTGATGGATCAACTCCTCCAGCCACTGCGGGACCTCCGCCAGGGTCCCGAGGCGCGGCGGAGTGTCCTCCTGAAGCGCCATCAGCTGGGCCACGACGCCGCCGGCCTGAACCGGGATCGGGGGGCGCCCGGCGATGGCGGCATAGAGGAGGGCGCCCAGGGAGTAGATGTCGGCCGCCGCGCCCGAGTCGATGCCTAGGGCCTGCTCGGGAGCCATGTAGAGGGGGGTCCCCAAGAGAGCACCGGTCTCGGTCATTCGACTGAGGTCCGAGACCCGCGCCAGGCCGAAGTCCGCCAAGAGCGGGCGTCCGCCCTCGTCGAGGAGGACGTTGGCAGGCTTGAGGTCGCGGTGGGTGATCCCGACCCCGTGAGCGGCGGCCAAGGCGCCCGCGAGCTGCGCGCCGAGCTCCGCGGCCTCGGGCCAGGGGAGCGGTCCCTGCTTGAGGCGAGCGTCGAGGCTGCCTCCGCTCGCGAACTGCAGGACCAGGTAGGGGCGCCGCCCGTGCCAGCCGGCTCCGTGAACGAGGACCAGGTTGGGGTGCCTGAGGCGCGCCAACGCCAAGCCCTCGCGCTCGAGGCGCGCGACCTCCTCGGCGTCGATAGCGCTCAGGGTCTTGATGACGACCGGGGCCCCGGTCGTGAGGTCGCGGGCCCCGAACACGACGCCCATTCCCCCGCGCCCGATCTCCTGCTCCAAGCGATAGGTCCCGACGGTCGCCCCCGGGCTCCAAGGGCCGGTCACTGTGCGCGTCTCACGAGAGGCGCTCGTCGTCGCTGTAGATCCGGCCCGTCCCCTCGCGGAGGAACCCGACCAGGGTCATGCCGAGCTCGTCTGCGATCTCGACGGCCAGGCTCGAGGGCGCCGAGACCGAGGCCACCACAGGCACCCCTAGGCGGGCAGCCTTGACGACGAGCTCGAATCCACCACGTCCAGAGAGGACGACGGCGGCCTGATCCAAGGGACGGTCGACGCAGGCCCCCAGCGCCTTGTCCAAGGCGTTGTGTCGCCCGATGTCCTCTCGGACCGCCCAAACCTCTCCGGTCTCGGCGCAGCCGACGGCGGCGGCGTGGGCCCCGCCCGTGGCGCGGAACAGGTGCTGCTCTTGGCGCATGCCTTCGAGGAGCCGGGACAGGGCCGCGAAGGTCGTCTTGGGCGCCCCGCTCGCGGGGGAGTCGAGGTTCTGAGCCAGCCCCTGGGCGCTCGCCAGGCCGCAGAGGCCGCAGGAGGGCCGAATGGCATGGGCCCGGCGCAGGCGCGTGCGCGCGACGGGCGAGAGGCTCGCGCCTCGGACCAAGTAGACCTGGACCTGGGCCACAGGGCTCTCGGGGCTGGGAGGGGTCGCCTGAATCCGCTCGATTTGAGCGACCGACTGCAGGATTCCCTCGCCGAGGAGGAACCCGAGGGCGAGCTCTTGGTCGTTCCCGGGAGTCCGCATCGTGAGGATCGACTCGTCACGGACCTCGATCACGAGCGGAGACTCGACCAAGACCAGATCGGGTCCCTGGTCGGTGGGGACGCTGCGCAGGCCGGGGTGCTCTAGAGGTGGGGTCGAATCGTTCAAGCCAGGAGCGTCGCTTGGAGGTGCCGAGCGCGCAAGGCGGGGCCTCTGGCAGAGGGCTCTGCCTTGCGCGCTGCGAGAGGCCCTCATCAGACGTAGGATTGCGCGGTGATCCTCGCCCTCCACAAGCTGCGCCTGATCCTCCTGGGGGCGATCCTGAGCGCGCTCTTCGGCGGCGTCGCAGCCGCTCAGCAGGAGGGCGCGACCTTTCGCTTCGACGAGCTGGACCCTCGGGACTTCGAATACAACGACGAGTACTTCATAAACGTCCTCAACTACACCCAGCGCATCACGCACCGCTGGAAATACGAGGACGCGGCGCTCGGCTACTCCATCACCGCGGGCAGCCTCCGCAACGACGAGCTCTACCTCGATCAGCGCGCCAAGGTCCGCCTCCCCTTCAGCAACTTCCTGACCGCCGAATACCGCTACGTAGAGTGGGAGGACTACGACTCTCGCTTCCAGCGCCATGAGGTCGAAGCCCTAGTTCGCCTGTTCCGGGAAGACTTCAGCCTGCCCCTCCTCGAGACGACCGGGAGGACCCCCAGCGCCGACGGACTCTTCATAGGCGGTCAGGGTGTCCTCGACGCCGACAAGGAGTTCGCCGACCTGGGGTTCGTCGCCGGCTATCGCAATCGCGTGTTCGGGCTCCGCTTCGACGCCCTGACGCCAGACTTCTTCTACAACCAGAAGAACCGCGAACGCGCGGAATACACGAGCGACCCCTACACCCTCCGCGCGACGGGCTGGCTGAACCTCTTGGGCGGCGACCTCCAGCTCGAGGCCTGGTACAACCACGAGCTCCCCCTGCGCCTCGTCCTCCCCGAGCGAAACGGCGGGACCGTGTTCCGCTATCGCCAGGTCCGAGCGGGATTCAAGGCTCGCTGGACCCCGCGCTACGACCTCCGCTTCGACCTCCGCATCCGAGCCGAGAGAACTCGAAAGCGCCGCCGCGCGCAGGACCCTGACCCGATCCCCGAAGAGGCGCCCCTCAGCTATCGCCTGAATCGGGAGGCGTTCCGCCTGAACGTCCAGTCGGAGTTCGACGTGGCGCCCCTCTGGGGAGAGACGGCCAGCCGAGCTCAGGACACCTGGGTCTTCTCGCTCCAGGTCCACCTCCTCAACGAGCTGACCCGTCGCCCGAGGACTCCTCTCGAGCGCGACACCCTTCGTCGCCAGGAGACCTATGCCGAGGTCGCCTACCTGCTCTCGATCCCCTCTCCTGGCCCCGACTACCGGTTCGCGATCCGCGTCTCGGGGCTGGCCGGGTTCCTCTCCTGGCGAGACGTCCGCCCCGGGATTCAGAAGCACCGCGTGACGGAGAAGCTCCTCGCCAAGCTCGCAGCCGGGTTCGAGGTCGGCTTCCGCGACGACCGCGGGAGCGCCTTCTTCCAAATGACCTGGCGCGCCGACGACCAGAGCTTCGGCGGCGGGAACGTTCAAGTACAGATGTCCTTCTGAGGCAGAGCGAGAGTTCGCTCTCGCGCCTCAAAGGTCCGGGCTGGGGGCATTCGAGGTGCGGTAGGCTGGGTGCATGTCACACGCGCACTATTCCCCCCATGACGTCGCTGACCCCTTCGGCGACACGCCACAGCCCCGAAAGACGCCTTACATCCTGCTGGGGGTCATGGCCGCAGCCCTCCTGGGCGGACTCTGTTGCCTCGGGAGCTGCGTCGTGCTCGCGATCCTGGGGTTCCAGATCGGCGCTGATCAGGTCGCGGCGCAGGTCCGAGACATCCCCGAGTTTCGTGAGGAGATCGGCGAGCTGAGCTCCATCAAGATCAAGTTCACCAAGAGCAGCGGCGACAGCGACAACGCGACCTTCTTCTATGACGTCAGGGGGACCAAGGGATCCGGGGAGCTCTTCGTTCGGGTCGACGAGACGCCGCAAGGAAAGGTCGTGCGTGAGGCGAGCTTGCGGACTGCAGGCGGGAAGAGGGTCGCGATCCCGATCCCCTGAGGGGCAATGGCGAGCGATCTAGCGCTCTCGCCCCAGGGGTGGGTGAGACCTCGCTATGATTCGGCCCATGGGATTGAAGCGACTCTTCATCTGCCTCGGACTGAGCCTGATCGCGAGCCTAAGCGCCGGCTGCGCCTGGCGCCAGCGAGACACTGGCGGGAGCGGACCGCCCGGGCCTGAGGCCGTCGAGGGGGCAGGCGCACTCCTGGTTCAAAACCACTCCGACCGGAGCGTGTTCCACCTTCGCTGGAAGGAGTCGCAGGCTCCGCGCTGGAGCGGCGATCGCCTCGACGACGGAGATGTGATCAAGCCCGAGCAGGATCGGAGCTTCGAGCTCCCGCCCGGGACCTACGAGCTGCGACTCGAGCTGGGCGACGGGGGAAACTGGTCGCCTTCGGCCCCGGTTCAAGTCCGGGCCGGAGCTACGACGGTGTGTGTGCTGCCTGGGGCGGCCAAGGCCGCCCTCGGGACCCTCACGGTCCGCAACGACTCGGCCTGGGCGATCAGCCACGTCCGCTTTAGCTCCAGCACCGAGCCGGGCTGGGGGGTCGATCGCCTCCCGGTCGGGGCCTTCCTGACCGCAGGCAAAGCCCGCTCCTGGAAAGTCCCCGCCGGACAGTATCAGCTCCAGGTCGAGTTCCAGGATGGGACGACCCAGGAGAGCGCGGCCTACGACGTGACCCTCGGACAGGAGACCCTGTTCCGGATCGGGAACATTCGGAGGGCAGGGAAGCAATGAACGCGACCGCCGCAGTGAAGGCCCACTGGGGCCTCGACCCAGAGGTTCGCTTCCTCAATCACGGCTCCTTCGGGGCCGCCCCGACCTGCATCCTCGAGGCCCAGGCCGCGTGGCGAGAGCGCCTTGAGCGCCAGCCCGTCAAGTTCATGGCCCGGGAACTCGAGGACCTCCTCGACACGGCCCTCGCAGGCCTCGGGGCCTTCGTCGGGGCCAACCCCCAGGACCTAGCCTTTCAGCCCAACGCGACCCATGGGCTGAACACGGTCCTCCGCTCGCTGACCTTCGCGCCAGGCGACGAGATCCTCGCGACGAGCCACGGCTACAACGCCGCTCGAACCGCCGCGACCTACGTCTGCGAGCGAGCCGGGGCGCGCCTGGTCGAGGTCCCGCTGCCCTTCCCGCTGAGTGGCCCCGAGGAGGTCTTGGCAGCTGTCGAGGCCGGCTTCAACGAGCGAACTCGGCTCCTCCTGATCGACCACGTGACTAGTCCCAGCGGGCTCGTGCTCCCCATTGAGGGCCTGGTGGCCCTGGCCAAGGCTCGCGGGGTCGAGGTCCTCGTGGACGGGGCTCACGCCCCGGGGATGTTGCCCCTCGACTTGGACGCCCTCGGCGCCGACTACTACACGGGCAACTGCCACAAGTGGCTCTGCACCCCCAAGGGCTCGGCCTTCCTCCACGTTCGCCGCGATCGTCAGGCCAAGATTCGCCCCCTCGCCATTAGTCACGGCGCCAACGACCCGCGGACCGATCGTTCTCGCTTTCGCCTCGAGTTCGGCTGGACGGGGAGCGCCGACCCTTCGGCTTACCTCTGCGTCCCACGCGCCATCGAGTTTCTCGGCGCCCTCTTCCCGGGCGGCTGGACCGAGCTCTACGCGCACAACCGAGCCTTGGCTCTTCACGCCCGCCAGGAGATGTGCGCGGCTCTAGAGACCGTGGCTCCGGCCCCTGAGTCCATGATCGCCAACCTCGGCGCGGTCCTCCTCCCAGACCTCGAGTCGCCTCTGGCACCAGGACAGGCAGATCCACTCCAAGTCTGGCTGCGCGACGTCCACCAGATAGAGATCCCCGTGTTCACCTTTCCTGGGGGGAGGGTGATCCGAATCGCGGCCCAGGTCTATGTCTCCCGAGCCGAGGTCGCCGCTTTGGCTGCGGCGCTGCGAGCCTGGCGGACCCAGCAAGCGTGACCCGACTTCAAGCCCTAGTCGGAGGGTCCCTGGCCCTCGTCCTCGGGCTCTGCGCCATAGCGCTCTTGGCCCCTCTGGAGGGTCCCGGCCGGGGTCCGAGCCAAGGCGGCCAGCCAGCCCAGAGCCAGGCTCCGCAGGAGGGCGACCCCGCCCGTGGCACCCGCCTCGGGCGAGGGGCCGATCGTGTTGGAGAGAGCTCGACCCCGGACTCGGAGTCGGCTCGTGCCCGGGACCTCGTGTCCGTCTCCGAGGGACGTATCGGCGGCCTGGTCCGGGACGAGGAGGGCCGAGCCTTGGCGCGGGTCCCGATCCAGCTCTTGCAGAGCGGGCCTGAGACCCGCGACGGAGCGACCACGACCAGCGACGCCCAGGGTCGGTTCTGGCTCGACCCCCAAGGCGAGGAAGGACGAGCGGCGATCCTCAAGGTCGGCGGGCTGCGACGTCCGGCCCTCCACGCCCAGGCCTGGCCTGGCGTTCCTCTCGTCGTGGTGCTTCCGACTGGCGGCAGCATCAGCGGGCGCGTCCTCGACGCTGAGGGACGAGGGATTCCGGCCCAGGTCTTGGCCCGAGGAGGAGACTGGGCTGAGGAGACTCTGGCGGGGGCAGACGGCAGCTTCAGCTTCACGAGCGCCCCCCTTGGCCTCGTCGACCTCATGGCGCGACCGGGACCCAGAACGGGGGCGATCCGCGGTCAATCGGAGACCATCGTTGAGGGCGGACAGTCCCCTGGGGTCACGATCCGCTGCCCGCGAGGTCAGACCCTGCGAGGCCGCGTCGAGACTGCCCAGGGCCAGGTCGCCGCTGGCGCCGAGCTCCTGATCTGGCCCGAGGTCGGGAGCGCCCGGGACGCCCGGCGGGCGATCTGCGGCTCAGACGGCGCCTTCGAGATCAGCGGTCTGACACCAGGTGAACTCCTCCTCTGCGCTCGCAAGGGCGAGCAGAGCGAGGGTCCGGTCCCGGTCTTGGTGCCCCTCGGCGCAGACCCCGACCCCCTCGAAGTCAGACTCCAGGAGAACGCGCAGCCATTGGGTCGAGTCGTCGACGCCACAGGTCAGGCCCTCGCCGGCGCCAGCCTCTCGCTGAGCAGGACCGGCTCCAAGCTCAGCGTGACCAGCCAGGACTCCGGAGACTTCGCCTTCCCCGCAGCGCCTTCTGGCGACTACGAGCTCGTGGTGCGTAAAGAAGGCTTCGTGACCCTGCGGGATCGCGTCCGCTTCCTCCCCGGCGGGCCCCGGCTCTGGGTAGAGCTCCTGCAGGGCGCGAGCGTGACGGGTCGAGTCCTCGATCCCGAGGGCGAGCCCCTGGAGGGCGCTAGGGTCGAGGCCCTGGCGCCCGACGTCAGAGCGGTCCGAACCGACGCCCAAGGACACTTCCGCCTGAGGGGGCTGCCCCCAGGCGGGGTCCGGGTCCGCGCCTCGGCCAAGCCTCACGGGGCCGGCGTAGCAGACGTCTTCCTCGCGCCAGGGCAGCGGGCCGACCAGGACGTGGTCCTAGTCCGACCGACAGCGGTCAGCGGTCTGGTCTCAGACGGAGGAGGCGCACCCTTGGCGGACGCCCTGGTTTGGGTCACGGGTCCAGGCGACGAGCGCCAGGGGCGCAGCGACGCCGAGGGCAAGTTCCGCGTCGAGGGCCTGGGGATCGGTCCCTTCTTGGTCAGCGCGACCAAGGCTGGATACCGCCCAGATCAGCGCGATCGCATCGGTCCGGCGGGGAGCGTGGAGCTCTTCCTCGAGGCGGTGATTCCTCTCCGAGGACAGGTTCGCTCCCTGGAGGGCAACCCTGTGCATGCGGTCCTGGTCGCCCCAGCCGAGGCTCCAGCCGACGCTCAGCTCTTCGAAGGATCGAGCTTCGCGATCCTGGTCGGGAGCGAGACCCGCCAGGTGATCGTGCGGGCCCGGGCGGGTCCCGCCCACCACGGTCACGGACCCAGCTTCTTGAGCCCGCTCTACGTGACCGTCCCACCCGGCGGGGGCGAGGTCCAGGTGGACCTGCCGCCAGGCGAGGAGGCGGAGGGCGTGATCCTCGACGCGGGCGGTCGCCCCTTGCCCGGCGTGGCGGTGTCCTTCGGACACCAGCGCGAGGAGGTCTTGGGCGGCGAGTCGGGGCGCCTCTACCTCTTGGGCATCAGTGAAGACGAGGGTCACTTCGAGCTGGCCGGGATCCCGCCGGAGGGGGTGCGAGTCACGATGAGCCACCCCGAGCACGGTCCCCTCGTGACTCAGCTTCTGCCCGGTGGCGACCAGTCCTTCCGTCTTCCACCCGGGTCCGTCCTCAGCGGACAGGTAGTCGGGCCTGAGGGCCGCCCGGCTGAGGGGGTCCCGCTCGTGATCGCCGGGCCTGTCCTGCGTCGGGTCACGAGCGACGCCGAGGGGCGCTACCGGGCCGAGGGGCTCGCCGCTGGGCGTTATCGAGTGATGCGCGTCGACACCGAACAGAGCGCCGAGACCACGCTGGTCCCGGGCCAGACAGCGATCCTGGATCTGCGAGGGCAGTAGTGGAGTTCGAGACGATCCTGCGCGGGGGCCGCGTATACGACGGAAGCGGCGGGCCGGCTCGCGAGGTCGACCTAGGCCTAGGTGGCGGCCGGATCCTCTCTGTGGGCGACCTGAGCGCGGTCCCAGCCGCTCGCGTGATAGAGCTCCAGGGGGCTTGGGTCTTGCCCGGCTTCGTCGACGTCCACACCCACTACGATCTCTGCCTCGACTGGCCCGAGCTCAGCGAGCACTGCCTGCGACAGGGGATCACGAGCGTGATCGGCGGCAACTGCGGGCTGGGCGAGGCCGACACGGGCGCCGTCCTATCGCACGCCCGGCGGGCCCAGCTCGGCGTTCACTTCGGCGTCTTGGCGCCTCTGGGACCGCTCCGGTCTCGCGTCGTGCCTCGCGCGGAGGGGCGACCTGCGAACGCTGCTGAGCGCGAGCGACTGGCCTCGGAGGTCGAGGGAGCCCTCGCGGCCGGGGCCCTAGGTGTCTCCTGGGGACCCTATCACGCCAACGCGCTGATGGACTCGACCGAGATCGAGGCCGCCTTGGCGCCCGCCGCTCGCAGCGGACGTCCCTGGTGTGTCCACCGGCGTCGAGAAGGGATCGGGGGCCTCGAGGCGACCCAAGAGGCCTTGGAGCTGGCCCGGGCGGCGGGGGTCCCGCTCCAGATCAGCCACCTCAAGGCGGCGGGCAAGCTGAGCTGGGACAGCTTGGAGCCGGTCTTGGAGTGCGTCGACGCGGCTCGGGCCGAGCAAGACCTGAGCGTCGACGTCTATCCCTACGACGCGAGCCTGACCTACCTCTCGGCCATGATCCCCGACTCGCTCAAATCGGACGGGGGGCTGGCGGAGGTCCTGCGTGATCCGGCGCGTCGGCCCGATGCGGGCCGCGGGGTCGAAGGGTGGTTCGAGCGGCGAATGGGTCCTGAGGCCATCGTGCTCCTCGAGCCCGCCCTCCCCGAGGTCGCGCGGGGCTCGACCCTGGCCGAGGCAGCAGAGGCGCTCGGGACGGACCCCGTCGAGGCGGCCCTGCGCTTGATCGCGGCCGAGGTGAACACGACCGGAGGCTGGGCGATCTATCGCGAGATGATGGACCCCGAGCAGGTCGAGGCCGTCTTGGATCTCCCCTACGCCGCCGTGGCCTCGGATGCGGTCCCCGAAGAGGCCGGCGACGCCATCTCGGCGCATCCCCGCGCCTTCGCCAGCTTCACCCGCGCCCTCGCGCGCGCCCAGCGCATAGGCGAGGCGCGCTTGGCGGACGCTGTCCGCCAGGCCACGCGACTGCCCGCCGACCGCTTCGGCCTCGGGGACCGCGGCAGGATCGAGGAGGGGGCCGCGGCCGACCTCGTCGTCTTGAGCGCGCTCGAAGAGGGCGCCTCCTATCGCGACCCCTGCGTCTATCCGCGCGGGGTGGACTACGTGCTCGTGGCGGGCCAGGTCGCCCTCGAAGGGGGAGAGCCGACGGGCGCCCGCGCCGGCGCGCTCTTGAGGCCCTGACCAGAAGAAGAGCCGGGGAACTGAGCCCCCGCTTTGCTCTTAGGGCGGATCGCGCTACCCTAGGCCCCGGCTGGGATTCCGCGCGCAGGCGGGTCTAGATCCCGCCCTCGGAGCCCCCTTATGTTCATGGTCACCGGCGGCGCCGGCTTCGTGGGTAGCCACGTCGTCTCGGCGCTCAACGCCCGCGGTCGCGACGACGTCTTGGTCGTCGACGACCTGACCCGCGGCGAGAAGTTCAAGAACCTCGCCGGCGCTCGAATCGCCGACTACCTCGACAAGCGAGAGCTCTTCGAAGCCCTCGAGCGCGACCGTCCTCCCTTGACAGCGATCCTGCACCAGGGCGCTTGCACGGACACCCTCGAGAGCGACGGTCGCTACCTGATGGAGAACAACTTCCGCTTCTCCAAGCGCCTCCTCGACTACGCCCAGCGCGAGCAGATCCCATTCGTCTACGCCTCGAGCGCCTCGATCTACGGCAAGGAGGGTCGCTTCGAGGTCGAGGCCGGCAACGAGCGCCCGGTCAACGCCTACGGCTACAGCAAGCTGGCCTTCGACCAACACCTCCGCTGGCGCCTCCCCAAGCTCACAGGGACCGTGGTCGGCCTGCGCTACTTCAACGTCTACGGACCCCGCGAGGCGCTCAAGGGCCGCATGGCGAGCATGGTCTACCAGGTCTTCCGTCAGGTCCGCGAACACGGCGTGGCCCGCCTCTTCGAGGGGACCGACGGCTTCGTAGACGGTGAACAGCGGCGTGATTTCGTGTTCGTGGACGACGTCGTCGAGGCCAACCTCTTCTTCGCCGAGGGTCCGCCGCGGCGCGGGATCTACAACCTCGGCTCGGGCGTCAGCCACAGCTTCAACGACCTCGCCCAGCGGGTCATCGAACTCCTAGGCGAGGGACGCATCGAATACATCCCCTTCCCCGCCGGGCTCGAGCCCTGCTACCAGAGCCTGACCGAGGCCGACCTGACCTCGCTTCGCGAGGCGGGCTTCGCGCGAGAGATGACCTCGCTGGCCGCCGGCATCGAGGCTTGCCTGCGAGAGTGGGCGCCAGAGGGGGTCGGCTCTCGCTCATGAAGGCCGCCGTCGTCGGAGCTCGTAGAGCCCGCCAAGGCACGGGGGAGTGGGTCGCGCGCGACCTAGCTCGCTCAGGCGTCGAGGTGTGCGCCATCGTGGGCCGCAGCGACAAGAGTCGCGCACAGGCCCTGAGCCAGCTCGAGGAGCGCTACGGGATCCAAGCCAGAGCCTACGGCTCGCTCCCCGAACTCCTCGAGGCTGAGTCGGTGGATTTGGTGGCGATTTGTTCGCCGCGCGAAGCACACCTGGATCAGGTCCGCGCAGCCCTCGCTGCAGGCTGCCATGTGTTCTGTGAGAAGCCCTTCGTGTGGTGGCCCGGGTTGGAGTCGGATCCGGCAGGAGAGGCGGCGCTGCGGGAGACCGTCGAGCCCCTCCTGGCTGAGTTCAAGGCCAAAGGGCTCCAGCTGAAGCTCAATTGCCAGTGGCCCTTTACGCTTCCCGGCTTCGACGCCTTGCACCCGACCGCTCGCGCTAAGCCATTGGAGCGCTTCGAGATGCACCTGGGGCCGACCCGGGTCGGTCACGAGGCCCTCCTCGATTCGGGGTCGCACCCTCTGAGTATGCTCTACACCTTGGCAGGAGCCTCGTGCGCGGGGCTAGGCAGCGTGTCTGTGCGCTACTCCGACGCCGAACGAGCCGCTATGACCTGCACCTTCGACTATCAACCGCCTACCTCCCGCGCCGGGAGTGTGGTGGCTGAGCGGGTAGGTGTCGAGATCAAGCTGACTCAACACCCTGAGCCGCCCCGTCCCGCGGGGTATGCGATCAACGGGTTCGCTGTGAATCGGCAGATCGAACTTCCCGACTACTCGCTATCATTCGAGGCTCAGGGGCGAACTCAAGCCCTACCCGATCCATTGAGCGCCGCGGTGGCCGACGTCCTCAAGCGCGTCCGCTCGGCGGCTCCGCTCGAGACAGAGCCCGTTCTCGCGGGCACACTCCACCTCCACCGCCTGGTTCAGGCGGCGCGAAACGCAGAGGAGACCCTATGAAGAAGCTCGCGACCGCGACCGGCAAGGAAAAGCAGGTCGAGCTCTCTCCGATCCACGACTTCGCTAGCAAGCTGAAGCAGCCTGGGATCATGGAGCGCCTGCAGGACTACGTCCGTTGGCAGGTCAAGTGGCGCGAGGCTCGCGCTAAGGGCACGGCCATGGAAGAGCTCTTCTCGAGCCTCCCCGATCAAGCCCCGCTCTCGATCAACCTCGACGTCACGACGGCGTGCAACTACGCCTGCGACCACTGCGTCGACTTCGAGATCTTGAACAAGAACATTCGCTACGAGCACGACAAGCTCATCGACTCGCTGACGAACATGCACGCCAAGGGCCTGCGCTCGGTGATCTTGATCGGCGGCGGCGAGCCGACGGTCTACCCGAAGTTTTGCGACATCGTCCGCCACCTCAAGGGGCTGGGAATCAAGATCGGCGTCGTGACCAACGGCAGCCGCCTGGATCGGATCGAGGAGGTCGCAGACATCCTCGAGCCCGAGGATTGGGTCCGACTCTCCCTCGACTCTGGCACCAACAAGACCTTCCGGGCGATGCACAAGCCCAAGCAGGCCAAGGTCACTCTGGAGTGGATCTGCGAGAACGTGCCGCCGATCAAGGCCAAGAACCCCAACTTCAACATCGGGTTCAGCTTCATCATCGTCTGGAAGGACTGCGAGGCCAACGACTACGAGATCCACGAGAACGTGGACGAGATCGTGACCGCCGCCAAGCTCGCCAAGGATCACAAGTTCGACTACATCTCGTTCAAGCCCTTCCTGAACCGCGCCGAGAGCAACAACGCCGAGATCGTTGGCTTGACGCAGCACGAAGAGCGGGTCGACCCGGTCATGTCCAAGATCCGGGACGAGGTCAACAAGGCCAAGGCCTTCCACGGCGACGGGTTCCGCGTCATCGAGTCGACCAACCTCAAGGTCCTCGAGAACGGCAGCTACCGCGACTACACCGACCAGCCCCGCAACTGCCACATGCAGTTCTTCCGCCAGGTCTTGAGCCCGCTGGGCCTCTTCAACTGCCCGGTCTACCGCCACGTCAAGCAGGCCGAGATCAGCGACAAGAACGGCTACGCGACGCCGGAAGAGGTCCGCAAGACCCAGGAGTCGACCCTCAAGCTTATCGACGACTTCAACGCCCGCGACGAGTGCAAGGAGGTCACCTGCCTCTACAACCACGTCAACTGGTACATCGAGGGGCTCATCGACCACCCCGAGCGCCTCGACGAGATGGAGCACGCGGCCGACCGGAAGGACTACTTCCTTTAGGCCGATCTCGATTCTGCCAGCCCGCGCACGCCCTTTAGATCAACGATCTAGAGGGCGTTTCGCTGTACGCGAAGCTCTTCAACGTGCCCGTGCCCGACGCTTTCGGATAGCAGGCTGGCGGTGTGCATCCATCGGTCCTTTGAGTCACAGAGAGCACGAAGATCCACGGAGATCACGGAGAGCGTCTCGCGAGATTTGAGTGCGCTCCGGAGTTGGAAGTGGCGGGGGCGAGTTGGCGCGTCGAAGAGGTAGGGATTGGGAAGCTCCGCCCGACGCAGGCGCGTTGAGGAGGGCGGATCTCGGTGACTCCCCCCCACCCGCAGTCGCTCGACCGGCCTGACCTGGAGGCGCTACTGCGTGCGGGGGTAAGCCCCGCCGCCACATCCCGCGGATTTACGCGGGGATGGGGCAGGTCAGTAGCTTCGCCATTGCCCCCGCTCAGGGCCCGCGAGTTGCCTCGCGGAGGCCTAGGTGTAGCCCTTCTTGCGCTTCTGGGCTTCGAGTTTGGCGGCTGCCGCTCGCGCAGCCGACGGGCTCTCGAAGGACTTGGTCTTCTCCTGGCCCGTCGTCCCCAGCCGTCCGTAGCGGACAGCGTGGGAAGAGCCCGAGACCTTGATCTCCCAGAACTTGTTGGACTTCGCGTCGCTGTATTCGAGCCGCGTCCAGCCCTTGGTCGCCTTCTTGGTCGCCTTCTTGGTCGCCTTCTTGGTCGCCTTCTTGGTCGCCTTCTTGGTCGCCTTCTTGGTCGCCTTCTTGGTCGCCTTCTTGGT
>Ga0316202_10001157_pt1 | contig 21973 bp, 12 predicted proteins | sample 3monrhotite_MG_FD_204934 | JGI IMG/M metagenome (GOLD analysis project Ga0316202, IMG submission 204934) | Microbial mat bacterial communities from mineral coupon in-situ incubated in ocean water Damariscotta River, Maine, United States -... | ecosystem: Environmental > Aquatic > Marine >... | reverse complement strand
CTTTTTTCTTTTGTGAACTTTTTCTTTTAAGCTTTTTTCTTTTTCTTTTGTGAGCTTGTTTGTGTACACCTAGATTTGTCTTTTTTGTTTCACATTTTCCTGTTCGTAAATTGTCATTCGGTCATACCATGGTGGAAACACCGGATCCCATTCGAACTCCGAAGTTAAGCACCATTGGGCGTGCCTAGTACTAAGGTGGGGGACCACTTGGGAACCGTACGTGGTGAATGACACCTTTTGTTTTCTTTTTTTCTTTTCTTTTTTCTTTCTTTTTCCAGTAACGGACAGTATGGCCGAGTGGTCTAAGGCGTTAGATTCGAAATCTAATGGGCTCCGCCCGCGTGGGTTCAAATCCCACTGCTGTCGTTTGAGTGTTTTAATATTTTTTATTTTGTTTGTGTTGTTTTCGGCTTGGATGGCCGAGTGGTCTAAGGCGATGGACTTAAGTTCCATTCTCTACGGAGGCGTGGGTTCGAACCCCACTTCAAGCATTATTGACCTTTTTCTTTTGTTTAGTTTTCCTTTTTTGAATATCAAAAGAAAAAACAAAATGCCGATGTAGCATAGTGGTTATTGCATCTGCCTTGTAAGCAGAGGGTCGCGAGTTCGAATCTCGCCATCGGCTCAAGTCATCTTTTTTTTCTTTTCTTTTGTTTTCTTGATTCTTTTTCTTTCTTTTGTGCAAACGATATGAGAAATAGGTCCAGTAGCTCAAAGGAAGAGCACACGTCTGCCACTTCGGTGGTTTCTTGATCCACACACTGCACTTTGCGTACATCCGTATGTATGAGGCAATGGCGATTGGCTTCGGTCATGACCTTTGAATCATTTATTTCGTGAAGTATTCAACTTTTCACTTCTACTAGCGTACTTGCTTGTGGTTCTCGACTTTGCTTGTTGAAGTCAAAGGGACAAGCGATCCAAGTGTAACTCAGTTTCCTTTGGATTGTCTAGTGCGTGAGGATGCAGGTTCGAATCCTGTCTGGACTGTTTTTTTTTTATTTTTGTTTTTCTTTTTATTTGTTCTTTTATGTGTGTGCCGTTTGTGTGTTCTCTTTTATTTTTGCTTTATTTTCTTTCTTGTTGGTGCCTTGTTGATAAAAAACCATAAAAATTGAAAAAAAAATAGAGACATTTGAATAGCGAATCAGGGTTTCGATCCCTGGACCTTTGGGTTATGAGCCCAACGCGCTGCCGCTGCGCCAATTCGCTATTTCTTTCTTTTTTTTTTAATTAAACAAAAAGTAAAAGAAACTGGTCATGACAGGGATCGAACCTGCGACCGGTGGCTTATTAGACCACTGCTCTACCGACTGAGCTACACGACCTTATCAATTATGTGACAGTGTTTACCTTTCAGTTATTGGGCCAATGGTCTAGTGGTATGATTCTCGTTTAGGGTACGAGAGGTCGCGGGTTCAATTCCCGCTTGGCCCCTTTTTGTTTATTGCATTTTTATTTTAATACTGACATTTTGTTTTTTACAATAAAAATGGCAAAACAGTATACAAATATCGCCTCCACCCGGGCTCGAACCGGGGACCTAACGGTTAACAGCCGTTCGCTCTGCCAACTGAGCCACAGAGGCTTGAATGAATATTGAAACAAAGAAAAATGGATAATAAGTACATATGCTTTTTAGTTGTGGAGAACCCGGGTTTCGATCCCGGTGCCTCGTCGTTGCGAACGACGCGCTCTTCCAATTGAGCTAGTCCCCCCTTGTTATTAACACAAAAAATAGCACAAAAAGAGAAAAGGAAGTTAAATAAAAAGAAAAAGAGTTTGCAAAAAAGACAAAAAGCAAAAAGAAAAAGAAAGAAATGTTTGTACGTCCCTGGCGGGACTTGAACCCGCAATCTTTGGCTCCGGAAACCAACGCCTTAGCCATTAGGCCACAAGGACATTTCAATTACAAAAATAAAAAACAAAAAGAAATAAAAGTCCCATAAATTGAGAAGCCAGCGGTGAGATTCGAACTCACGACCCCCTGCTTACGAAGCAGGTGCAATAACCACTATGCTACGCTGGCATTCATTTTAAAAATAAAAAGAAAAAAAGAAAAAACAAAAGAAAATAGCCAAAAGTTGACCATTGGCGCATGAGACCAACTCTGTCTGGTAAGCCCGCACCTTACTGTAAAGAAAGACAAATCGTATGGTACCCCAACTTGCATAAATCAGCCCAAGTCAGTAAATGGCTAGAAGCTTAATAGCGGTATCACTGGTAAAGGCAAGGTGATAGGTAATTGACAAACAGAGACTTTAGATGAAAGACAGATTGTGAGAAGACTTAAGTCAAGGACCAACGGCCACTTAAAGCCCTGAGGTGGGATTCGAACTTAGGTACACCAGATCCACAAACGGTGACCACCATCAGACGGGCTCATTTTCAAAAAAGAAAAAAGCAATAATAAAAAAAAGTAAAAAGAAAAAAAGCAAAAAGAAAAACGAGAATATGTATGAACAAAACTAAATGAATAAAAAGAAAAAAAGAAAAGAAACCAAAAGTCAACCGCTGTCCTCCCACGCCCAACATGTAACTAAGACAAATTGTATGGTACCTCCAACTTGTGGAAATCAGCCCATGTCAGTCAATGGCGAGAAACTGACACCGAATGTGACTCTAAAGCTACCCATCGCACTGTTGACTGGTAAAGGCAAAGCGCTAGGTAAGACACCGATTAACTTTCTGCCAACGACGAGGATTGGAACCCAGGATCCCGAGTATCTGACTACAGTGATCCCCCGATTGGGCCATCGCTGGCATAAACAAATGTAGAAGAACGAAAAGAATAATAAAAAGGAAAATAAAAGAAAATATTGTCGTCAGCAGCAGGATTTGAACCTACGCGGGCAGAGCCCATTGGATTTCAAGTCCAACGCCTTAACCACTCGGCCATGCTGACATTTATTTAATTAACATAATAAAGAAAACAAAGAAAGAAAAACAAAAGAAAAAAGAAAAAAAAGACAAAAGAAAGCCTCCGATGGGATTCGAACCCATGACCTTTCGCTTACTAAGCGAATGCTCTGCCAACTAAGCTACAAAGGCACATTCATTGATTTGAAAAAGGGGTCAAGCGGGAATCGAACCCGCGACCTCTCGCACCCGAAGCGAGAATCATACCACTAGACCATTGACCCGTGTTTTCTTTAATAACCAAAAGATGGAGAATCCGGGTTTCGATCCCGGTGCCTCGTCGTTGCTAACGACGCGCTCTTCCAATTGAGCTAATCCCCCATTGTGAGCTACTTTTCTTTTTCTCTTTTCATGTAGTTGTCTTTGCCTTTTTCTTTTTTCTTTTTTTTTTCTTTTGTTTTTATTTCTCATGGCGAAAGTGGTCTAGTGGTGATGACGCCGGTTTTACACACCGGAAATCCCGGGTTCAAATCCCGGCTTTCGTACAAATAAAATATGTACAAAGTAACAGTACCATGCAGTCTTGGCCGAGCGGTCTAAGGCGCTGCGTTCAGGTCGCAGTCTCTTCGGAGGCGTGGGTTCAAATCCCACAGGCTGCAATGAAGTACGGTTTTGCTTGATCTTTTTCTTTTAATTTATGGTTTTCCTAAGCGACTAATGTGCTTTTTGACTTTTAAAATCACACAAATATAAAAGAGTAAAAAAAAAGCTTGAAACGACACCTGCGGGATTCGAACCCGCGCGGGCATTGCCCAATGGCTTAGCAGGCCACCGCCTTAACCAACTCGGCCAAAGTGTCAAACAAGTGATAATGCGTTCATGGCCGAGTGGTCTAAGGCGATCGACTCAAGTTCGATTCTCTGCGGAGGCGTGAGTTCGAATCTCACTGGACGCACATGTTTTCTTTTTCTTTTAAAGAATGTACATATTTTCTTCTTTTGACTTTTCCTTTTTATTTTTTTTTATTCTTTCTTTTAATTTTTTCTTTCTTTTTTTTTTTGAAGTCGAAATAAAAAAAACCACGGACAGAATTGACAAAAAAGGACTTAAATTTTTTTTTGTTCGATAAAAGCATTCTTTACGACAGCAGCAGGATTTGAACCTACGCGGGCAGAGCCCATGAGATTTCTAATCTCACGCCTTAACCACTCGGCCATGCTGTCCATTATACATGGGTCAACACAAAAGAAAAAGAGAACCAAAAGAAAGGAAAAACTCCGGCACGGGGAATCGAACCCCGGGTATCTGCGTGACAGGCAGAGATGTTACCAACTACACCATGCCGGAAGCATATTTAATTGTACCTCGTGCGGGACTCGAACCCGCAACCCCCAGATTAGAAGTCTGGTGCGCTAGCCATTGCGCCAACGAGGCATGTAAAATAATAAAAGGCCGCTGTAGCTCAGTTGGGAGAGCGTCAGACTGAAGATCTGAAGGTCCCCAGTTCGATCCTGGGCGGCGGCAAATTGTTTTTCTCCTTTTATTTTTGCATGGAAAAATGACTTGGCCAACTACCAAGCTTTGTTTTGTGAGAAAAAAAAGTACTGGCAAGAGAAAGCTAAAATTGGACATTTAAAAAGAAAATCTGTGTTTTTTTCTCTTTTTTTGTTAATAAAACACTTAAATAAAAAAAGAGGCAATTTGAGGTGCTCCATTGGCGCAGTCGGTAGCGCATGAGTCTTATGTACTCAGGGTCGGCGGTTCGAGCCCGCCATGGAGCAAATATGTTTTACTTTTACTTACAGTCAGTAATCCGCGTTAGTCTAGTTGGTCAGGATAGTCGGCTCTCACCCGACAGACCCGGGTTCAAATCCCGGACGCGGAATAAAAACCATCTGTACGACTGACAGTCTCTCTTTCGTTTATTTATATTCATTTTTTTTTTCTTTCACGCATGAGCACACAACATCTTGACAGGAAGTGCAAAGTTCAAGGTTATGACACGTTTTTAGGAATTCCAATTGGACTACTCAGTTTTCACTGACAGCCAACGAATTCACATTAAAACAGCTCTTATAAATTGTCCTGATAATCAATAGCCACCAGTGGTGACTTCTCAGATATCAGGCTGAGAAGAACAGATACTACACTTGATCTTAGCCAAAAGGCCGAGAAGGTATGAAGAGAAAATTCAAGTATTTCCACTTAATTTCTTCTTTATACCGCATAGACACACATTATCCTTTACAGAAGGAATAATACAGACGTGTCCCGCTTAGCTCAGATGGTAGAGCGCATGACTCTTAATCATGTGGTCGTGGGTTCGATCCCCACAGTGGGAGAATAAATTTTTTTCTTTTTCTTTTTCTTTCTTTTCAGTTGCTTGTTTGTGTGTTCAAACATACAAGGTGCCTCTGTAGCCTAATGGATAAGGCATCCCCCTCCTAAGGGGAAGATTGCGGGTTCGAGTCCCGTCAGAGGTGGTACACAAACTTTTTCTTTTTTCTTTTTGTTTTTATTGTGACAGGGATATATTGGCGTCGATAGTTCAATGGTTAGAATTCGTGCCTTCCAAGCACGAGGTCCGGGTTCGATTCCCGGTCGACGCAAGTTTTATTTTTCGTTTTTTCTTTTATTATTGTTCGAAGGACCTATGGTGTAATGGTCAGCATAGGAGACTCTGAATCTCCTGATCCGGGTTCAAATCCCGGTAGGTCCTTTCAATTTGTTTTTTCTTTTTATTTTTTCATTTGTGGCTTTTTTTATGTACATATTTAAAAATAGAAAGTGAAAAAAAGACATGGCGCGTCAATAGTTCAATGGTTAGAATTCGTGCTTCCCAAGCATGAGGTCCGGGTTCGATTCCCGGTTGACGCAACTTTCTTTTCTTTTTTTTTCAATACACAAAGAGAGAATTGTTTTTTGATTAATAAAAAAAAAAAAACAAACAAAAGATAAAAAGGCGAAATGCAAAGTAAAGCAAAGCACTTTGCTATTATTTGCTCAGTGCGGGGGTCGAACCCGCGACCTTAGGATTATGAGACCTACGCGCTGCCAACTGCGCCAACCGAGCAAGTAGTACATATTTCTTTTTCGATCCATTTATTTGTTTATATATTGGGTGCGTAGCTCAGTGGTAGAGCTTGGGATTGCAGATCCTGCGGTCACCGGTTCGATCCCGGTCGTACCCTCTTCTTGTCAATTCTCTTTTGGCCAGTTATATATTGCTTCTTTTTTCTTTTCTTTTTTTTCCACCTTTTGTTTTTCTCTTTTTACTTTTCTTAGCAGTTATTTCCGCATTAGTCTAGTTGGTCAGGATACCAGGTTTTCACCCTGGCGACCCGGGTTCAAATCCCGGATGCGGAATATCTTCTTTCCTTTTTTCTTTTCACATTAATTATCACAATAAAGAGTGAGGCCATGGCGCAACGGCAGCGCGTCGGATTCCAGACCCGAAGGTTGGGGGTTCAAATCCCTCTGGCCTCAAAATTTTCGTTTTTCTTTTCTTTTTTCTTTTTTTTTTCTTATTAACTTTTTTTTTTTTTTTTTTTTCTTTTTCTGTTTGTGTGTCTGTGTGTACGAGAGAGTGTTGTGCCATATAAATACAAAAGACCAAGTGCTCTTTTAATTGTATTGGAACTCCTGTATTGGAGTCATCCGTAAAAATTGGAACGATACAGAGAAGATTAGCATGGCCCCTGCGCAAGGATGACACGCACAAATCGAGAATGTATCACTTTTTTTCTTTTGTTTTTGGTCTTTTATTTTCATTAAATGGTCCTGTAGTGTAATGGTTATCACATTGGACTTTGAATCCAATAATCCGGGTTCAAATCCCGGCAGGACCTTCTCATTTTTCATTTTTCCTTTTTGTTTTTTCTTTATTTTTCTTTTTCTTTTGATTTTTGACTTATGTTTGTTCCCGTGGCCCAACGGATAAGGCGTGAGACTACGAATCTTGAGATTGCGGGTTCGAATCCCGTCGGGAATGATTTTTTTCTCTCCTTTTCTTCTTTTGTTTGTCTATGTGCTTTTTCTTTCTTTTTTATTTCTGTTTCTTTTAATTTTTCCTTCAGGCTTTTTGTCTTTCTTTGCGGGCTTGGTCTAGTTGGTTATGACGTCTGCTTCACACGCAGAAGGTCCTGGGTTCGATTCCCAGAGCTCGTACACATTTTTTGTCTTTTTTATTTGTTTTTCTTTTTATTTTCAACATGTAAAAGCGCCAATAGTTCAGTGGTAAGAATACCTCGTTGCCAACGAGGTGGCCCGGGTTCGATTCCCGGTTGGCGCACTTTTGACTATAGTGCTTTGTTCTTTTCTTTTCTCTTTTCTTTCTTTTGTTTTTAATTTTTGCCTTTTTCTCTTTCTTTTGCAATCTTTCAATTTTGTTCGCTTTTTTTTTTCTTTTGTTTTTTCTTTTTTTTTTGTTTATTGATATCTCTTTTCATGCTTTTTTTTTTAATATTTTTGGACCCGGACCCTTTTTCGTTCTTCCAGTTTTTTTTTTCTTTTTGCTTTTTTTTCTTTTTCACAGTGTGTTTTGGCTAAGAGCACATGTGCACAAAAAAAAAGAAATTGCCAAAACAAAAGAATGTACACAACCACAATTTGGTTTTGTCAAAAATTATAAATTTCACTAGGTAAGCGAAGGTCTGAATTTTGACGCAAATTTGGTTTTGTCATTTTCACTAGGACGCGAGAATTTAATTGGGGCAGGGTTAGGTTAGCTTTTTCTATATAGAAAAAGCAAAATTTAAAACCCTGGGTCTGCCTCAATTAAATTCTCGCGTCCTAGTGAAAATGACAAAACTAAATTTACGTCAAAATTCAGACCTTCGCTTACCAAGTGAAATTTGCTATTTTTGACAAAACCAAATTTCGGTTGTGTACATATCTTTTTTTTGACAATTTCTTTTTTTTTTGTGTGCGTGTGTTTTCTCAGCCAAAAGCATCGTGAAAAAGAAAAAAAAGAAAAGGAAAAAAAATCAGGAAGAAAGAAAAAGGGTCCGGGTCCGGGTCCGGGTCCAGGTCGAAAAACAAAAATGACTTAAAACTAAAAGCGTGAAAAGATATAAAGAGAAAAACAAAGAGAAATAAAAAAAATGAATAATAAGAAAGAAAAAAAAAACAAAAGGACCCACGCAAGAAAGAGAGAATCTGGAAAAAATTGCAAAAACAAACAAGAAAATAATAATGAATAAATGAATGATGCTCCATCCCGGATTTGAGCCGGGGTTGCCTCGGCCACAACGAGGAGTCCTAACCACTAGACTAATGGAGCTCTTTATTCTTTTTTCTTTGTTCTTTTTTGTATTCTTTCTTTCTTTCTTTCTTTCTTTCATTTTTCCTTTTAATTGTTTAATTAAACAAAAATGTAAATGGAGAATCCGGGTTTCGATCCCGGTGCCTCACGCTTGCAAAGCGTGCGCTCTTCCAATTGAGCTAATCCCCCTTTATAGCAAAAGAAAAGAAAGTACATTGGGGTCAAGCGGGAATCGAACCCGCGACCTCCTGCACCCAAAGCAGGAATCATACCACTAGACCATTGACCCTTTTGTTCACTGTGAAACAAACGAAAAAGAAAAAGAAAAAGAAAAAGAAAAAGAAAAAGAAAAAGAAAAAGAAAAAGAAAAAGAAAAAGACAATAAATACGAGCTCTGGGAATCGAACCCAGGACCTACTGCGTGTTAAGCAGTCGTCATAACCAACTAGACCAAGCCCGCCATTCGGTTTGATTTTAACATGCTGTTCGCCGATAGGTTAACATATTCTCTATCACAAAATAAAAAGAAAAAAAAAACAAAATTGCTTGCACCCACCGTGGGGATCGAACCCACGACCATTGGCTTAAAAGGCCAACGCTCTACCGTCTGAGCTAGGTGGGCTTCAATTAGTCCAACAAGACAAAAGAAAAAAAAAAAAGAAAAAAAAAAAAAAGAAACAGAAAGAAAGAAAGAAAGAAAGAAAGAAAGAAAGAAAGAAAGTGCGGGCACATTTCATTATTGGCTGGAGTGGGATTTGAACCCACGCCTCCGAAGAGACCAGGGCCTTAACCTGGCGCCTTAGACCGCTCGGCCATCCAACCTTATGTGAGCAATTGACTCAAAAGAGTTAAAATTGCATATTAAAGTGCCAATTGAAGCGCTTAACAAAAATGAGAAAATGACTATCATAATGTCTCACCGGCCGGATTCGAACCAGCGACCTAGGGATTACTACAAGACTTACAGTCCCCCGCTCTACCAACTGAGCTACGGTGAGTGATCCGTTTGAATTCCAATAAAGAACAAAGAAAAAGAAAAAGAAAAAGAAAAAGAAAAAGACAACAGAAAGCCAAAAGAAGAAAAGGTCAATTGTTAACCGTGACGGGACTCGAACCCGCAACCGCTGGATCCGAAGTCCAGCGCGCTATCCATTGCGCCACACGGTCGTATTAAAAAGAGAAAAAATAAGTAAATGAAAAAACAATAAAGACAAGAGAAAACGAAACCAAATTAAAGTCAAGTCTAAAGCAAAGTGTAAAGCAATGTAAACTCAAAAGAAAAGAAAAGAAAAGAAAACAAAAAAGACCTTAAGAGTAAAAGAGAAAAAGACAACTGAAGACAGAAAGCAAAAAGCACAAGACAAAAAAAGAATAAAATATGACTAAACAAAAAACAAAAGAAAGAAAGAAAGAAAGAAAGAAAGAAAGAGAATAATGTTCCGATCCGTAAAGGACATAGGAAAAAGAAGTTGATGAGCGCACAACTATTTCAATAAAGAAAAAACAGAATACACCTTGTCTGAGTCCAAAAGAAGACAACAAAAAAAATGTACTGGCGCTACAAATGAATAAGAGCGGACATGGGATCAAAAGACCCCACCAGCGAGTGCTGTTAACCAGAGAAAGATCTCAACTGCTTAGAAAGGAAAAGTGTCAAAAAGAAAGACACATGCTTCCACCACAGTTGAAAAAGAAAGGCAAAATAATCAGTAAATCGGATAGGTCTCAATGAATCGCAGTGTAAAAACTGCTCTTGGCAAGTACAACTTCCGAGAGCATCCAATGCCGAAACGACAAACGAACGAGTTGTATGCTCATGGCTATAAGTGTTTTCAATCGTGTGCAAAATGTTTGAACACAATGTGCATGCAAATGAAAGGACACAAACGCACATGAGTCTGAAACTAAATGTTGAAAACAAAAAGACAGACTGAAAGAGAAAATTCAATCACGCTTTTTCTATTGGGTTCTCCTTTCGTTTCACCGTCAAAAGAGTAAAAGTTGAAAGAATTGTGCTGGTCACGGATTAGATTAAAAGAGAGAGAGAGAGAGATCAAAACAGACCGGCTCAACCTTTGAAAGACATCAAATTCAATCACAAGGTCGCACATATCAAATCAAACCACCTCAAGAGGTAAATTGAAAAAGTCACAATGACTTATAGAAGAGAATTAACAGCCAATACAAGCAAAAAAGCAGTGTTGAAAGCCAATCTCATTTAAAGTACTGTAAGCAAAAGAAACAGTGCAAAAAAAGAGAAAGAGAGAAATAGAGAAAGAAAGCTTTCCTGAACAATCAAAGGAAAAACCATGCAAATAGCGACAAGACAAGAATGATCAATTGGTTTCGAGATGCAAGAAGCTGCATATAATCATAGTCTTAAAAGACCAAACTTAACTTGAAAGAAAATTGCAAACACATGGTCAAACATCCAAAGACTGTCTCCCATTCAAAATCAAAAAAGAAAGAAAATGAGAATTGGAAAACATAAAGAGAGAGAGAGAGATGTCAATCAAAAGATTGAAAGACAAAAGAGAGAGAGAGAGAGTTAACAGACAGAGAAGTGAAAGAAGAAAAAAAGAGTGAAAGAATCTGTGTTCGAAGACACACGAAAGATTCTGAATTGCACCAACTCACCACATGACAAGACCGGTTTCTATCTTAAGAGGGGTTCAGATATACTTGGCCGGCACGCGTTAGAATCTGGGTTATTTCCACTGTCACAGCACCCAATAAACACAAATCGTGTAAGAGTTGTTCCTCTCGTACTAAACCCTTAGTTACTGCCAAGGTGATATTGGTTTTAAGACTGCAGTAAATTTGCGAGTCACTTAATAACCTTTTCAGAGAAGAGATTAACAAATGACCGCATATCCAGCACAATCTTTCAACAAACAGGAATGGTAAAGAGATAAATAAAGAGTAATGATCAGTTTTTTTCCTTTTTTTGATATATTTTTGTATTGTTCCAAATTGAAACAAGTGATGGCAACAGTAGGATAAAACTAACCTGTCTCGCGACGGTCTAAACCCAGCTCACGTTCCCTGTTGGCAGGTGAACAAACTTACCCTTGTGCCCGGATGCAAGCACAGGATAGGAAGAGCCGACATCGAAGAATCAAAAAGCGGCATCGCTTTGAACGCTCCGCCGCCACAAGCCAGTTATCCCTGTGGTAACTTTTCTGACACCTCTAGCCGTAAACAAAGACTGACAACCTGTAAAAATTGCAAGTAAAACGTGCAGACCGCAATGCAGCTTGCCTAAGCAAACCCACAAACAAATCAATTTCTTCCAGCAAGTAAGAAAATGGAAAAAGCAAGTTTTCCAAGCCGAAGACGTGGAATGCATACTGCGATGACTGCGGTGAAAAACGCGCAACTGAACAAGGATTGTCATAAAATTCATACGAGCTAAAGGATCGCTAGGCCGTGCTTTCACACATAACGATCACTCGAAAGAGATCACGTATTTTTGACATTGTGTACTGGTACTGAGAGTACATAGATCAAGACAGCTTTTGCCCTTAAACTCTATGAGAGGTTTCTGTCCTCACGGAGCTGTCCTTGGGACATCTGTGTTGCGTTCTAACAGATGTGCCACCCCAGCCAAACTCCCGGGCTGCCAGTGTCCTGTACGATTGCAAATGTGAAAATGTTTCCTCGCACACCATACAGAGTCCAACAATTCCAAGAGGGAAAAGCGAACTAAGACGGCGAACGCACACCTCAGAATATAAAGAAAGGGAATGATCTACAAACGCTTTTGGCCCGAATGACACGAGAACACGACCCAACCATCTTTCCAGACTCAATAAATTGAGCGTTGGTCCGAAGAGTCGGATAACTGTGTGAACCGTGTACGGAGGGTTAAAGTCGACTTCGGACTCAATCAAGCGTCCTGAAAGCCTGTGAATGTAAATTCATATTGAAATAAATAACAGAACAAAGAAAGAAAAAATGCAATACCATTAGCTTACAGTAAGTCAGCCAAATCGTCAAGTAGCGGTGTTTCATGGTCGTACCCGAAGGTACTGCCTCTTACGATCTTCGCCATGCCGACCAGATGACAATGACAGATTAGAGTCAAGCTCAAAAGGGTCTTCTTGCCCCGCTGTTGCACAAACAGGATTTTATTACAGAGCCGACAGCAGACTGAAAATCCGAAGATAAACAGCCCACACGACAGCTCATTACTTGTGTAATTGTGACACCGTGAATCGCCTTTATTTCAGTCCTCTTAGGAACAAGAGAACGGGACGAAATAAATTCAAGTTCACTAGGACACACGAGTACACCCAAGACCGTTGGCTTGGCTGTAGTTTCACTAGAGAGTGAGTAGGGACAGTGGGAATCTCGTTGATCCATTCATGCGCGTCACCAATTAAATGACGAGGCATTTGGCTACCTTAAGAGAGTCATAGTTACTCCCGCCGTTAACCCGCGCTTAAAATGCTGAAGCCACTCAGAATAACTTGCAGAGCACTGGGCAGAATACACAAAGCGTTCACATTCATTTCGAACTGTCAAAAAAAAGGAAGGCATACGCCTAGAAAACATTGCGCTTTGCTATGTTTTAATTAAACAGTCGGATTCCCCGAGTCCGTGCCAGTTCTCAAAGGGTTAATTGAAAGATTCCACACGTCCAGTCCTCCACACGGACACAAAAAGAGTGTCACGAGCAAAAGTCCGGTCGCAAGTAGAAAACCAATTTATCTCCTTCGGAGCCAGTCCTTATAACGTATGTACGGACCAAATTTGCCGACTTCCCTTACCCACCGTGTTTCTATACGACCAAAGGTTGCTAACCTCGGAGACCTGATGCGGTTATGAGTACAGACAGTATAGTAGTGATGAACACAAAGAAATATAGAGAAAGAATTGATAATAAAAAAAAAGATACCGACAAGCTTTTCAAGAACGAGAACGTAAGGTCCACAAACACCTAGAAAAATGCACAAAGTGAGGGAGGCACAGTACAAGTACTGGCACAGTCAAATCACGCTTCGATGTTATTCCCGGTTGGGGTACATGTGCAACTACTTCGTTCACTAAATGCCGCTCGATAGTTACACGTCTCAAAAAAGAGAACTAATAAAAGAAAGAAAGAGAGAGAGAGAGTTGAAAAGTTGAGAATGGGTTAAACAGGTTAGAAAACCCTGCTAGGACTTACACCTCGTGTCACTTGTCGTAGTCGAAAGGGCTATACCCAGACATCTGCGTCACCGCGAACAAGGCATGTTTTTGTACTTCCAGACCGAAAGCAAAAAACATACAAAAAAGAGAGAGAGAAAGATAAGATCAATGTGCCATGCAATTGAAAAAATCAAACTACATTAAAAAAAGAGAGAGAGAGAGAATAAGAGATTGGAACTACTAATTACTGGTGTTGGAATCTTAACCAACTTCCCTTTTGCCACACGCTACGTCTCGGTAAAGATTACTTAAATAAGTCGCCTTTAAAGTAGACTGTAACGGTTCAAGACTGTTTCAGTCACTGGCTTAGGACTGACTCACCCACGTCGCACTAAGCTGCAACATGGAACCTTTCTCCGCTTCGGTCATCTTCGGTTATAATCTCAGTAAGACTCCTTGCTACTACTACCAAGATCTGCACTACAGGTAGCTCCACGGTCTCTCGCGAGAACCGCTTCAATGCGTTACGATCCACTCGAACAAGACAAGTCCTGCTCAAGTGAAAAAAATACCTGTACGCGGTTATCCTCCTACTCGTTCAAGCTTTATCAAAAGAAATCAAAATTCAAGGTACCACTTGAACGGTCAAGTCTCGGGCAAACGATAAATACGTGAAACTGCTTGAGCGCCATCCGTTTTCGAGGCGGTTTGGTTCGGCAGGTGAGTTGTTACACACTCCTTACGCGGATTCCAACTTCCATGGCCACCGTCCTGCTGTCTGTACCAAACGGAACACTCTTTCGCGCTTATCGGAAGGTTGGAGCAGATAAGGTTTAGCCCCTTAACTTGAGAACGTCAGGTGGAATCCCTCATCGCCAGTCCTGCTTACCAGAAATGGCCCACTACGAATCCTTGATGCAAAAATGTGTTTTACCACATTGAACAACAGCGAATGAGAGAAAAAAAAAGAAAAACGTGACAGAATTAAAAAGAGAGAATTAAAAGAAGAAAAAGAGAAAGCAAAACAAAAAAGGAAAAAATACATTTTCCAATTTTCTTTACTTTTTCTTTGTCCACAATAAGAGTAAACAAAACAAAGCAAATGAAAGAAAGACAAAAGCGTTGAATTGTGCTTTTCTTTTTTCTATTCAAGAGCGCAAAAAAGAGCTCAAGAATGGAAAAAACACAAATAAAAATTAGCAATCTTCGATCAAGAAAGACTGACTAATCGCAGAGATTTAAAGTTTGAGAGAAGGCCGAGGTCATGTAAAGAAGACCCGCAGATACCTCCTTTCATTGCTTTACCCCGTGCTACTCGCAAAGTGGATTCGAGCTATCCTGAGGGAAACTTCGGAGGGAACCAGCTACTAGATGGTTCGATGAGTCTTTCGCCCCTTTACTCAGATCAGGCGGCAACGATTTGCACGTCAGTTCCGCACAACGCAAGCTTCCACCAAGTTTTCACCTGGCTTCACCATGTCCGAGCAAAGTTCACCATCTTTCGGGTCTCAACAGAACGGCTCTAAGCTCAACTAACCCACTCAGAATAAATTCCAAGTGGCACTCACCCAAATTGAATGAATGTACATAGAAGGCTGCCAATGCGGTCTCTACAAAAGTAAAGACGTCTTAGCTCGAAAATCGCTTTCGCTTCGCCGTTGACATTTTAAGTAATGCTACGACTCGCCGTTCAGTTGAACTCCTTGGTCCGTGTTTCGAGACGGGTCGGAAGGTCGTGCCTGTAGGGTAAGACATGACATGATACACTACTAAAAGTGAACGCACACAGAGCTCATTTCATGTACCAGTCTGCCCCCAGAAGAATCTGGAGAGGCACTCCGTCCGATTACGCTGCGCTAACATTCAAAGTGAATGCTCACTCAAGGCCTCATTTTCTTTTTTAAAACTCACTGGAATGCGCAGATTAAGAATCAAAAGAGATAAAGAAAGAGAAACATTCCAACAAGCCAAAAAAAATCAAAAAGACAATGAGCAAGCAGCATACTAACTGCTAGACGATTTCACTCTCTATTTCACTCCCCTTGAAACTGGTGCCCCGAAGAACCCGACCGTAGATCCCGAAGGACCAAGTCAAGTTCAGGTGACACAAGCTGGAAGGGTACTTTTCATCGTTCCCTTACGGTACTTGTTTGCTATCGGTCTCTAATACATCATGGTTGGAACACCAGTATTTAGCCTTTGATGTGTCATTACCACCACTTAACAATTTGAGCTGTAGTCCCAAACAACTCGACTCAGACAATTGACATTTGAATCGCAAAAGAGCAACTTCTCAATGTACGCGAAACGTGACTGTCACACTCTATGGTGTAAGAAGAAAACGCATTCCAACGAAAAAAAGTTGGACTTTCAGCGTACAGAAAACAAAAAGAGATCAAAGAGAAAGCTACCATTGTACAAGACAAGATGCACAATCAAGAAAAACAGAAAGAATAAGAAAGAGAAAAAAAGTGCCATGCTACAATTCCATCTCATTGTCATGCTCGAAGAGAATGCAACAAGAAAAGATTATCACTGCGGGCTTTATCGGTCGAGATACACCCGAAGGTGCATTCTACCGTTGGTTAGATCCCTGTTCGCTCGCCGCTAGTAAGGGAATCCTGGTTAGTTTCTTTTCACTGCGCTTACTGATATGTTTAAGTTCAGCGCGTAGCCTTGCTTGAGCTGAGGTAAACTAAGGACAGAAAGAGAAAAAAAGAATCAAATGAAGGCAAAGAAGTCCAACCTTCACGAATGATCGCCAGAACAAGTAGATAGACAGTAAGAGAGATTGTTCTCTTTACTTTCCATCAACATGTCATGAACACATGCAACGAGTTGCATACATTCAATCCAATTGAAAGAAAGAAAAGAAAGACTAATGAAAGCAAAGAGAATTAATTCTAGCGGCCACCAATGAAAGAAGGGCCTCAACTTCACATGATTCCATTCAATGTCTCTCAATACAGACTGTTAAAACAAAAAAGTCAAAAAAGCTTGTATCAAGTGATGCCATTTATTCCGAAGAACCCACGACACCATTAAGACACCAATCAAAAGAAAGAAAGAAAAAGAAAGCACATGAAAGATGTATGTGAGTAGATCCAAGCTACTCTCAGCCAAGCACACCCACTATCCCACTAGGTCAATGAGGTGTTTTATTCGTTCAGTAAGTAAGGTGTTCTGCAGCCCGAAGACTGAATGTGTCTTGCAATTCACACGACTGTGATTTCGCAATTCGCTGCGACCTTCTACGATGCATAGAACCAAGAGATCCATCGCTCTGCAAAAAAGATTGCAAAAAAAGGAAAATGACAGAATTAAAAAAGAAAATTGGACTTCCGTAAAGAAGACCCGAGTGCACGAGCCGATCAGTGACTTTTCCTTTTAACACAAGAATGTGAAAAAAAGAAAGAGCGACTATACAAAAAGAGAGATCAACACCCACACCCAAGAAAACAGTAAAAGAGATTAAAAGAAAAAAAGGCAAATGAATGCCTCAGTCTCTCTTAGGTTTGTGAAGGTGAGCAAGAATTAGCTCCATCAATAAAACAAACTTAACTTCGAGATGATATCTCTTTGCACAAGGCAAAGAAATGGAAAAACAAACAGAGTAATATAAAAAAGAAAAAGGTACAAGTGTAAATCATAGCGAAATGATCCATCTGCAGGTTCACCTACAGATGCCTTGTTACGACTTCTCTTTCCTCTAGACCATGCCATTCGCTTAAGTTTCCCGTAAACGAGACGAGTCCCTCAAACTCATGGAGTAGTCCATCGGTAAGAGCGACGGGCGGTGTGTACAAAGGGCAGGGACGTATTCCAGGCGGTCTGTTGAACCACCTGTACAAGGCATTCCTAGTTAAAGCGAGACCAACAATTAACAATGGTCTGTCCCCACTAAGAAGTCATAATTTGAAAACACGTAGCGTCCAGCTCTACAAGTAGAAACTGCCGCTACAAATGCAAAGGAAATCTATATTACCAAGTGATTACCTACTAGCTCTCGAAGTAGGCACGCCGCGTATGTACCGTTGCCTGGATGGAACGAACATTACGGAACTAAAAGATGCTTAGTGCATAGATCATTGTAGCACGTGTGCAGCCCGGAACATCTAAGGGCATCACAGACCTGTTATTGCCCCAACCTTCCTTTACATTAAAATGTAACAGTCCCCTTCTGTTAACAACGTCGTAAAATGCAACACAGAAGGAAAGCAACCGAAGCCACCCCCTATCTGAGAACAAAAAGGTTACAATTTAAGATTGTATGACATTGAAAAAGAAGGGTTGGGGTCTCGTTCGTTTCAGAAGGCCCCGAAAGCCCACCTATCTGGTGAAGTAACACGACCCACAAAAGAGCGAGAAGTGTCACGCCACGCAGAAGGCGTTTTGGGCATCAAGGCACAATTGAAAAAACGCAATTAAGCAGACAGATTATTCCACGAACTAAGAACGGCCATGCACCACCTATCACACAATCATGAAAGGACTAGCAAATTTACAGAGCCGAAGCTCCTTGCGCCTGTCAATCCTCAGTGTGTCCGGACCCGGTAAGATTCCCCGCGTTGAGTCAAATTAAGCCACATGCTCCACGCAATCTTGTGGTGCCCTTCCGTCAATTCCTTCAAGTTTCGCACTTGCGTGTATACTACCCCCGGAGGGGAATGTCTCAAACATTTCTGCAGTAAGCTCGTGCCCAAAGCGTGCATCGCACTAAATTCTAATGAACTGGATTCGAACCAAGGAGTTGACCGAACGACGAGAGACTGTGCTCTGTCACTCGCCCCTTAGCGGAAAGCCAGTAGTGCTTACATCTCACAAGTTAGCTCAAAGCGCCAACAGGCGCGCAAGCACACTATTGTAGGAACTTACGCTTACTCTCAGAATTGAGATTAGTAACACTGAAAAGTCGTAGGAGCAATTAGAATCCAAAAGAGACTCAAAATCGCTGCAACCACTACTTGACAGGTTGGAAAGAAACCGCAATTAAGATCCCATCGTTTGATGTAACGAAATGGGACTACGAGGGTATCTGATCCTCTTGGAACTCCCAACCTTCGCTCTTCATTGTGTAGTGAAATTGACCAACACATCAAGCAACGATAAGAAAAAGACAAAAAGAATAAAGACACATCAATAAGAACCTTAAAAAGAAAAAGATAAAGAGAGAGAGAGATATTGAAAGAAAGAAAGAACTCTTTTCTTAATAAGACATGACGTACAATTCAAGAATTTTCTTCTTACCAGCCAACATGAAAGCCAAGTCACAAAGGGTATAGCCTAGCCAAGCGCTTTCGCCTCTGGTAGTCATGCTAGGGTCAACGAATTTCACCTCTCGCCCAGCAGTACTCTTGACTCCAACTATCCCCATCGACATTATGATTCCCTTCTCAAACAAAAGAGAAAATCGAAAAGACAAAACAACCAAAACGAAATTGGAAGGCACATATAAGTAAAAGAAAGAGAGAAAGAGAGAAAGAATAATGTGTGCAAGATTGCCCTTCGGATCTCTTGATATTAAGACGGTAACCATACACTTAAAAAAGCGATTAAAAAAGCAACATTCCATGATGAAACATTCATTGCTAATGCATGTTTGGTACACTCTGATTTGTTCACAGTGTTGAGAAGAAATAAAGACAGTAAAAGAGATAAAGAGAAAGAGAAAAGAGAATAACCAAACAGAATGATCCAACGTACTGAAACGCTACTACTCAAACCGAAATTGAAAGTGGTAAATTCCTCTTCAAGTTCTTTAAGACTATTAACCTTTTCCAACTCACTCACACATAAAGAGTGAAAGAGAAAGAGAAAGCAACAGAAGAAAAGAAACAATTCAAGGTGTTCAATCCAACTACGAGCCTCTTAACCGCAACAATGATTGTATAGGCCAGTGGAGCTGGTATTACCGCGGCTGCTGGCACCAGACTTGCCCTCCACTTGAAATTCAGATGTTCATAATGTCCAAAGGACATCACTCACTCCGAATGACTTAAATTCACCGCATTCCAAATGAGCACATATTGGGCGGAGTCACGAATCACGAAGTGACTGTGTCTACACACCCGTTCTTTAAGTATACTCAAAAGTTACAGCTTGTCACTGCCTCAATGAAAGGATCAGACCGCAGATCAAAAAAGAAAAGAAAAAACTTTCTTTATATCACCAAGTCCGTATTCATTCAAGAAAGACCATGTGAACAAGACAGAAAAAGACAGAAAGTAAAAGAGAAAGAGATAAAGGTCAAGACCACAAAACGTGTCGTGTTTTTCCAAATGTGTAAGTCGTATTGAAACAATACAAAAAACCACAAGGACAAACCACACTTCAAGAAATGAAAAGTCTTAAAGTAAAGACAAGACATCCAAAAAGGGGCTATCATTGGGCAATTTACGCGCCTGCTGCGTTCCTTAGAACTAAGAGCGGTCTCTCATTGTACGGTGCTCCTTCTATGGGATCAGAAACTACTCCTCCGTATGCGTGACTGCTTTGAAGGTTCAAAAAGACACTTGCCAACCCTGTGACTTGATGCTATAGATGCTTGTATGACATGCTTGCAAGAAAATTGCAAGTCTGCTCAGCAACAACCTCAGAGAGGCTGCTTAGTGCGTTCTTATTGTCAATCATGAGGCTAAAGTGCGACTTGCAGAACAAGTACACACAAACCAATAAGAGCAAAAGACAGAAAGTAAAAGAGAGAGAGAAAGAGAATGAAGAGATAAATCTCGTACGTATTAGCCAAACTTTCCCTTAGTTATCCAGTAACAAGTGATTAACAGTGCAAACACACCAATGCTTCCCAGACATGGAATCAAACAATCAAAAGAAAGAAAGAGAGATAGAGAAAGTCAAAGATAAGAAGCGAGACAATAAAGCCAAGCGACCCATCAATGAGGTCTCAGAAAGCAAACAAATGCCAAGTCAAGACAAGTGAGACTGTATTAAGCAGCTATCTGCAGTTGCACAAGTGAATGTGAAAAGAGAAAGAAAAGTTGAAAGTTCAAGACAACCAACTCAACTGAAAAAACACTTATTCAAACCGTCAGGTAAGAACCACATGCATGGCTTAATCTTTGAGCTCAAAGAGCGTATGAACAGCCGGCAGGATCAACCAGTTATAAAGACCAACCAAAAAAGGTTAGAAATTAAAACTGAAGGTTTAATCTTGCAATTAAAAAAAGACAAAAAGAGAAAGAGTACAATAGTCCATTGATGTGACTTTTCCCTTTTCCATCAAAGATTGAAAGAAAAGAAAGCATGTCTCATCAACAGCTGAATGTTGAGTCATAAAGACTTAACAAAGAGTAAGAGAGATGGTAAGAAAAGAGAGTATGAATAACAAAGACTCATATCATGGTAAGTACCAACGCACCCGAGAGTGGAAGGTCACTTACAAGAGGTGTACTTGACCAAAAGGTTAAACAAGTACCCTTGAGATATCACTTAACAAGCGTAAATAGAAAGATCATGCTTTCAAGACATCTACACAATCTCTTAAGTGCAACATTGCATGTCAGTTGACTTCAAGTGCAAGTAAAAGAATGAAAGGTAGAAGCGAAAGACTTAATGCAAGCTTGCATAAGCGACACCTCAAGTGTTAAAGAAAGACAAATCAAAAGGTGATTAAGAGTAATGCGAGACTACGTACATACAAGGTGCATGAGTCCGCAGTGTGTTAAGCAAGTGCATCTTTCCTTTTAAAGACAGAAGACTCACCTAACAAGAGCTTGAACAATGTAAGCATGTTCTTTAATTAAAAAGAAACACCTCACACAAGTAGTCCAAGCGACAAGTGCTACTCATGTACATGAGTGCACTTCAAGTCAAAGAAGAGATGTACTGAGCAACAATCAAAAGACCATTGCTCACTGATAAGCACTCTTAATAAATCAAGACTGGTCATCAGATAGAGTCAGTCAGTTAACCAAAATTGACATTCTTACAAGTAAGTGAAGTCAGTTTGATAACTTAAAGACCCGCGTGGGATCACACGAATAAAAAGAGAGTTAAAAGAAAGGCCCATTAAAGAATGCATTCAACACAAGTGAAGGTCACATAGTGTTAAGCAAGACCGTGTGAAAGTCTTACACTCTTAAAAGACACCTTACATCAAGTGACTACTTAATGATAAGTGTAAAAGCCTTAATCGGGAATTCAAAAGTTTTTCCCTTATATTACAGAGAGCCCCTGAAACGCGGGTCCCAAATTTGGGGAGGCGTTCCATCCCTACCCTAAATGTCTTGAACTTTTTTTGGATTTTGAAAATGTTTTGTTCGGCATTTCAACCATTTTACATGAGTTTCTTGATTTTTCTTTTTTTTTTGTGTTTTTGTTCTTTTGCGAGCTTTTTGTCCTTTTTCTTCTTTTCAGCTTTTTTCTTTTGTAAACTTTTTTCTTTTAAGTTTTTTCTTTTATAAGTTTTTTCTTTTGTGAACTTTTTTTCTTTTAAGTTTTTTCTTTTATAAGCTTTTTTCTTTTGTGAACTTTTTCTTTTAAGCTTTTTTCTTTTTCTTTTGTGAGCTTGTTTGTGTACACCTAGATTTGTCTTTTTTGTTTCACATTTTCCTGTTCGTAAATTGTCATTCGGTCATACTATGGTGGAAACACCGGATCCCATTCGAACTCCGAAGTTAAGCACCATTGGGCGTGCCTAGTACTAAGGTGGGGGACCACTTGGGAACCGTACGTGGTGAATGACACCTTTTGTTTTCTTTT
>Ga0316202_10001154_pt1 | contig 22001 bp, 17 predicted proteins | sample 3monrhotite_MG_FD_204934 | JGI IMG/M metagenome (GOLD analysis project Ga0316202, IMG submission 204934) | Microbial mat bacterial communities from mineral coupon in-situ incubated in ocean water Damariscotta River, Maine, United States -... | ecosystem: Environmental > Aquatic > Marine >... | reverse complement strand
ATCCTCATTGTGTGTTCTGTGTGTGTGCAGGTCATGTCCTCGTCTTCTCCAGCCTTTTCCCCTTCATCTATCACCAGTGATGTGGCGATGCTTACTGATGTTGATCTTTTGTCTGACATTGAATGTGGACAACCGGAACAAGAATCCTGGCTTCAGTCAATCATTTTATCAAGCCTTGATATTGATGATGACGAGAAGAAGCAGTTTGTTGATCGCGTGTTTCGTGATGATGATACTAATACGCAACTGGTTATGGATATGCCAAACAATGACCGGGTTTATATATTCAAGGCGAAAGTGCAAGAGAAATGTGATGGTGCTATTCCTGATTATGACTATGCACATTCGAGCACTCGCATGTTCGGTAAGCGTGGGTCGAGTTTTCGTTACCCATCTTTTGAATTTTGGAGGCGTCAGTATGATATGTGTCGATTCAACATCGTCGTGTTGCTTGATGATGATTACAATCAATGGGTTGATCAGTATGTTTTGACTGAGAATATCGAGATGAGATATCAATGCCCACACAAAACTCGCCATCGTCTTTCGACGGATCGTTGTCGGGTTCGCCCTGTGTGTTGTGATTCGTATAATCGATCGTGTTGCTGGGTTGATCAGAGTATAACCTTTCATGGTTCAAATGGCATTCTGACCTGTGGTACGATCGGAGCGAACGCCCCTGTACCATCATTCGATGTCAACTGTGCGGCACTCCATCCAATTGTCCGCACACGTGAATATTTTCATTGTGGGACTTCATTCGGTTTTCCAGTTCTTGAAAGTAGGATGATCGATGCTGGTGCAATTCGCGAACTTTCATTTGCTTGTGAGATACTTCGGAGATTCAGTACATACATCCCTGGTGTATGGTGTGAGATCATGAATATGCTCAATCCATATGAAAAGATGATTTTTGCCAGTATGATGCATGACGGTAATGCGATCGATGATATTGTCCATCAACTGAGATGCAATCGTCTGTATGGCAGTAATATGCATGCTCATGAACATGTCACCTATCCTGGTCACAAACAGCCACTCGTGAATTCAGCTCGTGAATTACAAATGGTGATGAATCGCCGAGCATATAGCCCTTGCCAGCAATTGATGCGCTATGGTGGTGCTTATGACCTAACGAATATGCTCAATCGACAAGCGATTCGCGTTGAGATTGTGTCTGAGTGGCGTTATTTGTTGCTTGATATTGGGCGTGTTCTGTTGCATCATGTCCGGTTTTACTGTCCTAATCATGAGCTTTGCTGGTCGATGTGTTCATACGAAGAGAAAGTGCGTTATGTGGATACATGGCGTGCGGTTTTGCGATACCTGAAAGTCATGTCGTATCCTTTCACCGAGCCCGACATTGAAATGACGCGGTTTATGATGCATGAGCTCAATGACATCGTCAAGAATTTCATTGATTCCGATGGTCTTTTTTCCTACCTCATGAGCAATCGTTCTGTCATTCGTCTTTCTTCATGTGCTGATTTGTCTGATATTACTTCGATGGCATGGGAGGAAACTCAGGATGTCGAAGCATTGCTGAGTCTTAAAGACTGGAATAGTGGGTTTCGCACTCTGATGTGTCAGACATTCTCTTATCTTGAGGTTGATATGATCACTGTTCGGGATATTGCGGAGATTGGTATTATTAATTCCGAGATCGAGTTTGATTTGAGGGCAGATGCTACCCACAATGAATGGCGTGGTCTGTTGGCCCGTATCGTGAAGCCCATTGTTCAGTTCTATGAAACATACCGCTAACTAATGCCATTGCGACGAGTTGATATATCAATAAACTAATTATGTTGTACCTTTCAGGTATGTCTCTCTTCACTGTTCCTGATGACGCTCTTCATCCATTCGCTGACGATGGCCAGACCATGGCATCCGTGGCAATGCGACTTCGTATGAAGATTAATTCACTCTTCTATACCAATGAAGTGATTAAGCAAGGAGTGCTTGTTACACTGCCACGTAATAACAAAGATAAGGCACATAAGCAGTATATGTCTAAGAGTCTGTTGAAGGTCGCTGATTGTTCATCTGGCGTCTCATTACTCCGCCATGTATGTTTCGAGCGGCCTTTTCGAAACGCCAAAGGCCAAACTGTACAACACCCACGTGGTGGCAAGATCTATGGCAGCCGAGAACGTATATGCAAATTTATTGGTCATATGATACACGAATGTACATCAAAACCATTTCTCATCGAAGAGATCGGTGTATACTGGGATAACTTCAACCCTCAACCAGAAATCGATCATGGCATCGAAACACCCGCTATGTGGATTCACCCTTACATCGACATCGACATTAAGAATGTAGAAGCTACCAAGACAGCTGGTGATATCTATTCAACCATCCATCCAGTTATCATGAATGTATGTGAATTCTTAACGACGAACAGCGATAGCAACAACAGCAGAACTGTCATATTGATGAACAGAAGAACGACGAGTAATGGAATGGTGAAGTGGAGTTTTCACTTGCACTGGCCACAGTATGTATTTCAGCATGCTGCTGATGTCCAACAGATGGCGATAAAAATGAAAGATATATGCGAGTTCGTCGACACTGGTGTGTATAGCAGCAGTTCTCAGTTGTTTCGGTTGCCGTATTGTGGTAAATTCGGAGATCCCAGTGCGACGATGCAACTGGTTCGTCCCTCTCGTATTGGTGATGGCCCATGGAGCTTGTGTGAAGTGAAGATGTACACTGCTGATGAATATGCCCGTGTTATCAATGATTCGTGTATCTGTACGCGCTTTCCTGCTAAATTCATTTCTGTTACGATCACTCGTATTGATAATTCTCTCCCGCTTCAATCATCCCACCCCCCACAGAGTGAATTTTTGACTGGCATTGCCGACAGTGATGGTGATACATCCAAATATTACGCATGGATGAATTTCTGGCGTCCTGTGTTGTCTGCTTACGTGATTCCAAATTTCATTGAATTTCGTCGTGGGCGTGCTGCCCATCTTGGGGTCAATTGCTCTTTCCCTACCATTGACATGATCGATTTTAATGATATCAAACGCTTGCGATCATCTGATTCATCTTTTTGTATCATGGCGCCTGGTGATTCGTTCTGTGAATATGATCGTGGGGATACTCCATACACACACACGATCCGCGATACATTGATTTGTTATGTCGTTGATCTACTGAAGGGTGTGATTTCTCAATTCTGCATGCGTTGTCGACGTAACCATGAAGCGAAATGGCATCACTTCATCCAGGCTAACTCCTTGTTGTTTCCTATCATGCCTGATTGGACTGCTCGTGTTGATAGTACGAAGTTTGTTCATGATAGACAGCAATGGTGCCCTCGCTTCTTTTCTGATTATTACCGAGACACAGTTGCGTATGTCATGGACACAAGCCGGGTGGTTGTGTATGATGAGACGATTGGCATCTGGGTGTCTGGTCGTGCTGGGAATTCCATTTGCCAACAGAAATACGCAGTGATGAACAACCAATACCGTGATTATCGTGTTGCGTATAACTTTGCTGCTATGATGGTCACGATTGACAAATATAAAGCAGATAACCCAGGTGCTGATGAAAACACCGACGACGAGCTCAAACGCATGATCAGACACCAAGAGAAACTATGCACGAAAGCTAATAGCCAGATCAAGCCGTTGTGGCACTTACAGCAGCTACAAACACGAGACATCCTGTCATTCTTGTCGACTACCGAACACTCACACAAGATCCCAACTATGGAACCACACCCTCATATCGTCCCCTTGTGTGATGGTCAGTGTGTCAATCTATTCAACTGGACAGAACGTAAAATTCGACCGTCTGACTATTTTGTTTCTACATTGAATGCCAGGTTGTTGTCCCTGCATGATAATGACGTATCTGAATTCAAAGAATGGCAGCTGCAGGTGTGTTGTGGTGATCATGACTACCTACAATACAAACTTCGCATAATCGGTGTTTCTTTGACACTGTTCAATTTCGATCGATCGTTTTATATGCCCCTTGGTCCGATTGGTCGTAATGGGAAGAGTAGTGAATGCACGCTTTTCAACATGGTCACGATGAACAATCAACCAGCACGGGGGTATAATATCAGCCGTGAGTACTTGACACGTTATGGCCAGGATCGTAAGAGTGCGAATGCTGCCGATACCGTGATGATTGATATGGCAAACAAAACTGTGCTGATCGCTGATGAATGCCGTGACACACCCATCGATGGCGCGCTTGTCAAAACCATGGTTAGTGGTGATACCACATCTGCCCGTAATCTATATGAATCAGAACGTACGAACATCAGCCCTCGTGGTTCGTTGTGGATCGTCACAAACAAGACTGTGAAACTTGATTATACGGATACTGCCTTGTGTAATCGTCTGCGTGTGTTGCCTTATAATGCTCAATGGGTGTCGGATCCGTCTGCTACTCGCAAACGAATGGCTGATGCGTTTATGCGTTCGTGGGTGTTCCAAGATGACCCGAATTTCAAGGAACACACGTTGACACGATGGACTGATGCGATGGTCACTGCTACTTTGTATGAATTGCACCAATTCTTCAACTCTCTCTCTCGTGATGGTGTAGATCAGAACACTCCTCAATTGTCTCGCATCCCTGTCCCTGCTGTCGTGAAAAAAGCTACACAAGAACTCATCCACCGTGAACACCCTGTTCTTGCCTTTATCGAAAAATACATGAAGAAGATTACTGTTCCAACTCGTCTTGATGTCCCTGCTACTGTTGATGTTGCTTTTGCTAATTTCCAACGTTTCGGTAGAAATTCCAATTCGCGCAAGATGACATGTATGACGATCACTCAGTTTCAAGAGGCAATGGCCCGAGAACACATCGACGTCGCGGTCACTAATGAATGCGTGCCTATCTTTAAGTCTTATTGCATGCGCGGAGAGGTTCCTGATATGTCAAATGACACGGCCATTTCTATGAGTATGCGGTACGAACCACCAGCTGTTAATGCTAATTTATTGCCACAGAAGCGTTCACGAGATGAGTTTAATGAACAGTAATAGCCTTGTCGTTGGTCGTGCGGATTGGATGAAACGTTTTCCTGCGTTTCGACCGCACTTCACCTTTTGCGGTTTCCTCGACCATCTTTTGGTCCTCTGGCTTAAGGCATCGCTTGAATACATGGAATGATTTGGTATCTCTACCCATTGCATTGCCAACGGCCCACACAAAGAATGAATAATTTGTATCCTTGATTTCCCTCCATGTTTTCCCATTACTTTTGCCTTTGTATGTACAAGTAAGATTTAAATAAAAATCCTCTTGTTCTTTTTTGTATTCCGGTGTATCCACACGCCGTGTGCTGCGCTTTGCCGCTTCTCGTTTCTCGGGGCTCAGCAACTGGCTGAGAACATTGAACGTCTTGGTAGAAGCTCCGACATGGTGACTCATTAGATCGATGAAATGCGCCATATCTTTCTGGAAGAGTTCGCCCCATGTAATACCTTCATCTTTGTACTTACATGCGTGATAGTCACATGTATACCCGAGGTAGCGGGACAATTCACTGGCAGTATCTTCATCATGTCCAAGTGAATGGGACATGTCGTTGGACAGTTTTTCGGTTTCCATCGGGCTTGCCATGCTGGTTGTAACCCTATGAGCATAAAAAAGGGCAACTCAGTTTAAGGCTCTATACCCCTTAAAGTACGTATGAGTCGATTTGCCAGTATATTATCTTCATCTGTGATGATCTGGTCCATCTGTTTCATTAACCGGTTAATATAAGGACACTGACCAATTAATAACGACCTTGCTACATCGTAATCCGGGTAGATGAGATCACCCCATCGTTTACCAGTATAATCTGATTGAATACAATGTTGACACACACATTCAGTTGACTTTGGCATCTTTATTGGTAACGCATATTATTTCTTGTACGTGAGTTTACATATCTTTAAAACGTCTTTGTATGTGAATTTCTTTCTCCAGTCCGGGTTGTTCTTGGTCCACTCAGCAATATACTGCATCCATGCATTTGGTTTATACCCTGACTTATCGCGTTTCTTCTTGGGTGCCTTTGCGTATGATGATTTTGCTGTTTTCACTGCCTCTTTATGGCTCAGTTCAGGGTGTTCGGCCTTCACCTTATTGACATGACCATACCACTCCGCGTAATTCCTGGTCTTTTTGGTTGTGTTGGTTTCTTCCGTCTTGATAGCGGTATCGATGGGTGGCTGAGGCTCCATTGTCGTTGGTTGGAGGTTGGTGGACTGAGGGATGGAATCAGGGAACATTTACTCTATGTGCATAATTTATTGGTCATGGATCCGTATCATCGTGGTAAACCTTTAAGGAAATAGCCACTGGTGTATGGGTCGGGATTGTAAGTGTGTTGTGTTTATCATCAGTGATTTCAAACTCTACGTTATCGAGACTGCTTGGTCCTTTGTAGTCGATATTATCGACGTAGATGTCAACACCCGTATAATGTGCATAGTCACATCGTGGTACACCAGTCATAGGGATGGTCGCTAGGATATTACGATTACGACTATCAGACGTAAGCACGTTATTACGTGAGATTTGGGGTGATGTGATATAGACATACGGGATGTCCATATTGACACACCCACCATCCACACTCTGTAGAATCGTCATGCTTGCATCCGTTGGTAGTTGCAATTCATTATCATCCGCAAGTCCTAACATCCGCAACAGAGATGAATGACCAACGAGACTCACTTTCGATATAGGCCCGGATGCAACTTCATTGTATGTATTCAGGTACGTATACGTTGTGACTAGGTCAGAATTGGATGGAGGTCCGGCTAGAAGAGGTGTAAAATAAAAACGGAACACGTCATTGACGATGTCACATCGTCGTAGATCCACGTCCGAGTCTTTTGTGGGAAGATTGTCGTAATAGTCTCTGATTCTATGCAGCCAAACGAAATCAGCGGGCTCTGTCGTTGCTTTAAGCAGTGTATCGATGGTATCCGCTAGTTCAGTAGCCGTATAGTACCCAGGTGGGATGGTAATAGGATCCGATAGTGATTGTGGGTAGAACGAGGTCGTAGACACCCCGGGGAACACTACTGTGTTCGGCCCATCATCTTGCTGGAATTCATCCGGTAGATACCCAGCAATACCAGGAACGCCGATTTTTCTATATACGATAGGACTGGTAGTAAACCCAAACAACGTCTGTTGCTCGGTTGTAAGCTCCATTTCCATGTTATCGAATACATACTTATCGGCTTGTAGAACTCCAGCAGGATAACCAATGTTTTGGAGAGTATACCATTCATTCCATGGACCAGGGTTTATGAATGGAGGACCGAATACGTGAGGAATTCGATTAGGCCAGGAAGCATTAGGAACATTTGGAATGGCAGTTTGATCGATATTGTCTGTGAGGTCAGTGGCGAATGCATTGTGTAATTCGATCCTCACTTTACCATTTGCATACTTGAATTGTATTGATCTTTGGGCTTGCCCCCCTGCATGATCTGGCATTGTTCTCCATCCACTATCCTGTGTAGGGTTGACTGGTGATTTACCTCCTTGTAACCATTCGGTAATCCAGTATGTATCACCATAACCAGTTCGGTTATACGAGTCGGTGATGACTTTGTTTATCGCTGTATCGAGTGCCTCTGACAATGTACTGAGTGTGTATGTACCATCTGGAATAGTCGGATGGAGTTCAGGTCGTGCTACTGTTGCTTCATAAGTCGAAGTGGGTCCAGGTAGGTGATCCCATCCAAACACTGGCAATCTATATTGATTAGCAAGTAAGTGAGAACCATGAGCAACTGTCACTGTTACGGTGTAATACATCTTGAATACGTTCGTGTTACCAAGGGCGCTGATTTCAAATTCTCCCTCTGGGATAGTCTGCCCAAACTGCAGCGTATTTTGTCCCTCGGTGATGTTATTGTATGTATTGGGCACATGGGCCCTCAGAGGCAAGAGTTTTCGTGCATGTGTTATGCTATTTACATTATTTAGACTACATTCGAACTTGCCGTTACCATGCACTGCATCCTTTTTAACAGCATCATCACTGCTATACGTAACGACCATAGAGTCGTACGTCTCATCGGGATGGAAGCGTTTACGTTTCAGCATTCTCGTACACTTGTTTATTTTATATGCATAATTATTTCTCGACTTGCACATTATCGGTGAACACACGGACCAGCTTGGCGTACTCCATGAACATATCCAGTCTACGGAGTGGTGGTGCTGTAATTAGTGTAGTTGTTGTATCAGCTTGATATTCTAGTCTGTTGGTATTACCTTTCAATGACAATGTCAGCGGTTCGACATTATTTACTGGACGTCCAGAGAGTGTTTCGTCACTGTCACGAGTAAGGTCAACTCCAATAACATGCGAGTCTCTTGTATACGATCCTAATGTCCCAACGAATGACGGCATGAACCCATCATAACCAAGCCCAATCCCAGCAGTGTTAAGGCTACCGCTCATCGTAATGCCTGTCACTTGCCAATTCCAATCGTCACGTAGGAGTGGCAGGTATGATTGCCATCTGTTGCCGTCGTATTGATTCACGGCATTCAATGTATGCACATACGATTCGATGATAGGACGACCACCGTTCTTTATATTGGTATCTGGATAATAGCGATCACCAAGTCGCCATACATATTCAGCGATCGGAAATATATGTTCACCCCTGAATGAATCTCGCTGTGAGTCCTTGTGGACTGAATTGGTTTGCGATCCATTATGCAGTGGTCGCACACGCGCGAAAGCTCGCAATGCGCGTGTGTAGGAGTCGCTGATTGTCAGGTCAACACCACTCTGCATATCATTCCCTGGTTCTGTAAACGCATGGTGCCATCCCGAGTACACTAATTCCACACCTTTTGTTGATATAATTTCATCCATCGCCATTCTAATGCTATCACCCAGCTTCACAACCTCAAGATTGAAATAAACATCGGATACAGAATAATCCGTTGCATCAGCGACCCCAAATTCATCTAGTGGAAATGTACCAGTCCAGACTTTGGTTCCGAATGTCACCTTGTCGGCACTCTCGAGGGTTATTTCAACGCGCATCCCAGACACAAGCGCAGCCGGTAGCAACCGACCGTATCCAAACAACGGGGACAGGATATACATTGGGATGATACATGTTTGTTTACTGTTATAGATCCTGTCACCGAACCACATACCAGCTCCCTGTCTATTAAACCAATCGTGTTCATGCTTCAACGGTAACATCATATTAGACAATAGATTAAAATCCTCGATACGACACAACTCGTCACCCGAACGTGCATATATACAAATAGTTTTGATTATGTTACACGCGGAGCCATGCACTCCAAATGCGAACATTCTGTCTGTTACGTTGATTTCACTCTTAAACTCGAATGACAGGTATGATCGTCGTGTGTCGATATAATCAGTACCCGACACAAACGTACACGTAGCGACATCACCAGGATTGTACTCGTTATGCAAGAACTTATGTTTCTTGATCGTGCGGTTTACAACGATGCTGGTATCATTAGGGACACCATACCCAAGTTTCGATGCAAGGTCACTCATATTGTTTATTGTAGAAGCATAATTATTGCTCGACTTCGACGTTGTTGAGGAAGACACGGGCCAACTTGACATACTTCAAGAAAACGTCGATTTTGCGGTGGGTCGCAGTGGTAATGGCAGTTCCATCACTGTTTTTTACCTCACCGGAAGTACTGGTCTGGAGTTTGGCACGCAAAGCTAACACACGAGAGTTATTCACGGGTACACCAGCCAGGTTAAACATAGTGCTACGTTCAAGAGTCACACCGATAACATGTGAATCAAGCATATAACTCGCGTATGTTCCGATTGTAGACGCACCGTTCACATTGGTTACAAATGCCAGTGTGTATGGGTCGGCAGTGTTGGCGACTTGACTGCTAAACTGAGACCCATGAAAGTCTCCACCCCCACGCAATCCAATAAACGGCTGCTCAGCATCACCATGGAATTTATCAACGGCTTCCAGTACATGTGCGTATGATTCGATACCACAGTCCTGTGCGGTTGCGGCTTTGACTGGTTGTTGGGGGAAATACAATGAACCCAACTGCCATTGGTACTCTGTAACCGGGAATTGCAGTTCGGCTCTGAATGAATCCTTTCTAGCGTCTACCATCGGAGTATTATTCGCATCATCACCACCGGTTGCGCGCACGCGGGCGAATGCCTTCAGGGCTCGGGAACAAGATTTTCGGACTTCGATGTTGACTGTGTCAAGATTATTGCTATTATTCGCAGTCGTGCGTTCCCAGTCACAATAGACAACTTCGAGTCCATTCGTAGCACTCAGTTCATTCAATGCACGTTGGATAGAATCACTCAATTGAACACTGGCGAGTGAGAAATACGGGTCACTGATTTTAGGAGTAAGCAATTGCCCATCCCCTGTTAGGTCACGAACGGTAGTAGCGCCTGTCGCAGTAGCAAAGAATGGTTTGATTGCATCCTCCCATTCGATTTCAATGCGCATACCAGACATCAGCATAGCAGGCATCAGACGCCCATACGCAAACAATGGTGACAGTACATACATAGGAATAATAAATCGTTGAGACACCGCGTCAGCCGCGGCACCCGTTCCTTGTTGGAGTCGATTGTTATAACCCATGAGTTGTCCAGTGGTCTGGAACCACTCTTCGTCATACGTCATAGGGAGCATCATATGCTGGAGTGTATTGTAGTCGGTAATACGACACAATTCATCACCAGAACGAGTACTGATCGTGATATTCTTGATCAAGTTACATGCAGTACCAAGTGCCCCTAGTGTGTAGGTAGTACCAGTCGTGGCGGTAGCAGTAAAGGTAAAAGACAAGAATGAACGACGGGTGTCGATATAATCAGCACCACTGTTCAGGATACAAATACCCTGTTGGCCAGGGTCATATGAAGAAGATTGGAAGAAATGCTTCTTGTGTGTTTTGTTAGTCGCTACACTAAGGTCGGGCTCTAGTACGTAATTAAGGTCGTTGACGGTAATAAGGCCCTGTCGTTTGCTCATGTCTTGAGTGCCAGACATATCAGGGGTTGTTGTGGGGGTCGTCATATTCGTATACCACGTTGTTTATTACAATAGCATAATTTTTTACACTCCTACAAGATACATACGTTTCAGCTTTTCCTTTGACGATTTGTAGTTATCCAATGCAGCCGTCACGACTCCCAGTTGATTGCTCATTCCATCCGTTTCACTGTCGGGGCGGAATTCTTGTGGTAGTTCGACTCGTTTCGTATCGTATAGCATCGCCTCTTCCCATTTAGACGATGCCGTCGTGGTTGTATCGACTACACCCGTGAACTGATTTAGGACCCGGTTGGGGTGTCTGCGTCGCCATCCCTGTTTGATCTCAAGCGCTCGTCCATACGTATTCGGGTGTGTCACACGATCATGCCCGTGTTCTGCATCATCTGGTCGCATTTCATCACCAATTAGATCTGCTTCTAGCTCCGCCATACGCGAGTCCACCGCATTGGCTGGTTGTTTGTTCTGTTGGGCCATTGTGTGTTAATAGTTCAATGGCTTTGTTGTATGTTTCGTTTTCTTCTGCGTCATAAGATTTCCCTGTGTGTAGTGGTTCCGGTGTGTCTTTGTGTTCGTCATGCTGTTCCATGTGAGCTAGTGTGATGAATTCGTCTAGGTTCCTCCTGAATCGTTTGTCCCACCCTACCTTGTTGTTTATCGTTAAGAATGAGTATCGCTGTGACGTGGCATCATTTACGAGCTGCATAAACTCCTTCTTTGTATACATGGGTGGTGCATACTCCTCTGTGACGATCTCTACTTCTGCCGCACTACCCTGGAAAAAGAAGACAAAATTTGCCTGGAGACGACATACCTTGGGCACTTTCCGGAAGTGTTGTGTACATATAAATGTGGTACAATTTACATGCCGCACCTGATAGAAACACCGTGTGAACGCCTTTTCATTCATGAACCGTGTATTCCCAATCACGTCATCGAAGATGATCGCATATTGGGGGACTTTATCCGCACCATCTGCCTTGTCTAGCTTCGTCTGTTGTGTGTCTAGAATCAAATCGAGTAGTTCAGCGGCTTCATCGAGGTCCGTGAATACATACTTCTTATCGATACCCAGTGATTTCTGTATATCATCACCATTCGCAGTAGGACTGAACAGAAAAATCTTATCGAACCACCCTTTTGGTCTTTGTTCTGATGGTCCATAGAACCGGGCGTCTATTAAAAGGTTAGCGAGTAGTGTTGATTTACCACACCCACTCTTTCCACTCATGATAACACTGCTGCCGATCGGTGGTATATACATGTTGTCATGTTTGGCCAACTCAGGTTGCTCGATTTTGTCTTTACTGGTTTCAATAGGACGAATGGCCAGATCGCATTGTTTCTGGATCGAATACATCTTTATTTACATGGCACATTTTATGGGAGGATGACCTCCAATGCACGTTTCTTTGTATAAGTAGGACCGCCTTCACCATCTACACTGCTATGCAATGCACGTGGGTATCGTTGTGCGTCTGTTTCGAGACGCATTCGTTTACGGTTTAGTTTAACGCCGGTTGGTTCACTTACTTGCTGCCAGTGCATATCGGTGCGAATGATTGGTTCGAATGGTGAGTATGGATTCCGCTTTAATTCAGACGCGGAGTATGGCATGTCATACCCAATATCATCACCAAGTACGTTCGAACTACGTGGTCCGTTTGTCGAGAGTAGACTGACACCTGCTTTTTGACGCGTATCCATTTCTGCCTGGTATCCATTGAGCATGGTGGATGGAATCACACGCTGTAACTGCCATGGGGGTACATCCACACCAGCAACTGGTCCGATGTATGCACCAGGGGAGCTCAATTCTCCACCAAACCGAATCTTATCCTCCCATGCCTCTTGATACAAGAACAGCTTGTTATCCATACCATTCCCAAACCCAGGTTTGACATGATCAAACATATCGAATCGGATGTCAGACTCGATCTGTTTTCTAGTCGGAGGGATGACGACTCCAGCCTTTTCCATACCATACTCGGGACGCAAATCGGCCTCATATGTTTCGCGGGTCGGAACATCTTGTATCCGATCACCAGATGGTCCACGCACAACTTGTTCCGTGAATAGTGGGGTTGCTTGTACGACTGGTTGTTGGTATCCAAGTGTCCCTGGTTGTACACCCACTCCATTTGGATTGGCAGCGGGTATGTGTGCTATACCAGGTATAGCAGGCGCAACAGGTGCTCCTGCCCCTGCCCCCGCTCCTGGACCAGGGGGTGGAGGTGGTGGTGGAGGTGCTGGTGGTTGCGGTTGAGGTGGTGGTGGAGGTTGAGGTATAGGTGGCTGTGGTTGAGCACCGGGTGGACACCCACCTCCACCTGCACCTCCTGGTCCAGGAGTGGGAGTAGGAGGTATAGGAACTGGAACGGGTGTTGGTGGAGGTCTTGGTGTTGGTAGAGGTCTTGGTGCTGGTAGAGGTGTTGGTGCTGGTGTGGGTGTTGGTGATGGTGGAGGTGTTGATGCTGGTGTGGGTGTTGGTGATGGTGGAGGTGTTAATGCTGGTGTGGGTGTTGGTGATGGTTGAGGTGTTGGTACTGCTGCTGCTGCTGCTGCTGCTGCTGCTGCTGCTGCTGCTGCTGCTGCTACTGCTGCTTGTGCAATGTTAGTACTAGCCACCTGACCTTTTCCAACATCATCACCAGAGCCATTCTTGCCATCGTTAGGGCCATTACTACCACCACCAGCACCACCACCAGCACCACCAGCACCACCACCAGCACCACCACCCCCACCACCAGCACCACCACCAAACAGGTTCGTAGGTATTACACCACCAACACCACTAGCACCACCACCAGCACCACCAGGCGTTGTTGGTGATTGAGACCCTCCTGCTGGTGGTGTTTTAACTGCCTGTGATCTTGTCACTGCTGGTGATGAAGGGATTGCATCACTTATGTTTTTAGGTAATTGTATATGATTGGTTTGAAAGTACGTTTTAAGTCTCATTGCATTTGTTTGTAACGGTTTACTTCTGGAACTCTTCGCAACCATGATTTGGTTGTAGACGGGCAGTTCTTGCCATCCTTTAAGGAATGCAAGATGTGCAACGGCTTTTAATTTGTTGATCTTACTTAGAAGGTTGAACTTTGCTTGTGTTCTTGTGTTGTTGATATTGGCATTTAATGCTTTAGCTATATTCCCGACGTCAACTGGGACAGGCGCCTTCGACTGTTGTGATACTGGAGTTTTCGGGGTAATTGGAGTTTTCGGGGCATTCTTGGGTTGCGGTGTTGATGTACTCGCGTTCGCACTCATGTTGCATTTGTACATATACACATAATTTATTATGCTTCTTGACACTTCTCGTTCTCTAATTCAGTTGCTCTGACCAGCACAGCAACACTATCTTGACGGCTTAATGGGAGCATACTAAAATATGTAGCATCATCCCGTGACTTAAAACAAGGGTAATCACGCCATAGTTTATCCGCGATGTCTTCTGCCTCCTTGATTGTCTGTGGTGGCAGTGCTACTTGGTGGATCCGCGCATCCAGTGGTGTATCGAGGGCATCCACCTCCTCTTTGATCAATGTGTGTTTCTTGTCGTCGTCCATGTTTATCACCATGGGCATAAGTTATTTAGATTCTTGTGATGTCATCACGTGTTTATAATAGTCTCTCAGGATACGTCGACAGTCGATGCCTCTATCTCGGTCTGATTTGCAGCCGATTTTTCTCTTGTGGTTTTGCACCAGGCAATGGTGTACCAGAAGAATATAAGCATGTGAATGAACATCTCCCATTTATTTCCATGTCATAAAAAGCCACCCTCTCCACCAAATGGCACCGCACTATTACTCGCGGCATGTGTGACCATACTACTAGAGTTGGGTACATCTTTTGTGTAATGCAGGCCCTGGGCATTCTGCAGTGATTTGCCTTCGGGACCATCGACTGGTAACGCATTAGCCGCGCCAATCATACTGGTAGGCTCCATAGGATCGGTAAACTGTACACCACCATGCGCATTCTGTTCGTGTGTAGCGGCCAGGATAGCTGCTTTCGGGTCATAGTTTAATACGATATTACGCATAGCCTTGCCCATTGGACAGAAAACAGGACCATTACACCCAACAGGAACAACAGGAAGCCCATTGCGCTCTCGGCGTTTGTCACGTTTGCCTAGCCTGAAGTCACCCTCGTTATGGCTACGATCTACAGAGTGGCGGATCGTCTGTACCCTGGGTGTCTTTACTTCCAATACCTTATTTTTCGAGTCTTTCGGGCCGGTGATGCGCCCATCCATCATGACATCCTTATATACACGACCAGCGGTGCTACTCGACACTCGTTTCTGTACATCGCCATTGAATATGGGTGTGGTGTCTCGTTTTGTTGTTGTCTTTGGATCACGTAGCGTAGATCCGTCTGCGATCGTATCAAGAGAAGAACGTACCATTGTTTTGTTTATTAATAGTTCATATTTTATCACATTACACTGAGGCCACCGGTTTGTAACGTAGATACACGTCGCTTCTGGTTTTGTGTGTCCGGATCATCTATGAGACGCCGTTTTTTTGGTTTCCATACACACGCGACACCATTGTTGGCTGTCACTGGAACACCGGTAGACGTCATAACCGGATCACCGGGTTGTACTGGCGCAAAGCCAGCAAATGTATCAAAGTCAGCAAGTGCTGCATTTTTCGCGTCGATTGTTGCTTGATCATGGACCCATCGGTCGATTCTGTCGTTGTATTCTTCATCACTCTCTGAATCACCCTGTGGTTTATTTCCATTATCAAGAAACCGTTGTTCATGTAATTTAAACATAGCCTCGTTCATCTTTCGTTCATTGATTATATCGTTTCGTTTATCGGATGCATACATCCGGTCTTCGATACTATCCGATTTATGCATAACTGCAAGACGACCGAGTGCCGTATACATTTCATATGATACCATATTCGTGCCGTTGTTTTGTAGGTCCTGGAACATATACGGGTCTTGGGATAGACGTGAAACACCCTCCAGGAATAACTGTGGGCTATGCATACCAAAGAATGCATCGAGCTTTTCATATGACATATCAGCAAGCCCAAATGAACCAAACGATTCCTTCTCGATTGAATGGGCCATGTTCTCTAGTGAAAATGCAGCTTGTACAATTTGTTGTAGCTGCTCTGGTGTAAAGAACCTGGAATTCGACCATCGACGTACGATAGCAGTCACCAGATCAAAGTAAAGATTATACGACACCTGCCGGTTTGCTGGTCTACCTTCTTCTGTGTCTCTAGTGCGATAATAGTTAATGGACCGTGGTGGGGTTCCGTAATATCTTGAGATATATTGCTGCTGGAATTCATTCACAGCCACCGAGTCGATGCCCAGCTCAGATAACTGCTGTGCTGCTATCCCACCCCATAAAACTGGCGATAACTCCGGTGCAAAGATAGTCGTGACAATAGCAATAAACAATTCCGTTCCATGAGCACCTGCCTTTACAGCGTCATATTGACGTATATGTTGTGCGAATTCAAGCCCACGTGATAATTTCCAGCGTAATTTGGCAGTTGTGGGATCGCCATTCTTAATTCTCAGACGGAGTTCATCTATATGTGTATCGTCTTGTACGACGTTTACCACATCACCGATCAGAAATCCGATTTGCGCGACCCATCCAAACGCATCCATCAACCCTTTAAAAATTGTGCTTGTTTTCAGCAACACCTTTCCACCACTCAATGTTTTTAAAACAATCGAGTCTGTTGTCCAGAATTCTTTCGCAGCACCGATCGCAGCCTTACCAGCCCGTGTTGTACTAGTCACCAACTTACCACCTACATATGTACGGTTTATACCAGCATACACACCCCTGGCTGCATTTACTGCATTTTCAGTGACCGTCGACTTCAACCCTCCGATTGAATTATACAAACCAGCAACACCCTTCCCTAGACCTGGCATTCCCATCTCGGTCAGCATTTTCGACAGTGATATCGTCTGATACATCGCCTCTGCCTCTCTACTGATATCAGCGATAACCTCTTCTGGGATACCGATCTCACGCATTCGCGTATTCAGCTGGTCTTTTATCGCGTCGATACCAAGACCTCGTTTGATACCAGATGTAATACGATCTGTTATCTCCTTTACTTCAACCTCTGTTGCATCCCTAACCAGTTCTCCATCGATGACACTCGCCGGTATACCTTCTTCTGATATAGATGGTAATTTAACGTCATCGATCGATGTTCCAATGCCAATTCCCTCATCGACAGTCACACCTTCTGGTACAAATGGGTCGACGGGTGGCTCCCATGAATCGACGGCAGGCGCTTCTTCGAATCGTATCCATTTTTCATCCATTATATCGTCCCATTGTTGGTCAAAATCCCTCCGAAACACCGTCCTGTATTCTTCCGTACCTCCCCATATACCAGCCACACGTTCGTGTATTTCTGTCAAATTATTTAGATTGATCACTTCTCCAGTTTCACGTAATTTCTTTATCGCGTTATATAACTCGATCGTCTCATCCCATTTCACTTTTATATTTCCAGTCAACCGTCTTGATATCTCCATACTCCCTAATCGTTTAGATAGTGTCTTCATCAATGAACGTATGTCATAGTATGTTCTGTCTAATATTTTTTTATATTCTACTACGTCTACTTCGCTTAGTGGTGAATATTGTGTAAATTTTGCGTCATCGTCGATTGGATTCATCCGCTGGTATTTTTTTATCTTATCAGATGCCGTTTGTAATATACTTGTATACTTGCTATCGTCTAGTGTCAAGAATTGACCAAGACGGTGATTCGTCAATGCGGCCGATAACGCTGAAGATTCAGTCGGGACTCGTATATTCGTCACATTATCAACAAAACACGCAGATGTACTTACCAAATCATTACAGACGGCAAAATGAATAATATTCTTATAGTCATATCCAATTAATCTACCAGCACCCTGGATGATTGTATCGACAGGTGATGACCCTTGATTAAAAGTCACGGCCATTGTATCGGTGCGAACAGCAGCGGCCGCGGCTAGCGCACCACCAAGTGAATGACCAGTGATCGTTACATCATCATGTGATTTGCGATATTTCCGAACAACATCAGTAATCTTTTTAGACCTTTCATGTAATGGGAGAACACCACCAGCAATAAACAAATCCGGGTTGGCATCATCCACGCCAGATGTACCCCTGCATGCTACTATCACTTCTCCAGTCAACACCTTTCTGAATACTTTATAGTCCTTATCACCCTCAAGCACTTCGTAATCACTACTCTTAAAACGTCCATTGGAATCCTCTTGGATCTTTCGTAGAGCGAGTGTGCTATCATCCCTAGCGTACGCGGCACTGGCAAGAACGGCATATTCACTGGCTGATACCATTTTTATTATATGATCATAATTTCATCATTAATTATAAGCAAACGATGCATCTCGTTTTGGTTTGGGTATTCTCGCACTTCGTCTGCTAGCCCCAACCAGACCAGGTTCATCATCCACGACAATACGTCTACGCTTACGAGGTTTTTCTACCATTTGTCGTAACATCCTTTGGCGTTTTTTTGACTGCACTCGTTGTTTCCGTTCTTTGCGTTTATGATAACGAGGTGCACACTTGGATCCAATGTATTTTACCCATGGATTTCTTCGAGCTGCTGCTTGTCTAGCGCGATTCTTTGCCATACTAACTTATCCGTAATATAATCTGTATACACAAACATAATAATCTACATCATAACTTCTTCTGCAGGCACAGCCAATGGTACTCTATGGGGCATAGGTGATCGCATTCTCTGGTTATGTGGTTGTTGTGTATGGATACTGTTATGTTCACCATTATAATTCGTTACACTTAGTCGATTAAAGAAAAATCCCGCGATTGTGCCGATTAACCCCCAATATGGAGCTGCACGATCACAATTTGTCTCTGTGGATAGCATGTATGCACAGAAGGTAATTAATGCCATACCAAGGCACGTTTGTACAGTAAATACGACACAACGCTGGTCGAGTGTAAAACAACAACTTTCCCATTTGTGTTCAGCGTCTTCTTTATTTTCCATTTAATATACAGTACATACTTTACATGGATACATCGTAATCAAGATGCGAGGCAATTGCAATCGGTTTGTATGCTACATGTAATTTTGCCAGCAACCGTGGGTCATTAAGAAGGTGCTGAGGACCTGTATAATGCATCATATCCATATGATAGCAGATCTGATAAAATATATACATATAACTAAAAAATGAACGTCGAGTACCCATACAGTCTTTCATAAACATATAATTAAATTCGATACGTGTAAAATATTTCAACATATCATAGAAATGATTACCTTTTATGACCAATGGTTTGTATTGTGGATTGAGCATTCTCGTTATTGTAAATCTATGTCGTCTGAACTTAGATGACATTTTTGTTTTTCGTAGTGCCTTTACTACCATGCTTACGTCGATATTTTTTGAACCATCGCAAGCTACTCGCAAATCGTGCAGCTCCTCTTTTGAGATCTGTGGATTTGTCAATGCTTGAATACCCATCAAGATGGATCGGAAATATACCACACGAGAGTAGTAATGGATCTTTTTGTTTGGTCCATTCTTGAGTTGCTCGTATGTCATATTCGAAGAATCGTTCCCCAGTATTTGCAAAACTTGGATCATACCACAACTGGTGCAGACAATCCGGCCTTGCTCTGCATCCTCTACCACTTCCTCGCTCCCGCATTCGGTGCATGGATCCATTGGTTTCCATTCGATTGCATCTGGACTGGTCCGGCGACGCTTGCGTTTTATGGAACTGCTCTCTGGAGATGTATCCGGTTGGTACTTCTTTTTCCAGCCAGTCACATCCCCCTCGCTTAAGAATGTCACACAACTCATCAAGTAGTCCATCTTCTCCGAGTCGGGTAATTTCTCCAAGTAGACATTGTGTAGCGTCTCCAGCGTTTCCGGACATGTCATTTGAGATATGATAGATTTTTATTGAAAAATGTGTTATACATCACTCACACAACCAACCAATCAATAACAAGGGTGAACGTAGACCATTCATTATAATTCACGGACTGTTACTGGAAAATTCTAATCAGTGATATTCACCATGGTATAACGCCTCGCGGCATCACTGTCATGACTAAACATGGTACGAACAAACTCAGTCTTGACCATCGAGTCACGTCGCGCGAACGTGTAATACGCACACGCAGCATACAAACGACGCAGATCATGTGTAGTAATGTTTGGCATGCCATCGATCGAAATGGTCTTGGCGATATCATTCACAGATGCATACATGAATGACTTCATCTGTCGGATTAATAAAGTATCCTCATCGCGTTTCTTGATATACGGAATACCACGAACAATCTCAGTCGATAAACGTACATCATATGTATCCCATGTGATGTCGACACCAGTGAAAACAGTAAAAACAGCACGACGAACCGCAGCCAACAACCGAAAAAATATCACAGGATATACATAACCCGGCATATCGATGCGATGCATTTCTACAGACGCGTGATCTAACAGATTATTCAGAATAAGGGGTGCATCAAATAGCTCAGTCAACAAACAACGTACACCAAATTCGTTTTTTTGCTTGCATATACCAGTAACAACTAAACGGGCATCTTCAATCGATTGCAAATTCAAGATCGTTTGCATACCCTCGTCAAACACAGAATAATCACCAGCATCGACACCAAGTTCATCTAGATAATTACTAACTGGAACAATCTTATTGTATAATAGCACACCGGCATATCGTGAACCATATGCAAGCTGTAACAAACACAATGCACTGGATAAGCGAGACATCTCAAACAAATCAAGATCACCTTGTACGGTCCTCATCGAGAATGATACATCCCACCACGGTTTATCACCAAATACATCAACCACGATAGAACGAATGCTATCAAGAAACTTCTCATGTGGGATATTAGTAGTATTGAGATTTCGAACCACTGGCTGACTGACTGAGAACATCTTGCGTGCCTCGTTGAATGGTCTAAGTAATGGAACTTGTTGTTTGAATCCAATTAGATCCATCAATACACGAGGTTCTAACTTTTCGTCCCATAAAGGATCGAATCTTCGGCTTACCCAATCAGACAATGGCGCATCACAAATAAACTTAACAGCAGGAGACAAACGCAACGTCTCAGACAATCGCGTAACTGAATTGTTATCGGTGTTGATAATCAGTTCTCCAATATAATTCTCATGTGGATCCATAGCGTGGTCATGACCCACACCAAACAAGACCGCCCGGAAAGCAACAAACATCGCCATACAATCAACGAGTTTGGTGACTAAAACATCTTTATCCGCCGTTGTATTGCGAGGAAATGCAGACAGATAACTCAACGGTAAATGTGAAGACATAAACATCAACGAGTGAGAGCGTTTGGACCAATCAACAACACCATCGATCGCATTCAGGTTGTATCCATTATCATGCATATAAACAAGAAGTTTGCAATAGAAAGACCAGCTACCAAACCGTATCACATCAGCACCGAAGAATATAGATGCTTTCACGGGTAATACATCCATACCATTATGCAGGATAATATCAAAATCAGTATCACCAATATAATATCGAATCGCATTTTCTTGGCGAAATTCAGACAGTATCAATTCAGCATTTGCAGCACATGCCTGTTCAACCCAATCACGTAAACCATTCGTATTAGCAGGCTCATGCCACGGAACGAGTGCTACATTTCGATTAAGAATATTCATACCAACAGGAGGTAATGGTTTGACTGCGATCTGCCTCTTAGAACGCATAAGACCGACAGATGGCCAGAAATTTGTTTCTTTATCCTGGCGATCATCAGCATAAAAAGGCTCAAACTGATTGCGAATCCTCTTATTCAAGCGTTGGCGTTTGGGGTTTCTTCGACCAGCAGCTGGCATGTCGACTACACAAGCACAGACCAATAGTGTTTA
>Ga0316202_10001150_pt1 | contig 22031 bp, 26 predicted proteins | sample 3monrhotite_MG_FD_204934 | JGI IMG/M metagenome (GOLD analysis project Ga0316202, IMG submission 204934) | Microbial mat bacterial communities from mineral coupon in-situ incubated in ocean water Damariscotta River, Maine, United States -... | ecosystem: Environmental > Aquatic > Marine >... | reverse complement strand
AAGCTCGTCCAAATCGTCTATCGTGACGATTTGTGATTCAGAAAATGCACTTATTTTTTAGTATAGAGCTAATAAATTGATTTTGGGCAGATCATTTGGATGAATTCGAGAGACGGAGAGGTTTTATAGCTCCAGCGTTAATTGTTGTGGGGAGTGATCATCCTCTCCATAATCGAAGTTGCTGGCGGTCAGGCCAATCAGGCGAACGGGGCGCTGCCCTGCTTCTGTTTGTTCCAACAGTTTGGGTAGCTGTGCTTCAATCTCTGCCAGATTGGTGAACGGTTGAGGCTGAGAGAACGCGCGGGTGATCTGTTTGAAATCACCATATTTCACTTTCAGGGTGATCGTTTTGGGCATGAACTTCTGGGCTTGCAGACGAAGCGATACTTTCTCAGCCAGTTTCTTTGCATGCTCCAATAGCTCTTCACTATCCAGAATATCTTTGGCGAAGGTGGTCTCTTTGCCCAATGACTTGCGAACACGGGAGCTTTTAACCGGTCTGTGATCAATGCCGCGTGCTGCCAGGTAAAAATACTCCGCCGAACTGCCCAACACCTGCTGCAGATCTTCCCTACTCCAGTTCTGTAGATCTTTACCTGTATAGATACCCAGTTTGTGCAGTTTCTTTTCTGTGGCCGGTCCAACACCGTAAAACTTTTTTATTGGCAACGTCGCAACAAATGCTTCTCCGGCTTCTGGTATCACCACATAGAGGCCATCGGGTTTATCCATATCCGAGGCTATTTTTGCGAGAAATTTATTGTATGAGACACCTGCTGACGCAATCAGACCAGTCTCTGCCAGAATCTCTTTTCTGATCTGCTGCGCCATCTTTGTGGCTGAACCACCACATGATTCGGTATAGGTCACATCCAGATAGGCTTCATCGAGTGAGAGCGGTTCAACCTGAATCGCATAGCGCCAGAATATTTCCCGAATCTGTTTGGATACCTCCTGATATGCCTCAAACCGTGGCGGCACAAACAGCGCCTGTGGACAACGCTTAAAGGCCTGGGCACAGGACATGGCCGAGTGAATACCGAATTCACGCGCTTCATAACTGCATGCAGCCACCACACCCCGGCTATTGGGTTGGCCTCCAACAATCAGCGGTTTACCGCGATAGTCAGGGTTATCCCGCTGCTCCACCGATGCAAAAAAAGCATCCATATCCACATGGATAATTTTTCTCTGTATAGCCATTGGTTCATACCCTAACAATGCACAGATACGTATGCAGGATTAAATTCCACAGCCTGTTTTTATCTCCATCACCCCTTAAAAAAAGGTTCATCACGGATTAGCGGAAAATAGAAGTTAAAGCATAAACAGGGGTCTGGTCTTGAATCTTGAATTCAGCTCCACTCCCATAATCGCAACTTGAGAGCATATTACTCCATCACACTATGTCATCATCAACATAGACGATAACGACACGTTTGTTCACTTGATCATTTTAAAACGAATCCAGGTTCAAAACTTTGGGGGCGGAATAAGAAACGGTGCTTACGTTAGCCATGACTAGCGTATTTGAGCGTTAGATAACATGACTAAGCTTTCTGGCTTACTTGGCAGCAAACCACTCTCTAATATCCTGCTGCTTATGGTGCTCCGATTCCAAAAGAATAAAATCATAACTTTTATCAATCTCCGAAAAGGCAATCTTGGAAAACTTATGTTCGTATGAACTGTCCGTTTCACACCATTTAGCCGTGTTGGTCATTGCGATACGCTTGCGACAAACGAATGGCCTTGATGAATAAATAGTGCACTTTCCATTTTTAAGTAATGGACACGGAGTCACACCGGCCTGTTTAATAACTCCGGGTACGCTTTTAACCTTTTGAGTCTTTTCAATATATGAAACTTCAAGGCCCGAAACACTCACATCATAGTTACAGCAATGATTACAGCCCTGCTTACAAGCAGTGAACGGAGCAACCAACTCTGATATTTCGTCCATAAAGTCATATAAAAGCTCTAGTTTATTGAGTGGATTCAACTTACTTTTCATAAACTTTAAAAGAAGTTTATCCTCGCGAACGACTAAACTACCGGGAATTGCTGCAACAGCTTTTTCATAGTTTTTTCTGGCAGTAATACTTTCGCTTTCAAATGTGATGGTTTGTTCCATTTACAACCTCAACATTTCATCTTTATTTTTTACTTCATGAATGACTCTAATCATCCGCTTGTGTCCCTGTCATCATCAATATTGATGATAAACACTGTTTTCAACTTTTACGTTGTAAAACAAACCCCAATTCAAAACGCGGTCCTTTTGGGCGCGGAATGAGTATCGGGGACTGCGTAGGCCATGACCAGCGGGATGGATTGAAAAGCTGGCGCATCTCTTTCAGATCACAATGAAATGGCGGGCCTTCGGGATCACCTGTTTGCATCAACAATAGCAGCAGCACACCGCCATCTTTAAGCCAGCCATGCAGCTTCTGCTCATATTGCACATACTCTGTTGGTGTCATGGTGCAAAGGCACGTCTGCTCATAGACGGCATCAAAATTCACAGACGGCTCATAATCAAACAGATCCACACAGACAGCCTCAGAGCTGGATGCTGACATGTTGTTTAAAGAATGATTCAGGGCAGTGATGGCCGAAGGGGCAATATCAAGGCCTGTAGCGGCATGACCACGAGAAGCCAGTTCAATCACTTCATGGCCATATCCACAGCCGGGAATCAGCACGCGCGCGCCCTCTTTAACATGGCCGTCATCCAGCCACTGCATCAAAGCAGGACTAGCCCCACCACGATCCCAGCCAGTGTCACCTTCCTGATATCGCTCTTCCCAATTCAATGATTCTACTTTCATGCCTAACTCCTTTATGGATGTAGTACCCCATCATGCCCGAGTTCATTTATCGGGCAAGGTGAATGACGAAGGCAGAGAAGGCCCCTGGGGGCATCCACATAAGTATCTATTTTGAAGAAAATGTGGTTCCCCGCATTCGCGAGGAGAAGGTGAATGCCGCTTGTGGCAGGGAAACTACCCTGAGGCAAGACGATACAGGTAGCACATTCATGATTCACTATTTATAAAAAAGGGCCACTCACAGAGCAGCCCTTTTATTTAACAGTCGTAACAATTCAGACTACTGAGCTATTATTTATGATATTGAACAGACTCTTCCCGCACTGCTTTAAAGAACTCAATGGCGTGTTCTGGTGGAACATCCGGAGTAATACCGTGACCAAGGTTAAATACATGGCCGTTGCCGTGACCGAACTTGGCCAGGATATCTTTCACTTCGGCACGAATGCGTTCCGGTTTGGCATACAGCATGGTTGGATCCATATTGCCCTGCAATGCAACTTTATCACCCACACGGCGGCGTGCTTCATCAATGTCGATGGACCAATCCAGACCCAACACATCACAACCTGTATCAGCCATCGCTTCCAGCCAGCCCATGCCACCTTTGGAGTAGAGGATTACAGGTACTTTGCGGCCATCATTAAAGCGTATCAGCTGAGAAACAATGCGCTGCATGTACTGCAGTGAAAACTCCTGATAATCGCGTGTATTAAGAATACCGCCCCAGGTATCAAAGATCTGTACAGCCTGAGCACCATTGGCGATCTGACCATTCAGATATGCTGCAACAGAATCAGCCAGCTTTTCCAGCAACAGATGCATGGTTTCAGGATCATTGAAGGCCATTGCTTTGACTTTGGAGAAGTTTTTAGAACCACCACCTTCAACCATATAGGTGGCCAAAGTCCATGGGCTACCAGCAAAACCGATCAAGGGAACACGACCATTCAAATCACGACGAATGGTAGATACCGCATCCATCACATAACCGAGTTCTTTGGTTGGATCATCCAATACCGGCAGTTTTTCAACATCTGCACGACAGGTGATGGGATCCGGGAATTTAGGTCCTTCTCCGACACCAAAGGTCAGCTCCATGCCCATCGCTTCCGGTACCACCAGAATATCGGAGAACAGAATCGCAGCATCAGCATCAAGAATATCAATCGGCTGCAAGGTTACTTCCGAGCACAGTTCAGGTGAACGGCAGAGGTTCAGGAAACCACCAGCTTTAGCGCGTGTCGCACGGTATTCAGGCAGATAACGGCCAGCCTGACGCATCATCCAAACCGGCGTACGCTCAACGTCCTCGCTAAAACAAGCGCGTAAAAATAGATCATTTTTCAATTCAGTCATTTCAAATCCTTTTAAGTTTTAACCACAGAGACACAGAGGCACAGAGTATATGCATTATATACCTTTGTGTCTTTGTGCCTTTGTGGTGATATTATTGATAATAAAAATTAGTCCCAGATGTAACCTTCGGTTGGGCTTGAAGCATTGGCAAAAGCACGTTTCGGCATACGTCCTGCAAGATAAGCTGAGCGCCCTGCCCTGACCGCATCACGCATAGCTGTTGCCATCAAACATTCATCATTGGCTTCGGCAATAGCCGTATTGATCAAGGCTGCATCCACCCCTAGCTCCATCGCTTTGGCTGCATCAGAAGCCGTACCGATACCTGCATCGACAACAATAGGTACATTCGCACGCTGTTTAATCACCCGGATATTAAACGGATTAGCCAGCCCACGACCTGAACCGATCGGATTACCCAACGGCATCACAGCAACACAACCGACCTCTTCAAGCGTACGTGCTACAATCGGATCATCATTGGTATAGACCATGACCTGAAACCCTTCAGCCACCAGCGTTTCCGCAGCTTTAATGGTCTCCACCACATTCGGATAGAGTGTTTCTGTATCGCCCAATACCTCCAGTTTCACCAGATCCCATCCACCAGCTTCACGAGCCAGTCTTAAGGTACGCACAGCATCCTCAGCATTAAAACAACCGGCAGTATTCGGCAGAATGGTATATTTTTTCGGATCGATATAATCGAGCAGGTTCTCTTTACCCGGATCAGTGATATTCACGCGGCGTACTGCAACGGTAATCATCTCAGCTTCTGATGCTTCAGTCGCATCTTTGGTGGTCTGGAAGTCCTTATATTTACCGGAACCCACAATCAATCGTGAGTTAAACGTATACGTTCCCACTTTAAAAATATCAGACATTTTCATCCCCATAGTTCTTCATATCTTTCTATATAATACCAACTGGAGTTCTCTTCCAGTAAACATTCACCATCAACGTGAGCACGCTTGTGGGTAATCAGCCGCCACCAATCATATGCACCAGTTCAATGCGGTCACCTACTTTTAAAGGTGTCTCACCATATTGGCTTCTGGGTACCACTTCGAGGTTCAGTTCGATGGCAATCATACGCTGCTCCAGACCCAGCTCTGCCACCAAGGCGCTTAAACTTTGTGCAGAGACAGATCTCTCTTCCCCATTCAATTGGATCGTCATACTATCTGACATAAGACCTCATAACATAATCAATATTCATAACAAACAGATACAAAAAAGACCCTATAGGATCATTATCGGTCTTTTTTCATGGCTTTTTCGCAATTCTATCACCAAGCAGATTGACCCGACATATTCCTCTGTTGTAGCGTGAGCCACATGCTAGCATCAAGTGCTTCCACACCCAACACCACACAAGCCTCCAACAGTAATGCAGCCACCGCAGTTGGCTGGCATGGTGTTGCTGAAGGCATGCAATCTGCAATCAACGCCATCCAAAATGGCGACCTGGCTCAGGCTGAACTTATTTTGACGGAACTACTGCATTTTGCTCCAGTTGAAATCAGAGCGTGGAAACTACTGGCCAAAACGCAGCGACATCTGGGACACATCGAAGAAGGTATCATTAGTGCCCGTCGCGCGTTGCAGTTACAGAACACCAACATTGAAGATGTACCACTGGCTTCTATCACTATTGCTAAACTACTTTGGGAGCAGCATGAATATGATTATGCCCGCCTAATGATAGCCTCTTTATTAGAGCAACAGGGAGACAATCCTGAATTGTTAGATCTACAACAACAATGGAACAGGGAGCATCAAGAATGAATACATTACATGTGCTTGTCCTGCATGGACCAAACTTAAATTTACTTGGCACCCGCGAACCGGATCACTACGGCGCAGCCACCCTGGATGATATCAACCAACAATTGGTGGATCTGGGTAAAACACTGCATATCACCACCATTGATTTCCAAAGCAACCATGAAGGTGAACTGATAGATCGTATTCATCAGGCTGTGACAGAGGGTATTGATGGCATTGTCATCAATCCGGCGGCCTACACCCATACCAGTATCGCTCTGCGTGATGCTCTGCTCGCATCGAACATTCCGTTTGTAGAAGTGCATCTCTCCAACATTCATAAACGCGAAGCATTCAGACACAAATCGATGCTTGCCGATGCAGCCATCGGTGTAGTTGCCGGATTTGGTGCCACATCCTATCTGCTGGCGCTGCGCGGTATCGATCAACAGTTAAGAAACACATAACAGAACAACCAACAATACGACGCAACACAAAAACAGGAGATAACATGGACATTTCCCATATCCGCAAACTCATCAAACTTATTCAAAGCTCAGATGTTACCGAGATTGAAGTTAGTGAAGGTAATGAAACAATTCGCATTTCCCGCCAGGGTCAGGTGGCCGCAGTTGCTGCTGCACCTGTAGCAATTGAATATGCCGCAGCTCCGACTGCTGTAGCTTCAGCTCCGGTTGCAGAAGAGAGCGTGGACGAAGCACACATGGTAAAATCACCGATGGTAGGTACCTTCTACGCTGCATCCGGTCCGGATGCAGATGACTTTGTCTCTGTAGGTCAGAAGATCAAAAAAGGCGACACCCTCTGCATCATCGAAGCGATGAAAATGATGAACACGATTGAAGCTGAATATGCTGGCACGGTTAAAGCTGTTCTGGTTGATAACGCTTCTCCTGTTGAATATGGCCATCCTATGTTTGTTATCGCACCTTCGGCATAATCGGGGTATATAATGTTTAACAAAATCCTCATCGCCAACCGTGGCGAAATAGCCGTTCGTATCATCCGTGCCTGTAAAGAGCTGGGGATCCTCTCGGTAGCAGTCTATTCAGAAGCGGATCGTGACTGCATGCATACAAGACTGGCTGATGAATCCATCTGCATCGGCCCTGCCTCAAGTACTGACTCCTATCTGAATATAGCGGCCCTCATGGCTGCGGCAGAATTAACCGATGCCGAAGCGATTCACCCGGGCTTTGGTTTCCTGGCTGAAAATGCTGAATTTGCCGATATTGTGCTTGAATCCGGCCTCGTCTGGATTGGTCCCACACCTACATCCATGCGCACCATGGGTGATAAAGTTACCGCCAAACAAGAGATGGCGAAGGCTGGTGTACCACTGGTACCCGGCTCCACAGGTGCAGTTGAAACCGTAGAAGAGGCAATGGTCATTGCCAAAGAAGCTGGCTTTCCGATTATCATCAAAGCATCTGCCGGCGGCGGTGGCCGCGGTATGAAGGTGGTGCATTCTGAAACATCACTACCGAACGCATTCTCCCTGTGTAAACAGGAAGCCGGTGCTGCATTTGGTGATGACACAGTATTCATCGAGAAATTTCTCGTTGAGCCCCGTCATATCGAAGTACAGGTCCTGGGTGACACCCATGGTAACCTCATTCACCTGTTTGAACGTGAATGCTCAATGCAGCGTAACAATCAGAAAGTATTGGAAGAAGCACCAAGCCCTGCACTGGATGATGAAACACGTGCGAAGGTTTGCGCTGCGGGTTTAGCAGCAGCCAAAGCGGTTAATTATGTTGGTGCTGGCACCATTGAATTTTTGATGCATGCCGATAAATCCTTCTATTTCATGGAGATGAATACACGTATTCAGGTTGAACATCCCGTAACTGAATGGATTACCGGTGTTGATCTGATTGAATGGCAGCTGCGTGTAGCTTCGGGTGAAGAGCTCGCTTTCACTCAGGATGATATTAAAATTAAAGGGCATGCTATTGAGTGCCGTATCAACGCTGAAGACCCGTTCAAGTTTACTCCATCACCTGGAACCGTGACGCTCTATCACGCACCGGGTGGACGCAGTGTGCGTGTGGATTCACACCTTTATACCGGTTATAAAATCCCGCCCCACTACGACTCTATGATTGGTAAAGTGATTACCCATGCCAGAGACCGCCAGAAATGTATTCGTCGTATGCAACGTGCGATTGATGAACTGGTTATCCTTGGTGTTACAACCAATCAGGAACTGCATAGGCGACTGCTTGCCAATCCCGGTTTTCAGAAAGCTGAATTTAATATTCACTTCCTGGAAAAATGGCTAAAGCAGATCACATAACAGACCACATGCGTTTATCAGTTGATGAAGATCAATAACAAAAAGGCCGGGCATGATGCCCGGCCTTTTTTTGTTTATCAGTAGAGATGTTAATTATGAATGAGCGTCATGTTCAGCTTGGCTGGATATCGACGGTCGCCCTCTCATCTACCATGTCTGGATCTCCGCATTGAGGAGAAGGTGAATGCCGCTTGCGGCAGAGAAACTGCCCTGGGGCATGACCACACACACGACTTCAACATTGAAAAACTATAGTCATACCCCTGAATATTGCGCGTGTAACTCTTTGGCATGCATATTCGGAAGTTTATTCAGCGCTGCAATCAATGCCTTAGCAGAAGCCACCACAATATCGGTATCAGAACCCTGACCATTGACGATGCGGTCACCATCCTGCAAACGAACTGTCACTTCACCCTGTGCATCCGTACCAACAGTAATGGCATTCACCGAATAAAGAAGTAATTTACCATTGGGTTCAACCAGTGACTTGATCGCTTTAAATGCTGCATCAATAGGACCATCACCTTCTGCTGTAGCTTTGTGTGTTTCACCATCAATATCCAGCTCAACAGCTGCCACTGGTGAATCACTGGTGCCGGATGCCACATGCAGTCCGATTAACTTCACATGTTCCCCATCAGGTACTGCATCATCCGAGAGTAGCGACATCAAATCTTCATCAAACATCTCTTTCTTTTTATCGGCCAATAGCTTGAAGCGTTCAAACACAGCAATCAGACGCTCAGCATCAAGCTCAACTCCAAGCTCTACATAACGTGCTTTGAGTGCTGCACGGCCAGAATGTTTACCCAGCACCATACGATTGGTATTCCAACCCACAGACTCAGGTGTCATAATTTCATAAGTCTTTTTGTGCTTTAACATACCATCCTGATGAATACCGGATTCATGGGCAAAAGCATTGGCACCAACAATGGCCTTATTGGCCTGAACCGGCATTCCAGTAATACTGCTAACCAATTTGGAAGTCGGTACAATCTTGGTAGTATCAATACCACAATCAATATTATAGCGATCCGAACGTGTTTTCATGATCATAACAATCTCTTCCAGCGCAGCATTGCCAGCGCGTTCACCCAGACCATTCATCGTACACTCAACCTGACGTGCCCCATTTTCGATAGCCGCCAGCGAATTGGCCACAGCCAGCCCCAGATCATTATGGCAATGCACTGAGAAGATCGCCTGATCAGAATTGGGCACCCGCTCAATCAGGGTACGAATACGGTAACCGAATTCATCCGGTGTCATATACCCGACAGTATCCGGAATATTGATCACACGAGCTCCAGCTTTGATCACCGCCTCTACAATACGACAGAGATAATCAATTTCTGTACGACCTGCATCTTCAGCCGAAAATTCCACCTCAGGTGCTAAAGAACGGGCCAGCTTCACCGAATCTACCGCGCGCTCAAGAACCTGATCCGGTGTCATACGCAGCTTGGCTTCCATATGGATAGGGCTAGTCGCAATAAAGGTGTGAATACGTGCATTGTCACCAGCGGGCTTCACAGCCATCGCAGCACGCTCAATATCTTTAACCGCAGCGCGCGCCAAACCGGCAATTTTAGGGCCGTGCACTTCTGTCGCAATACGGTGTACCGCTTCAAAATCACCCGGTGATGCAATAGGAAATCCCGCTTCAATAATATCTACACCTAGTGCTGCCAGCGCATGTGCTACACGCATTTTCTCATCAATGTTCATCGAACAACCGGGCGACTGCTCACCATCACGCAGGGTTGTATCAAAAATATGTAAACGATCAGACATTATTTCTCCCGCGGCAGCTGTTCAGCTGTATCATCAAGACAGACTGTTCTACCGTTGATTTCATTAGGACTATTGGAAAGACAAATGACAGAATCAGGCTTGATCGTCATCTGTGGACGTTTTTCCGCGCGCTTTTCTTTTCAATTTACGCGCCTGGCGCAGTTGCGACAAACGTCTGTTCTGCCACAAACTTAATAACGGGCCGTGCAGACAGTAGGCCAACATCACAGTGAAAGGCACGCGGTATGGGTCAAGGGCCAGCAAACCAACCAGCACAACGAAAATCACAATAATGCTGCTTGAGCGACGCTGTTTCAAATCAATATCTTTACCCGAGACAAAACGTACATTACTCACCATTAGCCAAGCAAGGAAAACAGACAGGCCAAGCCATAACCAGGGTGAGGGTTCAAAGTTTGCATCGACATGATAAAGCACGGCCATCGCAATCAGTAGAGCTGCTCCAGGAGTTGGAAGACCCTGAAAATAACGATGATCCTGCACCTCCAGCTTGGTATTAAAGCGCGCTAAACGAATCGCTGCACATGCCACCAGAAAGAATGCTCCAAGCCATGCTAATCGATGCAGGTCAGGCCCTAAATTCACCAATGCCCAGAAATAGAGCAAAATGGCAGGAGCCACACCAAAGGAGAGCATGTCACACAAAGAATCATACTCTGCGCCGAAATCTGTTTCGGCATGCAACAATCGAGCCACACGCCCATCAAGCATATCAAAAACAGCAGCTGCCAGAATAGCCCAGGCGGCTATTTCGAAATTACCCTGAATTGATGCGATTAAAGAATAAAACCCGGCAAATAGCCCCATAGTAGTAAACAGGCTTGGCAGCAGATAGACGCCCCGCCCTGCTGTTTTTTCCTTAAGCTTCGACATGAGGCACCGCTTCCTTTTTATGCTGACGCGCAATAATACTCAGTCCAGCTTTCACTTTATCACCTACCGTAACATTTAACGTATAATCAGCAGGTATTTCACAATTCACCCGTGATCCAAAACGGATCATACCAATACGCTCACCGGTGGCCATCTGATCACCGATCTTCACATAGGAGACAATGCGACGCGCAACGAGGCCTGAAATCTGGGTAAAAGCGATCTTGCTGCCGTTATCACATTCCATCTCAAAACGGTTACGCTCATTCTCTTCACTGGCATGATCAAAGCTGGCATTGACAAATTTACCAGGAATATAATCCATCGCAGTGATGCGACCTGCCATAGGCGCTCTATTAACATGAACGTCAAATACATTCATGAAGATATCAACACGTTGATGCCCATCTTCAGTCATTTCTGCACGGATCACTTTGCCATCGGCTGGTGATATGAACAGATCATCACCAATCGGCATGGCATGGTTTGGATCACGAAAAAAGTTAATCATGAACAACAACAGCAGCAACAGAACAATGCTGGGAATCGTCCAACACACAGCGTACGAAATAAGCAACAACACTGCTGTTGGTATGATAAATGGCCAACCTTCTGGCGCGAATGGAAATTTGCCGCGTGGACGGCCGCTAATTGGAAGTTCTTTAGTCATAGCGGAACACTATGAGTTTGTTGTACCGAAGGGAATAGCACCTATGCAGTTGTAAGGATGCGCTGATTCAATCAATGCTTCCGTGCAGGCCACCGATGGCCTTACAAATCAATCTCGTAAGAGTTTGATTTGTAAGCAAAGGAAAAACCACACTTTTGTCATTCCGAGCTGATTTTTGCCAGGAGACCAATAAATCAGCTTCTCATTATTACCTGTTGAATGTTTGGCTTAAAGTCATCAACCTGAATGGCCGGTTCAACGCCCCCCCAGCTCAGACTTCACCCCATCCAGAAGTGCTTCATCAAAGCTTAAATCTCAATCTTCGCTTCCTGGCGAAAACTTTTACCGAGCAAAAAGAACTCGGATGACGTTTTTCGACTGGCTGCCGGTTTAATGTTTTTTACTTTCTGAAATGATTTACCCAGATCGCGGCGAAATCCGTCATACCCTTCACCCATGAAGGTTTTCATCAACACATCTCCACCGGGGCGTAAATATTGACTGGCGAAATACAAGGTCATTTCATTCAAGCCAATCATACGCATCTGATCCACCAGCTTGTCTCCTGCCATTTCAGGAGCCATATCAGAGACCACCAGGTCAACCTCTCTTCCTTGAAGTGCTTCAGCCAGCGCTTGCTGACCTTCTGCCGAATTAAAGTCACCCTGAATCAAGGTAACACCATTAATCGGATCAAGTGGCAATAGATCAATACCAATAACCAGGCCTTCCGACCCCACATACTTAGCCAGCTCCACACTCCATGAACCCGGTGCACAACCCAAATCGACCACCACACTGCTTCTTTTTATTTTTAAATCATGCTTCTCATTGTCCAGAATTTCAGTCAATTTAAATGCAGCCCGCGACCGTTTCCCCTCACGCTGAGCCCGCTTAACATGCGGATCATTGGCATGGCGCTGATACCATGCTGAAGTCTTACGATCCGATTTACTTTTTGATGACATTCCCATGTGGTTTATATCCTATGAAACATTCAGGTGTTGTAACATGATGTAAGTGCTAAATTAAAACATAAAAAGACAATGATATGAAACATACTGCTGTAACTCACTCAAGCCATCCCTGGCTTTTACCCTCTGGGCAACCTTACAGTTGTGCAAACAGCACCCTGCTTTTTTGTGCGCATTTTTCAACGCAGCAATTAGAAAAATCAGCGGTGAACTGGACAGCAAAGACTATTCTTTCATTCTCCAGCCAATACTCCACAAATACCAACATGATATGATTGTCAGCAATGCTGTTCCAATCACCACCATAATGGATGCATAAGGATCGGTATCACCAATCCCCAGAAAACCATACCGAAAACCATCCGTCAGATAGAAAAATGGATTCGCATCATTCACTCGCTGCCAGAATTCAGGCAGTTGTTTGACTGAATAAAAGACACCGGAGAGAAACGTTAGCGGCATAATAACAAAATTGGTCACCATGGCGATATTATCAAAATCTTTGGCCCACATACCGGCAATCAGACCGAGGCCGCCCATAATAATGCTGGCACACAGACCATAGAGCAGAATGATGCCCAAATGCAGCACCGACATATCAACAAATGGATAGAGCACCGACAGAAAAACAACAGCTACAATAGTGGCTCGCACTACAGCTGCGGCCAGAAAGGCGATCACCACTTCAAATGCTGAGAGTGGCGCCATCAACAGATAGATATGCATGCCCATCACCTTACCCATAATCATGGAGCTGGATGTATTGGCAAACGCATTTTGCATCATGGCCATCATAGCCAGGCCCGGTACCAGAAAAGTAAAATAATCGACATCTAACCCGGGAACTTGTCGCTCACCCATGGCATAACGAAAAATAAGCAGATACAAAATCGCGGTCAGTGCAGGTGTAATAATCGTCTGCATCTTCACCTTAAGAAAACGGTGCACTTCTTTCTTAAACAGTGTCCATGAGCCACGCAGGTTCATCGTATTCATGTTGCTTCCTTCATCTTTTTCTTGGTCAGGCGCAAAAACACATCTTCGAGATCCTCTGAACGCACACCTGCATCCTGTGGCGGCCCGAACCGGGCAACTGCAGCTTCATAGGCGGTGTGAAAGGTAGATTGACCATTTTCAAGTTTACCCAACTGCAAGCATACACCTGTATCACTCAGGCGCGGTTTGAAAGCAGCCAGTGCCAACGCATCACCCTCGGAGAGTGAAAGTTGCTTTTCGTAATTCATCCATAAATAAGAGGATGCGACTTGCTCCATCAAATCGGCCATAGGTTGCGCTGTCACAACCTTGCCCTGATCAATAATCGCCACGTGATCACATAACTCTTCTGCTTCATCCAGATAATGCGTGGTCAACAGAATCGTTGTACCAGCCGCATTCAACTCACGCATGAAATCCCATAGTCGACGGCGCAACTCCACATCCACGCCCGCTGTCGGTTCATCTAATATCACCAGCTGCGGTCTATGCACCAACGCTTGTGCCACCAGCAGTCGCCTGCGCATACCACCGGAGAGTTGACGTGTGTTTTTACCAACATGGGCACTTAATTCCAGGCGTTCCAGCAGATGATCAATCCAGACATAATCCGGTTTACAACCAAACAGACCAGAGGTAAAAGCAAGCACTTCACGCGGCGTGAAAAACGGGTCAAAGGCCACTTCCTGTGGCACCACGCCAATCTGTCGTTTACACCAGTTTCGCTCGGCAAACAGATCATGATCAAACAATCGGGCAGTGCCGGCACTGGCACGTACCGTATCTGCCAGGATATTAATCAGGGTACTTTTACCCGCCCCATTCGGCCCCAATAGCGCAAAGAAACTGCCTTTCGGTACCGATAACGACACATCATGCAGGGCAACATTACCGTTACCATATACCTTGTTCAGGCCTTTAATTTCTAGAGCACTCATCAGCAACCCCTAGTCGTAAACACGGGATAAAAAAAAGCGGAGCCCGAAGACCCCGCAACAAAAGAGAACAGAGTGTTCAATTAATAGCCGGCGTTCGCACAACCGCTGCTTCCGGATTCGGCAGGCGTAAAGGACTTGCCACAACCACAGCTTGAGGCTGCATTGGGATTTCGAATCACAAAGGATTCGCCCTGCAATGAGGTCTGATAATCAATTTCTGCACCGTTAAGCATTTCCATACTCATCTGATCAACCAGCAATTTCACACCATGATCTTCAACAACAGTATCGTTGTCATTGATCTTGTCATCAAACGTAAATCCATACTGAAAGCCTGAGCAACCACCACCGGAAACAAACACACGCAGATTGAGTGTATCTTCTTCTTTTTCCAATAAGCCCTGTACTTTTACAGCGGCTGCTTCTGTTAATGCTACGGTCATTTCACACCTCTCATTAAATACCTGAGCGCAATCCTCGGATATATTTCCAACGATAGCAAATCTATAAAATGTTTATTACGGATAAATGAAGTCTCAAGCATTGTCAGCACAACGTCGGAACATACATAACAACGGATTACATCTGTTTCATAAAACTCAGTAATCTCTACTAAAATATTCCCACAAAATGCAAATGCCTATGGTTCACAAATATGGCACCATCGTTGCTTCTATTAATTTTTTGGAAGGGGAAACAAAAAAATGAAAAAATTATCTGATCGTTCAATGCTTGAGAGTGCTTTTGAAAACAGTATCTGGCAAACACGCTGGGCAGTATTGATTGCCGTTATCTGCAGTGTCATAGCTGCACTGTTAATGTTTTACATAGCTGCTGTTGATACCTTTTATATTATAGACCATATGCTCTTCTACGGCATGGAGACAGATAGCCTGACCCGGGATGAGATAAAAGCTGAAGCTGTCGCCCAAGTGGTAGAGGTGATTGATATTTTTCTGCTCGCCATTGTGCTGCTTATTTTTGGCCTTGGTCTGTATGAGCTCTACATCAGCAAAATTGATCACGCTTATGAAGACGATAATGATGCCTCCGCTCACCTGCTTTCTATCAACAGCCTGGATGATCTCAAAGCCAGACTGGGTAAAGTCATTATGATGATCCTGGTCGTAAAGTTCTTTGAAATCGCCATTGGCATGGAGATTGATGACAGCATGTCACTGCTGATGTTCGGCGGTGGTGTGATCATGACTGCCGGGGCATTGATGTTGACGGAAATGGCTACCGCCCGGAAATAAATCCTGTGCATCATCTGTTTGACACCGCTTGTATATAACAACAAAAAACCGACGTAGCTATAACAGTAGTAGTGACGCGTAGTTTGTGAGGAATTATGGAACCATCGAAAAGATCATCTTTTGGACAAAACCTGGAACGCATCCTGTGGAATACCCGCTGGGCAGTACTGTTTTCAGTGGTATGCAGTATTCTTGCATCACTATTGATGTTTTATATCGCTGCAGTTGACACCTATTATGTCATGGACCTGCTCTTGAATTATAATGAACTGGACAGCCCCATGGCCAGGGGTGTGGTACGTGGAGAAGCGGTGGGCATGGTTGTGAAAATCATCGATGTTTTCCTGCTTGCTATTGTATTGATTATTTTTGGCCTCGGCATGTATGAGCTCTATATCAGTAAAATTGACCACGCCTATGAAAACAATGATGAATCAGCCAAACATATGCTCTCTGTTTCAAGCCTGGATGATCTGAAATCCCGCCTTGGTAAAGTGATCATGATGGTATTGATCGTGAAGTTTTTCGAGATGGCTATCAGCATGGAACTTGAAGGCATTGAAGACCTACTGGTCTTTTCTGGCGGCACCCTGCTTATTGGTGCCACCCTCTATTTGACAGAACAATGCTCCCGTAAAAAGGGCGAATGGAAAACCCGCAAAGCTGATTTCGAAGAAGAAAGTGAGAGAAAAGGCAGTATAGAAGATAGAGCATCGTAAGAGAGCAACAGCTCGACTCAGCCCGCTGATTCAACACCTGCTTTACTGATGTTGAATCACTAAACGACTGACAGCAAAAAAAAGCGACCATTGTTTTCAATGGTCGCTTTTTTTATGTGCGAACCATGCGATTAAGTGACGAAACCATTGCTTTAAATGATACCGTGACACTATCAGCATCAATAGCTGCCCCGCTTATCTGTTGTCCATCCACACTCAGGCAAACAAAAGCTGCAGCCAGTGCATCCGTCCCCCTGCCTATGGCATGCTCATCATAGTGAATGATCTCTATCTCCTGACCGCTATAGGTCTGCCAGCCATCTACAAACGCGGCAAGACCACCCTCACCGCTTCCGTTCAATATCACCTGCCGCTCCCCTTCAGCAAGGCGCATATCAACAATCTGCGTCGCCCCGTTGCGATGCAATTGATAGCTTCGCAATGTCATCGGTGATACATCATTGATATAGTGCTTTTGGAACAACTTATAAATGTGAGGACTTTCCATTTCGCCACCACAACGTTCGCTTTCACGCTGCACCAGTAGCGCCATCTCCACCTGTAACCATCGTGGCAACACGATGCCGTAATCGCGTTCTAACACAAAAGCGATGCCACCCTTGCCCGATTGACTGTTCACCCGGATAACCGCTTCATAGTCACGACCAATATCACGCGGATCGATAGGCAGATAAGCCACCTGCCATGCTTCATTCACCTGCTGCTTGTGCAAACATTTACGAATCGCATCCTGATGACTGCCGGAAAAAGCGGTATAGACCATCTCTCCCATCCACGGATGGCGTGCATGCACAGCCATTCCGGTACACTCACGGTATACCCGCATCATCTCTTCAGGTTGTGAAAGGTCCAGTTGCGGATCAATGCCCTGACTATACAGGTTCATGGCCATGGTAATGACATCCATATTGCCGGTGCGCTCACCATTGCCAAACAAGGTGCCCTCCACACGCTCAGCACCTGCAAGCAATGCCAGCTCTGCCGAAGCTACAGCGCCGCCACGGTCATTGTGGGTATGTACGGAGAGGGTGATATGCTCCCGCCAACTGATATGGCTGGAGAAATATTCCACCTGATCTGCAAACACATTGGGCGTGGTCACCTCAACTGTGCTTGGTAAATTGATAATGCAAGCCTGTTCAGGCCCCGGCTGCCACACATTCAGCACTGCCTCACACACTTCCACCGCATAATCGATCTCCGTACTGCTGAAACTCTCCGGACTATATTCAAACACCCATTCGGTTTCCGGGTAGAGGAAAGCTTCACGTTTCACCCACTCAGCCCCCTGCCGGGCAATGGCTCTGATCCCCTCACGATCGCGGTTAAAGACCCGCTCACGCTGAACAGGCGAGATTGAATTGTAGACATGCATGATTGCTCTCTGCACACCAGACAACGCCTCAAAGGAGCGTTTGATCAGATCCTCCCGTGCCGGCATCAACACCTGCACCGTCACATCGGATGGAATTTGATTTTCATCAATCAACCAACGAATAAAATCGTAGTCAGCCTGACTGGCTGAGGGAAAACCGACCTCAATCTCCTTGAAACCCATTGTGATCAACAATGCCCACATCTGTTGTTTTTTGTACATATCCATCGGTTCAAGCAGAGCCTGATTACCATCGCGAAGATCCACACTTACCCAGCGCGGCGCCTTCTCTATGACCCGGTTCGGCCATGCGCGATTTTGTATAACCACAGTTGCAGGTGGTCGGTACTTGTTATGATCAAATGTCTTCATGATGCATTACCCCAATATCGATACTCGCCATATTTCACTTATAAATCTTTTATTTACAACGATTGGCAAAGCCATTCCATCAACCCATGGAATAACGCAATAATAGAGCATGGGCCATGGAGTTATATTGCGATGTTAATCACGAAAATCACCATTTAAACAATATTATTGCTGCAATATGAATATCATGAGTATAATCCATCAACATAAGAGGTGAGCGTGAAACTTAATCGATATGACCAGCGTATTTTAGAGGTATTGCAAACCGAGGGCCGACTCAGCAATCAGGAGCTGGCAGACCGCATTGGTCTCTCCCCCTCCCCCTGTCTGCGCCGGGTTCGTGCTCTGGAAGAGGCCGGTATTATTTCCGGTTATCGCGCACTGCTTAATGCACAGCAGCTGGGCCTCTCACTGATGGCACTGATTCATATCTCTATGGATCAACACACACCGGAGCGTTTTGCCAATTTTGAACAGAGTATCGCCAACCTGCCTGAAATACTGGAATGCCTTCTGATCACCGGCCAGGCTGCTGATTACCAGCTCAAGGTGGTGGTCAAGGATATGGATGCGTATCAACAGCTATTACTGAACAAGATCACCAGTATTGAGGGGGTACGGGATGTGCACTCCAGCTTTGTTCTGCGCCGGGTCGTGGATAAAACCGCCCTGCCGCTTTCATAGCATCATCATGATATAAATAAGCGCCCGCTTTTTCAAAAAGCTAATCGTTATTAAATAAGCCTGAGTTTTATTATGTTTTCCTATATTCCACACGTCATTCCCGTATAGGCGGGAATCCTCTTTTCAATGCTTTTATGGATACTCGATCATGCCCCAGGGCACCCTCTCTGCCTTCGGCATTCACCTTGTGCCGGGCATGACTAAGTGAATACCGCTTGCGGCAGAGAGGCTGCTCTCGCACAAAACAACTTAAACGGGACGGGATAAATTTACACCCAACACAATCAAAAACAAGCTAACTAACTTTCTGGCCACAATAAACACGGCTGCTTTTTTTGTAGGTTGCCACTGATACTCAACCTCAAAGCCGGCTGAGCGTAAACTCGCTTGCAACTCTGTTGTACTAAAAAATTTCACCAAAGGCATGAGACCAACAAAATAGCCTATCGACACAACAGGTTTCAACCAGTTCATCGAATCAGCTAGGCATCCCATGTTACTGACAAACAGAGCACCGGGTTTAAGCTATCGATGGCATGGATATGCTTCACGAATGGCGCATGTGCAATAGCAGTCGATCCCGAGCCGCAACCAAATTCCAGCACATCCATATCCGGCCGATAATATTCACGCGTGATCAGCAGCTTCTTCTGATACGCCGCCTCATCACCAATCGCCTGCTTCGCATACCGCTTAGCAAGCCTGTCTCAGTAGTGGCTGACTGATTCATCATCACCTCCGCAACCATCACACATTTAAACAGATGCAAAGCTAGTCTGACAGCTTAACCACCTCATGAACAAGCAGGCCCCATGATTAAACACAGTAAAACTAAAAACTATCGAGCCCCAGATCCGCTCAATCTGAAGACTCCGTATTTCTCCGGACAGACAGGGGTTCAACCTCTCATTACCGTTGGGACTATCCTGTATACAATAAAGGGAATGGAGAGCTGCAATGCAATCAACAACGAAATCATTTAACATGAGAAAACAAAGAAATATTGTAAAATCATCATTTCAAGACCGTTATGAACCCAATAACCTCACCAAGGTTTTAATGGCAACAGGCATGTTTCTAAGCCTAGGTATCGCACTTGAATCGCTATAAGAAAACCTTATCGCTCCCCAGCGACACCTACAGACTACGCAACAGAGCTATTTTGTGACTTGGCATACTCATACACCCGGAAAGCAAAGATAATGAACAGAACATCCAGCACCGAATAGAGAAGACCGGCAAGTATTTCGATGACCAGATACACAGTGGAAGCCTCATCAAAGAGAGAGACCAGTAAATAATATGGTGCATATAAAAGCACAGCAATCACTGCAAACCCGGACAGAATAATCCAGAAGTACTCTTTGGTTGATTCAACACTTTTTTTAATGGCATCGATTGGTTCGCTTTGATTCAGAAGCAGTTCAAACTCAGCGAATGAACATCTGACGATGACAAGAATACCGGGAATCACCAATAGCACCAAACCAGCAAGAGTGCCCAGGCCAACCAACACAGATAAGGTGATATAAGGGAACCACCACTTAACGCCCAACTGCCACAGGGCCTTGGGGCCAACCGTTTCACCACTTACAAACGATGCGATATAAAAAATTACAGCAATCGTATAAATCGGGTAGACAATAAAATTGATCGCCATAGGGATGATTTGTTCTTCCCCATCCGTAAAGACATGCATATACAGTGCATTGAATATTTCAACAGGAACGATAAAAGGTAGTATAATCAATGATATGGCCACAGCATGAACCTTAAAAAAAGACCAGCTATCTGATAATAGTTCTAAATACATGCTTACCCTCTTTGCTGTTTCCAACACGCGTGCTCTCAGCGTTCATTCCAGTGGCCGGATACTGTATTCAACCGACTCTGCCGTACAGATCATCAGCCTCTGGATATTCAGACTGCGCTGCTGCCACCCGTTTTATCCAATAGATGTTTGGCAACCTTTGCACCCTGCGCCTCTTTAGCGGCACGTTTACGCTGCCTCGCGTCTTGCAGTGACATGCCCAGATGCGGCACACCGCGCTCTTTGGCCAGACGGGTCTGCTTTTTCCTCTCCTCAAGACGACTGCGTTTGTCAGCCGTCAAAACATCATGACAGCGTTCACAGCAGACACCCTCTTCATAATGCTCAGATTGTTTGTCGGCTTCAGCCAATGGCCAGCGACAACCTCGACAGAGCTCATAATCACCCTCTTTCAATCCATGCTTCACTGTCACCCGATCATCAAAGACGAAACACTCGCCCTCCCACAAACTCTCTTCTTCAGGCACCTCTTCGAGATATTTCAGGATGCCCCCTTTGAGATGAAACACCTCTTCATACCCCTGCTGCAACATATAGGCCGATGCTTTTTCACAGCGGATACCGCCGGTACAGAACATCGCTACTTTTTTATGTTTCAGCGGATCGCATTTGGCCTGCACATATTCGGGAAACTGACGGAACGCGGTTGTATCCGGATCCAGCGCGCCTTTGAAGGTGCCGATTTCATATTCGTAATCATTGCGTGTATCAATCACCAGCACATCAGGATCAGCGATCACGGCATTCCACGCTTGCGGCTCAACATAGGTGCCGACACAAACAGTCGGTGAGACCCCTTCCACACCGAGCGTGACGATCTCCTTTTTCAGTTTTACCTTCATGCGATAAAACGGCCATGTCGTGGCTATCGACTCTTTATGTTCGAGTCCCTGCAGACGCGTATCACTGCGCAAGTGGGAAAGCAGCGCATCAATATCATCACGGGAACCGGCCACCGTGCCATTGATGCCTTCGTTGGCCAGCAACAGAGAACCTTTGATATCGTGTTCGATGCAAAACTGCTGTAGCGGTTCACGCATGATCTGGTAATCATCCAGCGTGGCAAAGTGATAGAGTGCGGCAACAATAATGTTCAAGTTCTCTCCGGGTGACTGTTTATAGATGTGCGAATCTGAAGCATCTGTTCAAAAACGGTAGTACGTTCAAAGGCCATTGACCATATTTACATACTGCTGCATGCCTGAGCGATAATGTTTGATGTTT
>Ga0316202_10001146_pt1 | contig 22160 bp, 18 predicted proteins | sample 3monrhotite_MG_FD_204934 | JGI IMG/M metagenome (GOLD analysis project Ga0316202, IMG submission 204934) | Microbial mat bacterial communities from mineral coupon in-situ incubated in ocean water Damariscotta River, Maine, United States -... | ecosystem: Environmental > Aquatic > Marine >... | reverse complement strand
CCTTTGACGGCGCTTTGCCATGCGATGTCGGTGATGGCGACCTCCGGCATTTCGCCCGTCGGCGGTGTGGAACACGCCCAAAGCGGCCTGACGGGCGAAGCGGTTATGGTGCTGTTCATGCTGTTTGCTCTGTCGCGGCTGACCTTTTCAAAGGACACCGTGACTGCCACGCAGGGCGGCTTGATGACTGATCCGGAGTTTCGCATCGGGCTTTTTGTGGTGATTGCAGTGCCTTTGTTGCTGTTCGGGCGGCATTTTCTGGGCGCGTTTGATGTGGCCGCAATGGAGAACCTGACCCAAGCGGGCTACGCGCTTTGGGGGGCGGTCTTTACAGTGATGTCGTTCCTGACCACCACAGGATTTGTGTCTGAATACTGGGGCGAGGCCAAAAGCTGGTCCGGGCTGGCAACGCCGGGGCTGATCCTGATGGGGCTTGCGCTTATTGGCGGCGGCGTGGCGACCACTGCGGGCGGGGTGAAACTGCTGCGGGTGTTCGCGCTTTATCGCAATGGGACAAGAGAAATGGAGCGTTTGGTGCATCCCTCATCAGTCAGCGGCGCAGGCCTCTCGGGGCGGCGGCTGCAAAGCAATGGCGCCTTCATCGCGTGGATTTTTTTCATGTTGTTTGCCCTATCGTTGGCCGGGGTGACATTGCTTTTGACATTGGCAGGCACCAAATTTGAGGCCGCATTGGTGCTGTCTGTGGCCAGCCTTTCGACGACCGGCCCCTTGGTGCAATATGCCACCGACACGCCCATTCACCTCATTGAGCTAAGCCTGACAGCAAAGGCGGTGCTGTGCGGCGCGATGGTTTTGGGGCGGCTGGAAACCCTTGCGATCATCGCGCTTTTGACCCCGGATTTGTGGCGCACTTGAGGCCCAACCTGTGGCGCACGTGACACGGCGCAGCGCGTGATAGGCAAAAATCCCTGATATGGGGCTGGAATCTCCGCTTTGCGCACTTCATACTGATCCGAATGGGGGGGTCCATGCGTGGACGCCAGCAAGAAAAAAAGCGAGAAAAACCATGGCGTCAGACAGACAGAACCTTCAGGATGCCTTCCTGAACCACGTACGCAAAACCAAAGTACCGGTTACCATTTTCCTGATCAACGGTGTGAAACTGCAAGGCGTCATCACATGGTTTGACAATTTCTGCGTGCTGCTGCGCCGCGATGGCCAGTCGCAGCTTGTCTACAAACATGCGATTTCGACCATTATGCCCAGCCAGCCGATCAGCCTTTATGAGGGCGAAGACGCTTCTTGAGCCGCACGCAATTTCAAATTGACGACACGGATGGCCCGCGGGTGACCCGCGCTTGGGTGCTGCACCCGGACATCCGGTCCAATCCCGATCGCCGTGATCCCAAACCCGCCTTGGAAGAGGCGGTGTCGCTTGCGCGCGCCTTGCCCCAGCTTGAGGTCGTCGGCGCCGATGTTGTGCCGCTGCGCAGTGTCAGTGCAGGGATGCTGTTTGGCTCTGGCAAGATCAAAGAGGTCCATGACTTGCTGGAGGCCGCAGAGGTCGAGCTGGTGCTGGTGGACGGTCCTGTCAGCCCGGTGCAGCAACGCAATCTGGAAAAAGCCTGGGGCGTGAAGTTGCTTGATCGGACCGGTCTGATCTTGGAGATTTTCAGCGACCGTGCGGCAACCCGAGAGGGTGTTTTACAGGTCGAAATGGCCGCGCTGAACTATCAGCGCACCCGGCTGGTGCGGGCCTGGACCCACCTTGAACGCCAAAGGGGCGGTTTGGGCTTTGTGGGCGGCCCCGGCGAAACCCAGATCGAGGCGGACCGCCGCGCCATTGACGAACAATTGGTGCGCCTGCGCCGCCAGCTTGAGAAGGTTGTGAAAACCCGCGCATTGCACCGTGCCGCACGGGCCAAGGTGCCTTATCCAATTGTTGCGCTCGTGGGCTATACCAACGCCGGAAAATCAACGCTTTTCAATCGGTTGACTGGCGCTGAGGTGATGGCGAAAGACATGCTTTTTGCCACGTTGGATCCGACCATGCGGTCGCTGGTCTTGCCCGATGGGCCAGAGATCATTCTCAGCGACACGGTTGGGTTCATCAGCGATCTGCCAACCGAGCTGGTCGCGGCCTTCCGCGCGACACTAGAAGAGGTTCTGGCCGCCGATATCATTTGCCATGTGCGCGATATTTCCCATGCCGAAACCGAAGAGCAGGCCCGCGATGTGCTGGAGATCCTGACCTCACTTGGCGTGCCGGAAGAGACCCGAACCTTTGAGATCTGGAACAAGATTGATCAGCTGACGCCCGAGGCCGCAGACGCCATGCGCCAGCGGGCCGAGCGGGATGAGAATGTTCTGGCGATCTCTGCGATCACCGGTGAGGGACTTGAGGGATTGCAAGCCGTCGTGGCCGAGGCCCTGCAGGGGGCGGTGCGCGATGCAGACCTGACGCTGGGCTTTGCCGAGGGCAAGAAACGCGCCTGGTTGTTTGCGCAGGACGTGGTGCAAGAAGAGCGCCAGACCGATGACGGGTTTGAGTTGACCGTGCGCTGGTCGGCCCAGCAAGAGGCGCAGTTTCAGCGTTTGTGAGGCAAGAATTTTGGAAATTCTTGTTCGGAAAATTTGGAATTTTCCGGGGCGTTGCATTTGTTCATGTTGTTTTGTGACGAGTGCGTGTTAGGGGGCCAGCCCCCGTCCTGCGGACTCCCCCGGAATATTTAAGAGCCAAAAAGGGGGAGGGTCAGGCGCCGGTTTCGCTGGCCCAACGCCATGTTCCGGGGCGCATCTGGTTGAGGCGCCAGTCACCGATCCGGCTGCGGATCAGCCGCAATGTGGGCAGGCCTACATGGGCTGTCATGCGGCGCACCTGTCTGTTGCGGCCTTCGCGGATGGTGATTTCCAGCCAGGCATCCGGCACGGATTTGCGAAAGCGCACAGGGGGATCACGCTCCCACAGGTCTGCGGGCGGATCGATCTGGGTGATGGTGGCTGGCGCGGTTTTGCCATCTTTGAGCGTTACGCCTTTGCGCAGGGCATCCAGGGCGGCGGCGTCTGGTGTGCCTTCGACCTGAACGAGATAGGTTTTGGGGCGTTTGTATTTTGGATGGGCGATGCGGGCCTGCAGGGCGCCGTTGTCGGTAAGAACCAGCAGCCCTTCGCTGTCTTTGTCGAGGCGTCCGGCGGGGTAGAAGCCCGGCTCATCTATGAAACCCGAGAGCGTGGGCCGGGCACTGCCTTGGGTGCCTTTGTCGGTGAATTGGGACAGGACGCCAAAAGGTTTGTTGAAGAGGATCACGCGGTTCATGGGGTCTCCGGCGTCAGGATTGTGATGCCAACCGAGGCTGCGCGGGCCAGATCGGCGTCCAATGACATGGGGATATATTCACCGCGCCGCCAAAGTTGCGCCAGATCGTCATAGTGGCGCGACAGAAAATGCCCCGATTGTCCGGTGGAGGTGATAAAAACCGAGCTGTCCGGATCGGCAAAGTCATAGACCCCGCGATAGCCCGCCCCATGCACATTGTGAAACGGGTCTGGGTCATTGCCTTTGGTGCGGCCGCGCAGCAGGGTGTTGTCGCCGCCCGAGGTGGATTGGCGGATGTTCATAAAGTAGCGCAGCACCGGCACATCGCCCAGCACCTGATGGTCATGGGTGGCTTGGTGCGCATCGCCCCAGCGCAGGCTTTCCAGTTCTCCGCCCCAGGTTTCGCTGATCCACAGCAGGGCGTCATCGAGGGCAAGGCGGGCCATTTCCGAGCAGTTTTCGGTTTGTGCCGATTGCAGCACGTCGCACCATGCCGCGGCACCGTTCACATCGCGGAACACCCGTTCGATAAACAGCGGCTCCACATGGTCAAACTCCGCTGCCAATGGTCCCAGTTCATCCTGGATCAGACGGTCCTGAAGCGCCCGGAGCCATGCCATGTAGATCAGCGGTTCCGGCAGGTGTTCGTTCATCTCGCCGGACCAGGCCGCCAGCAGGATCAACGCTCGCTGGCGCTGCCGCTGGGCTGTGCCATCTGCGGCGGCCTCTCCGGTGAACCACAGTTCGGCCCCGATCAGCGGCAGAAGCGACCGCGCGGTAAAGCTCACGGTGTCAAGCTGCGCCTCGATAAAGCTGTCGCGGGTGTGGACCTGCCGCGTTTGCATCAGCCGGTTCCAGCGTTGCACCCGCTGTGTGTCGCCCCAGACAAAGGAGACATGGTTTGGGAACGGGCGGTCCACGGTTTTGTTGTTGGTATTGCCCAGAATGCCGCCTGCGGGTGCGACAAATTCGGGGTTGGCGGTGTAAGGCAGCATGCCCTGCCAGCGGTTTGCGCCGATCCAGCCGGGGGCAGGCATGCGCCCCTGGCTTTGATGGTTGGCATCGCGGCGCGGCATCGCGCCGATTGTTTTCATCGCGATGGTCTTGCGGTCCACCAACGTCAGGTTTTGCGCCGGTGCGATATAGCTTTGGGCAGCATCAATCGCTTGCTCTACGGTTTTGGCTTCCATCACGCCCATAGCGGCGTCCAGCGTCGTGTCGCGGCCGCTGAGCACGGTCCAGTTGACAGAAGCCACATGGCCGGGCGGGGTGATGGACGCCAGATTGTAGTGACTGCCCGGCAACAGCGGCCCATTGTCTGTCCAGCGCAGGGTCAGGGTGACGGGATCGGCATCCTTGACCGTGATGATGGAGGACCGTGTGCGGAATTGTTTGAACCCTGTTGGCGTGCGGTATTCCTGCGGGTTCTCCGGGTTCAGCTCTTCGATATAAACGTCTTGGTCATCGACATAGGCGGAGGTCAGCCCCCAGCCAAGTTCGGCGCTGCGTCCGGTCATCACCGCGGGCATACCGGGAATGGTGCCGCCGATCACGCCGCCCGATTGCAGCTCAAGCCGGGCCAGATACCAGATGGCCGGGGCGGTAAAGCCAAGATGCGGATCGTTGGCCAGCAATGTGCCGCCAGAGGCCGACCGGGAGGGCGCTGCCGCCCAAGCATTGGATGCGCCGGCAAAAGCCATATGCTTGAACGGAGACAGCGGGTGCGGATCAAGCGGCAGATTGGCGGAATATCGTTTGGTGCCGGGCACCAGTGCCGCATATTCGGGCAGGGCCGCCACGCCGGTGCCGGGGGCATCGGGCAGGATATCGGACAACCGGTCCGCGTCCGGCAAGGCCAGCGAGCTGCGCGCGCGGATCACTTCGGCCTCCAGATGGCCCGACAACTGCAACCCCATTAGCTTGCCGATGGCGACGGAATCAGCCGGGCGCCATGGGGCCATGGGCGCATTAAACAGCAACATCTCAGGGGCGCCGCGCCCCAACGCTTCGGTATTGATCTGCGCCAGGCGGGCGTTGATCCCGGCGGAATAGGCCTCAAGCGCGGCACGTGTTTCGGGCGCCAATGCCTCAACCGATTGCACGGAAAGTGTATAGATATCAAAGCGTCGCAGCAGTTTATCAATGTTGAGCGTCGCACTGCCGTAGACCTCGCTCAGCCGCCCTTGCGCGGTCCGGCGCAGGTTGATCATCTGCCACATGCGGTCTTGGGCATGGGCAAAGCCGAGACCAAAAAAGACGTCCGCATCGGACTGGCCAAAGATATGCGGCACATTGGCATTGTCGCGCACGATCTCAACCTCTGCGCCCAACCCGCGCACCGCCACCTTGTCATCGTAATCGGGCAAGGATCGGGACGCGATCCAATAGATCAAGGTCACGCTCAGCACGCTCATCACGATCAACAAAACAGCAAGCCGGACCAGCCAGCGAAAGATGAGGGCCATTGAACGCTCCGATATGGCGGCACCGATTGACCAAGGCGCACGAGGTGTTAGGTATCTTGTCGCAATAGCGCAACTGACAGACAAGGAAAAGCAGATGGCAAAGCTCGCATTTTTGGGACTTGGAGTAATGGGCGGACCCATGGCGGGGCATCTGCAAAAGGCCGGGCATGAGGTGACGGTCTACAATCGCACCGCGTCAAAGGCGCAGGATTGGGCCAAGACCCATGGCGGGCAGGCGGCAGCGACCCCGCGCGAGGCTGCTGAGGGGGCGGATTTTGTCATGGCTTGCGTGGGCAATGACGATGATCTCCGCTCTGTTTGTTTGGGAGAGAACGGGGCCTTTGCCGGAATGGGTGCGGGAACAATCTTTGTGGATCACACAACCGTGTCAGCGGCAGTCACAAGAGAGCTTTATGCAGCGGCGGATGCGGCGCAGATCTCATTTGTGGATGCGCCGATCTCTGGCGGGCAGGCAGGCGCGGAAAACGCCCAGCTGTCCATCATGTGCGGTGGCGATCAGGGCGCCTTTGATCGCGCGCTCCCCGTGATGGAGGTTTATTCCAAGATTTGCCGCCGGATTGGCGACAGTGGCGCGGGCCAGATGACCAAGATGTGCAACCAGATTGCCATCGCCGGTGTGGTGCAGGGCCTGTCTGAGGCGTTGCATTTTGCCGAAAAAGCCGGGCTGGACGGGCAGGCCGTGGTCGAAGTGATCAGTCAGGGCGCCGCTGGATCCTGGCAGATGGCAAACCGCTATGAGACCATGCTGGATAACGAATTTGACCACGGGTTTGCAGTGGACTGGATGCGCAAGGATCTTGGGATCTGTCTGGCGACAGCCGATGAAACCGGGGCAAGCCTGCCGATCACGGCGCTGGTCGATCAGTTTTATAAAGACGTGCAAAAGATCGGTGGCGGGCGTTGGGACACCTCCAGCCTGATCCAGCGATTGCGGGCGCTGGATGGATCGACAGGCACTTAACTGTTTGAAAAGGTTTCTTTGACATCACGGGGGCAGTTTCGGGAGATGATCCATGACCGCTGCCCCCACTCACGCTTCGCTGGACCCAAGCGGGTTTGAATCCCGGCATTTCGGCATCGACGATATCTTTTATTCCCGCACCGATGGGCGCGGGATCATTCTGGCGGCCAATGCGGTGTTTCAGCGGGTCTCGGTCTATGATTGGTCCGATCTGATTGGCGCGCCGCACAATGTGATACGCCATCCCGACATGCCCCGCGGCGTGTTTCACCTCATGTGGTCAATATTGGGGGACGGCAAACCGTTCTGCGGCTATATCAAGAACAAGGCAGAGGACGGTAGCCATTATTGGGTGCTTGCAGTGGCCTGTCCTTCGGAAGACGGGTTTCTTTCTGTGCGGATCAAACCGGGCTCCGAAATGTTTCGCCAGGCACAGCAGATTTATACCGATCTGCGCCACCGCGAGCGCAACGAAAACCTGCCGCCGGAGGCAAGCAGCGACGCTCTTTTGCAGGCTTTCGAAAGCGCAGGTTACAGCGATTACGCCAGTTTCATGACCAAGGCCCTGACCGAAGAGACAAAACATCGCGACATTGCATTGCAACGGCCTGCGGATTGGCGGCTCAGGTCGATCCTCTCCATCAAGGAGCGTGTGAAGGAGATCGAAGATCATGCCGGTGATGTCGTGCGGATCTTTAAGCAAACCAACCAGATCCCCTATAACATGCGCCTTCAGGCCGGGCGGCTTGAGGGGACAGACGGGCCGATCAGCGTGATCTCGAACAATCACCGACAAATGACCCAATCACTGGCCGATGCAGTCGCTACATTTAGCGAGAAATCGTTGCTCGGGAATGATTACCTGATGCAGGCAGAGTTCTTGCATGGGGTTTCACGGGTGCAGTATGACCTTTTGCAATCATTCGGGCTGGAACCGGTGATTGACGGGCAGGACAAGGGACAGGAAAAAGCCCTGTTGTCCCGTCAACAAATGGAATTTGTCAGCATGGCCCATAAAGCCGTGGTGGAAGTGTTTGATCGGGTCAGCGCTTTTTCAAAAATCTGCAATGATGTCAGACGGCTAAAGGCCGGTCTGGAAATGACGCGGGTGATGTGCAAAATCGAACGATCTCGCATCGCAGAACGGGTCGATGGTCTGGACGAGATTGTTCAACAGCTGGGCAAGGCGCAAACTGATCTTGATCATTTGCTCAGCAAGATGGACGGCGCCGTTCAACAGATCCTTGAGGCCGCGGAGCGCCTGACTCAATCTCGGCAACGGGCGGCATAGCGCCCATTGCCAGTTGTTTGTTCGGCCAAAGCGCCCCCTTAGGGGATGATGCGGGTGTATTTTGTGCCCTCAAGGGTGGCCCCGATCCGCAGACCGGCGCGGCCAAAGACCGCTGCCAACACTGGCGCAAGGGCCGTTGTGGTCTCTGCCGCGACGCTGTCGCCCTTGTCAGAGATCACATATTCCAGATCCGCCCCAGCGGCCCAACCGGGCGCACGTCGGAAATCGCCAAGCGCTTCTTCGGTCATGAAAAACAAAACATGCGCGTATTGCTGTGCGCCGATCTGCAACCCGCCAGAGGCCTTGGCGACAGAATAATAGTCCACCGTGATGTCATTGACCCGCAATGCGCCGCGCCCGTAGGCCCCGCCAAGGCCCAAACCGGCCTCCGTGACCAGCGGCATCACCAGCATCCCGTTGGCCTTGGCCGCCAGTTGCTGTGTGTTGGGGAAACTGCGGTACATTTCGTTGATCGTGGCGTCGACCCGCGCGTCAATGGTCTGCGGGCCGCGCCCGCCAATGCCGTTGCCGCAGGCCGAAACCGCCCCGACAGACGCCATTGCGCCGAGGGTAAACGCACGCCGTGAAAAAATCGGATTGCTCATTTGATTTGCCTGTTTGTTGCCTGTTGCCGGTTTCCCCGACTTAGGCGCAATCATAGGCGGGTTTTCGCCCCTTGTCATGCGCTTTAGCCTCATGGGCGAAATGGTGCCAAATGCACGGCCAGAAAGACGAGAGTTTACCTCAAATGCGGATCATGACACCAAGACTGCATCCAAAAGATCGGGCGGTTCAACATGTCCACGAATTCCCAAGCCATTTTATGGGCTCTGCTGGCCGCGGCTTTGTTTTCTGCGGTGATTGCTTTGGCAAAGGTGGCTGTGGTTGACTATCACGTTTTGCAAATCCTGCTGTTTCGCCAGATTTTTGTGTTTATGTCTTCAGTGCCTGACATCCTGAAGGCCTTTCCCCAAAGCCTCAAAACACGGCAACCGGGTCTGCATGCCTTGCGCCTGATCGGCGCATTTGTGGCCCTTTCCACCGGCATCTGGGCCGTGGCTGTTTTGCCTTTGACAACGGCAACAACCCTTACCTTTGCACAGGTGTTTTTTGTGGCGGTTCTAGCGGCATGGTTCTTGAGAGAACCGGTTGGAGTGCACAGGCTCGGGGCCGTCATGGTCGGATTTGTCGGGGTGATCGTGGTCATGCGGCCCGGCGTTGACGGTTTGATTGATTTGAATTCCCTGATCCCTGTCATTGGGGCATTTGGCGCAGCCGTCGCCATTATTGCCGTGCGGCGCCTCTCCCAGACGGAGACAACCGCGACGCTTTTGGTCTACCAATCTGTCTTTATTGGCGCGGCGGCGGCTCTGCCAATGTTCTGGTATTGGAAAACACCGGATCTTGCGGGGCTGGCGCTTTTGGTTTCGATGGGCGTATTGGCAACCGCAGGTCAATGGATCGGCGTGCGGGCCTTGCGACTGGGTGAGGCCAGTGTGGTTGGCAATATCGAGTATTCCAAATTGATTTATGCGGCGTTGCTCGGTTGGGTGATTTTTGCAGAGGTGCCTGATAAATATACGATCTTTGGCGCAGCAATCATCATTTCATCATCACTTTACATCTATCACCGCGAAGCTTCATAGCCCGGAAACAGGCCGCGAGGCCAATGTTCACCCGCCGTTCAGGATCCGCGCTGCCGCCGGGGCGAAATAGGTCAATATCCCGTCACAACCGGCCCGTTTGAACGCCATCAGGCTTTCAAGCATCACCCGCTCTTCGTCGATCCAGCCGTTTTGCGCGGCCGCCTTGATCATGCTGTATTCACCCGACACCTGATAGGCAAAGGTCGGCGCACCAAACTGATCTTTGACCCTCCGGCAAATATCGAGATAGGGCTGGCCCGGTTTGACCATGACCATATCCGCACCCTCTGCCAGATCCCGCGCCACCAGCCGAAGGGCCTCATCGGAATTGGCCGGATCCATCTGATAGGTTTTCTTGTCCCCGGTCAGCGCACCGGAGGCACCCACCGCATCTCGGAACGGGCCATAAAAGGCCGAGGCATATTTGGCGGCATAACTGAGGATCGCAACGGAGGAATGACCCACCCCCTCAAGCGCCTCCCGGATCGCGCCAATCCGGCCATCCATCATATCCGAAGGGCCAATGATGTCCGCTCCCGCTTCGGCTTGTGACAGCGCCATCTTCACCAAAGCCTCAACCGTGCGGTCATTGACGATAATGCCATCCTCAACAAAACCATCGTGGCCGTTGATGTTATAGGTATCGAGCGCCACATCGCTCATCACCGCGATATGGGGATAGGCCTGTTTGATCGCCGCGATGGCGCGGTTGGCCGGGTTGTGCGGATCCCATGCGCCGGCGCAATCTTCTGTTCGGTCCTCAATCCCTGTATAGGGAAACACGCAAATCGCCCCGATCCCCAGTGCATCCGCCTCGGCAGCGGCCTCAAGCACCTTGTCCACGCTGCGGCGCATCACACCGGGCATAGAGGGCACAGGCTCTACAATGCCCTCACCAGCCCGCACAAAAATTGGCCAGATCAGATCACCAACCTCAAGCGCATTTTCCCGCACCAAGGCCCGCATTGCAGGGGAGACGCGGGTTCGGCGCAGGCGCGTGGCGGGGAAGGGGGCGTGGACAGGGTGCATGCAAAAATACCTCAGATTGTCTTCCCCAAGGCTTGCCATGAAAAATCTGCCTCCTCAAGGCTAGGAATTGCCGGGCGGCTTGGGTATGTCCTGGCCATTCTGCCAAAACGGATCAGCGCCTTGGACTGGTATCAAACCCTCTTTGAATTGATTGACATGCGGTCGTTCTCGAACCTGTGGTTCTGGATTGTACTGGCTGTGGTCTGGTCTACGGCCAGCCATTGGGTGCTGGGCGTGCCTTATGACATGGTTCTGCGGGCACGGCGGCACGCAGGGCAGGCCGAGGTCGATCTCGAAGATATGGTGCGGATCAACGTCAATCGGTTGCTCTATATCGGGCGGGTGTCCGGGCTTTGGCTGCTGGGCTTTGGCTGCTTCTTTTTGACGCTGCTGGTCTTGATGGGTTTTGTTTATGGTATGGAATTTGCCCAAGCGGTGTTTCTGCTGGGTTTTCCTCTGTCGCTGATCGGATTGCTGAGCCTCTCGACAGCCCGTTTGATCCAGGTGGAAGACGCCGCTGGCGATCTGTTGCACAAACGGCTGATGCGGCACCGGCTTTACACACAGATTATTGGCATGATCTCGATTTTCGTGACCGCGCTTTGGGGCATGTACCAGAACATGACCATTGGCGCGCTTGGCGGTTGACAGCGCGCCCGCCCGCGCCAAGTGAGACGGTATGGCACAAAAGAGCAAACTCACCCTGTCCGGGGTTCCCGAAGGATTTGACGCCCAGGCGATCCTGACCGAGATCGGCAAAAGCGACGCGCCGGTCTTGCACGTGGCGCGGGACGACAAACGCATGGCTGCCATCAAGGCTGCGCTCAGTTTTTTTGCCCCCGATATGCCCGTTGTCACATTCCCCGGCTGGGATTGTCTGCCTTATGATCGGGTCTCGCCCAATGCTGATATCTCGGCACAGCGTATGGCGACATTGGCGGCGCTGGTGCATGGCATGCCAGAGAAATTCATTCTGCTGACCACCCTAAACGCCGCGACACAGCGGGTGCCTGCCCGTGCCATCCTGCGCGATGCGGCATTTTCGGCTCGCGTTGGTGACCGGATTGACGAAGCCGCGCTGCGCAATTTTCTGGTGCGCATGGGCTTTGTGCAAAGCCCCACAGTGATGGAGCCGGGCGATTATGCGGTGCGCGGCGGGATCATTGATATCTTTCCGCCCGGTGATCTGGGTCCGGTGCGGCTTGATCTTTTTGGTGATGTGCTGGATGGCGCACGCCGCTTTGATGCAGCCACCCAGCGGACCACGGAAAAGCTTGATCTGGTGGAACTGGCCCCCGTGAGCGAGGTCATTCTGGACGAGCCAGCAATCACCCGGTTTCGGCAAAACTACCGGATCGAATTTGGGGCGGCGGGGACCGACGATCCGCTGTATGAGGCGATCAGCGCAGGCCGTAAACATCAGGGCGCGGAACATTGGTTGCCGTTCTTTCACGATGATCTGGAGACCCTGTTTGATTATCTGCCGCAGGCCACGATCACGCTGGATGATCAGGTCACACCCACACGCGTCGCCCGTTGGGACAGCATCGCAGATCAATATGAAACGCGCCGGCTGGCCATGGCCAATCGCAGCAAGATGGACAGCGTCTATAAGCCTTGCCCGCCAGAGGGGCTTTATCTGACGGATGACGCCTGGCTCATGGCCACGCAGGATCACCGGATGATCCAGTTCAATCCGCTGCCGCAACCGACAGGGCCAAATGTTCTGGACGCGGGCGCACGGATTGGCCGCAACTTCGCACCTGAACGCCAACAGGAATCCGTCAGCCTTTTTGGGGCTTTGGCGTCCCATGTGAAAGCAAAACTTCAAGACGGGCCGGTATTGATCGCCAGCTATTCCGAAGGTGCACGCGAGCGCCTCACTGGGTTGATCGAAGACGAAGGTCTGGCCGAAGCGATCCCGGTGCCCAATGGCACACGGATCGGCAAACGTGGGCTGCATCTGGCAGTTTGGGCGCTGGAACACGGGTTTGAGGCCCCCGGCCTGACGGTGATTTCAGAGCAAGACGTGCTGGGCGATCGGTTGATCCGCGCCCCCAAACGCAAACGCCGCGCCGAGAATTTCCTGACCGAAGCGCAAAGCCTGAGCCCCGCTGATCTGGTTGTGCATGTCGATCACGGGATCGGGCGATATCTGGGCATGGAAGTGGTCACCGCCGCCGGTGCCGCCCATGAATGTCTGGTGCTGGAATACGCCGAACAGGCCAAGCTGTATCTGCCGGTTGAGAACATCGAACTGCTGTCGCGCTACGGCCATGAAGAGGGGTTGCTGGACCGTCTGGGCGGCGGCGCGTGGCAATCCAAGAAGGCCAAGCTCAAAGAGCGCATTCGCGAGATGGCGGACAAGCTGATCCGGATCGCCGCCGAACGCGCCCTGCGCAAAGCGCCGGTGCTGGAGCCGCCCGAAGGTATGTGGGACGCGTTCTCGGCCCGCTTCCCCTATACCGAAACCGATGATCAGTTGCGCGCCATTGGTGATGTGATTGACGATCTGACATCCGGCAACCCGATGGACCGTTTGGTCTGCGGCGATGTCGGCTTTGGCAAAACCGAAGTGGCGATGCGTGCGGCCTTTGTTGCGGCGATGTCGGGTGTGCAGGTGGCAGTGATCGCGCCGACCACGTTGTTGGCCCGCCAACATTACAAAAGCTTTGCCGAGCGGTTTCGCGGCTTTCCGATCAATGTTCGGCAGCTCAGTCGTTTTGTCACCGCAAAAGACGCCGCCTTGACCCGTGACGGGATGACAAAGGGCACGGTTGATATCGTGATTGGCACCCATGCCCTTTTGGCAAAAAGCATTAAGTTTCAAAATCTTGGCCTGTTGGTGATCGACGAAGAGCAGCATTTTGGCGTCGGCCACAAAGAACGGCTCAAGCAGCTGCGGTCTGACATTCACGTTCTGACCTTGACCGCCACGCCGATCCCGCGCACGTTGCAATTGTCCCTCACTGGCGTGCGCGATCTGAGCATTATCGGCACGCCGCCTGTGGACCGTCTGGCGATCCGCACCTACGTCAGCGAATTTGACGCCGTGACCCTGCGCGAGGCGCTGCTCCGTGAACATTATCGCGGCGGGCAAAGTTTTTACGTGGTGCCGCGCATCAGCGATTTGCCTGAAATCGAAGAATTTCTCAAAAGCCAACTGCCTGAACTGACTTATGTGATTGCGCATGGGCAGATGGCAGCGGGGGAACTCGATGACCGGATGAATGCCTTTTACGATGGTAAATTCGACATACTACTGGCCACCACGATTGTGGAATCCGGTCTCGATATCCCAACGGCCAACACCATGGTGGTGCACCGCGCCGATATGTTTGGCCTGGCGCAGCTTTATCAGATCCGGGGCCGCGTGGGCCGCTCCAAAACCCGCGCCTATGCCTATTTGACCACCAAACCGCGCGCGCGGCTGACCACCACAGCCGAGAAACGTCTGCGCGTGCTTGGATCGCTCGACACGCTTGGCGCGGGCTTTACGCTGGCCAGCCAAGATCTGGATATTCGCGGCGCAGGGAACCTCTTGGGCGAAGAACAATCCGGCCAGATGCGTGATGTCGGCTTTGAGCTCTATCAATCCATGCTGGAAGAGGCGATTGCCAAGATCAAAGCCGGTGAGCTGGAAGGTCTGTCGGAGGCTGATGATCAATGGGCGCCCCAAATCAATCTGGGCGTGCCTGTCCTGATCCCAGAGGCCTATGTGCCGGATCTGGACGTGCGTCTGGGTCTCTATCGCCGTTTGTCCGGGCTGAGCACCAAGGTAGAGCTGGAAGGGTTTGCCGCCGAACTCATTGATCGCTTTGGCAAATTGCCGCGTGAGGTGAACACGCTTATGCTGGTGGTGCGGATCAAGGCCATGTGCAAACGCGCGGGTATTGCCAAGCTTGATGGCGGGCCGAAGGGGGCCACGATCCAGTTCCACAATGACAAATACGCATCCCCCGAAGGTCTGGTGAAGTTCATCGAGGATCAGCGCGGGCTGGCCAAGGTGCGCGACAACAAGATCGTCGTGCGGCGCGATTGGAAGAAAGACAGCGACAAAATCAAAGGCGCTTTTGCCATCGCCCGCGATCTGGCCGAACATGTCATCGCCAAGGAAAAGCAGCGCAAAAAGGCCAAGGCCTAAGGTGCGGGTGGCTTACTCCGCCGCCTGCATCTGCGTCTCGATGCGCCCCAGTTGCAGCATCAGTGCGAAACCGACCACCGCCATGGCCATCACAGCGGCAAACAAAAGCTGCACCCCGCCATCAAAGTAGATGTCGATCAGTGAGGCCACAACAGCGGCAATCACCGTCGAAAAAGACCCGATGACAGAGGCGGCCATGCCCGCAATATGGCCCATCGGCTCCATCGCGATGGCGTTGAGATTGCCAAGGGTCAGCCCGGCCTGAAAGAAACAACAGGTCTGCCAAAAGAGGAACGCGGCAAAGCCGTAGGGTTCGGCCATATCTGCAACCCCGCTGAGCAGCAGCGCGGCCGAGATGATAATCTGTGCGCCAAGGGTCATCGTCACCATTCGCCGCATCCCAAATCGCATCACCAGCGTGGCGTTCAGCAAGCTGGAGCTGCCCGCGACAAGGGCAATGGCGCCAAACCAGAACGGGAAGGTTTCTGCCCTGTCATAAGTCACATCATAAATCGATTGCACCCGCATCAGCGTCAGGAACAAAATGCCCATCGCCAGCGACTGCACAAAGATCGAAATGCGCACACCGGGATGGGCGAACATCTCCTTAACGGCGCTGCGCATCAGGTGAAATCTCAGCGGCCTGCGGTTTTCTTCAGCCAGCGTTTCCGGCAGGCGCAAACCCATCCAAACTACTGAAACAATGGAGAAAAGGATAAAGGCGACAAAGATGCCGCGCCATCCGACGCCGGCAATGATCACCGCACCCATGGCGGGCGCAAACGCAGGAACCAGCGTAAAGATCAGCATAACAATCGACACGATCCGCGCCATCTCGCGCCCCGCATAGAGATCACGCACAACCGCCACCGCAACGATCCGCGGACCAGAGGCGCCAAGCCCCTGAAACAGCCGCGCAACCAGCATCACCTCAAGTGTGGAACTGGCCCAGGCCACCGCCGCCGAGACAATATAGAGACCTGCGCCGATAAAGATGATCCGCCGCCGGCCAAAAGCATCTGACAGTGGGCCGCTGATGAAGGTCCCAAGCCCCATGCCGAGGACAAAACTGGTCAGAATAAGGGCCGCATTTTCCGGGGCATCGGGGGCAAGTTCGGCCCCCATAACAGGCAGGGCGGGCAGCATTGCATCAATCGAAAACGCGATCGTTGCAAACATCATCGCAATGAGCGCAACAAATTCGGCGCGGCCCATGGCAAACCGGTCTGATTGCTCTGTCACGAAATGCTCCCTCAAAGTGCACAAGGCATAACTCAAGGTTGCAATAGCGGCAATCGGTATTCCAAATTGTGCAAAGTTTGATGTGTGATTAGGCTGTAAGCGACATCACATTGTCGAAATGCGACACCTCCGCCCCGTCGTGGCGCAAAATCTGTGCAATATCCTGCAACCCCTCAAAAGGCCCTGCGCAATTCGGGGCGGCAATGAGGGCGCAGATGTCATGGTTCACAATGTCGGTCCGGATCTGCGCAATGCTGTCTTGCGTGATCACTTTTGACACAAACCGGCAGCTTTCCAGGATGCTGCGTCTCTCGGCAAAATCGCGGGTGCAGGGCAGGCCGCAATGGGCGCTGAAGCTGTCTGTGCGGCAACCTACGATTACATCAGTGCCCAGCCGGGTCAGCTGTTGTAAAAACCGGATCTGATCGGGGCCGAATGTGTCATATGCGCCATAGGTCAACACAGAGCGATAGCGGGCAGGGCGCAGCTTCATCACGCTGGCCGTTCCAATTGCGGGGGCGCTGCGCCATCGCTTTCATTGCGCCAGATGGCCTTGATGCCGCTGGTGTCCACTCTGGTCAGTGATGTAAAAATTTGCCCTGCTCTGCCAAACACTTGCACTGTGTTTGGGGCAGGCCCATTTGCCTGTTTGTCTGCCATTTTACCCGCTCTCTAACTGGGGTCTAACGCCCCTTATGGGGTGAACTCTACGTCAGCTTGGGCAGATAGGCAAAAGGGCTGGGGCCGCTGGGCCACGCAACTGTACCCCAAACGCCACAGTCAGGATGGATCAACACCGGTCAATTCGTCGATCACTTTGAGCCAAAGCGCAGGCGGCTGTGCGCCCGGAACCGCATGTTGATTGCCCACAATGAAGGTCGGCACAGAGTTGATGCCCATCTCACGGCTGTGCGCATCGCGGTCCCGGATCGCTTGCGCGTCTTCGTCAGATTGCAGCAGCTTGGCCACAACCGCCGCATCCATTTCGATGCTGTCGGCAATATCCGCCAAAACCTCCACATCCCCGATGTCCCGTGCATCCACGAAATAGGCTTTGAACAAGGCCGAAACGGCAGCGGTTTGTCGCCCCTCAATGCCTGACCAATGGATCAAACGATGCGCATTGAGGGTATTGGGCGTGCGTTGCATCGCCTCGAAATTGATGTTCAGCCCGGCCTTTTCCGCATGTTCAACAACAGGGGCATAGGCCCGCACCGCAGCTTCCTTGCCGCCAAATTTGCCTTCAAGGTAGGCGCGCCTACCCATTCCGCCCGCAGGCATATCGGGGTTGAGCTGGAACGGATGCCATTCGATCACAAAGGGATGATCCGGCCGCTCTGCCAGTGCCTTGTCCAGATGGGCCTTGCCGATATAGCACCATGGGCAAATCGGGTCTGACATAATGTCCAGTTTGATCGGATCACGCATTGTTCTTGCCCTCATAATCAGCCCGCAACGCCCGGCGCAGCAGTTTGCCATTCGCGCCCATCGGCAGCTCTGGCACGTGTTGAAAGAGACGCGGCTGTTTGTAACGCGCCAGTTTGTTCTTGGCATACGCATCCAGCGCCTGATCGTCCAGTGGGGCGGGCGCAGTGTAGAAGGCGGCGATCACAGAAACGCCGTCTTTGACCGTGACCTCGGCCACACCAATGCCGGTGATCCCCGGTGCGCCTGCAAGCGCCGCCTCAACCTCAAGCGGCGAGACGCGAAAGCCGCCCGCGTTCATCATATCGTCATTGCGCCCCAGATAGGTGATTTGCCCGTCCGCATCCATCTGCGCCTGATCGCCGGTCAGAAACCATTCACCGCGGTATCGGGCGGCGGTTTGGTCCGGCGCATCAAGGTAGCCCAGCATCAAACCCGGATCGGAGTTATGAATGGCGATGGTGCCGGGTTGGCCGGTTTGGGCCGGTCCCTCTGCACCCATCAGGCAGACCTGCCGCCCCGGTTGCGCCCGCCCCAAGGCGCCGGGGGTCGCCGGATGGTCCGGGCAGCCCGAAATGAAGGTGGAGCATTCGGACATACCAAAAGCCTCATAGATCGCGGTGCCAGTGGATGCGTTCCAATGGCCGCGCACCGCATCCGCCATTTTTTCTCCGGCGCTGAGCCCGTGGCGCAGATGCGGGAGTATGGGTGTCTTGTTTGACTTGAGCATTTGCCGGTAAACCCCCGGCGCCGCTGCAAAAATGGAGGCATCATGATCGTGCAAAAGTTGCCACAGTCCAGATGCATCTGTGCCTGCCTTGGGGATCAAGGCGGTTGCGCCACAGGTCCATGGGTCCATCAAACCAGTGCCCAAAGTATAGGTCCAGTTGAACGCGCCGGCATGCAGCACGCGGTCTTGTTCCCGCAGCCCGTACCAGCCGTCAAACATCATCCGCCGCGCCCAGATGGCACGATGCGCATGCATCACGGCGGAGGGTTTGCCAGAGGTGCCAGAGGTATAGATGATATAGCCCAGCCGGTTAGGATCGCCCCGGTGCCAATCGGCAGGCGGCAAATCCCGCATCCCGCGCAGGCTTTCCAATGAAACCTCCAAAGAGGTTGCGGCACTTGCCACATTCGGGCCTCGCAGAACCGCGGCGGGCTTGAGCAGCGGCAACATCTTTGCCACTTCCGCCTCGGTCAATGCGGCTGCGGTGGGCACAGGCACCAATCCGGCGGCCAAAGCGCCGAGGTACGCCAAAGGGAAATCCGGCGTATTGCCAAGACGCATCAAAACGCGGTCCCCCGGCACCAACCCCAGTTGCTGCAGCCCTGTCGCCGTACCGCGCACCGCCGCGCGCAGACGACCATAGCTCCAGCTGTCCTCATCCGCACCGGACACAATCTTCAGGGCCGTCTTATCTGCTGTCGCGCCGCCAGAGGTCAGCACGTATTCGGCCATGTTAAACGGTGCAGGGCAGGGCGGAAAACCTGCGGTATCAGTGGCGTGTTCCATATATCCGCGCTACCGCGTCCGCGCCGCCGTTGCAAGGTGGCCAGCCTGCCGATATAGCATGGCACATGACCAAAGATGCCCCCGAAAGCCTGATCCAGATTGCCCGCGCCAGTGGCGAAAGCGACGAAACCCCGCCCGTTGATCTGGGCGCGAGGGTCCGCGAGCTGCGCAAAGGGCGCAACTGGACGCTGGAACAAGCGGCCAAGCAGGCGGGGCTGGCCCGGTCCACCCTGTCCAAGATCGAAAACGGGCAGATGTCACCGACCTATGACGCGCTGAAAAAGCTGGCGGTCGGACTGGAAATTTCGGTGCCGCAATTGTTCACGCCGCCCGCCGCAGACAAGATCAACGGGCGCATGGCGGTGACCAAATCGGGCGAGGGGGCGGCCAAGGCGACCACCACCTATGAACATGAACTGCTTGGCGATACATTGCGCAAAAAACAGATGTTGCCCTATCGCGCCCGCATCCGCGCCCGCAGCATGGATGAATTTGACGGCTGGGTACGCCACGACGGCGAAGAGTTTTTGTATGTGCTGACCGGCGTTGTGCAGCTGTTCACCGAGTTCTATGAGCCGGTTGAGCTGCGCCGGGGCGACAGCGCCTATTACGATGCAACGATGGGGCACAATGTGATTTCGACCAGCGCCGAAGATGCGATGATCCTTTGGGTGACGTCGCTGGCTTGAGGGTTAGAGGATCAGAGCGCAAGCGTTCAAATGCGCCCGCAGGGTTGCGGTGTCCATTTGTTCAACCGGTTCGGCCAAAAATGCGGCGGCACGGCGGTGCAAAATCTCATAAGCCTCTGAAAACGCTCCGGGAATGGCGTCTCCTTGCGCGGCGGCGGGATCTTCGACACCCCAGTGCGCCCGCAGCGGCGCACCCGGCCACATTGGGCAGGTCTCACCGGCAGCAGATCCGCAGACCGTGATCACCGCATCCATCACAGGCGCGTCCGGCAAGGCAAATTCATCCCAGCTTTTGGAGCGGGCATCAGAGACATCCATGGCTTTTTCGCCCAGCAGAGCGATGGATTGCGGATGCACGCGGCCCGCAGGCTGGCTTCCGGCGGAATAGGCCCGCACACGGCCTTTGCCCAGATCGTTAAGGATGGATTCAAGCAGGATCGAGCGGGCGGAGTTGCCGGTGCATAAAACGAGTATATTCATAAGCCTTGCCTACAAGAGCGATGTTTCGGTTTTATGACACAGACAGGTCAGTTGACCGTATCCTGCCACCACCAGACCTGCGGCATGTAATAGGACCCATCCCCATAAAGCGGCAGTGTTTCTGGATAGACCATCCGCGCATCATGGGCGATCAACCCTTCGTTAAACTGCCAGAACGGAATGACATAGCGCCCGGCGGTCAATACCCGGTCGAGCGCGCGGGTCGCGGCGGTAAACCCTGCGCGGTCACGGGCAGACAACATCCGGTCAATCAATCCGTCAATGGCCGGGTTCGTGGCCCCCATCAGGTTGCGCGAACCCGGTTGATCTGCGGCAGCGCTGCCCCAGTAATAGCGTTGCTCGTTGCCGGGGCTAAGCGACAGGGCGCGGCGGAAATGGGCCATATCAAAATCAAACTCGGAGGTCCGCGCCACCAGTTGGGCGTTGTCCACCACCTCAACCGAGGCCGCAACACCGAGACGTTTGAGCGCCTGAATGTACAGTTCGGCAATCTTGGTATGTTCGGCATTGTTCTTGGACAGCAAGATCCGAAAGTTCAGCGCTGTGCCATCGGCGCTTTGCATCACCCCGTTCTGGGGCGCGTATCCGGCGGCCTCAAACAACTTCATCGCAGCACGGATGCCTTTTCGATTGCGGGCCGTGCCATCCGAGACGGGCAGTGAATACCCCTCGATCGTGCCGGGCAGCAGGTGGTCTGCATAGGGCGTCAACGCTTCCAGAACCTGTCCGGTGGCGGGGCCGGGCCGCATCGCCAGTTCGGAGTTGGAGAAATAGGAAGAGATGCGCGGCAGCGATCCGCCCGTTAGCGCATCATTGATATATTCAAAGTTGAAGGCCGCAATCATCGCCTCGCGCAGGCGCCAATCATCGAAAGGCGCGCGGCGGGTGTTCATCACAAAACCGGTCATGCCGGAGGGCTTTTGATGGGCAAAGGTGGATTTCACGACCTCACCGCGATCAATCGCCGGAAAGCTGTATTGCGTCGCCCATGTCTCGGCGTTGAACTCGCGCACCGCCGAAATCTCGCCGCCCTTGAAGGCTTCAAACAGCACATTGGCATCGCCATAAAAGTCGATCTTGATCCGGTCAAAATTGTTGGTGCCGCGCACCACCGGCACCTCAGCGCCCCAATAGTCAGGATTGCGGGTCAAAACCAGCTGTGAGCCGGCCTTGAAATCGCTGACCACATAAGGGCCGCTGCCCATCGGGATGTCCTGCAAGGGGGCATTTGCAAAATCCGTGCCGTCCCATTGTGCCTTTGACAGAATCGGACGCATCCCTGCCAGCAGAGCCAATTCGCGGTTGTCAGTGTTAAAGGTCATCCGCACCTTGCGCGGGCCGGTTTGTTCGATGGTTCCGATTTGTTTGCGCAGCCCGTGGTATTTGGGATGCCCCTGCGTGCCGAGCAGGTTGTATGAGAAAATGACATCCTCAACCGTTACCGGCGATCCATCCGAGAACCGCGCCTCGGGCCGCAGTGTGAATTCAACCCAAGACCGGTCATCAGGGGTCTCAACCGATTCGGCGAGCAAGCCATAAAGCGTAAACGGTTCGTCCCAAGACCGGCCCATCAGGCTTTCGTGGGTCAGAAACGGCAATTGCCATGGCTTGTTGCCCTTGCGCACAAACGGATTGAGACTGTCAAAACCGCCATTGTTGCCCAACGTGATCTGCCCGCCCTTGGGGGCATCCGCGTTCACATAAGGCAGCGACACAAAATCAGGTGGCAACGCAGGCGCACCATACATAGATATCCCGTGTTTTGGCTCCGCCTGCGCGATTGCGGCAAAGAGAATCAGTGAAGAAGCGCCCGCAACGCCCCGCAACTTTTGGAAAAACTCCATTGCCATTTTCGCAACAATCCCGATCTGCCCTTGTTTTATTGAGGCCATGAATAGCGGGGGTTAACGGGGAGTTGCAACTTTTAGCTTGGCCTGAGGCGCGAGATTGCTT
>Ga0316202_10001144_pt1 | contig 22220 bp, 26 predicted proteins | sample 3monrhotite_MG_FD_204934 | JGI IMG/M metagenome (GOLD analysis project Ga0316202, IMG submission 204934) | Microbial mat bacterial communities from mineral coupon in-situ incubated in ocean water Damariscotta River, Maine, United States -... | ecosystem: Environmental > Aquatic > Marine >... | reverse complement strand
TCCGCCACTCGGGCGCCCCGGTTGGCGCGGATTTCAACAAACCCTTCGCCCGCCAATTGGCGCAGCACCTCTCGAAGCGGTGTACGCGACAGATGCCATACCTCCGACAGTCGCGCCTCATCCAGATCTGCGCCCGGCTGCAATTCCTGTGTCAGGATTGCGTGGCGCAGATGATGCAACACATCTTCTTTTGAATGTTTCTTGGCCAATGCCACGGTGTCCCCCGCTGCCTCAGAATGAGGTGAGTCGGGGCATATCTATCATTGCATACAATTTGTGTACAATGGAATCTACCTACTGAACGTCCGGACCTTGCCGTCGCTCTGCCCTGGCCATATTGGGTGCCCGTTTTCGCAGCGCGGGCGTATAGACCGTTTGCCGCGACCGCCCCGCATGTTTGGAGGCATAAAGCGCAACATCCGCGTTGGACAAAACGTCCTCCATGCTGGATTGATCCTCTTCCCCGATCCAGACCGTGCCAATACTGGCCGATATCCGGCAGTCCTGACCATTGAAGGCGATCGGCTCTTCCAGACGGTCGATGATCCGCCGTCCCACCCGGCGCATCAGGTTGCCATTGCGCACTTCGGGCAGGACGATTGTGAATTCATCCCCGCCAACACGGGCAACGGTATCGGTCTTGCGGGTTTCACTGACCATGATCTGCGCGACGATCTGCAACACATGATCCCCCGCCGCATGGCCCAGCGTGTCATTCACCTCTTTGAAATAGTCCAGATCAATGTTCATCACCCCGAAACAGGCCGTGCCTTTGACCATCCGTTTGAGCACCGTATCCAGCGCCCTGCGGTTCTTGAGCCCGGTCAAAGTGTCGGTAAAGGCCTGTTCCTCCGCCGCGATTTTGGCCCCTTGCAGGCGCAGGTTCAACTTGCGTGATGCCTCCATCGCGGCGGTTTTGGCCTCCACCAGATAGAGCATTTCGATTGCCAGATCGGTCGCCGCAAAATCGGCGTTGGACAGGGAAAAATCGCGCACTCCATCCACGATGGATATGCCAAAACTGAGGTTCACGACCGTATGATTGCCCGCATCCCCCACCGGCACCATGATGCCTTTGAACGCCGTGCGCGGCGGGTCTCGCAGTTCCAGATGTAGTTTGAGATCACGGGTTTTGTGCAGGTCGGCCATAGAGACGATGGCACGGGGACGTTTGATATCAAACACTTCCAGGAAACGCTGCCCCAGAAGATCGGCGTTCACGCAGAGTTTTTGCGCGGTTGGCCCGGCGTGAATGATATGCCCCGTCGCACTGAGAACCAGATGCATCGGGCATAAGACATCCAAGACCGGGGCAGAAACCAACATCACGATGCCCGTGCACCGAGGTCGAAACGCCGCCCTTCGGAAAAGTCGGTCTTGACCAATGTGACTGACACCGTCTCAATCCCTTGTCCGCCCCCGGTATGTTCCAGCAGCGCCAGCGCCCCGTAGTCATCCGCCATGACCCGCAGAACACCCATCATAACATGACCATAGCCGGCCACGGGGGCCTCGCAGATCAGTGAAAAATGTCCATCTACGTGGTCGCGCAGTTCAATGCGGGGCAAGTGAAGGTCCGACAAGGCCAACCTCGCACGATCTGCAAGATCATCCAGAGAATGCAGAAAATCCTCAAAATTCACGCCACCAAAACGTAGCAACCGCCGGGTGCCCTCGAACCGCGGATGAGAGACCAGATAGGTGCCGATGTCTTCCATCACGTCAACACGGGGGCGCTCTACGGTTTTGGACACCGCATCGAGGATTGCGGGCGTGATGGCGTCATCATATTCCAGCATGGCTTCAAATTCGATAAAATCGAGGTTGGCATGGCGGGCGCTGGCCTCCCACACGGCAGGGCCGTATGTGTCACAGACAAAATTCTGGATGCTGCGGTTGAACAACCCATGCATTGGCGGCCTCATTCCCATACGTCCCAAGCCAGCCTTACCCAAACCCCTTAATATCTACCCAACAGACACAGTTTTACACATTTTGAAGAACGACATGCGGGCATGGAATTATCTAATTGCAACCCTTTGTGGAAAAGTTAATCTGCGCACAGCATTCCCAATTCCTAAAGAAAGACCTCACTATGCCGTTCCTCCTCTTGATCCTCAGCGCCCTTGGCGGCGCGATTTGGTGGTGGGTGCGCAACAACCCGCGCGACGCGCTGCATGTGGCCAGCGATGTTGCCACGACGGTCAAGAACGCTCCGCGCAAGCTGGCCTTCCGGCGGCAGACCGGCGCGCATCCCGTCGAAGGGATCGACGATCACCGCATCGCAATCTGTGCCATTGCACAGGCCTTTATCGAGCTTGACGACCTGCCCACCCGCGAACAGCGTGACCAATTGCATGTCCTGCTACGCAGCCGAATGCGGACGTCCGAAGAAGAAGCGCAAGAAATGGAAGTGCTGGGACGTTGGTTGATCACCCAATGTGACGGCGCGAAGCCCGGCATCACCCGACTTGGCCGCAGACTGCACAAGATCGACGGCAATGCCTCATGGGGTGTCTTGCAAGAGATTTTGATGGATCTGGTGGGCGGCACATTGTCTTACGGTCAGATCGGCGCGATTGAAGACCTCAAGCTGGCCTTGCGGAAGTAATCAAAATCAACGTCCTCAGCGCCCCGGGCCGATAGTGGCGCAGGGCGATGAGGTTCAATTCAACATCAAATTCAGAAATCCGTCGGCGCCCCGCCTTCGGCCTTCCGGCGGGCTACGAAATCAGCCAGTTCATCGCGGATCGCAATGTCCATTTCCGGCTCTTCAAAGCTGGTGATGATTTCCTTGAACATGTGGTGCGCTCGTTCCGGCGTCCAGATGCCGCCCGCCGCTTCCCAGCCTTCGTAGTTTTTCCAATCGCTGAGGAATGGCTGGTAAAACGCGGTCGTATAACGATCCTGCGTGTGCTGGATGCCAAAGAAATGGCCTGCGTTGCCCACGGATTTGATGGCGTCCAGCGCGATCTCATCCGGTCCGGTGGCGCAAATCTCAGGCTGCATATAGCGCTGGATCTGCTGTAGCACCTCACAATCCATGATGAACTTCTCCGGCGAAGCGATCAGCCCCCCTTCGAGCCAACCCGCCGCGTGGTAGACCATATTGGTGCCCGACTGCACAGACGCCCAAAGGCTGTTGGAAGTTTCCCACATCGCCTGTCCGTCCGGCACATTCGCCGCGCAAACCCCGGAAGAGCGCATCGGCAGCCCGTAAAACCGCGCCAATTGCCCTGTCATCTGGGTCGCACGCATATACTCAGGCGTACCAAAGGCTGGTGCGCCGGATTTCATATCCACGTTAGACGTGAATGTACCGATTGCCACGGGGCAGCCGGGGTTGATGATCTGGGCCAGCACAATCGCACAAAGACCCTCGGCCAGCGATTGCGCCACGGCGCCCGACATTGTCACCGGGGCCATCGCCCCAGCCAAGGTGAAGGGTGTCACAACAAGCCCCTGGCCGCGCCGCGCCAAACGCATCCAGCCATCCATCATCGGGAAATCGTGTTTCAACGGCGAGGTGGAGTTGATGTTGGTGTACATGCGCGGGGTCGCGTCAAACTCATCGTGGGTCAGCCCGCCCGCGATGCGCACCATCTCCATCACATCCTCGACGCGTTCTGCGCCCAGCGAATAGGCGTGCATGACTTTGTCCGTCAGCGTCAGCTTGTCAAAAAGCACATCAAGGTGGCGCACGGAGGCATGCACATCCACAGGTTCCACCGGATAGCCGCCCGCAAAGTGGATACAGTTGAAATATTGCGTCAGCTTGAGCAGGTTGCGGCACATCTCACGGGTGCCGGGCACCTTCTTGCCAATTGACATGTCCCAGTAGTTTGGCGGCGAAGACACGTTGCCAAACAACAGGTTATTGCCGCCGACGGTGATTTTCCGTTTTTCGTTTCGCGGTGTCAGCGTGAACTCGGACGGCGCCTTGCCGATCCACTCCATGACAAAGTCGCGGCCCATGCGAACGTTCTCACCATTGATCGTACAGCCCGCCTTGCGCAGAATCTCAAGCGCCTCGGGGTTGAGAAACTCAATCCCGATCTCTTCGAGAATGCGCATTGCGCCGTCATGGATCGCTTCGACCCCTTCGGGGCTCAAAGGTTCGGTGGGACGGTCGATATTCACCGGCGGATTCCACGGCATTTGTTCGATCACCGCGCTGCCGCGCCGGTCTTGTGCCCCTGCGCGGCCGCCGCCGCGGGTTCTGCGTTTGGGTGGCTGTGTCATATCGTTGTCTCCTGAGTTGATCTCAGAAGGCACCATCGCCTTGCACCCGGCCTTTCCATTCACGACGGCAAATGTCGTTTTTCATCTCCGGTCCAAAAATGCCAGATTATTGGGCGTCCAGCCACTCCGGCAAATACCCGATGTCGGGGAGGACAACATCGGCGTGCGGCGCGAGATCGGCGCGGCTTGCCGGACCTGTCAAAACCCCGACACAGATCATGCCAGCCGCCCGTCCTGCATCCAGATCATGGGTGCTGTCGCCAACCATTGCAATCTGCGCAGCGGGCAAGCCGCATTGCGCGGCAAAGGCATGCATCTGCCCTGGCGCAGGCTTGCCGCCATGACCGCTATCGAATCCGGCCACAAAATCGAACATCTCAAGGATACCGGCCTGCAACAGATGCGCACGCGCCGGCATTTCCGCATCATTGGTGGCCACTCCAAGCGCCAGCCCGCGGCGACGGAATTCGGTCAAAAGCGGGATCAGCGGCACCGCCTGTTGCTGCTGGGTGTTGGCCGCCTCTTCGTTCAGCATATCCTCAAGCGCCGCAAACGACATCTGCGGAAAATGCGGATGCAGGGCTTCTGTGACCTCCCCAGCGGTGCTGGCAATCACAAGGCTGTCGGGGGCAAAGTTACGCTCTTGCATGTCAAATCCGATGGCGGCGCCGACGCGCCCGGCCTTGGCATGATCGCCCTCACAGGCCCGCAACAAGAACGCATGTGCCCAGCTTTCCCATGTGGCGGCGAAATCGAACAAGGTGCCGTCCTTGTCGAACAAAAGGCCTTTGATATCAGTCATGTCCAGTTCACCTGTTCTCCGCCGGGCATTGCCATGCGGGCTTGCATCAGTTGATCGTAGGGAATCGCGGCGCTGTCACAAAAGCTGATCACCCAGGCATCATCCATCATCAGAAAATCCAAAACCGCCCCCAGAAAGGCCGGATCGCCGGCCCGTTCGCGCAAGTCGGCCTCTGATGCGCCCGTGCTGCCCAAAAAGGTAGGTAACAGGTCATCATTGGCCGCCAGCCAAGCCAAAGCCCGCAACGCCAAAGTTTCAGCAGCATCAGCAGAGAGTGTCATAACGTGATCCGGTTTTCAGGGCATCGCAACGGTTTGTTAACCATTAGGGCCAAATACAGGGACATGGAAATGCAAATCCTGTCGGAAAGGACGCCGCGTGCAGGGTAAGATCCTCATCGTGGATTCAATTGCCACCAACCGGATCGTGCTGAAGGTCAAGCTGGCCGCGGCATGCTATACGGTTGTGCAGGCGTCCTGCGTGAAAAACGCGCTGACGATGGCCGAAATCCACATGCCGGATCTGGTGATCTGTGCAATGACCCTGTCTGACGGAGAGGCCGCTGACCTTTGCCGGGCGATGCGCCGCAACCCGGTGACCCGGCCGATCTGCGTTTTGGCCTTGCAAGGCACAGGTGACGCTGCATCGCGGGTGGCTCTGCTTAAAGCCGGTGCGCAGGATGTTCTGCCCAAACCATTGGACGACACGCTGCTGCTCGGGCGGGTCCGCAGCCTGCTTCGGGCGCAGAACGCCGATGCCGAATGGCAATTGCGCGAAGACACCAGCCGCGCGCTGGGTTTGGCAGAGCCTGACACTCCCTATGCGGAACAGGGCCGCACGATGTTTGTCTGCGCAAGCCCCGGCACCGCGCACAGTTGGGCCATCCAGATGCGCCCCCACCTCAATCAACAGATCACACAGACCGCACCTGACACCTTGATGCAGACCCTGCAAAAGGGCGCCCTGCCCGATACGTTTGTGCTGATCCTGCCCGGGGAACGGGACGCGGCGCAATCCATGCTCAGGTGCATCGCCGCCCTGCGGGCCAATGCCCAGACCCGCCACGCCGGTGTTTTGGTTTTGCAAACCAAACCCGACGCCGAGATTGGCGCCTCGGCGCTGGATCTGGGGGCCGATGACCTGATGACAGCCGGGTTCAATCCGGCCGAACTGTCATTGCGGCTCAAGGCCCTGCTGCGCCGCAAACGCATCGGTGAACAGATGCGCGCCACGGTGCGCACAGGGCTGAAAGCCGCAGTCAACGATCCGCTGACCGGCCTCTATAACCGGCGTTATGCCATGCCCTATCTGGCGCAGATGGCCGTGCGGGCACGGGACAATGGCACATCCTTTGCCGTGATGATTGCAGATCTGGACCATTTCAAACGGATCAACGATCAATTTGGCCATGCCTCGGGGGATGCGGTTCTGGTCGCGGTTGCGCACCGGCTGCGCGGATGTCTGCGCAAGACGGATATGGTGGCCCGGATCGGCGGTGAGGAATTTCTGATCGTCACGCCCGCCCCGACACTGGCGCAGGCACAAACCGCCGCGCTGCGGGTGTGCGATGCGATCTCTTCCAGCGCGATCAACCTGCCGCCCCCACACGCCCCCGTCACCATCACGGCCAGCATTGGCATGGCGCTTTGTGATCTTGACCGGCACCCGGCCAAAGACTGCGACGACATTGGCGAGGCATTGCTCGCGCAGGCCGACAAGGCGCTATATGCCGCAAAGGGGCGCGGACGCAATCAGGTGAAACTGGGGCGTCCTGCCGCATAAGATGAGCGCACACACGTAAGGCGAGAGATCAAAAGAAATACAACTTTAACGATTGCTATCTGTAAGGCGCCATCTTAGTCTGCCCTGATGACCCAGGACAAACCGCTCATCGGAATTGCGCTCATGCTCGGATTTTGCGCGGTCGCCCCTTTTGGCGATGCCGTGGCCAAGATCCTTGGCACGTCAGTACCACTGGCGGAGGTGGTTTTGATCCGATTTGCGGTACAAACACTGATCCTGTTCCCGCTGGTCTGGAGCACGGGCCGCATCTGGCGCATGCACGGCCGTATCCTTTGGCTCACGGCGTTTCGCACGGTTCTTCATATCATCGGTATCGCCGCAATGTTCACCGCTTTGCAATATCTGCCATTGGCCGACGCAGTGGCGATTGTCTTTGTCATGCCGTTCTTCATGTTGTTGCTCGGCAAATTTATCTTGAACGAAGAGGTCGGCAGCCGCCGCCTGATGGCCTGTATCATCGGTTTCATCGGCACGCTCTTTGTGGTGCAGCCCAGTTTCGTCAATGTCGGCTGGCCCGCGCTTTTGCCGGTTTTTGTCGCCGCCAACTTTTCCGTCTTTATGCTTGTCACCCGCCAGATCGCCAAGGAGACCGACCCGATCGGATCCCAAGCGGTCAGCGGTCTGATTGCCGTTGCGATTATGGTGCCGGTGATCTGGGCCGGATCCGGGCATGGGCTGAACCCGCTCGACATGATCAAACCCAGCGCTGAGGAATGGGGGCTGCTGATCGCCATTGGCGTATTGGGTACCGGCGCACATTTGCTCATGTGCTGGTCACTGCGCTATGCGCCATCGGCCACTCTTGCCCCGATGCAATACCTCGAAATCCCGGTCGCGACCTTGCTTGGCTTTATATTCTTCAAAGACCTGCCAAATCAGCTCGCCAGCCTCGGCATCGTGATCACCATGGCGTCGGGACTCTATATTATCTACCGCGAGCAGGCCACCGCGCGGCGTCTGGCTGGCAAAGCGCCGCAACCACATCAGGCATAAGCCGCCGCGGCAGGATCAGTGCCAGACCGAGCTGTTCCATCTGCAAAGACATTGGCCCGGTTGCGGCGTTGGACGTGCCGATCTTTTCCCCCAGGGCAAAGTTCAACCCTTCGATGGGCCATTGCAAACCTGTTGACCGCCCCATCGCGTCCGCCAGCGGAAAAAGCGATACGACCTCTCCTGCCCGTGTAGGCAATGCGATCTTGGGCGGTGCCAGCAAGATCACCTCATCCCCCGCCAATAGAACACAAGGCCGGTCAGCAAACGCCAACAGCCCGTGCAGTGCGGCAAGCTGATGGTCAATCCGCCCCCCCATGAAGCCAACACCAACAATCACAGGGGCATCGATCCGCGCCAATGCCTTTTCAAAATCTGTGGTGTCTTGTTCGTCAATCCGGTGCAGGCGCGACTGCGGGATTTGGTCCAGTACTGCGGCGGGCGCACTGTCAAAATCGCCCAAAACCGCTTTGGGCATCACACCGGCCTGCAAGGCCAAGACCACACCGCCATCCGCAGCCACGCAAATCGGTGCCAGACTTAATACATCATTAAGATCATCTGTGGTCGCCTCTCCACCACCTATGAGGGTGATTGCGGCAGAACTGTGTATAATGGGGTCAATCATGGCAGATTAACTTGCTTTTCGGAAACTGGTCACAATCTCGCCTTGAAATGATACGGTGGTTGGCACAGATTCGGGCCGCTTTGGTCTTGGATATCGTGGTAAACGGTAACCTGCAAAACCGCAGAGGACGAGCATCCGATGATGAGTAATAACAAAATTCTAACGGTTTCCTACGGCACTTTCTCGTGCACGTTGGAAGGTTTCGAAGATTCTTTTGGCACCATGAAGGCCATTGCGGAGTATTTCCGCGATCTTGCCTCTGATGACCGATACTTTGGTGCCGAACCGCCGCAGCCCGATGCAGAGATGCTGGGGCGGATCGCCCAAAAGGAAATGACCCGCCGGGTTGAGGCCCGCGAGCAGGACGGCAAGATCGTGCTGAGCGCCCATGAGCAAAACGAGGCTGTCCCGGCGCCTGCCGCAGCAGCGATTGCAGCCCCAGCCGCCGCTGTTGTTGCCGCAGCCCCTGCCGTGCAACTGCCGCAAGAGGATGTCGCCGTTGCCGAGGCACCGGTTGTGATCTCGACCGCCGCACCGGCAGACATCGCTGATGTGCAACCCGCCGCAGAAGAGCCAGCCCCCGCCGCCCAAGACACGGCAGTGGACACACCCGACATCGTGCCCGGCCAGCCGGACGCCGAGGTCGAGGCCTTCTTTGCCGAAGCGGACCACGCGGATGCAAACGACACATTCGAAGATCAAGACACACTTTCCCCATCTGCCCCTGTGGCGGCTTCTGCTCGGGTTGCCACGGTCGCGGCGGCGGTATCGGAGGACGCAGAAGCGTCTGACGTACTGCCCACAGAAGAGATTTCCTCTGCCTCTGTGACACCCAAGGAAGACAGTATTGCCGCAAAACTACAGCGCATCCGCGCCGTTGTTGCACAGAACGAAGTTGCCGAAGAGGAAGCCGACTTCCTTGAGGACGAACACGCCGATGCTGCGCAAGCCGATGAGCCTGTTGCAGATGTACAAGACGACGATGAGGTGGATTCCATCCTCAACGCCTTGAGCAACACAGACATCGACGACGATGACAGCTTTGAGGACGACGCAGCCGAGGTGGAAACCGCACAAGACACAGCGGAAGATGACGCCGACGATGAGGAACTTGCCTCAAGCCAGAGCAACCTCTTTGACGAAGAAGACGTCAAGCCAGCCGATGCTGACGCATTGGCCGACCTTGCAGCGCTGGCTGATGCAGATGACGCAGACACCGCAGTCAAGGCAAAAGCCCCAGCTGCACGGGTGATCAAGGTCAACCGCGCCGAGCTCGAAGCCGCATTGAAAGACGATGGTCAGGACACCGGTGAAACGCCAGCCGAGGATGTCTCAGCGCTGGACCAGATCGCGCCATCCAAGACCGATGAAACTGCGCTGACCCCAGAAGACGAAGAAGATCTGGTTGCAGAGCTGTCTTCGCTTGAGGCGGAGTTGGAAGAAGACACGGCCACAGCCGCGCCCGAGATTGCGGAAGAGGCACCTGCCCCAGCCGCCGCCCGCCGCGTGCTGCCATCCATTGACGAGGATGACCAAAGCTCTGACGTCAATCGTTTGCTGGCCGAAACCGATCAGCAAATGGACGAGCCTGAAAGCGCAACGCGCCGTGATGCCTTTGCCCATTTGCGTGCCGCAGTGGCCGCGAAAAAGGCCGATGTCGCGATGGGTCAGCCAGAGACCGAGGACGGCGATGACGACGCCTACCGCAGTGATCTGGCCGAAGTGGTGCGTCCGCGCCGCCCAAGCTCGGAAAGCCGCACCAAGCGTCCCGGCGACAACCGCCCGGCGCCACTGAAATTGGTCGCGGAACAGCGCATTGATGTGGCCCGCCCCGCCTCCGAAGGTCCGGTGCGCCCGCGCCGTGTCGCGGCTGTGGCTGATCCTGTCGAAACGCAGGATGGTGAAAGCTTTGCCGATTATGCCGCTGAAATGGGCGCAACCAAGCTGCCCGAACTTCTCGAAGCGGCAGCGGCCTATATGTCCTTTGTTGAGGGTCGCAAGCAATTCTCGCGGCCACAGCTGATGACCAAAGTGCGTCAGGTCAGCGCCGAAGACGGGTTCAGCCGCGAAGACGGTCTGCGGTCCTTTGGGCAGCTGCTGCGCTCTGGCAAGATCGAAAAGATCAAAGGTGGCCGGTTCACCGTATCCGAAGATATCGGCTATCGCCCCGGCGAACGCGCAGCGGGCTAACCCCCTGATATCAAAAATACAAAAGGCGGCCCTTCGTGGCCGCCTTTTTCGTTTTCGAGAAGAACGAGAACTATTTGTCCTGATCCGGGTCGGCCTGACCGATCCCCATAAACACAAACTTGAAGGGCAAGATCCAGACAATGCCAAGCCCGACATAGATGCCCAGCTCCAGCAGGATCGACGGGCGTTCAAACTGGTTCACCGCCCAGACCGCGCAAGCGATATAGACCGGCAACCCCACCAGCAGGATCACCAATGACCAACGTCTGCGTGCCTTGTAGCTAAGTGCCATATGTCGCCCCTTCGTGACGCTGCGATCAATCTGCAAATGGATCGGTGACCAAAATCGTGTCTTCCCGCTCCGGTGAGGTGGAGACTAGAGCGACCGGGCAATCAATCAACTCTTCCACCCGGCGCACATATTTGATCGCCTCCGCCGGAAGATCGGCCCAGGACCGCGCCCCTTCGGTGGATTGCGACCAGCCCGGCATTTCCTCATAGATCGGCACGCAGCGGGCCTGCTCTTCGGCGGCCGTGGGCAGATAGTCGAGCCGCCGCCCGTCCAGATCATAGCCGACACAGATTTTCAGGGTCTCAAATCCGTCCAGCACGTCCAGTTTGGTCAGGCAGATGCCGGTGATGCCGGACGTGGCGCAAGTCTGGCGCAGCAGTGCCGCATCGAACCAACCACAACGGCGCTGACGCCCTGTGGTGGTGCCAAATTCATGACCGCGCTCGCCCAGACGCTGACCGTCGTCGTCCGTCAGTTCGGTTGGAAACGGGCCCTCGCCCACGCGTGTTGTATAGGCTTTGACGATGCCCAGCACATAATCAATCGCCGTCGGGCCAAGGCCCACTCCGGTTGCGGCTTGGCCTGCAATCACATTTGAGGACGTCACAAAAGGATATGTACCAAAATCAATGTCCAGCAAGGCGCCCTGCGCCCCTTCGAACAGGATCCGCTTGCCCGCCTTGCGTTTCTCGGCCAGCACTTTCCAGACCGGGGCCGCAAAAGGCAGGATTTTGGGCGCAATTTCATTCAGTTGCGCAATCAGGGCGTCGCGGTCGATGGCATCGATCCCCAGCCCTTTGCGCAGCGGGTCATGATGCTGCAACGCGCGATCCACGCGGGCCTCAAGCGTGGCGGCATCCGCCAGATCGGCCACACGGATGGCACGGCGGCCAACCTTATCCTCATAGCAGGGGCCAATGCCCCGGCCAGTGGTTCCGATCTTGGTGCCCTTGCTAGAGGCCTCTTCGCGGGCGCGGTCCAGTTCACCGTGAAACGGCAGGATCAGCGGCGTGTTTTCCGCAATCATCAGGCTTTGAGGGTCAATGGTTACGCCCTGCGCTTCGATGGTTTTGATCTCGTTCAGCAGGTGCCATGGGTCCAGCACCACACCATTGCCGATCACCGACAATTTGCCACCGCGCACCACACCAGATGGCAGCGCGTGGAGTTTGTAGACCTCGCCATCAATCACCAAGGTATGGCCCGCATTATGCCCGCCCTGAAACCGGGCGATGACATCGGCACGTTCAGACAGCCAATCGACAATCTTGCCTTTTCCTTCGTCACCCCATTGGGCACCGACAACAACTACGTTGGCCATGATGATCTTCCTTTTAGACAACCCGCGCCCGTATAGCGGCAGCAGGCGGAGGGTGAAACTGTAAAATCCGCCATGCTGCGTTTTGCCTCAAATGAATGCCGTTTGCCGGGTTTTCCACCACTGGACTTTGACACCGCCCCGGCGGTAGTTTTGGGGAAAACAAAGAGGGACGTAAAATGGGCTTTGTCCTGCGCTGGATCTGTGCATTTGGTTTGCTCACCGCGACCTTTAATCCGACCGAGTATAATTACGCCACTTGGGTGCGCGATTTTGGGCGGGAAAATCTGTCTGTTGCCGTGCTTTTGGGGCTGCTGTTGATGATTGGCTACATCATCTATCTGCGCGCCACTTTGCGGTCCATCGGCGGGTTTGGCATGATGCTTGTGTTGGCCGTTGTGTCAGCATCGCTTTGGGTGCTTTATGATTTCAAGGTGCTGCGCCTCGACAATGCCAGCGCAAATGTCTGGCTGGCACTGGCCGCACTGAGCCTTGTTCTGGGCATAGGGCTAAGTTGGAGCCATGTGCGGCGCAACCTGTCGGGACAGGCAGACATGGATGATGTGGACGACTGAAAGGATAGGCGATGCGCAAGACGGCAAGAACCAGCGAAAGCTTTGAAAAGTTCTATTACAAACAGGTTGCCACCGGCGAGGGCTGCGGCTGCGCGGAACGGATCATTGACGTGCATGAGTTTAACCGGCTGGCCGGATCGTCCAAACGGATTGGCAGTCTGCTGCCGAAAAAGGGCGCATGGCGGCGATTTCTGCGCAAAGCGGGCCTCTATAGCCGCGATTGATGTGATGCATCTGGCCTGTCAGTCGGCCAGATGCACCGGCGATCCGTGCGGCGTTGACAAATAGGCCGCCTCCCATGCGGTGCGCAGGTCGGCCACGTCGGCGGGAGCGGCCATGCCGATTTCGGCCAGATAGCTTTCAAGTGTTTCCAGCCAAGCGGTAAAGTAATCCTCACCGCCGTTCAGCTCTTTGTCCAAGCCATGCCGCGTCAGCGTTGCGCCAAACCGTTCCGCCCAATCGGCCCAGACGAAATGCCCCGCCTCGTTCAGATGCACGGTCAGCGCAAAGACCTGCGCATGCCAAGGCGCGTCAAAGGCCGGTTCAGGTGCGCTCATGCCTCCGGCTCCAGATAGCTTTGCCACAGATCCAGCACCACTTCATCGCGCGGATGTTCGGGGTGCGACCAAAGCTCGGACGCCGGAAAGACCACCGCATAAAGCGGCTCTGCCGCATCGCCCAGCCGGTGTGCCGAACTGTCCGGCAAAACATGCGTGCCATGCAGGCGCAAAACCCGGCCCCGCGCCCCCGCGGCATAGACTGGCAGGCGCGTATGCCCCCCATTGACCAGCGCATTGGCGGCGATCTTGCGGGTGACAACCACGTCGCCCACTTCGAACTGCGGCGCGGTGTTGCTGGGCCGATCGGCTGGGCCACCCTTGGCCAGAACCCCCGCCACCTGATCGGCGGTCATTTTTTTATCGGCCAGCGGGCTGGGTGCAGGATCGCCCTGCCCGGCCAGTTCTTCGCGGGTCAAGACGCCGGTTTCGACCAGAAGGTTGGCCAACCCCGAAATCCATTTTTCATAGTAAGAGAACCGCGCATAGTCCGTCGGGGCCAGACATTCCCGCGCGTGGCGGGACACGTCGATGTTCCATTTGCCAAGCGATCCAGCGGCCAGCGTTACGGCCAACGCCCGCGCATGCCAATCGGTGTGGAACACTTCGTCTTCCGGCTCTGGCGTGATGGTGCCATCGCCGTAGCGCCCGCCCATGTCATGCACGCGGGTCATGGGGCGCTCGCCAATGCTGTGCCGATCATGCTGTCGCGGCTGATAAGGGCCATCAACGCCTCTTCGTCTAGGCCATCAGTGCCAGCAGGCCGTTGCGGGATCACCAGATAACGGACCTCGGCGGTGGAATCCCAGACGCGCACAGCGGTCTCGCTGGGCAAGGTCACGCCGAAATCAGCCAAAACCTTGCGCGGCTCGCGCACCACGCGGGCGCGGTAGGCATCTGATTTGTACCACCCCGGCGGAATGCCCAAAAGCGGCCAAGGATAGCAACTGCACAGGGTGCAAACGACCATATTATGCTGCGCCTCGGTGTTTTCCACCGCGACCATATGTTCGCCCTGCCGCCCGTAGAACCCGAGATCCGACACAACGGCGGTTGCATCCTCCAAAAGGGCGGCACGGAAAGCCGGATCAAGCCAGGCACGTGCCACCACGCGGGCACCGTTGCGCGGGCCAATGCGGTTTTCATAGGTGTCGATGATTTCATCCAGCGCGGCGGGATCAATCAATCCCTTGCGGGTCAGAAGGGTTTCCAGTGCCTTGACCCTGAGGGCAGGATCGGACGGCAAAAGCGCATGCGGGTCGTCGTGAGAATGATCATGAGGCATGGCGCGAGACTGCAACAGTGCAGTGACCTTGTCCATGACCGGCGAAGCATTTTAACCCGTTTACAATTCAACCCGCGAAATCAGCCGATTTTTGTGGTATGGTTGTCCTACGAAGCGAGTCTGATCCACCTCAATTCCAGGATAACCCTTCTAACAAGGCGTGGTAGAGCACCGCTTCAACAGACCGCCGCCCCCATGCGGCGGTCTTTGTTATGCGGCACAGGCGCGACACCCCCGCAGATTGACCGCAAAGAATGGCGCACAAAGCCGATCCCGACTTGCCCCGCGCCGCAAAGACGCCTAGATACCCGCAAACGAAATTCGAAAGCGCCCGTCTCCATGGAAAATGTCGTTCTGATCGTTCACCTGCTTTTGGCCTTTGGCCTGATTGCTGTTGTGTTGCTGCAACGCTCCGAAGGGGGCGGTCTTGGCATGGGTGGCGGCGGCGGCGCGGTATCGGGCCGGGCGGCGGCCACCGCGCTTGGCAAATTGACCTGGCTTTTGGGCGCGGGTTTCATTGTCACTTCGATTTCTTTGACCGTGATCGTGGCGCAAAAATCCTCCGGTGCATCGGTTCTGGACCGTCTGAGCGCAACGCCGCCAGCCGTGACCGACACCGAAACGGGCCTGCCCGCCGGTGACAGCCTGCTGCCACCAACCGCCGAAGACAATGCACCCTTGGTGCCAGCGGCGGACTGAACAAAAAACACTAAACATTGAGGCAATGCCGTTTTTCGCAACATCATGTTGCGGCTTGGCCTTGCCTTGAGCATCCGAATCCTGTTAGGCTTAAATCCCGTGGTGCTGCGTTATTTCGCAGCGCAGTTTGGTGTTTTTGGTCAAACACAAATACGAATTCACGGGGGTCTCAGGACATATGGCGCGATATATCTTCATCACCGGCGGTGTGGTTTCCAGCCTTGGCAAAGGTTTGGCATCGGCGGCTTTGGGGGCGCTGTTGCAAGCGCGGGGATTTTCGGTCCGGCTGCGCAAACTTGATCCCTACCTGAACGTCGATCCCGGCACGATGTCGCCCTTTGAACATGGCGAAGTGTTTGTCACCGATGATGGCGCCGAGACCGATCTTGATCTTGGCCATTACGAACGGTTCACCGGCGTGCCTGCCCGCAAAACCGATTCCGTATCGTCGGGCCGCATCTATTCCAACGTGCTGGAGAAAGAACGCCGCGGTGATTATCTGGGCAAAACCATTCAGGTGGTGCCGCATGTGACCAATGAAATCAAAGAGTTCCTCGCCATTGGCGAAGACGAAGTTGATTTCATGCTTTGCGAGATTGGCGGCACCGTCGGCGACATCGAAGGTCTGCCGTTTTTTGAAGCGATCCGCCAGTTTTCCCATGACAAGCCGCGCGGGCAATGCATCTTTATGCATCTGACCTTGCTGCCCTATCTGGCCGCCAGTGGTGAGCTGAAGACCAAACCGACCCAACACAGCGTCAAGGAACTGCAATCCATCGGCATCGCGCCCGATATTCTGGTGTGCCGCTCCGAACAGCCGATCCCGCAGAAAGAGCGCGAGAAAATTGCGCTGTTCTGTAATGTCCGCCGCGAGGCCGTTGTGGCCGCCTATGATCTTAAATCCATCTACGAGGCCCCTCTGGCCTATCACGCGCAAGGCCTCGATCAGGCGGTTCTGGATGCCTTTGACATCTCCCCTGCGCCGCGCCCCGATCTGGCCGTGTGGCACGACGTTTACGACCGCATTCAAAACCCCGAAGGCGACGTGCGCGTGGCAATTGTGGGCAAATACACCCAGCTTGAAGACGCCTATAAATCTATCGCGGAGGCCCTGACCCATGGCGGCATGGCCAACCGCGTCAAGGTCAAGGTGGAATGGGTCGATGCCGAGGTCTTTGACAGCGCCGAAGATGTCAGCGCCCATCTCGAAGGGTTCCACGCGATCCTGGTGCCCGGCGGATTTGGCGAACGCGGCACCGAAGGCAAAATCAAAGCGGCGCAATATGCCCGCGAACATAAGGTGCCTTATCTGGGCATCTGTCTGGGCATGCAGATGGCCGTGATCGAAGCGGCGCGGAATGTGGCGGGCGTCAGTGCCGCGGGTTCCGAAGAGTTTGACCATGAGGCGGGCAAGAAACGGTTTGAGCCGGTGGTCTACCACCTCAAGGAATGGGTGCAGGGCACTCACAAGGTCGAGCGCAAAGTGGGCGACGATAAAGGCGGCACCATGCGTCTGGGCGCTTATGATGCGACCCTCACAGAGGGATCTAAAGTGGCGCAGGCCTATGGTACCACAGCCATTGATGAGCGTCACCGCCACCGCTATGAAGTTGATATCGCTTACAAAGACAAGCTCGAAGAGGCAGGTTTGAAGTTTTCCGGCATGTCCCCCGATGGCAAATTGCCCGAGATTGTCGAATGGCAGGATCACCCGTGGTTCATTGGCGTGCAGTTCCATCCGGAACTGAAGTCCAAACCGTTTGATCCACATCCCCTGTTCAAAGATTTTGTTCGCGCGGCCAAGGAAATGTCACGGCTGGTTTAACCCTGCTGAAAATCGCAGGTGTTAAGGTATCGTTATGGTGCGTCTTTTCTTCCTGCTTTTGCCGGGGCTGATACCGTCTTGGGAATTTTTCAAAGCGATTGAACCGTCGCCGCGGGTGCAGTGGCGGCTGTTCTCTGTCCCTCTGGAAGATGGCGAAGGCTGGAACGAGTTTCGGCCTCGGCCACAACGCCTGTCCCTGCTGACCATTCTGCGGCGCTTGTTCTGGAACCCGCGTTGGAACGATTCCCTCTATCTTGTGAGCCTGTCAGAGCGGCTGATGCTGAACCCGACCCAGCACAGCGTGGATGAGATTTTTGACAGGTTGAACTTCTATGTCTCGGCGCCCGACCCCGTTGAAGAAGGCCCGCTAAACCTGCAATTCCGCCTGATCTTTGTGCGCCGCGAGGGGGAACAGATCGCCGAAAGCATCACCTATATGTCAGAGCCGCGCATCTATCGAGGCCGCACATGACGCTCGACGCCGCCTTTCGCGCCACCGAAGTGCTGATCGCGCTGGCTTTCCTTCAACAAAGCGCCGAATTCATGCTGCGCAGCGGCGTGGAACGGGCGATCTTTGCTGTCCGTATCGTGGCCTGCCTTACCCTGCTCTTTGGCGCTCAAACCGAACTGGCATTGCTGGTTCTTGTGGTGATCAGCCTGTGGATGCTGCACCGGTTTCAAGGCCCCCACAATGGCGGCAGCGACCGGATGAGCTTGCTGATCCTGTGGTGTCTGACCCTTGCGCAATGGATGCCAACGCTGTTCTGGCAAGAGGTGATCTTTGGCTATCTCGCCTTTCAGCTGACGCTGTCTTATTTCATTTCGGGGCGGGTCAAGATCGTGAATCCTGAATGGCGGTCTGGCCGGGCGCTGCGGGATGTGTTTGCCTTTTCCGCCTATCCGGTCAGTGAAAACCTGCGCCAATTGTCCAAACGCCCCCGTCTGCTTTGGGCTGCCTCATGGGCGGTGATCCTGTTCGAGGTGGTGTTCCCGCTGGCATTGCTCAATCAAACCCTGCTGATTGCCGCGCTGTGCATCGGGGCGAGCTTTCATCTGTCCAATGCGATTTTCTTTGGGCTGAACCGATTTGTCTGGATCTGGGTGGCGGCTTATCCCTCCCTTCTTTGGTTTGAGGGCCGTGTCTTTGGGGATGTTTTCTGATCCGCACACCATTGCGCCGCTGCCACAAAACGCTACACGGGGTCACATGCTGAGTTATCAACACATTTATCACGCAGGCAATCTGGCGGATGTTCAGAAACACGCGCTGCTGGCTTGGATGCTGTCCTATCTGACCCGCAAGGACAAACCCCTTACCTATATGGAAACCCATTCCGGCAGGGCGCTTTATGATCTGACGGATGATGCCGCCCTCAAGACCGGAGAGGCAGCGCAGGGCGTTGAAAAGGTTCAGGGCTGGTTTGCCGCTGATCACCCCTATGCAGAAGTTTTGGCGCAAACGCGCGGCACCCACGGGCCAAACGCCTACCCCGGATCACCGATGATCGCGGCACAGCTTTTGCGGGCGCAGGACCGGATTCATCTGGCCGAACTGCACCCCCAAGAACACAGCGGGCTTGATCTGGCCATGTCGCCTTATCCGGCGAAATGTTACTTGCAGGACGGGTTCGAGATGGCCTTTGCCCTGACCCCGCCAACGCCGCGCCGCGGGATGTTGTTGATTGATCCCAGCTATGAGATCAAAACTGACTATCAAGACATTCCCAAACAGATCGGCAAACTGGCCCGCGCTTGGAACGTCGGGATTATCGGGCTGTGGTATCCGATCCTGACCAACAAGGCGCATCTGCCGATGCTGCAAATGCTGGGCCAAACGCACCCCGACGCCCTGCGCTCCGAGGTCCGGTTTCCACCCGCGCGTCCCGGCCACGGGATGGTGGGTTCGGGCCTGTTTGTGATCAACCCGCCCTATGGTCTGGCCGATGAGGCCAAGCGTCTGGCCGCTCTCTTCGCCAAGTTGTGAGACCTGCGGACAACTAAAACGATACGCATCTCGAAAAATATGCTAGGCTCTCGGGATGACACGTCTCGGCGCAATTTTTCTGGCCTTGATGCCCCATGCCGCATTGGCCTGCGGTGCACCGGTTTGTCTGGTTGATCCGGACGGGCTGGTCCTGCCGCAAATTATCACCTTTGATGACATTCAGGCGGGCGGCGGACCGGGCTTTCGGGTCGATGATATTTTGCCCCTGCCCGGCGCTACCTTTGGCGAACGGTTTGCCGGACAGATCGTTGAGGATGTCGGCACCCATGACCAGATCGCCGGCACCGCCTTTGCCCCCCTGACGATGATGCCGGGCGATGCGGGGCAGAATCTGTCGGTGGTGCGGTTCGGCGGCACAACCGTGCTGAACGGCTATGGCGCAGCAGGCTATCCCAAGCGCGAGGCGCAGGGCGAAGGGGCTATTGCGGTGCTGTTTGATGAGGACCAATCCGCCTTTGCTTTTGATCTGCGCGGCGGTGAGGCTGGCGTGGCATTGGTCACTTTCCACCGGCGCGACGGCACGTTGATCGGCACAGTTCCCATTGACCCAACCGGCGAATTCTCTGTCGGGTTTATCCGCAACCGCGGGCCTGACGACATCGCGGGCTTTATTGTGACAAATACTGACCCTCAGGGGCTTGCGATTGATACTTTACGCTTTGGAAAACCACCCAACCTCAGCTAATAACGGCTTATGTTTGAACGTCTCTTCCCGCGCCGCGCGCCAGAACCAAAGCCCCTGCCCCAGCCCAACGCCCAGCTCGCGCTTGGCGCATTGCTCGTGCGTGTGGCCTTTGCTGACAAGGACTACAAAGCCGCCGAAATCGGCCAGATTGATCGTATCCTTGCACAATCCTTTGACCTGAACCCGATTGAGGCAGCCAAATTGCGCGCCACATGCGAGGCGCTGGAACGTGATGCCCCCGGCACACCCGAATTTGCGGCCATCCTGCGCGAAGAGGTGGATTATGCCGACCGCAAGGCACTGGGTGATGCGATGTGGTCCGTGGCGCTGGCCGATGGCGACCGCGATGATGCCGAGGAAGAGCAGCTGTCGCAAATCGAGGCGGCCCTTGGCCTGACCGATATCGACATTCAGGCGGCCCGCGAAAACGCTCTGCGCTCTATCTGACTTGGCCTGCGCGGCTGCGCACCCTATATCGCTCTTATGTTTGCAGATTTTATCAAACGGCTGACCCAGCCTGATCCCGCCCCGCTGCCTGATGATGACGCCCGGCTTGCGCTGACCGCCCTACTGGTGCGAATCGCCCGGTCCGATAACGACTATGCCGCCAGCGAATCCCGCCTGATCGACCAGATCGTGATGCAGCGCTATGGGCTGGATGTTGATGCGGCCCGCGCCCTGCGCAGCGATGCCGAAACCCTTGAGACCGAAGCGCCGGACACCGTCCGCTTTACCCGCGCCATCAAGGATGCGGTTGCCTATGAGAACCGTCTGGCGGTGATTGAAGCACTTTGGCAGGTGGTTTTGGCCGATGGCAGCCGTTCTGACGAGGAAAACGCACTGCTGCGTCTGGTGGCGAGCCTGCTGGGAATCACCGATACAGACAGCGCAATGGCCCGAAAACGCATCGAAAACGCGCCAAACTGACCTGTTTCGGGGCGGAATGTGATCGAAACGGCCCGCAGGCAAAGCTCTGCGTTGCATTTGTTTTGGTTTTGGCTCTTTATGACCTACCGAAACGCCTAAAAAAGAGACACGTCACACGTGAACACACAAACACCGGTCATCCAAATCAATAACCTCCACAAAGCTTATGGCGCACTGGAGGTTCTCAAAGGGGTGAGTATCACCGCCGAGCGCGGCCATGTGATTTCATTGATCGGATCGTCCGGTTCGGGCAAATCAACCCTGCTGCGGTGCTGTAACCTGCTTGAGGACAGCCAACAGGGCGAGGTGATTTTCAAGGGCGAGCCTGTCGCGTGGAAAGGCACCGGCCATGGCCGCCGCCCAGCCGATGCCAAACAGGTGCTGCGCATCCGCACCAACCTGTCGATGGTGTTTCAGCAGTTCAACCTCTGGGCGCATATGTCGATCCTGCAAAACGTGATGGAAGCGCCGCTGACGGTGCTGGGCCGCGACCGCGCCGAGGTGGAAAAATCTGCCCGCGCCTATCTCGACAAGGTTGGCATCGGCGACAAATGTGATGTCTATCCGGCGCAATTGTCGGGCGGCCAGCAACAACGCGCGGCAATTGCACGGGCTCTCTGCATGGAGCCTGAGGCGCTGCTCTTTGATGAACCAACCTCGGCGCTTGACCCGGAGTTGGAACAAGAAGTTGTCAAAGTGATCAAGGATCTGGCCGCCGAAGGCCGTACCATGATGATTGTGACCCATGATATGAAACTGGCCGCGGATGTGTCGGACACGGTGGTGTTCCTGCATCAGGGCCTGATCGAAGAACAAGGGGCGCCGGAGGCTGTTTTTGGCGCACCCAAATCCGAACGACTGCGCGGGTTCCTTTCGGCGACCCAACCTTCGTAAACTAAAAAAACCAAACGGGAGACTACTCATGAAGAAGATTATCCTCGCTACGGCAGCGCTGGCGCTGACTGGCACGATGGCTTTCGCAGAAGGCAAAACCATCCGCATGGGCACTGAAGGTGCCTACCCTCCGTACAACTATCTCAATGATGACGGCAAAATTGACGGCTTTGAAATCGAGCTGGGCAATGAGCTGTGCAAACGCGCTGAGCTGAAGTGCGAATGGGTCACAAACGAGTGGGACAGCATCATCCCCAACCTCGTCTCAAGCAACTATGACACCATCATGGCCGGCATGAGCATCACCGATGAGCGCGACGAAGTCATTGATTTCACTCAAGACTACTTCCCGCCCACCGCCTCTGCCTATGTTGCTGCCTCCGAAGGTGCGGATCTGGAATCCGGTGTGGTTGCCGCACAGACATCCACCATTCAGGCCGGTCACATTGCGGCAAGCGGCGCACAGCTGGTTGAATTTGCAACGCCCGAAGAAACTGTCGCAG
>Ga0316202_10001143_pt1 | contig 22230 bp, 23 predicted proteins | sample 3monrhotite_MG_FD_204934 | JGI IMG/M metagenome (GOLD analysis project Ga0316202, IMG submission 204934) | Microbial mat bacterial communities from mineral coupon in-situ incubated in ocean water Damariscotta River, Maine, United States -... | ecosystem: Environmental > Aquatic > Marine >... | reverse complement strand
CTTCGACTTTGGCAACCTCTTCGACTTTGGCAACCTCTTCGACTTTGGCAACCTCTTCGACTTTGGCAACCTCTTCGACTTTGGCAACCTCTTCGACTTTGGCAACCTCTTCGACTTTGGCAACCTCAGAGATAACCGGCACAGTCGCCTCGAAACCGAGCTTCTCCAGGCTGACTTGTCTCGGTTCACCTTCCAACTGGAGGGCCCGTCCATAGCTATCGCGAGCCATAGCTGCATAAACCATACTGAGATTGTTGTAAACGGTCAAATAATCTGAGTCGGTATCCAAGGCTTTTTTTAACAGAATCTGAGCCTGCTCAAGATCACCCTCGGCAGCATAGAGGGATGCCAGATTATTGTACGGCCTTGGCGAACGTGAACCCTGCGCAAGTAACTCAAGGTATGCCTTCTTAGCTGCACGAGTCTGCCCTATAGATAAGAGACGATCTGCCTCCTTTAGACCTTCTACGACTTCGACACTAGGTAGGTTTGGCGTTGTCGTAGTCCCTTGTCCAGGAAGAACAACATAGAGGGTGGCTCCGATCAATGTGCCAGCCAGCAAACCAAGAAATAGCATCAAATAATTGAAATAGGATTTCCCCTCAACCGAAGGTTCACAATCAGTAAGCTCAATCGTTACCGGGCGTTCTCTCATTCGCTCCTGTTCACGCTCAGCCAGAGTTTTTTCAATGCGACTGGCCATATCGGCAGAAGTGTTGTCGTCCGAATGTTCTACCATCAAACCCTCTCAGTGTTACCGAGCAAATAAATAATCGGTGTATAATTCATATAAAACAAAAACACTTGACCTGAGTGCTGACTAAAATCAGAATCCATCTTCGAGGTATCTCCCACTAGCCTCTCAGGGTCGAGGTTATTTTAAGTGGAAGACGACTGAAACTCTAAGGAAAAAGTGGAGCAGCCGACAATCCGGCAGACTCATCAAAACCACAAATCAAATTAAGATTCTGAACCGCCTGACCACCAGCCCCCTTACATAGGTTATCGATCACTGAGACAATCACTATCCGGCCTGTCCGCTGATCAGCGACCAGCCCGATATCACAGAGATTGGTCCCGCGAACATAAGCGATATTCGGCAACTGGCCTTCTGGCAGGATGCGAATAAAGGGTTCATCAGCATAACGTTTCTGAAAAATATTTAGAATCTCAGCGGTCGAATACCCCTTGGTCTGTGAGGCATAAATTGTAGACAGAATTCCGCGATCAACAGGAAGGAGATGTGGAGTAAAGCTGACTTGAATCGACTGTCCTGCTATCTGGCTTAAGGTTTGTTCAATTTCGGGGGTATGACGGTGGTTGGCTATACTGTAGGCCTTGAACCCTTCATTCACCTCGCAATAGAGGCTGCCTTCCTTAAGACTACGCCCCGCGCCGGTCGTCCCTGACTTACTATCAATGACAATAGAATCACAGGCAATCAACTGCCCCTCAAGCAAAGGAGCAAGGCCCAGAGCGACGCTGGTTGGATAGCACCCAGGATTAGCAACAAGACGTGCGCTTTTGATCGCTGAACGATAAAGTTCTGGTAACCCGTAAACCGCTTCAGTCAGTAAATCCGGGCTCGTATGCGCTTGATACCATTGCTCATAAACCTGCTGATCACGCAATCGATAATCTGCCGAGAGATCAATGATCTTACACCCAGCATTGAGGAAATCGGGAATAACGTCCATCGCGCTCTTATGCGGCAAAGCGGTAAACACCACATCTGCCCGCGCAGCGATCGATTCAACGTTGATAGCCTCACATTTCAGATCAAAATACCCACCCAGACTTGGGAAAACTCGGCTAATCGACTCTCCCTCATACTGCCGCGAGGTCACAGCAACCACTTCGGCCTGCGGGTGTCCGGAAAGGAGCCTGAGAAGCTCAACGCCGGTATAGCCGCTGGCGCCAACTACAGCAACATTCTTCATGGGTTAACTCCTGAAAAAAAGAAAAGGAAAGCCCACCGGGCTTCCCTTTTCTTTCTGGAACAGATACCCGGCCGACAAAACGGCCCGGGAATTTAACGCTTGGAGAACTGGAAGCTAGCGCGTGCACCTTTACGACCATACTTCTTACGTTCTACAACGCGGCTATCACGGGTTATAAACCCGGCCTTTTTCAGGACGCCACGCAGATTTTCGTCAGCAACCAGCAGTGCGCGAGTAATGCCGTGCTTAATCGCACCAGCTTGACCCGAAGCACCACCGCCGCAGACGTTAACAAAAACGTCAAATTTGCCGGCGTTATCCGTTAATTCAAACGGTTGACGGACGATCATCTTCGAGGTCTCACGACCGAAGTATTCGTCAAGTGTACGCTTGTTGACCACAAATTCGCCAGTACCGGGCTTAATCCAAACCCGAGCGACAGACGCTTTTCTTCTACCCGTTGCATAAAACCTTTGATCGGCCATTCGGCTATCTCCTGATTTATCGTCTTAAAGAGCGAGTTCTTTAGGTTGTTGTGCACTGTGCGGATGCTCACTGCCAGCGTAAACCTTCAACTTGCTGAACATTTTACGACCCAAAGTATTCTTGGGCAGCATCCCTTTGACAGCAGACTGAATCAACATTTCAGGCTTCTTTTCCAACAAGTCGCCTGCGTTGATCGAACGTAGTCCACTCTGAAAACCGGTGTACCGATGGTACATCTTGGTATTCAGCTTGTTTCCAGTCAGCCTGACCTTATCTGCATTAATGACAACAACAAAATCCCCAGTATCAACACTCGGGGTATAGATTGCCTTGTGTTTGCCACGTAAGATACGGGCAATTTCGGTTGCGGCACGGCCGAGAACCTTGTCCTCAAGATCGACCACATACCATGCTCTTTCGATGTCCTGCTCTTTAGCGACTTCGGTACTCATCGCGTTCCTCTCCAGTAAACTGTATCTGCTACGGGTTGCGGGGCTCACAAAGCGAAGAACTTAGCTGACTAACCCCGGATTGTCAAGACCTTTTTCGTTCCAAATCTTAGGATCAAAAAGCGAACAAGGCACGCTCAAATGCCAAACATAAAGTAAGCAAGAATCAAATGAGATCTCGCCTGTGCAGTGGGCTTGACTCCTCCTGAGTCGAAGCCAGCACCCCAAGAAGGTCAGCGGGATAATCAACATGACGCAAACAAAGCCCATGGGCAGGAGCTTTTAATCGACTATCATCGGCCAACTTTTGCGCAAGCAGCCGTGAAACTTCATCCACACTGCGCTTTCCAGCTCCGATCTGCACCAGAGTTCCAACCATTAAGCGCACCATGTGACGCAAAAAGCCACTCCCTCGAACATCGATATAAAGCTGTCTGCCATCCTCAATCAACTCGATAGAGTCTATCCGTCTCATTGTCGTCTTGGCGTTGCACCCCGACCCACGAAACGCGGCGAAATCGTGTTCCCCGACAAAATACTGTGCCGCCTGTCGCATTAAATCGAAATCAAGGGTCTTTCTGAATTGCCAACTATAACGCTTATGGATAGGAGAGCGGACAGGAGCTAAATATATGCTATAGCGATACCATTTTCCCTTAGCGCTAAAGCGAGCATGAAACTGGTCAGAAACATGCTTGGCATCAATGACTGCGATATCCTGCGGCAAATGGTCATTCACTCCGTGGAGGTAGGCACTCAGCGGCAAAATGTTTGCCACCTTAAAATGAACGACCATGCCACGTGCGTGGACTCCGGCATCGGTCCGCCCTGATGAATAGACCACAACAGGTCCTGCGCAAACCAGAGAGAGAGCCTCTTCAACCTGCTGTTGGACACTGATGCCATTCTTCTGCCGCTGCCACCCGACATAAGCTCCGCCATCATATTCGATCCAAAGTGCAATAATAGCCATCTACAAACTCCAACAAACAGCAAGCATAAGCAGACCTAGCCCCGCAGAAACCGAATCAATCGACTTCCAGGAGTAGAGCCCCTTCAGATTCAGTAGTTTTTTACCAGAGTGCAGATCCTGCGCAAGAGCTTCGGCCTGTTCAACCAGAACCAAAATCGCATCGCCGACGAACCGGGACAACTGCCGAAGACGTGAAAAAACATTCCTCATTTCGCCTGATCTCTTAACCGCCAGAGGTTCTCCCTGCCGAAAAACCTGCGGGATAAAGTGCAACACCAGAACCAATAGCCCCCCTGAAGCAGGAGCAGGAAAGCCCAATAAGGACAGAGGGCTGAGCAATTTCTGAACACCCCATGCAACGGCCTCAGCCTCAGTAAAAAGTGCAAAGCAAAGCGTAAAGAAGAGCGCCAGCAATAATTGCAGATCGACCATCATCCCGCGCAGCAAGCCATCATAAGAGAGCATACGCAGACCACAAAGAGTACGCCCTGGAGTCAGGAAAAGATGCAACAACAGCGTAAAAAGAAATAGCCAGCGAAGATAAGTCAACCGTTTCAAAAAATGCTTCAAGACGACAGGCTGCCATATCAGCAGAACTGCTGCAGCAAGAACCAGACAAAACAAGACGCCAAAACCGGAAGCCGAAAAAACCGTAACCACCAGCGCCAACAAGAGTGTCAGCTTTAGCCGCGGGTCGAGACGAGACAACAAACGGTCCTGAAATAAAACTCTCTCTGATTCTGACAGCAGGCCAGCCATCGACTATTCCCAGTTCACCTAGCTGAGCCGCGCCGCAACTATTTCAGCCAGACGGACAGCGTTCCCGGCGGCGCAACGACCAACATTATCTGCGGCATACCACAAATCAAAGACCCGGGACGGTTCTGCCGGTGATGCACAAAGCCGTACTAACAACAACTCCTCGCCGACAGCATCAATCAACTCAGGGAAGTCTGACTGATCCTGGAGTTCGAAGTCTTCAGCCGCAGTGAGGGCAGCCTTGACCTGTTCAGTGCTGACCGCCGAAGAAAACTCGATGCGCACAAAACCACCTTCCCCATAAAAGACCGGAAGTTGCAGTCGATTGATCTGGACATTAAGCCCCTGATGATCAAGAACTCGGCATAGCTCATCGACCAAAGTTTGCTCCTGCGCTGTATCTGCTGTGGGCAGACAATTAAAGGCCAATTGCGACGAGAACACCTGACTGACAACCGGCCGACCATTGAGTAATTCACCCGTTTGTTTTTGTAGCTCGTCAAGTCCTTTGCGCCCACGCACTGAGGCAGGAGCGACACTGGTGACCAAAACACTTTGCAGTTCAGCAACCCGGCGAAGAACATTAAGTAACAGAGAAAGCTGGACCGTCAGGCTGGCAGGAGTACTCACCATCGTACCGGCGAACTTATCAGAATTCACGCCTGCGACCAGCAGGCTGCCTGAGTCATTCAGGCGACTGGCCGCAGACAGGTCAATACTGATAACTCCCGCCGCGGCAGCAGCAGGGCACCACTCTTGACTAACCTCCGAGGGTGTCGCAAAAATCACCAAATCGATCCCGGCAAACGAGTCTTCGCCTAAAGTAGAAATCAATAAGGATTCACCGGCGAAATCGACAAATTCTCCATCAGACTCGGCCGAGGCAAAAAGATGCAGCTCCCCAACCGGGAAGCTGCGCTCAATAAGCTGCTCAAGGATTTGTTCCCCAACAACGCCGGTAGCACCGACGAGGGCAATCTTCATAACTCTATATCCTATGCTATGACGAACTAAAATTTAATGATCTCAGGATATGACAAATCAGAGGTTGGCGACGATTGCGTCACCCATCTCTGCAGTATTGACCTTTTTCTCGCCCGGCAGGCCCTGGAAGATATCTCCAGTGCGGTAACCGCCTTCCAGAACTGTTTCGACCGCCTGCTCAATCGCATCTGCGGCGCTCCCCAAACCAAAGGAATAACGCAACATCATCGAGGTTGAAAGGATCTGAGCGATCGGGTTGGCAATCCCCTGCCCGGCAATATCCGGCGCGCTGCCTCCAGAAGGCTCATACATACCGAAGGTGCCTTCCGCCAATGATGCACTCGGCAACATCCCGAGGCTGCCGGTCAACATCGCAGCTTCATCCGAAAGGATATCGCCAAACAGATTGCCGCACAGAATCACATCAAACTGCTTGGGCCACTTGACCAACTGCATCGCGGCGTTATCGACATACATGTGGGTCAGCGCGACATCAGGGTAATCCCTGGAAACATTCTCAACCACTTCGCGCCAGAGCACCGAGGTCGATAGCACATTGGCCTTATCGATCGACACGACTCGCTTATCACGTTTGCGCGCAGCTTCAAAAGCGACCTTGGCGATCCGCACAATTTCACTTTCACGGTAGAGCATGGTGTCAAACCCTTTGCGCTCACCGTTCTCAACCTCAATCCCTTTTGGCTGTGAAAAATAGATACCGCCGGTCAGTTCACGCACCACAAGGATGTCGAACCCACCCGCGATGACTTCTTCCTTGAGGCTCGAAGCCCCGGTCAATGCAGGAAAGATAATCGCTGGACGCAGGTTACAAAACAGGCCGAAAATTTTGCGCAACGGCAGCAATGCACCGCGCTCCGGTTGCTCATCAGGTGGCAAGGTCTCCCACTTGGGGCCGCCGACGCTGCCGAACAGGATGGCTTCAGAGGCCTTGCAAATCTCAATCGTTGTATCGGGGAGTGCCTTGTTCTCGCGATCGATCGCAATGCCACCGACATTCGCCTCAGTCCGCTCGAACTTAACATCAAATTTAGATTCTACAGCATCCAGAACCTTGAGTGCTTCGGCCATCACCTCGGGGCCGATGCCGTCACCAGGAAGGATTGCAATCTTGTGGGTTGCCGCCATAACAGTCACTCTCTTTCTTAATCGGAATTAAAACAAATTGAAGTGTCATCAAACAAAAAACCCCCATGAAACCGGGAGTTGGAGCGGCACAACTATAGAAAGGAGGCTGTAAATTGTCAAACCCTTTCTCTCTAAAGCCCCGAAGCGAACATGGTCCAAGATGTCCTGTACAGCAACAGCTGTCGCTGTTAAGATGCTCCCCGCAGAAACCATTAAAACTGGAGGACACCTTGAAGATACTGCTCGTAACAATTGCCGCCCTGCTGATTGCCATCCCAGCGACTGCCTTTATGACTGAGGGGGAAGGCTGTGGTAGCGGCAGCTGCATCGACTGCCATGACTTGACTAAAGCCGAGGCCAACGAGGTACTCAAGCAGATTCAGGGAGAGGTTGTCAACGTCAGCTCTGCCGAAGTTCCTGGCCTGTGGCGCGTCGATATGAAGATGAATGATAAAACCTGGCCGCTCTACCTCGATTACTCCAAATCCTATCTGATCTCGGGCAACATCATCCAACTGGACAGCCGCCAAAACCTGACCGAAAATCACTACCGTGAACTCAATCCGGTTGACGTCACCAGCATTCCGCTGGATGATGCTCTGCTTCTCGGTGATCCGCAGGCGACGTCCAAAGTCATCGTCTTCACCGATCCCCATTGTCCCTACTGCAGCAAACTTCATCAGGAGATTAAAAAAGCGCTCGCTCTCCGCCCCGATATCGCCTGGCTGATTAAGCTGATGCCGATTAAAAAAGGTTCGCGTGAGGCGGCCGAGACAATTCTATGCGAAAAATCAGTTAAACTGCTTGATGCCGCCTTCGCTGGAGAACAACTTGTCCCTCCAACCTGCAAGAATGACTCGATCGACCTGACTCTGAAAATTGCAGCGAATCTTGGAATTCGCAGCACCCCGACACTGATTATGCCGAACGGCCAAATTGTTCCAGGATATAAAGAGCTCGCCCACCTGCTAAATGTGGTCGACGAGAATACCCCAGCAAAAGCAGAAGCCCTGAAGGAACCGTCTCCAAACTAAGACGATGAGACCTAAAGCATCAGGGGGAGAATTTTGCGAGACGCCTGTTTCCTCTGGCCAGCCAGTCTCTTAGCTAGGGAAAACCATCACCAGCAACCCGCTACGGCTCCTGATTTCTAACGGTGTGTCACCATAATCATCCCCATCAACCTGCACCGGGGCGGCCGCGCCTGAAATTTTAAACCCTGCGGATTCGATACGATGAACGTCGCCGATGAGATGCCCTCGCAATAGAACCCGCAACCAGAAAATCAGGATCGCGATCCGGCCAGGCCTATCGATCAAACAGGCGATCAACTTAGGTCGATCAAGCCCCGCAGCCGGTGCCAACTGGAAACGTCCACCATACAACTTGATATTGGTGATGATCACATGCCAGGCCAGAAAATTCTCCCCTTCTTCAGTTTCTAGTTTAAGCCTCGTGGGTCGATAGGAGACCAAAGCACTAATTCCAGCGAACAGATAAGCCAGCTTTCCCATGCGCCTTTTCAGGCTGGAGCTAACGGCGCGGACTGCCGCCGCGTCATAACCGACCCCGGCCATCATTAAAAAATAATTATCGGCTAGCGCAGCCAATGCAACCGACCTTATCGGTCCATAGAGGGCAACTCGACAGGCTCCTTCCAGGGTTGGAGGGATTCCCATCTCAAGAGCCATGACGTTCGCTGTTCCAAGTGGCAGAAACGCCAGCGGCAGCTCCCGGCCGATCAAGCCGTTAGCAACCTCGTTTAACGTTCCATCACCCCCTGCGGCAATAACCAGATCAAAGCTAGCGCAGGGGAACCTTGCCGCCTCAGCCCTTGCATCCCCCCGCTGCCGGGAGAGATACAAATCGACCTGAGCTCCAGCCTCTTCGAGAAACCCCACGGCCTTCTCGATCGCCAGACGAGCGTCCCCGCCTGAAATGGGGTTGGCAATCAATTTGATTCGTTTGCGCATATGAAGCACCAAAACAGACAGGGCATCTCTACGTCAAGAGATGCCCTGTCATTTTTAGATAAAATTATGAGTCAATATCTCAGTAGCGAGCATCGGCAAATTCGACCCAGCCGCCAGCGGCGACCAGCGCCTTGTCAAACGGGCTGACCTCAAAGTTAAAATAAAGGTTTTTACCGCCGGCCACAGCCGTAATTTGTTGCGCCTCAAGATCGACGTCAATGTTAATAACACCAGCGGCATCAAGGGCGATGATCTGATTGATATCGCTCTTCGGCAGCTCAATCGCCAGCATGCCGCAGTTGAACATGTTCTGGCGGAAAATTCGCGCATAGCTCTCTGCGATGACCGTATGCACTCCGTTGACCTCGAACACCCAGGGGGCATGCTCGCGGGAAGAGCCGCAGCCAAAATTGGCGCGGGTCACCACGACGGTCGCATTCTTGAGTTTTTCACCCTTGGGGTCGAAACCATCCAGCTTGAGATCTTCGAGAATATAAGGGGTTAGCGCCTCCTTAGTGACCTCGGTCAGATATTTGGCCGGGATGATCTCATCGGTATTAATATCGGCACGGTCGAGAACGATCGCCGAGCCGCCAAAAATTTTCTTGCTGCTCATATTATAAATCTCCTTCTCGACCTACAGGGTCCGGGCATCGGTGATCACACCGGTGATAGCACATGCGGCGGCGGTAGCCGGGCTCATCAGATGAACCATTCCGCCCTTGCCCATACGGCCATTAAAATTACGGTTGCTGGTTGAAGCACAGGCTTCCCCTTCAGCCAGAACCCCGTTACTCATCCCCAGGCAGGCGCCGCAGGTCGGGTTGGTCACGCAGAAGCCGGCATCCATAAAGATCTCGATGATCCCCTCTTTTAAGGCCTGGTTGAAGATCTTGGGGGTCGCAGGTGAAACAATGCCGCGTACCGAGTCCGCAACCTTCTTCCCTTTGAGAACGGCAGCCGCTTCGCGCAGATCTTCGATCCGCCCATTGGTACAGGTGCCGATATAGACCTGATCGATGCGCGTGCCAGCCATCTCAGCCACCGGCTTAACGCAGTCGGGCTTAAAATCGAAGGTCACTTGTGGTGCAAGGTTCGAGACATCAAAGTCGAGCACCCTGTCGTAGTTAGCATCGTCATCCGAAACCCACTGGCTGTAATCGGCAAGAGCAGCTTCCTTGGTCCCGAATTCTTCCTCAATAAAGGGCCAGAGATAATCGACTGTCACCATATCCGGCATACAAACACCACAAGTTCCACCAGCTTCGATCGCCATGTTACACAGGGTCATACGCGCTTCCATGCTCATGCCATCAACCACCGGACCACGGAACTCGAGGATACGGTCAGTCGCGCCATTCACCCCCAGTTGGCCGATCACATGCAGAATAACGTCCTTGGCCACCACGCCCTGCGGCAAACGGCCATTGACATTAATCCGAATCGTTGCCGGTTCACGAAATGCGCAAACGCCTTTTAAGATACCAACTTCAAGGTCAGTGGTCCCAACACCAGCGGCAAAAGCTCCGAAGGCACCATGGGTACAGGTGTGGCTATCGCCCATGATCACGGTAAAGCCGGGACAGATAAACCCCTTTTCAGGGAAGATCGCGTGGCAGACGCCGTTGTGCCCGATATCGAAGAAATCGGGAATCTCGTGCCGCCGCGCCCAGTCACGCAAAATCTTGGCCTGCAGGGCGGTCTTGCTATCCTTCGAGGGAGTGACGTGATCGATTACAGCCTTGATTTTGTTACGATCAAAGACACGATCTTTTTCACGCCATACCAAGTCAGCTATCGCTACCGGTGTCGTAATCTCATGACAGAGTACGCGATCAAGGCTGAGTACGCGGGTCCCCTCAAAAGGTTCATCACGCAGATGCGCAGCAAAAATCTTTTCAGCAATGGTCTTGCCCATAAAAACTCCTTGTTAAAACTTTAATATTCCCGTCTATACAGGTGATTTCTGAGTGATGATCGCTTTGCCAGCGATCTTGTTCAAAGCATGTATATAGGCCTTGGCACTGGCAACAATAATGTCGGGGTGCGCGCCAGCCCCCAAAATTTCACGCCCTTCATCAGCCAGCCGCACTGTACACTCGCCTTGGGCATCGGTTCCGCCGGTAATCGCGCCCACCGTAAAGCTGAGAAGTTTGGACTGGCTCTTGGTCAGTTTCTTGATCGCCTTGAAGGTTGCATCGACTGGGCCATCGCCAAGCACGGCAGTCTTTTTGACTTTTCCGGCAATTTCCATCTCAACCGTTGCCGTCGGTGCAGCGAAAGAACCGCAACTAACATTCATCTGCAACAGTTTAAAGGTTTCAGGCACGCGCAACACCTCGTCGGCGACGATCGCATCAAGATCTTCATCAAAGATCTCTTTTTTCTTGTCGGCCAGAGATTTAAAGCGAACGAAGGCTTTTTCACTCTCCTCGCGGGTCAAATCATAGCCAAGGTCCTTCAGGCGATCGATAAAAGCATGACGCCCACTATGCTTACCGAGAACCAGCTTGCTCTGATTGAGACCGACCGATTCGGGGGTCATTATCTCGTAGGTCGATGCGTCCATCATCATGCCGTGCTGGTGAATCCCCGCTTCGTGGGCAAAGGCGTTCGCACCGACCACTGCTTTGTTCTGTTGCACCTGAATACCAGTAATAGTCGAGAGCAGCTTGCTCGAAGGGGTGATATGCTCCGTCACCACATCGGTGGTGTAATTCAGGATGTCATGCCGGGTACGCAGGGCCATGACAATCTCTTCGAGGCTACAGTTGCCTGCCCGCTCGCCGATACCGTTTATCGTACACTCCACTTGACGCGCACCAGACTGAACCGCAGCCAATGAATTGGCGACCGCCAAACCCAGGTCGTTATGGCAATGAACCGAAATAATCGCCTGATCAATATTGCTGACGTTCTGCTTGAGGTAGCGGATGATATCAAAATATTCCGAAGGTATGGTATAGCCGACGGTATCAGGGATATTGACCGTCGTTGCTCCGGCAGCAATAACCGCCTCAATAACCTGAGCCAAAAACGGTAACTTGGTACGCACTGCATCCTCGGCCGAGAACTCAACATTCGGCGTATAGCTAGCGGCCAGGGTTACTGCTTTAACTGCGCTATCGAGCACCTGTTGCTCACTCATCTTGAGCTTGTACTTCATGTGGATATCGCTGGTGGCGATAAAAGTATGGATCCGGCCGCGCTCTCCGGCATATTTCAGCGCATCCCAGGCACGATTAATATCCAGTTCTCCTGCACGCGACAAACCGGCAATCTGCGGGCCCTTGATGGTCTGAGCGATCTTCTTGACGGCTTCATAATCGCCATCGGAGGCGATCGGAAACCCGGCCTCAATCACATCGACGTTCAAACGTTCAAGCTGATGCGCAATCCGCATTTTTTCTTCGATATTCATGCTCGCACCCGGGGATTGTTCACCATCGCGCAGGGTGGTGTCAAAAATAATGATTCTCTCTTGGTTGGCCATGTCATTCACCTCAATCGGTTAAATGTTTTGTTACTTCTGCCGAATTATCAGCGGCTTCAATCTGCAGCGCTACAGACGATTTCGTCCCAAACTCACCCAGGTCAGATTCCATGAAACCACCTCCTTCCGCTTGGCATACAAACAAAAAAAAGCTCTCGCCCCTTGCAGGGGCGAGAGCTTGAAGCTTCGCGGTACCACCCTGTTTCAGCCTGTAGAGAATAAGCTCCCAACAGACCCTTAATTAGCCATTTACGCTGGCTCACGGCAAAAGCTAGACCAACCAAGGCGTTACCTTTGCAGCTCCAAGGCGAGTTCAACTCTCTTTCGTACCGGCTTGCAGCAACCGCCGGCTCTCTTGAACGAAAGGTGGAGTCTACTACTCCTCTTCAACGCTGTTTTAAAATGTGATTTATTATTCAACAGCAAAGACTCTAGCCTGTCAAGTTTTTTAGAATCAAAACCAACCTGTGCCGAACCGCCGAACTCAAACAGGTATCACCTCTGCAGGAAAACCCTATCTCAACGAAAAAATCCCGTCAGGGCCTGAGGACCTAACGGGATTTTCAACAAATTTAAAAACCAGAGTTTAGAGCTTCAAATCCTCGTCACCGACTGGGTCCATAGTCTCCACAACCTTGTGCGCTCGCTTTCGTTTCAGCGTCCAGAGTGGACCGGAGATCATATAGATACAACCGATAGTAAAGAGCATGATGACAGGCTTGGCGACAATAACAGTCAACAGAACGATACCGAGGACCAGAAAGAAAAAAGGCTGCCGCTTGAATAACTCAGGGTCCTTAAAGCTGTAGTAACTGATATTACTGACCATTAAAAAAGCCAACACATAAAGAAGCAGCATTATTGACACCTGGCGAACTGTACCAGACCCACCCAGTTCATAAAAGAGCAGGACACAGGTAGCGACAATCCCGGCAGCCGCAGGGATCGGCAGGCCAACGAAGCGTTTCGACTCAACGGTGTTGACCTGGATATTAAAACGCGCCAGACGTAGAGCACCGCAAACCACAAAAAGGAAAGCCGCCAACCAGCCCCATTTGCCGAACCCGCGCAGTGCCCAGGTATACATCAGAACACCAGGAGCCACACCAAAGGCGACAAGGTCGGCCAGAGAATCAAGCTCAACTCCAAACTTGCTCGTTGTGCCGGTCAGACGCGCAACCTTGCCATCGAGACCATCCAGAATCCCAGAGACGAGAATAAACCAGGCGGCACGCTCAAAATTGCCATCGGCCGACAAGATGATGACATAAAAGCCCGCAAACAAACTCCCCGCTGTGATCAGGTTAGGGAGTAGATAAACGCCACGATGCGGTGTTTCTTTTTTATTTACTGGCTTCACATCAGTTGTCATGCAATTTCCCCAGGATCGATTCGCCGGCAACAGTCTTGTCGCCTAACGCCACTTCGATTTCACAGCTTAATGGAAGGTAAAGATCCACCCTGGAGCCGAAGCGGATCAAGCCGTAGCGTTGACCAGCTTTAAGCAGATCACCAACGACCGGATAGGTCACAATGCGCCGAGCAATCAATCCAGCGATCTGGACAAACAGAATTTTACGGCCCTTGGCGTCTTCCAGCAGGATTCCCGCCTGCTCATTCTGATCACTGGCTTTATCCAAGGAAGCATTGAAGAATTCGCCCCGCCGATAAAACATATCAACGACCGTACCGTTAAGCGGCACGCGGTTAACATGGACGTTGAAGACAGACATAAAGATGCTGACCTTCTGTACCGGAACGCTAAAGTAGCGTTCCTCTTCAACCTCGCCGACAAAGATAACTTCACCATCAGCCGGAGCCACGACCAGATCATCATCGGAGGGTGTAATCCGATCGGGATTCCTGAAGAAGTAAACCGTAAATAATGTCAGCGCCAGAAGCACAACGGCAAGGAAACCCCAACCGAGCAGGGCAAAAACCAGAGTAACAAAAGCAAAGAGTCCGATGAAGGGATAACCTTCTTGGGCGACAGGCTGATTGGCATTTCGCATGAGATTTAAACGCCTCTAAATGGTAAGAAAGGGCAGCGTACAACTGCCCTTTCAAGGATACAAACGATTGATTTTTATAACACAAGCACTTAGCGATGGCAAACAAGAGAAGCAACTCCAGGCAAGCTAACGCCCTAGTTCGCGACACCCTTTGAACCACGGCCAATAACAACCGGACCGGAACGGACAACTTCCTTGATCCCCATCGGAGTCAAGAGGGTAAGAACCGCATCGATCTTGGCCGGAGCACCGGTCATTTCAACGGTATAGGACTTCGGAGTCACATCGACAACTTTCGCACGGAAGATATCGACAATCCGCAGAACCTCTGCTCGCGAATCTGACTCGGCCGTCACCTTGATTAGTGCCAGTTCCCGCTCAACGTATTCTTCGTCAGTAAAGTCGACCACCTTGATGGTCGAGATCAATTTATTCAGCTGCTTAGTGATCTGCTCAAGGATCCTGTCATCGCCGCGGGTAACGATCGTCATCCGCGAAGTATCCGGGTCGAGTGTTGGCGCTACGGAGAGGCTCTCAATATTAAAACCACGTCCGGAGAAGAGCCCCGAAACCCTTGCGAGAACTCCAAATTCATTTTCAACCAATACTGAAATCGTGTGCTTCATCCGTCTCTCCATTCTCAATAATATAAATCAGACTGGCCCATCAAGAGGCCAGAACCATTTCGTGAATTCCCTTGCCCGCCGGGACCATCGGTATGACATTCTCTTCGCGACTGACCTTGAATTCCATCAATACCGGACCGTTTATTTCAAAAGCCTTCTTGATCATAGCCTCAACGTCATCAACTTTATCGGTGCTCAAGCCGGTTGCGCCATAGGCCTCAGCCAGTTTAACAAAATCGATCGGAAGCTCCATGCAGGTTTGGCTATAGCGTTTATCAAAGAAGAGCTGTTGCCATTGACGGACCATGCCGAGGAAGTTGTTGTTAAGAATCGCAATTTTGACCGGCAGACGGTACTGAACCAGAGTTGCCAGCTCCTGCGAATTCATCTGAAATGAGCCGTCGCCGGAGATATCTATCACTTGGCGGTTCGGGAAGGCAACCTGAGCACCGAGTGCAGCAGGCAGACCATAACCCATGGTTCCCAGTCCACCTGAGGTCAAAAATGTCCGGGGCTGTCGGAAGTTAAAAAACTGCGCGGTCCACATCTGATGCTGACCGACCTCGGTCGTAATAATGACATCCTCATCAGAGAGTTCACTTAGTTTTTCAATGACATACTGCGGCTTGATCACCGATTTTGAGGCCTTATAGCCCATCGGGTGTTTGGCCTTCCAGCGATCGATCTCCATGCGCCAGGCGGTCGTCTGATCCAGATGCTGCGCAATATCTGCGGGTTGCCCTGCAAGCTGGTTAAGCAATGAGGTCAGCACACTCTTGAGGTCACCGACCACCGGCAAGTCGACCCGAACGATCTTGTGTATAGATGAAGGATCGATATCAAATTGTATGATTTTGGCTTTTTTGGCAAAGGCATCGATACGGCCGGTTACCCGGTCATCAAAGCGGGCACCAATCGCAACCAGCAGGTCACACTCGGTCACCGACATGTTTGCAAAGTAGGTCCCGTGCATCCCAAGCATCCCCAACGCCAAGGGGTGCTTGCCAGGAAAAGCCGCCATCGCCATCAAAGTCGTGGTGACAGGAACTTGCAGTAACTCAGCAAGCTTGAGAAGTTCCGGATCAACATTGGCGAGGCTGGCGCCTCCGCCAACATAGAGGACAGGACGTTTGGCCTTAAGCAGCATCTGCGCCGCTTTTCCGATCTGCCGCTCGTCCCCATCGAGAGTCGGTTTATAGCCACGCATCTTGACCGTTTCAGGGTAATTGAATTTCATTGAAGCGACCTGAATATCCTTCGGTAGGTCGATCAGTACAGGACCAGGACGTCCGGTGCGCGCAATAAAGAAGGCTTCCTTGATCATCCGAGGAAGATCACGAAGGTCCTGAACCAGAAAGTTATGCTTGGTGCAAGGACGGGTGATACCACAGATGTCGGCTTCCTGAAACGCGTCATTGCCTATGAGTGCTGTCGGCACCTGCCCGGTAATAATGACCATCGGGATAGAATCCATATAAGCCGTTGCAATACCAGTTACAGTATTGGTCGCGCCTGGCCCGCTTGTTGCTATCACGACCCCAACCTTGCCAGTCGTGCGCGCATAACCGTCAGCCGCATGAACTGCAGCCTGCTCATGACGGGTCAGGATATGCTTTATCGGCGAATCATAAAGGTCATCATAGATATTTATTACTGCGCCGCCCGGGTAGCCGAAAACAGTCTCTACCCCCTCAAGACGTAAACTTTCTAGTAGAATCTGTGAACCGGTCAGTTTCAACGGAGCCTCCTCATTTAAAACCCATGTCCCAAAAAGGAGAGAGGGACAATCTCTCAAGCATTCAAACGAGCACAGACTGCTGCTCAAAAAAAAGAATATAATATGAATCGTTCAACCGTGCAAACAGCCAGTTCTCAACAAATAAACATCTCTCAATTTCAGACACAGGGTCAAAGGAACTCAAACACTTAAGATAAAAACGAACCGCTTCTCTCCGGGGCTATACATACAGCAAAGGGCCTAAGCGCGAGGCTTAAACCCTTTACAATCATGAACTATGCAAGTTGTCCGCGATATTAACTAGCAGCGCTTGCGACGAGTCGCTCCATTTCGTCCTTGCCCGCCAGCTTCATCTTTTTGACGGTTAGGATCTCAACTTCCTCTTGAGGAGAAAGGAAACCCTTTTTCTCAAACTCTGCCAGACGTTTTTCAAAAAGAGAGTGTTCTTCATAAAGCATGCGGAAACGAGAGTTGGTGTTTAACAGGTTCAGTAACGTATTCTGATCAATATCCATATTGCACCTCCGCGCACGGGTTTGAAGGTCTGAACTCATTTTCAAGAAAAACACAGACCTTATTGATTGTCAATAAACTTGCCTGTCTTGGGCGCAGGATCAAACCCTTTTTGGTGGATTCAACTCAGCATCTGAAGGTCGGATATAGACCGGGACCAACTGCGCCGCGTCAAGTTGCATCCCCGGCTCAAGCAATTTTGTAGCCAAAACCGCTGCTGCAGAAGCCCGCGGTTGATGATGGCAGGCTGCAGGAAATTGGCAACGCTTTCCAAGTATTTCATCAATCAGGGGGCGATAAAGCTCAACAGCATCTCCAACGAGCACAATCTCACCAGTGATACGCCGCAAGGCCTCCTCGGGGGGCAGAACCTGCTCAGCCCCGACCAGGACAGGAAGACCCTCTTTCCAGTGGAAAGTTGCGGTATAAACCTCTTTTTTACGAGCATCCATAAAAGCGCAGACGGGCTGTGGACAAAGGGGCAAGTTCATCGCCAATAGCTGCAAAGACGAGATGCCTATCAGCGGCAATTTTACGGCTTGAGCCAGGCCCTTAGCCGTAGCAAGACCGATACGCAGACCGGTAAAGGAACCAGGCCCGCTAACCACAGCGATCAAATCCAGATCTTTCAGTGCCAGATGTCCAGCTTGCAGGACCTGCTCAACCTGATTGAGCAAACGATCACTATGGACCGCCTTGATGTTGAGAAGAATCTCAGCAACCAGTTTTTGTCCATCGAGTAAGGCGACGCTACCAGTCGCCGAAGCGGTATCCAGGGCAAGAATTTTCATCGAAATCAACTCGACCAGAAGAGCCGGGTCAGGTCATTATAAAATGCGAGAGCCATCAGCATAAGCAGCATTGCCAGACCAATCTGTTGCAAAATCTCGCGGGCTCGAATGGACAACGGCTTGCGAAACAGCATCTCGAGTACGTAAAACAGGATATGCCCTCCGTCTAGAATCGGGATCGGCAGCAAGTTAAGAATACCAAGTTGAATCGAGATAAAGGCCAACACCGACAACACCGCCGACACATCAGTCTGCGCGGCCTGGCCAGCAACCTGAACAACCGTAATCGGACCGCCAATATTTTTGGCCGAAACATTCCCGGTAAAGAGCTTCTGGACAAATACCAGAGTCATATCAATCAATTCAATAGTGCGCTCAGCCCCCTCACGGAACGCCGCCAGAGGTCCAAATTTTTTACTAATCGTTTGCTGCTCGGGGCCGATGCCAATGAGCCAGGCACCACTCTCATGAAGTTTAGGCTGGAGAGTCAATGTCAATTCAGCAGCAGCACGCTTAACCAACAGAGAAACTGGTTGCCCTTGAGCCTGCTGGATCAAATGCTTGAGATCGTACCATGAAGTGATCGGCTTACCAGAGATTTGCAGAATCAAATCCCCTTTTTTCAAACCTGCCGCGGCAGCAGGCATACCGGGCATCAGACTCCCGACAATTGCCGGTTGCTCCGGGAGCAAACCAAGCGCTTGCAAGCCTTCCAGACTACCATTGTCATCAGCAAGGACAACTTCGGCAGCACCAGTCTGACGCTGGACACTAAATCTGAGCTCATCACCAGCAAAGTTAATAAGGCTCTTATTCGCAATGTTCCAGTCAAGCAAGGGCTCTCCGTTGAGGGCCTCAATACAATCACCGGTGACAAAACCAGCAGTATCCGCCTCGGATCCAGGGACCACATAGCCAACACAGGCAGGCAGGTCTACATAGGTGGGAACTTGGACCCCAACCATATAAGTTATGGGTAGAATCAAAAATGGCAAAATGAGGTTCATCGCCGGACCGGCCATGACGATAGACAGACGCCGCGCAACTGACTTGTCGGCAAAGGAGCGCTTGCGTTCTTCGGCGGACAGTTCAGCATCTTCTCCCTGTTCGCCCCCCCCCTCACCCAACATCTGGACATAACCTCCCAGCGGGATAGCGCAGAGAAGATATTCGGTCTCGCCCCAGGTTTTGGAGAGCAGCTTGGGCCCAAATCCGAGAGAAAACTTAAGAATTTTAACTCCGGCAAGGCGGGCAACACAGTAATGGCCAAGTTCGTGGACGAAGACCAAAATCCCGAGCATGACTATTCCAGCAACAATGGGCATCAATTTACTCCCTCTGTAATCAATTTTGTTGCCTGCTGGCGGCCCCAGCTATCGGCGTCAAGGACCTGTTCGAGTTCTCTTATCGCAATCGGATGATGGCTTTTCATGACCTGAGATATGAGTTCAGGGATCTGCAGAAAGCCAATTTTCTCATGCAGAAACGCAGCAACCGCAATTTCATTGGCAGCATTCATCACAGCAGGACAGGTTCCACCAAGCTTAAGTGCCTGATAAGCAAGGTCAAGACAGGCAAAACGTTCAAAATCAGGTTCTGTAAAACTGAGATCGCCACAACGACACAAATCAAGTGGATCCTGCTTAAGTGGCAAGCGTTCTGGCCAAGAGAGCGCGTAGGCAATTGGCGTTTTCATATCGGGCACGCCCAACTGGGCAATCACAGCCCCATCACGGTATTCAACCAGCGAGTGAACAATACTCTGCGGATGGATATGGACCGCAATCTGCTCAGCCGGGAGATTGAACAGCCAACGCGCCTCAATCACCTCGAGCCCCTTATTCATCATGGTTGCAGAATCGATCGTAATCTTCTGCCCCATCTCCCAGTTGGGGTGCGCCAGAGCATCAGCACGGCTGACCGAGCGTAAAGCCTCAAGATCAGTATTGCGAAAAGGGCCACCTGAAGCCGTCAGGATAAGCCGACGCACATCTTGACCACGCTGTCCGGCCAAGGATTGAAAGATCGCCGAATGTTCACTATCAACTGGAATCAATCGAACCCCATGTCGTGCGACCTCAGTCATAAAGAGCTCTCCAGCCGCGACCAGAATTTCCTTGTTGGCCAGGGCAATATCCTTACCCGCACGGACCGCGGCCATGGTCGGGATAAGCCCGGCGGCACCGACAATCGCTGAAACTACCATTTCGGCATCAGGGTGTGTCGCGCAACTGACCAGACCTTCAACGCCAACAAGAATGGTCGGGCCCTCGGTGCCCATCTCATACCGTAGTTGCTGCACGACAGATTCGTCGGCCACGGCCACGACTTCAGGTTTGAATTGTCTGATTTGACGCAGAAGCAGGGAGACATTGGATCCAGCAGTCAGACTGACGACCCGGTAGCGCTCAGGGAAAGCAGTAACAATTTCAAGGGTACTGACACCGATTGATCCGGTCGAACCTAGAATAGCTATCGATTTTTGTTCTTGACTCGGCATCTAATATTTCTATATCGGTCTGGCAAGCACGTCAGGAAATTAAACGAGCCAGATAATAAGCAAGAGGAAAGGCAAATAACAAGCTGTCAAGTCGGTCAAGAATACCACCGTGCCCCGGAAAAATCCCGCCAGAGTCCTTAACCCCACAAGCCCGCTTCAACAAGGATTCAAACAGATCGCCAATCTGCCCGACAATACCAATCAATAAACCGACAAATATAACCTGAGCGGCACCAAAGTTCGGCAGAAAAAGCACCGCGGCCAACCAAACCCCAAGACAAGAACCAACCAAACCACCCAAGCCCCCCTCTACACTCTTTTTAGGACTGACCGACGGGTAAAGCTTATGCTTGCCAAAAGAACTTCCAACAAAATATGCCAGGCTGTCACAGGCCATGACGGCAAAAAGGACCAGAAAGACCCAACCACGCCCATCCGGCAATTGACGGAGCAGGACCAGGTGACCAAGCAGTAAGGGGAGATAAATTAGGCCCATCACCTGCCACCCGAGCCGATAAATCAACTGATCGAGCGGTCCCAGATTAAATAGAGACATTAAGGCCAGAAGGATAAACGTAGAAATCAGAAAAAACAACAGAAGGTCAAAACGTTGCAGATAGAGCGGAATGATCAGAAGGCTTCCAGCCACCGCCCCAAGGTATTGTTCGGCGGAGCGCTCACCGAGCAGCGCCATTCGGTTAAATTCAAGCAGACCAACCAACGAGAAAACAGCCGCGACCAACGCAAAAATTCCGGTGGTCGAATAGTAGAGAAAGGCAAAGAGCAGCGGCAGTGCAATCAAAGCTGTCAGGATGCGCTGTTTGATAAACCCTCCCCTTCTGCGGTCTGTTCCGCAGTCAAACCAAAACGTCGACGCCTTTGGCGGTAACTGTCGAGAGCCTGGCGTAATTCTGCCGGTCCGAAGTCAGGCCAGTAAGCATCAACAAAATAGAGTTCCGCATATGCCAACTGCCAGAGCAAAAAGTTACTGATTCTCAGCTCACCACTGGTCCGAATCAATAAATCAGGAGCAGGTAGCCCGGCAGTATCGAGCATGGTTTCAAAATCCGCAGTTCCGATAGCCTCAGGAGCAAGAACTCCATCTGCAACCTTTTGCGCAATCTTACGCGCAGCTCGAACAATTTCATCGCGTCCGCCGTAGGATAGAGCCAGACACAGAGTCAAGGTCTCACCCTTTGCCGTTTCCCGTTCGGTGTTCTGCAGAGCGATCCTGACCTCATCGGACAGACGGCTACGGTCGCCGATGACGCGAAGACTCACGCTATCCGCAAGCATACGTTGTCGTTGAGAGGAAAGAAACTCGAGTAACAGTGCCATCAAGGTGTCGACTTCAGTTTGAGGACGACCCCAGTTTTCAGAACTGAATGCAAACAAAGTCAGGCAGGAGATTCCTTGACGGACACATTCGTTGACAATTTCGACAACGGTCTTCACCCCTTGCTGATGGCCGGCGACGCGCGGTAAACCACGCTCTTCAGCCCAGCGGCCATTGCCATCCATAATAATGGCGAGGTGATGTAATGACAAAGATGATTTAACCGAATTTGGCATCGTCAAATTTCATAAACTACTCGCTCATAAAAAGCGAAAGATCTGCGTTTATTCAAGAAACACTCGAAACAAATATCTCGCCAAAGCGGAGCATTTCTTCAGTAACAGAGGCACAATGTTCATGTCGTGGACTTAAAAAACGGCAGACAAGACAATTTATAGCAGTTGCCTCACTGCTGTCTCACAGTTTGATCAATAAATAGAAGGCCTGGAACCTCTTTGTGTTACAATGAATTTCGCCAAAAACGCATTGAATACAGGAGGTTCCAAGCCAT
>Ga0316202_10001142_pt1 | contig 22235 bp, 23 predicted proteins | sample 3monrhotite_MG_FD_204934 | JGI IMG/M metagenome (GOLD analysis project Ga0316202, IMG submission 204934) | Microbial mat bacterial communities from mineral coupon in-situ incubated in ocean water Damariscotta River, Maine, United States -... | ecosystem: Environmental > Aquatic > Marine >... | reverse complement strand
ATCCAAGCAAACCGTGCAGATGTTCACCTTCAGATATTCGGCGTTATACAGGGCGCATCTCCGGACCTCTGTTGGACAGGTTTGATCTAAGAGTGCATGTGCCGCCGGTAGAGCGGGAAGAGTTGGCGAATATGCAGCCGGGTGAATCATCTGAAAAGATAGCTCAGCGTGTAAAAAAAGCGCGTCAACATCAATATGCCAGGCTCGGAGACGGGCGTGTGAATGCGCGTATGACCACGGTTGAGATTGAGCAGTATGCCAGGCCAGATAGAGAGTCAGCTAAAATGCTTGATCAAGCGATGCAACACTTTTCACTTTCGGCGCGCAGTTATCACCGCATTCTCAAGGTGGCACGCACCATTGCTGATCTGGCCGATTCAGATGTGATTAAGTCAGTTCATATTGCTGAAGCCCTGCAATATCGGGGTGAAGATGCCTAGGGAAGAAAAAACTTGAACTGATTACGAAGCTATCAAGCCCGTGGTGCGTAAGAGAGGATGATATCGACGGCCTCAATCGCACCATCTTCATGATCGGGAAAAGGACTGGAATGAATAAGCGCTGTATCAAGTGCAGGTTGCCATTGCCCGCTTTGAAAATCAGAGCGCGAGATGCCACAGGCTGGGAATGATCTCTCCAACCACTCTTTAAGCATAGGGAACTCCGGAAAATCAGGCCGCTCTACCCATGCGATAGGTGTTGCTGTAACCCAACATTCAGATAGCACACCGTAACCGGGCTTGCAGAGCACAACATCTACATGCGGCATCATATCAACAGGACGCAGATCAGCGCTAAAGCGGATGGGCTGCACATTGTCCGGCAGATCAGCAGCTACATGATGATCCACATCGGGAATCAGAAACTGCCACGCATGCATCTCTTCAAGAGCTTGCATCTCATAAGGTGGATTGCCGCATCCGCCGAACAGTACCAGCGCTTTTTTGCGTGCATCTGCCGTAACAGGGTTTGTGATGCTGTTTGCTGCTGTGGCAATGAGTGGGATCTGTTGTTGTGTTGGAAACACCGGCATATGCATGGACATGGGTGGTGTAAGCAGCAGATCACATTGACCGTATGCTTCTGCCAGTGTGGTGATGATCTCATCATCAGCGTCCAGCCAGTGCGCATAGATGCTGTGCCAGTCCAGTGTTGCAAGGCCAATACCCGGAATGCCCAGTGCTTTTGCGGTCGGGAATGCCAGCGGGGAGATATCGGAGATGATCAGGCATGGCTGAAATGCGCGCATCAGATCACACTCACGTTGAATATGCGCCTCCATCTGCTTAATCCATGCACGCATCAGCATAATCGAGGCGTGGCGGTCTTCTTCCACTGCATTTTTTTGAATCACACCCACATCGACAGGGGAAGCTTCCAGTTCAAATGGAAAGTGTAAGCGTGAGTGCATTTCATCTTTGGGCAGTGCGCAACGCAGTAGAAATGTAATATCAGGCCGAATCTGATGCAGTCGATTCAGTACAGGAGCCATTTGTGCCAGATGACCAAAACCATGGCCAGAAATATAGACTGCGATGTTCATGCCTTACTCTCCGTTGAGGGTGATAACCAGCTTCCTTGTTCCGCCATCATCCCTGTGTTCCCCCAGATAGATACCTTGCCATATACCCAGTGCCAGACGGCCTGCGCGAATAGGTATGCTCACAGAACTGCCCAGTGTGCTGGCCTTGATATGGGCAGGCATATCATCGGGGCCTTCGAGCGTATGATCATAATAGGGCTGGTTTTGCGGAACGAAATGGTTGAAATGTTTCTCCATATCACTGCGCACATCCGGATCAGCATTTTCATTGATCGTGAGGCTGGCACTGCTGTGCTGAATGAAGATATGCGCCAGACCTGTAGAAAAACCGGCCAGCTCAGGCAGTTGCTGTACGATTTCGCTGGTGATCAGATGAAAACCTCTGCTTCTGGCCTGTAATTGAATGGCTACCTGTTTCCACATCTCTGACTCCCTGTCCCTGTTTTGCGAAGCATATCATGCCAAGAGTTGATCTGTTTTAAAATGCATGGATGCAGTTTTTCTATTTCGACTTAATATGCCGCATGCTCTATTTTGACCGTATATCCCTGCGTCGTGGTAATAAGCTCCTGTTCAGTGATGCAACCATGACGATTCATGCTGGCCACCGGGTCGGTCTTACTGGTGCTAACGGCTGTGGTAAATCATCACTGTTCGCCCTGGTGCAGGGGAAGATTGAAGAGGATGTTGGTAGTTTTCATCATGAGAAGGGCATTACTATCGCGCATGTGGCACAGGAGACACCTTCTTTAGCTACAGCTGCGATCACCTACATTATGCAGGGTGATGCTGAACTTACCCTGCTACAAGAACAGATCGATCAGGCTGAAGCTAACGGCAATGGTATGCGCGTGGCTGAATTGCATGAGCGTTTTGCTGCCATTGACGGTTATGCTGCGCGTGCGCGTGCAGCGCGTTTGATGCACGGACTGGGTTTTGCTATTGGTTCGGAAGAGAATCCTGTTTCCAGTTTTTCCGGTGGCTGGCGCATGCGTCTGAATCTGGCACATGCTTTGATGTGTCGCTCCGATCTGCTGCTGCTGGATGAACCAACCAACCATCTCGATCTGGAAGCGGTGGTGTGGCTGGAGAAGTGGTTGTTGCAATATCGCGGTGCACTGCTGCTGATTTCACATGATCGTGATTTTCTGGACAAGTGCATGAACCGCATTGCCCATATTGAGCAGGAAAAGCTCACAGTATACACAGGAAATTACAGTGATTTTGAACGTATTCGGGCCGAAAAACTGGCCTTGCAGCAAGCATCGCACGAAAAGCAGCAAAAACAGAGAGATCATATGATGAGCTTTGTGACCCGTTTCAAGGCCAAAGCTACCAAAGCCACCCAGGCTCAGAGTCGTATCAAGGCGCTGGAGCGCATGCAGCTGATTGCACCAGCCCATGTGGACTCACCATTTTCATTCAGCTTCAAACATCCGGGTGAAATTCCCAATCCGCTATTAAGAATCAACAAGGCATCAGCCGGTTATGGTGATGTGACGATTTTGCATGACCTCTCATTCAGTCTGTTGCCGGGTGATCGCATCGGTCTGCTGGGGCCCAATGGAGAAGGCAAATCGACATTGATCAAACTGATGGCTGATACATTGATACCTCAGAAGGGCAACAGGGTGGCTGCCAAAGAGCTTTCCATCGGTTATTTTGCCCAGCATCAGCTGGAGCAATTGCATGGGGAGTTGTCACCTGTTCAGCATCTCAAAATGCTCAATGAAGATATTTCAGAGAAGGAAGCGCGTCAGTTTCTCGGTGGGTTTGATTTTCAGGGGGATATGGCACTGGCACCGGTTGCACCATTTTCCGGTGGTGAAAAAGCGCGTCTGGTATTGGCGCTGCTGGTCTATCAACAACCGAATCTGTTGCTGCTGGATGAGCCGACCAACCATTTGGATCTGGAGATGCGTCATGCGCTCTCTGTTGCGCTGCAAAGCTTTGAAGGGGCGATGGTGCTGGTTTCGCATGACAGGCACCTCTTACGCACGGTGTGTGACTCTTTGATGCTGGTGTCCAATGGGGCTGTGGATGAATTTAACGGCGATCTGGACGATTACGCTACATGGTTATTGAAACAGCGTGATGCCAATGAAGAGAGCAATGAGAAAAAAGTTGACTCAAGGCCGTCGAAAAAAGATGAACGGCGCCTGAAAACGGATAGACGCAAAGCCCTGCAACCACTGAGGAATAGGGTGAAGAAATTGGAATCCGAGCTGGAACATTTGCAGGAGAAAAAAATAGCGCTGGATGAGGCACTGGCTGATCCGGCTTTATATGAAGAGACATCCTCTGAAGTCCTTAAAACGTTGACCTTGCAGCACCGTGATGTACATCAGCGTCTTGATGAGGTGGAAGAGGACTGGATGCTCGCCAGCGAAGAGCTGGAAGAAGCCGATGCCGACTGAACAGACAACAGCAGAGACGTCTGAGGCCAAAGCCTGGTTTTTATACATGGTTCGTTGCCAAAGCGGCCAACTCTACACCGGTATCACTACCGATGTGGTGCGCCGTTTCGCAGAACATGAAGCCGGGAAAGGGGCAAAGTTTTTACGCGGTAAAGGGCCATTGGCATTGCAGTTTCAAATGCAGATCGGCACACACTCCGAAGCACTGAAAAAAGAAGTGCAGATTAAGAAGCTGTCAAAAGCAGCAAAAGAGCAGCTAATCCTTCAACAGACAACCTGACTTCGCAATAGCGCCAGCTTATTCCCTGAATTCTACATTTCCCCTGCTTAACTCCGCCGTGCAGGCTGGCGCATTTTGCCTTGCATCTCGGCAAGAGCTATGGGATCAATCTCTTGTGGTGGAATGAAACTGTTCAGTTGATCCAGTGCTTTCAGGCATCGAAGAACAGCCACGATGGTGTCCAGTTTCCCTTTCCGGATGGTGTCGATGGACAGGCCAGTGGCTTCGCATAAATCAATCTGCCTGAGATTTTTGTTCAAACGTAGATGCTCAATTCTGTTTCCGATCTCTTGCAGAATTACAGTATCTGTCATGCTTAATGGGTCAATGTTCATAAGGTTGGTTATTTCCCCTCTGTTATTGCCAATAAGTCAACTTAATAAAGCAAAAACACATACCTTATATTCATGGGAATTATTTTATACTTTGATGTGAGCGTTCGACTTCAATGGATGCCCGCATGCGCGAGGATGACGGCAATTCCATTCATTATTCACGATGATTTCGAAAAAATAATCTAAAAAAGATGCTTTTTTCATCAATATTGATGATGAACCGTTAATTGCTAGCTGTATCATATCGCTAGTTCACCTATGCCTGTATAGTCTGAAGTCTGTTTGAACTTCAAAAGTTCAGTTTGAATGAGATGAGTAGGCGATGATTGTTCATTCAAAAAGGAACATGTGTGCATTAATAAGTGGGGTTTCACAGGGGGGAATCTAGTGCTTAAACTATTATCGTACGTTATTGTATTTCTTACATTGCCATTGCATGCCATTGCGGCGGCCCCGGTAAATCTTAGTGCAGAGGCCTATAAGGCCGAGCTTGGAGTTCTCATTATTCAGGTGAACTGGGGGCGTGCCTGGAAGTGCGGTCAGTTTGAGAATGCGCAGCTTCAATCGCTCACATTTACGAAGTCTCCGATTGAGAATTCAGAATCAATAGCTCTGGATCTTGAAGCACCGTCCAAATTGTTTGTGGATAACAAATACTTGCCTTATGCATTTGTTATTAAGCCAGGGGAATTTGTCTTAACAGCCTTTGACGTAAAGGTTACACGTTCTATGTCCGATGTCGCTCACATAAAAGGTACGAAGAGTCGCCTCATCAAAAATGGTAAGCCGGTAGGTGGCACATTCACAGTGAAACCGGGAGAAATTGTTTATATAGGGCACTTCGGCCTTGATTGCGGCGCGGAACCTTTTCTTTGGAGATCTTACATTGATGGACGAGAAGATTTTGAAAAATACATTGGTGATTTTAGACAAAAATTCCCGTTCGTGAAACAAGTGCCTGCTCAATACAGGCTTTTCTCAACACAGTATTTTGGTTATCCATTTGTTCTCAAGGAGCCCACTGTAAAATGAAACTTAATCTGTCAGTCAAGCCGGATAGGTTTAAGCTGGCCCGTAGCAAAAAGGTATTTTCAACCAATGAATAAACACCTATTAGAGCAATTTTTAACTGACCTGAAGCCTTCTGGGTTATCCTTGGTGAAAGGAGAGCACTTGTTTTTTCAAGGTGATCAGGTTGAGAGTTTTTATTATCTGAAAACAGGAAAAATAAAGCTAATAAGGCATACGGTAGAGGGTGGCCAGGCGCTTATCCATGTTGCGCTGGCAGGGGAGACATTTGCAGAGGCATCACTGTTTTCAAGTAGATACCACTGCTCTGCTATCGCTGTCTCAACATCTGAAATTATGCGTTATAAAAAGTCTGATCTTCTCATCTATCTGGAGCAGAATCCTTCCGCGATGAAAGGATTGTTGAAGATGTTTGCACAACAGGTGCGAGATTTACGAACAGTCAATGAGATCAAGAATATTCGCTCTGCAAAAGAGCGTATTTTAATGTTTATAAATAACGAGATGAATGCGGGTAAAGAGCTGTGTCTGTCGATGCTTCTGAAAGATGTCGCCTATAAGATTGGCATGACGCATGAAACATTTTACCGTGAACTGAAAAAACTGGAGCAGGCAGGGGTGCTGCAACGCTGTGATGGTTATTTGAAACTGCGATGATGTATATGATTTGAATCATATGTTGTTTGCCCGGTTCATCATATAGTTAGCCGGTTCTGTGCAAATAGAACCTGAGATCATAGATAAAGCTGGAGAGCCAGATGAAAAGAAGCATGCTTGTGTTTGGAGTGCTATGCAGCGTGGGGATATCCGTTGCGGCTTATGCCAAAGACCATGAAGCCATGGATAAGATGGCGCATCATCAGATGATGCAGGATGCAAATGGTGATGAGAGGATTTCACTTCACTTAACACCACAAATGAAACTACATCAACTGGCGAACATGCGTTCTCATGTTGTGGCGGTGCAGAGTATTATCGGCATGCTGGCAGAGAATAAATTTGATGAGGCATCAGCGGTTGCACATAATCAACTGGGATTAACACCGGAAATGAGAAAGATGTGTAATATGATGGGCAATGAAGATTTTACAAAAATGGGACTGGCTTTTCATCAAAGTGCCGATGAATTAGGTGATACATTGAAATCCGGTGATATGCGTCTCTCACTCATAGCTTTGCATAGAACCATGAATTCCTGTGTGCAATGCCATGCAACGTTTAGACAATAATCATTAGCCCGGAGAAAGTATGACCGGACGGCTTGACTCTTCTTTTATAGTGAGCAAGTCACGCTGTAAGTGTGAAATAATTTGTAGCTTTGAAGATGGAGCAGGGAAGGAGTGCGTTTAATATTCTTCCTCTTCACTGCTGTTTTCATCGTCATCATCGGAAACAGCATCAATCACTGCACCACCGATTTTAAATGGTGCTTTGACGACTTCAGCTGTTATATCTACAGCGGTTCCGACAATAGTTCCAAGGCATCCGTTCAAAGAAAACAGCATCAACAACAATATTATTTTTTTCATAAAAACTCACTAAATAGATTTTCACGCATCGATACTTTTGCAATCGGATGCTTGTGAAGCATGAAACAAGGGGTGCTGATAAAGGCTGTTATTGAGTTGTGCTTTGTTTTTGAGTCATAGCCAACGAACGACCTGTACCAACCAGTCGTAGAGACCATGCATCGGCAACACTGTCCAGGCCAGGGCCATTATAGGTGACAAAGTTGCTGCTGCCTTTTTGTAAGGGGATAAGCAGGCGTGTTTTTGTCACGAAAGAGGATAACCAGGAATCCAGTGTTACATCGTAAATCGCGCAACGGATGCTCACATCCTCTTGAGTAGAAACGCGGCGGAAGCCCATCTGCTTGGCAACCAGTTTGTATACTTTACCATCATCATAATTGATAGCTGAAAATCCGATCTCTTCGATGTTGTTAGCTGAACCGGACTGGGACTGTACAAGGCTGACCAGCATTTGCGGTAGTGCACCCAGATCCTGCAAATCAGTGGCCCAAATTTTGCGTTCGACCAGTTCATTATCGCTGCTTCTGCGATAAATTGTGGGTTTGTCTGCATTCTGACTGTAAGTGATTTCAACAGTGCGTTTTAAAGCGTGGTTGATGCGTTTCACATAGAGAGGTTTACCATCACTGGTACGTAGATAGTGGGTGGCAGTTAATTGATCACATTGCCATGAAATTTTCCAGGCTTCGGCACCCTGATAATCAACTTTACTGACATGATATTGTAGCAGGCTGCCATCACCTTCCTGAACATAAACAAAATCACCACTAACAACCGCGCTATCACTTGCTGCAGAGGCACTCGGTACCGGCGTGAATTGAAACAGCGCCAGACAGAGACATATCTGCAGGCATTTGAACAGAGAGGCGGTCAATGTCGTTGTTTTGTGTGCCATGATTGACCTCCTCTGTTTAATAATATTGTTTGTATCTTGAGAACGATAACCTTGTATTTATTAAGCATCAATTAAACCATGCGTGTATGTGACTTAATGACTCACTCCTAAGTAAATGAATATATTGGAAAATATGGATGAAAGGTGTTTTTCATTGTCTGGGATATCAGGGGTGTTGCAAATAGGCACAGCATCCCATGGCGCGTTTTACCGATTATAGGGCTGATAACTTCCACTAAGATGCATAGAGCGCCGTGGCGGCTGCAATGGCTACGCCGTGATTGACGGGTGCATGCATACGACCAAGCACATCATCGAGTGCGGAGAGGCAGAGCAGTACATTCTCTTTGCGTGCTGCATACCCCATCAAACCGATTCGCCAGACATTGCCAGCCATCGGGCCAAGCCCTGCACCAATCTCAAGGTTGTAATCATGGAGTAGTGTTGAGCGTACGGCGGCATCATCTATGCTTGCCGGGATGCGTATAGCATTGAGCTGAGGTAAACGATCAGCTTCATCAACGACAAAAGAGAGCCCCATGGCTTCAAGGCCCGCTTTTAAGGCGTTGTGATGCATAGCATGACGAGCCCATGCCTGTTCGATCCCTTCCTGTTGAAGGATAAGCAGTGATTCATGCAGGGCATAGAGGGCATTCACTGGTGCGGTATGATGGTAAGTACGTTTGTTACCCGGACCCCAGTAGCCCATGACCAGATTCAGATCGAGGAACCAGCTTTGTACGGGGGATTTGCGGTTTTTGATGACATCGACAGCGCGCTCACTGAACGACACTGGCGACAGACCCGGTGTGCAGGAGATGCATTTTTGTGTGCCTGCATACACTGCATCGATCTCCCAATCATCTACACGCAACTCTGTGCCACCAAGTGAGGTCACGGCATCAACAATAGCCAGACAATCATATTGATGAGCAAGCTTTACCAGCGTTTTTACATCTGAAGAGACACCAGTAGATGTTTCTGCATGCACAAAAGCCACTGCTTTTGCTTCAGGGTGTTGCATTAATGCATCTTCGAGTTTTTGAGGGTCACATGCATTTCCCCAGGTATCTACCACCATCACAGCCTTGCCACCGCAGCGTTCAACATTCTCTTTCATGCGGCCACCAAACACACCATTCTGACAGATGATTACAGTATCACCAGCTTCAATTAAATTGACAAAGCAGGTCTCCATGCCAGCTGAACCGGGAGCTGAAACAGGGATTGTAAGTGCATTGCTGGTTTGAAATGCATATTGTAACAGGTTTTTCATCTCATCCATCATGCCTACAAACAGAGGGTCGAGATGACCGATGGTAGGGCGTGCCATGGCGCTGCTCACACGTGGGTTTACATCTGATGGCCCGGGGCCCATCAATGTACGTTGTGGTGGATAAAAAGATGATGTCATAATAATACCTTTTTGATTTTAACGATATAGTCGGCTGAACATTGATTTACTGTTAATGGTTGGGCCTGTTTTGGGATAAAATATTTTTGACTTTATCTTGAATGGCTTCTGGTTGATACGGCTTCTGGATAAAGTCGATTCTGTTATCGGTATAGAATAGCGCTTTGACTTCGGCTCCTATATATCCGGAACAAATCAGTACCTCTAATTCAGGAGCAAGAGCACGCAGCCGTTTGAAACACTCTTCACCTCCCATCTTTGGCATGGTTAAATCCAATAAAACCATATCAATGTTATCCTGATGTTGTTGAAATAGTGTTAAGGCTTCTACGCCATTGATAGCAGTGATCACGTTGATGTTGATTGCTTCAAGAATGCTTTTTCCAATCTCGCGTAGCATCTCATCATCATCAACCAGAAGCACAGTGGGGGAGTGATGAGGCATCATTGCAGTTGGTTCTCTTTAAGAAGCAGACGCATTCGGTCACATAAATCGTTGGCATTATCAGTGCTGTACGGGATGGCGGATACTTTTCCCCAGACAGGAGCCGGCCATGCAATATCTGTGGTGTAACGTACGATATGATGCACGTGCAGTTGTGGCACCATATTACCGAGAGCAGCAACGTTGATTTTGTCGGCTTTGAATGTCTGTTCGATACACTCAGCCAGTGCACTGGACTCATGCATCAACTGTTGCTGATCGTTTTTACTTAACTGATGAATTTCACTGATATCTTCACGTTGCGGCACAAGAATGAACCACGGATAGTTGGAGTCATTCAACAGCAGTAACAGACAGAGAGGGAATTCGCCGACAATAAAACAATCTTTTTGTAGTTGGGGGTGCAGTATCATATCTCTACCTCATGCCTTATCTATTACTGCTTTTCATGAAATGGCGAGTTAAAAAACGATCCAGTTGATTGGCAAAGTTTTGCCGATCGGTTTGACTAAATGCAGGAGGCCCCCCCGTGATGACACCGTTTCCACGCAGATCATCCATGAAATTACGCATGCTTAAGGCGCTGCGTATATTCTCCGGTGTGTACATTTCGCCTCTTGGATTCAGCGCAAAACCACCTTTCTCAATCAGCCCTGCAGCTAAAGGAATATCTGCTGTGATCGCCAGATCACCCGGTTCAGCATGATCAATGATATAGGCATCTGCCACATCGGCACCTGCTGCAACTTTAATCGCATTGATATATTCAGACTTTGGATGCTGAATTTTACTATTGGCAACTAGCGTTAAAGGCAGACGAACGCGCTCAGCGGCACGGAACAGGATCTCCTTGATGACGTTAGGGCAGGCATCAGCATCAATCCAGATTCTAAACATATGAAATGCTAATCAAAGCGGGCCACTCAAAAAAAAGAACATTATTTACTTAATGCCTTATTGGCCCGTATTAAATCCACGGGGCGACCAATATCATACCAGTACCCGTGATGTAAGAAGCCAGTACACCTATTTTTGGCCATACATTCTCTGAGTGTACGCGCCAGTGAAAAACTTTCGTCCTCTTCGTAAGGAGAGAATACTGCATCATCCCATACAGATACACCGGAAAATGTATAGCGGTCATAACCATTCATGGTGACATGTTCGCCATGCAGTACAAAGTCACCCAGCGGGTTATGGCGCGGGTTATTCACCAATGCTATGGATGCCCCCTTTTGTGGCAGTAAGCGGGCCATGCGTTGTACATCGATATTGGCCAATACATCAGAGTTGTAGACCAGTACAGCGCCATCACCGGGCAGGAGGGAGAGTGCCTTTTTGACACCACCGCCGGAATTGAGCAAGTCTTCTTCGTGACTGATGGATATATTGCAACCGAACTGTTCGCCATTACCAAGGTAATCAGCCAATTGATCGGCATGGTGGTGTATATTGACAGCAATATCATGAATGCCTTGAGATGCTAGTGAGCGAATGACATGGGCAATCGCAGGTTCACCTGCTATGTGCATCAATGCCTTGGGTTTATGATCAGTCATCCATTTTAAACGTGTTCCTAACCCTGCTGCCAGAATAACAGCCCGATCAATATGCTTCATTACAATCCCCTTAAACATTCATGTCAGAAATGTAGTTATCCCCCGATCATTACAAATCCTGTTTGTTACACTTTCCACTAGCTCAGGCAACTTATCCGGTGTTGCCTGTTGTTCCAACTCGATTTTCTGCTTCGGGTGAGGAGCTGATCCCATGGTGTGAATGAAACCAGCGGTTCACAACGCATCTGCAAAGCCTTTATTGTATATGCGTAGCCCCATTCAGCACCTCACGATACGGTACTTTATCTGCCCTTACGTCTATATTAGCGGCTAATACCTGTTGATCAGGGGCTACGAACATTTGAGTCTCCTTAGCTGGAATATCTGAACCAACCACCATTAACGTGTTTTTGTTGTTGATGTCTCTCGGATCAAATACGCAGGGGGTGACCATGCTGATAGCAATCGCGCAAGGAAGTTTAATCTTTGAATCGGGAGAAAACAAATGAAATTCACCACTTGTGGGTTCTGTAGCGCTGATATACATGGGGATGGCAGTATCAATCAAGCAGTTTCCTCCACAAAACTTTATAGGCTAGATCCATATGGTTCCCGGTAGCAGCAACAGAATGATCTGTTGCTGCGCGTACCAATAGCACGCGCAGTCTGGCCGCTGTTGATAGCCTGATACCCCACTTTTTCTGCTTTTTAGTGCCGTAGTGATACGTTCAAAGCATGTCATGTCAGGTCGCCTTTTGTCTGTTTTAGGAACCATGCTGAATGGGTTTATTTCTTAGGCAGGGTTGCAACACGAGCCAGTTTTTCACATAAAATAGCGATCTCTTCTGGCGATAGTGGTCCTGATTGTTTGCCCTCAAGAAAAAACACATCCACTGCACGTTCACCAAAGGTGGATACGGATGCACCATGCAGACTGTAACCTTCACGGTTGATAGCATCGGCCAATCGGGCCAGCAAGCGTGGTTGATCGGCAGCGGATACTTCGATAGCTGTTTCCCTGTATGATGCTTTGGGTAATTCCCGTGCACGCACAGGTACACGTTTCATCAGTACATTCACTTTGAATGCTTTATGGATGTGGATTTTCTGGGCTTGATCCTGATCCAGTACCTTGGAGACACGTGATTGCAAACGTTCCAGATCGGAATCAATATTAAAAGGGGCTCCTTCATCACCCTGCAGGTGAAATATATCTAAAACGCGTTTGTCCGTCAGTTTGTAAGCCTGGGCCGAGATAATATTGGCAGGCCCTGACGTTAGCGTAGCCGCAAGTGTTGCAAACAGGGCCGCGCGGGGTTTGGCCACTACAATAGCCAGTGTTTCAGTGCGTTTTTCATCTACCCACAGATGCACAACGTTGCCACTATGTTCTGCCAGTAAGGTAGCAATTTCAGTTAACTGACCCGGTGGGAAATGCATGACACATGATTTTGGAATCAGTGCCATCGCTGTTTGCAGGACTGATCTATGTGTCTCATTTTCAGCTTGTTCAATCACCGTTTCAATGCGAGTGCGGTACCGTTCTTTGGCGGCTTCACCACCGGCATCTTCACCGAGCAGACAGTCTGAGGTAGCATGGTAGAGTTCCTTAAGTAACGAGCCTTTCCAGTCATTCCAGACATTCGGACCAACCGCTGCAATATCTGCAACACTCAGAAGCAGCAGATAATCGAGCCGTTCGGAATCACCAACACGTTGTGCAAAGTCATTAATGACATCCGGATCGGAGAGATCAAAACGCTGACTTTTCACGGCCATCAGAAGGTGTTCTTCTACCAACCAGCTTACCAGGTCCGTGGCATCACGATTTAAACCAATACGGTTGCAAAAACGGCGTGCAATGACCGCTCCATTTTGTGAATGATCGCCCAGCATGCCTTTGGCGATATCATGAAAAATAAGTGCAATATAAAGGAGTTCGGGACGCTTTATTTTTAGGCAGATATCATGCGCTAAGGGCAGGCGGGCAACGCGATTGCGATGCCAGAAATTACGCGCTTCTCCAAGCGCACGCAGAGTATGTTCATCCACGGTGCAGGCGTGGTAACGATTGAACTGACCGAGGCCGACAACATCGCGAAATTCCGGGATAAAACGGCCCAGCACCCCTGTGATATTCATACCGCGTAAAGTCCAATGCACATTGCGTTTGTGTCTCAGAATCCGCAGAAATAGGGTCTGCGCATCAGGGTTATTACGAAAGTTATCATCGATGAGTTCCACATCTGCGCGAATTTGACGTAACACCTGGCTGGACAGAAGCCTGCGATCCTCCTGAGATACAAGAAACACCCTCAATAAGCGAAGTGGATCTGCTTTGAATACATCCGCATCACGAATGCCAACGCGATTACCTTCAAGTGTGAAACCATCACCAATGTTACGTTTGAACGTAAAACGTTGTGGATTGAGTTGTTCCTGAAAATGCAGACGCATCATGCCGGTGATGCGTGATATGCGTCCGACATGGCGGAAATACTCTTTCATAAATGCATCTACACCAGGCAGATGCTCTACTACAGCCTGATATTTCATGCGTTCTGCCAATATGATTTGCTGTTCGAAACCCAAACGATCTGAGGCACGTTTGACTTCCAGGTGCAGAGCGGCACGACAGCGCCAGAGGAATGCCTGAGCTTCCAGCAGTTGATCCCGTTCTAACTCGGAAATGGCCCCGTGCTGTACCAGGTCATCAACATTATCGCGTCCATACCAGGCCTTGGCGAGCCAGAATACCGTCTGTACATCACGCAAACCGCCTCGCGCCTCTTTGATATCTGGCTCCATCATAAAAGCAGAGCGGCCAGTGCGGTCATAACGTGCTTCCAGTTCAATCAGTTTGGCGTCAATAAAGGCTTTACGGTTCTTTTTGAAAAAGGTTTTCAGGTTGTTATTTAATGCGTTGTAATAATGACCGGAGCCCATTAACAGACGTGACTCCAGTGCAGCTGTTGCCGAGGCCCAGTCCTCATTCAGGTGTTGCATGGTCTCTTTTACGCTGCGCACAGCATGGCCGATATGTGCTCCCATATCCCATAAAGAAACCAGAAAGGCCTGCATCTCTTCTTCTACGTCGCTAGAGAGTGATTCGGGTACAAGAAACCATAGGTCCCAATCAGAGTGTGGTGCTAATTCACCACGCCCGTAACCGCCCACAGCCACCAGATCAACACAGGATGAGGCCATCGGAGCCTGTTTTTTCCATAACGCAATCAGTAAGCTGTCTACACCATCACACATCTGTTGACTTAAAGCAGCCCCACTGGCTCCAGCATCAAAGGCTTGGTCAATAGCGTTATAGAGTGCTTGTATTTGTTCTTTTCCTGACAGAACAACAGGGGCATTTGCGGCCATTATTTCTCCTTACATCGGTAAATATTAAAAACCTGTTCTCCATCAATGACTTTGCTGATGGCAACAGCGCTATCACCATGAATTTCTGCTGCTGAGTTGCGTGCCAGTGTTTCCAGCTCTTCACTGACTTGCTGCGCAGAGCGGGGAATGAACGCGATGCTGTCCAGCACAGATACAGTCGCCTGACCTATGCGTTTACATTGCTCCACTTGATTGTGGTAAAGAATGCGAACCTGCACCGCTTCAGGTGTTGCTTTCACCCAGGTGCAGCTTGCCAGGAGAGCTGTAGCCAATATCACCAATGTTAAGTTTTTCATTCGTCGCTTACCTCGTTTTTTAAGCTATCCAATAGCATCAATGCATCGATTGGTCGCATATGTTCCACTTCAACTGCGGCCAGTTTATCACGCAGAGTACGTAAACTCTGTAATTCTGCTTCCTGCTGTCGTTTTTCTGCCACAGCAAACAGGCCAAGCTGTGATTTTCCTGATTCAGCAGCCAGTTCCGAACCATGTTCCAGACGAAACAGGTGTTCGCGAGCGCGCTTGATGACTTCCCTTGGAAGACCAGCCAGTTGTGCCACGGCAATACCATAAGATTGATCTGCTGCATCTTCGATCACCTGATGCATAAAGATGACCGATCCATTCCATTCGCGCACGGTTACAGATGCATTAAAGGCCGGTTTGTATTCATCCGGTAGTTCGGTCAACTCATGGTAGTGGGTGGCAAACAGCGTAAGCACATCATCGGCTTTGATTAACGATTCAGCCACTGACCAGGCAATAGCCAAGCCATCCCAGGTGCTGGTGCCACGTCCAATTTCATCAATGATGACCAGTGAACGCGGTTCCATTTGATTGAGGATAGTGGCGGTTTCCATCATTTCGACCATGAAGGTGGAGCGACCACTGGTCAGTTCATCACTGGCACCAACACGGGTAAAAATACGTTTGGTTAATGGAATTCTGGCCTCTTCGGCCGGCACAAAACAGCCAGTGTGCGCCAGCCACACAATCCATGCCACCTGTCGCATATAGGTGGATTTACCACCCATGTTAGGGCCTGTGAGCAGCATAAATCGACGTGACTTTAAGTCCATGTGCGTATCATTAGCTACAAATGGTTCATCACTGCTCAGATGCCGCTCTACAACCGGATGACGGCCAGCTACCAGTTTCATGGCTCGCCCTGCATGCACGTCAGGCTGTACATAATGGTAGGTTCGGGCCAGATGGGCAAAACAGGCCAGTACATCCAGTGTTGCTACTGATCTGGCAGCCATTTGAATCGGCGTGGCCTGCTGACACAGTTGTTGGCGAAGTGCTTCAATCAGCCCCTCTTCGCGTTGCATGGCTGCATCTTGTGCGCCAAGAATCTCAGATTCGAAACTGTGCAACTCATCTGTAATAAAGCGTTCTGCATTGACCAGTGTCTGTTTACGGACATATTCTACCGGAGCATCTCTGGCCTGAGCTTTGGAAATTTCAATAAAATAGCCGAATACCTTATTATATTTCACCCGCAGGTTAGCCAGTCCGGTACGCTCGCGTTCACGCGCTTCATAAGCTCGTAACCAGGCATTGGCATCGTTGGCCAGGCCGCGTAAACGATCCAGTTCAGCATCAAAACCTTCGCGAATCATGCCTCCATCACGAAAATTTTGCGGCGTGATATCAACGATAGCTCGGCTTAATGTGTCGGCTAATGTTTCCAGTCCATGCAGTGAAAGGGTAATGCTGGCAAACAGACCGCTGCGATCGCCAAGTGTGTGAGATAACTCAGGCAGGGCCAACAGGGCATCAGCCAGCCCACGATAGTCGCGTGGTAAAGCTCTGCTCAATACGACACGGGTAAGCATGCGTTCCATATCGCGCACACCACCCAAATGCTGACGCAGGGCATCGAGTGTTTCACTATCGTCGATTAAACTTTTTACTGCATTCTGGCGTTCACGCAGCGCGTCCAGATCTGTAAGCGGTCGATCAATCCAGTTACGCAACAGGCGTGCCCCCATTGGGGTCGATGTTTCATCCAGCACGGCAATCATGCCTGCTTTTGGATCGCCACTGAGAGAGCTGTAGAGCTCCAGGTTGCGGCGTGAACGCATATCAATGCGCATGCCTTCCGCTTGTTCAATGAATACAGGTAGAGAAAGATGTTCCAGTGCACACTTCTGTGTCTGGCCCAGATAAACCAGAGCGGCACCAACAGCCGCTGCAGCCTGTTGATGATCATCCAGGTTTAGTGATTGCCAATCTGAAACACCGAAATGCTGTTCCAGCTGTTCGCGAGCCACGCTGGCAGAGAAACTCCAGTCACCAGGGCGTGTCAGGGCAGACTGGACGGGGGACTCTTCGTTGCTCATTAACAGTAACTCGGCAGGGTTTAATACTGTTAAATGCTCTTCCAATGCGACATCACCACTGCCTTCAAGCAGGTGCCAGTGGCCGCAGGAGAGATCTACTGAAGCCAGTCCCCAGCGTTCATTTTTTTTATAACAGGCTACCAGAGAAGCGGAGCTGGCTTGATCCAGCAGTTCCGATTCCGTAATTGTTCCTGCCGTGACCACCCGCACCACATCACGCCGTACAGGCCCTTTCGAACCATCCGGGACTTCCATCTGTTCGCACACTGCCACGCGTTTACCGGCGGCAACTAAACGTGCTAGATAATTCTCCGCCTGATGCCAGGGCACGCCGGCCATGGGAATGTCATCACCATTAGCTTTGCCACGTTTGGTAAGCGTGATATCAAGGATTTTTGATGCTTCTACAGCATCCTCGAAAAACATCTCATAAAAATCACCCATGCGATAAAATAGCAAACAATCCGAATATTCGGATTTGATGTTGAGATACTGTTTCATCATGGGTGTGTGTGTCTGTTCAACCGACTTTTTTGTCATGGCCGCAATGTAACACGGAGTTCCTGGATGCTTAAGGAAGAAAAACAGAGCAGCGTATCAAGGTCGTAATTTCAATGGATTGAGAAAGATTTAGGCCCGGAGGATATGCATCAGGGAGGGGGGGGGGGAGATAACATACCCAGCCGGGCCTATTCTGTATAACTATCTATCGGAAGATAGCATATTTACTTTAGCAATATGCGCTAAGTAGTTTCAGATGGGGTGAACCTACAGGTTTTTTTTATCCATAATGTGATCTACGTCATAAAAAATGAAAATAATTACTTATGGCGTGTCGATTGACTTCAGCGCAGTCAGCCGCAGAGTTTTGCCAGTAATCACAGGAGACTCTATGACCCGCAGCCAGAAACAGATCGGATTATTCAGCTTGCTTGTTGCTGCTGATCAACTCTCCAAATGGTGGATTCAGCAAGCAGACTTTCATGCTTTTTCTGTCATTGACGGCTTTTTTAATGTGATTCGCGCTTACAACCCTGGTGTGGCTTTTTCGATGTTTGCCGATTTGCCGGATTCTGTGCGTGTCTGGTTATTGCTTGGTGTGACGATTGGTATTGCCATCGCAGTGCTGTTCTGGTGGTGGCAAGAGCGTTTACGCGCAGGTATTACCTCATGGTTGCTGGTACTTATTCTGGCAGGAGCTGTCGGTAATATATGGGATCGCATGCAGTTGGGCTATGTGGTCGATTTTGTTGACTGGTATGTGCGTTTTGATGGCGTCGAATATCATTGGCCAGCCTTTAATGTCGCAGACGCCTGTATTTCTATCGCTGTCGTGGTTTTGCTGGTTACCAGCTTTAAAAAAAGCTGAGCCCTTAGGGATACGCTTAAAAAATGCATGGGTGTAATTTTTCAGCGCTTCCTTAGATATCGATCTACCCGGAGTCTTATATGCAACTCTCACTTAGCACCTGGCAGGAAGTTGAAAGCTATCTGGAACGCTCCACCGGCATTATCATTCCAATTGGTTCAACTGAACAACATGGCCCCAATGGTCTGATTGGCACCGATGCCATTTGTCCGATAAAGATTGCTACAGGTATTGAATTGCAAACAGATGTGCTTGTCGCACCCAGCATCAATTACGGCATGGCCCAGCATCATATGGCTTTTGCAGGCACGGTGACGATCAAGCCTTCCACGCTCATTCAATTGATCTGCGATGTAGTGGAATCACTGCAGCACCACGGATTCACACATTTTTATTTCATCAATGGTCATGGCGGAAATATTCCGGCGATCACAACGGCATTTTGTCAGCTCTATCATGCAGCCAGCATGTCCCATAACGCTGCGCCGCGCTGCCATCTGGCCAACTGGTGGCGCAACGATGCGATCACTCAATTGGCAGAAGAGTTGTATCTTGGTGCTGAGGGGCATCATGCGACGGTGAGTGAAGTGGCGTTAAGTTATTATGCTCACCCGGAAGCGGTGAAAAATGTCAGCATGACGCCTGAGATTGCTGCGAACCTTGCAGCAGGTGAGGGCTTTTATGATGCAGTGGATTTCCGTAATAAATTTCCAGATGGCCGAATTGGCTCCAGTCCGCAATTGGCAACGGTTAAAGATGGCGAAAGGTTCTACAAGCTCGCTGTAGAAGCGTTGAGTAAAGATTACAGACGTTTCCTGACAGAGTAGAGCGCCAACAAGGGATAGCTCTCTGAAATTGCAGCCTGTTTGAATAATAATCAATCCTTCTCCCACTTTGGGGACAGGAAAACAGTCATATGTGGCCTGTCGTTCGATTATGTTGAATGACTGCTTCCGACCAAACTTCGGCCACTCAGGACATATCAAGATATAAAATCCAGCCCCCGGTTTTCAAAAGAAATCCGCGAATCAAGGCTTGACCCCTTTGCCTTCTGAAAAGCCTGAAAAACCGGCATCTATGCCTGGAGATGACAACAAGGCACTGGCATCGATGGGTATCTATGTCTTTTCCACCAGTTATTTGCGCGAACGCCTCAGGAAAAATGCGAAAGATCTATCATCCAACCATGATTTTGGACATGACCTGATTCCGCATGCCATTGAATATGCCAATGCGTTTGCCTTCCCCTTCATGGAAGGCAATACCAGTGCTTCCGGCTACTGGAAAGATGTTGGTACCATCGACGCTTACTGGGAGGCCAATATCAACCTGGCTGAAATCAACCCTGATCTGGATCTGTATGACGAAAACTGGCCAATCGGGACCCATCAGCTGCAACTGCCGCCTGCAAAGTTTACTTTTGATAGCGATGATCGACGTGGCATGGCTGTTGATTCCCTTGTTTCTGCGGGTTGCTTGATTACAGGAGCAACTGTTCGTCACTCTGTACTGTTCTCCAATGTACGTGTTCACTCCTATTCGATTGTGGAAGATGCAGTTATTTTACCGGGTGTAATAATCGGACGTCGTTGTCGCATCAAACGCTGTGTGATTGATAAAGGTACAATTATCCCCGATGGTATGGTTGTTGGCGAGAACCCGGAAGATGATAGCAAACGCTTTCATGTTTCTGAAAATGGTATCGTATTGATTACACCTGAAATGCTGGGACAAAAGCTTCATGAAGTATAACAGGCTCTCTATATAAACTCTGGCATATTAATTAGGCATTACTCTTTATCAAAGCTATCCACAATGATGGCGCCCATAGAAGCAGGCATTGAAATTATAATTAGTCGTTTAAATGCAACAAGTGTGTCTGTGAACAATGGAAATTTATTTAATGAAAACAATACCAGCGCAACAACAAATGCTGTAATTGTATAAGCAATAGCTATGCGCCACAAAAAAACGGGGACTCGGGACTTAATGTTGCCTTGGAATACGCTTTCATATGCGAAAATGCCTAAGAATAAAATAGACAGGACAAACACCATTAGTAGATTAGTAAAAGGAAGTGTTTCGCCTAATCTCCAGGCCTCTTCAGAGAACGAAATTGGAACTGCCAAAGCAAAAGCACCAATAGTAACCTGGCCTGCATCCTCTAAGTTAAAGCTTAAATCCATTTTTTTCATAACTTATTCATAGGTACAAGTATCTTTTTGCAAGGTGATCATGATTGCTACCCCTCAAATTTCCTGTGTTTAATTATAGTCCTGAGGGGGCGTGGTGGCAAACTGAAGGATTCATGGTGAAACAAAGGAAGGAGAGATATCGTGATGCGAACCTTAGCATTAATGAATGTCCGGGGTTGGCGCCATTAGTGGACATTCGGAAATCTGGAGAGGATAGTTTATAATACGTACAAGATAGGATGAATCACAGGTGCTTTAGCTTGAAAAGAGCAGGGAGAGAAGTAGCAGGTTGATTGCAAAAAGAAGTATGGAGAGGCCACGCCAGAAACCTATGGGATTGCGTTCAATCAATGGTGCTGTGGATTTCATGAGGGCGGGATTGGGGTTGCAGAGATCAAACAAAAACTCTGAAAAGCTGTCATAACGCATCTCTGCTTTTTTGTGCACAGCCTTTTCAATGGCACCATCCATCCAGACTGGCACGTTCGGATTGTATTCGCGCAGTGGGGTGTAGTCATAATGCTTATGCGGTTTGGCCTGCTCTGTTGACCCGTAGGGGAAATGACCACCGCTGAGCATTTCGTAAATGGTTACCCCGAGCGAATACATATCACTGCGTGGTGTGCCTTCAAAACCATCGAACAGTTCCGGCGCAATATAATTGGCGGTTCCTTCGATATGGAGTTGTTGAATGGGGGTGAATACCTCGTTCAGACCAGCCACTTGAGTAGAACCAAAATCGATAATTTTAACGACATTGTGTTTATCAATCATAATGTTTTCGGGTTTGATGTCCTGATGTACCATTTCCTTACGGTGAAAAGCACGCAGACCTTGAATCGTCTGTTCGACAATATCACGGACTTCGTTCAGGTCAGGCTCAGGATTATCCAGAATCCATTGAGCCAGTGAACGGCCTTCAAGAAATTCGCTGACGTAATAAATACAGCTGCGTTGGCGTTTAAGTTGATATACTTTGAATACATGCGGGCTATCGATACGCCGGCCAACCCAGACTTCATGCAGGAATCTGTCGATATAAGCTGGATCATCTTCAAAATTTACGGATGGGGTTTTAATCACCACTGTGTCGCCACTGTCCAGATCTTCAGCTTGATAGACCTGAATGGTAGCGCTGGTGTGTAGCTCTTTGATGATACGATAACCATCAAGCTCTGACCCTGCGTCTAAAGGCGGAGGGAAGGGCAGGCTGGTCAACGCCTTGTAATATTCATTTTCATCTTGATTGGGCAGTTGCTCAATATGAATGATCTGGCAGGTGAGATTGTCATCACTGCCCACCTTGATAGCTGCATCTGCAATAGCTGTGGCAGCCGTCTCGGGACTGTCTGATGAGAGTGCCAATGGCAACAGTTGTTCATTGCAAAGGAATTCATGCACACCATCGCTGGTCAAGATAAACCGATCTTCGAGCTCTAAGGGCAGGCTTTGATAATCAAAATGCACTTCGTGTTCACC
>Ga0316202_10001139_pt1 | contig 22295 bp, 18 predicted proteins | sample 3monrhotite_MG_FD_204934 | JGI IMG/M metagenome (GOLD analysis project Ga0316202, IMG submission 204934) | Microbial mat bacterial communities from mineral coupon in-situ incubated in ocean water Damariscotta River, Maine, United States -... | ecosystem: Environmental > Aquatic > Marine >... | reverse complement strand
CTGCGCCAAATTTAGCAAAGAAACTGGCGAAGGCAGGGATCACATATATATTAATAATAATGATAGCGATGCTAATGGCTGATAAAACCATGGTTGGGTATCGCGTTGCCTGCTTAATTCGCTTACGTGTTTCTCGATCCATTTCTAAGTATTCAGCAAGTTGTAAAAATGCCGTATCTAATTGACCCGTATTTTCACCTACATGAATCATACTCATAAAGAGGTTATCAAAAACATCACTGCGCGTTTGCATGGACGAAGCGAGCGTTAAACCACCCTCAAGTTGATTAATAACATCTGTCAGCGCTTCTTTTAGCAATTCATTACGGCTAGAATTTGATAGGCCACGTAAGGCCTGAATCATTGGTACGCCAGCTTTCATTAATGAATACATCTGGCGGCAAAAAATAATCAACTCATCCAGGTTTACCTTGGGTTTAAAAATATGAATGTTTTTAAAATCGATATCTTTATTGGTTTCAGCCTTGGCCTCATTAATCTTTGTTGGAGTTATACCATCTTCAATTAACAGAGAGACAAGCTGATCTTTTGAGCCAGCCTCACGCTCTCCGATGACCAAAGTGCCATGGCTATCACGACCTTGATAACTAAAACTAGTCATGATGCTCTTCTCTCGGAGGATGGCTTGCACTAACCGCCTCAGTGACACGGAAAACCTCTTCCAAAGAAGTAACACCCTGTCGAGCTAACTCCATTGCATGTTGCGATAACGAGCTATAAGTTTTCTGTGCTAATGCGGCCTGCATTAATGCTTCGGTATCATTGGTCTGTAGCGCCTTACCTGCCGCTTCATCAATCTCTAGCAATTCGTAAATACCTATTCTGCCGCTATAACCGGTACCATTACATTGGTGACAGCCGTTGCCGGTATAATATTTTTGCTCTGCATCCTGTTTTTCTAGGTGAGAAGCAAATAACCAATCCTTTTGTAGGCGGTTCATATCCTGTTCTGTTTTACAATGTGCACAAATTTTACGCATCAGACGTTGGGCTAAAATTGCACGCAAAGAAGAAGCTGCCAAATAAGGCTCAATACCCATATCGACTAGACGCATCGCTGTTGAAACAGCATCATTGGTGTGTAGCGTAGATAATACCAGGTGGCCTGTTAACGAGGCTCTAATGCCAATTTCAACTGTTTCTGTATCACGCATCTCACCCACAAGAACAACATCGGGATCTTGACGTAAGGCTGCGCGCAGGACTCTAGCAAAACTGAGATCAATCTTACTGTTTACCTGAACCTGGTTAATACGAGGTAATCGATATTCAACAGGATCTTCTACGGTAATAATTTTCTTAGTTGCACTATTTAACTCGCTTAGTGCGGCATAAAGAGTCGTTGTTTTACCAGAACCTGTTGGCCCTGTTACCAAAATCATGCCGTGTGGGCTATGGATTTGTTCACGAAACTGGTGCGATATACTCTCCGGCATACCGAGTTGTTCTAAACTCATCATTGCCGAAGATTGATCAAGCAAACGCATCACAACCGACTCACCATACTGGACTGGCATGGTTGAAAGACGAACATCTATTGATGCATCACCTTCTTTAAAATTAAACCGGCCATCCTGGGGCAATCGTTTTTCAGAAATATCCAAACCGGCCATTAACTTCAAGCGTAATACAAGTGCCGATGCGATACGCTTTTCATTCATCACCTGCTCTTGTAATACACCGTCAATACGCTGTCGAATACGCATTACTTTTTCATCAGGTTCAATATGAATATCTGAAGCCTTGGCTTTAACGGCATCTTCAAACAGTGTTCTTAATAAACGAACAACTGGCGCATTTGAAACGTCGGTTTCATCTTCTAACTGATCAAGAGTAAAATCACCTTCGGTTAATTCATCATCGAGCGCGCCCGCTAAATCTTGAATTTCTTGTGTACGGCGATAGATGGTCTCAATGGCGGCTAGTAACTCGGACTCACGCACAACAGCAACATCAATAACCTTGCCTAACTGTGATTGGATATCATCGACTGCGTAAATATCGGTAGGATCAGACATACCAATAAGGCAACTCTCGCCGCGGTCTTCTAAAACAATAACTCGTGCTCGTCTGGCCTGAACTTCTGGCAGTAAACGCACAGTCTCAGATCTAAGATCATAGGTCTGAAGATTGATAAACGGGATCTTAAGCTGTTCGGCAAGCAGGCTTAGCAATTGAGTTTCTTCAACCAGACCCATCATGACCAATGTACGACCTAATTTATGACCACTATTTTTCTGCTCCGCTAGTGCGGACATCAACTGTTCTTCAGTAATAATGCCCTGCGAAACGAGCAGATCACCAAGACGAATTTTTTGATTTGCGGCCATCTAAAATCCCTGCAATGCTTTGATTCTTTGCTCGGCATACGACCGAACGTTTGTTGCTAAACCTGGAAACCTCAAACTTTGTTCAAAAGAGCTTAGTGCCATAGACTGATTACCCATTTGATCTTCTGACAATGCCAGTGCTAGCCACCAATCAGAACGTTCTGGGTACGATCTCAATAACAATTGATATTGTTTACTAGCCAAAGGTAAGTCGCCCATTTGTTTTGCGCTATAAGCAATTAAACCATGATAATCTGGCGACTGCTCAATAGTGGGTAGTCGTTCTGTGAGCACTCGGTAAGCTTCTTTTGGTTGCTTCATGACAATGTGGCGAGCTAACAGTTGTCGATATTGGAATACCTCAGGCCAATTTGCTATGGCCTGTTGTGCCTTGGTTACAAAGTTTGTATCTGAATGCTGGCTGAGCCAGGTAAGCTGTTGAATGCGTGCTTTATGATAGGTCTCATCAATGGCTAAGACCGGCTCTAATTGTTGTGCCGTTGGATTACCATACTTTGCTATTAAATCATTAAATTGTTTCTGCGCATTATCTCGCTGAACTTGCTGAGGTGAAACTTTAACAACTCTCGGTTGCTCAGTTTGCGGTATTACAGATTCTTCTATCTCTGACTGTGTGCTCTTCTCAACAGTCGTCTTCATCTGACTAATTTGTTTCGCAACCTCCGACTTTAATTGAGGCGCTTGGTTTTGTTCAATCTTGTTTGATATCTGTTGCGAATTGTCATTAGCTGCTGTTTCTGTCGCCTCTGCACTAGATGTACTGACTGTTATTGAATCTTCAACACTTAACTCAGGCAGTTCAGCGTTTATCTTGGCAACCGCCTGTTTATCAACCAATGGGGTAACGGCCTGTTCTGTCTGAGCACTTAATGGTTGATTTTCAATAATTGATGGTGACATTTGCTTTGGCCAAAAATACAGACTTGCTAGAACAATAATTAATATTGCAAACAAACCAAACCAAATTAGATTAGAGGGCGATTTTTTCGCCGCCATAATCGCTCTGGGCAACTCAGAATTAGGTTGTTGTTGCCGCTGGTCGAGGTCCTTTAACATTTGATTGATGACGCTCATACAAGCCACCCCGACCATAACAATGCAGAGAAGCCACCTGCCATACCGATAGCAAAGGCCAAGCCAATTAACCAGTAGTTAAAATGTACATCATCGGTATCTTTAGCCGCCGCTCTGATAAGCCCTACGCCTATTTGATGTTCCCCTTTGCCATAGGCTAGCATCATAGCTTTATGGGCTATGATATTGGCAAGTCTTGGCACGCCACGACTCGCCTTACATAATTTTTTAATGGCCGCAGCATCAAAAACCTCGCCAGAGGGGAAGCGTTCCATGGCTAAGCCTGCAGCACGTAAGCGATGATTGATATAGACTCTTAAGGATTCATGGTCCAAAGTCTTTAGTTGATAACTAAACCCTATTCTTTGCCTTAACTGTCTTAACTCAGGTTCTGCTAGCCGACTGTCTAGTTCTGGTTGACCCAGTAAAACAACCTGTAAAAGTTTTTTCTTCTCGGTTTCTAAATTGGTAAATAATCGCAGCGCCTCAAGTGTCTCTCTCGGTAGCGCCTGAGCTTCGTCAACTATGACGATAACTGGCTTACCTTGCTCATGAAACTTGATGATTTTATTTTGTATTTTTTGCGTCAATTGGTATTGATCGATATTCTTTGAAACGCGAATTTTTAATTCTGATGCCAACGCAAAACGAAGCTCATTGGGACTTAAATATGGGTTGGGTAAATAAGCACATTGCGCACGCTTTTCAAGATAGTTGAGTAACATCCGACAGAGCATGGTCTTACCGGTACCCACCTCACCAATCACTTTTACAAAACCTTCACCAGTCTCGATCGCTAAACGTAATACGCTCATCGCCTCTTGATACACAGGCAGTTCACAAAAGAACTCTGTGTCAGGGGTTAGGTTAAATGGCAGCTCACGCAGCCCAAAGTGATAAAGGTACATGGGGCTACTGGCCTCCTGACCTCATGTTTTTGACTCTGTTTTGCACGCCTTCTAAATAGGTACTCCAGGTATCCTCTTCAGCAAATATTGGTCGAATCAAAATAACGAGTTCTGTTTTTCTATTTTTCATATTGCGCTGCTTAAACAAATGTCCAATACCAGCTACATCTTTAAGCAAGGGTAATCCTGAGTCTTCGTCCGTTGTCTGGGTTTGCATCAAACCACCAATAACTACCACCTGGCCACTTTGGGCACGAATGATACTATCGGATTCTCGAATCGTACTTCTTGCCAAAGGAATGGTGACACGCTCATCACCCAGTGTTAGCAATTTTTCCTGGTCTTCAACTTCACTGATTGAAGGATGAATGTGTAGTACCACCGTACCATTTGCATCTATCTGAGGCGTCACATCCAAAGCGATACCCGAAAAGAATGGCGTTAAAGTCACGTCAGGCGAGGTCGTAGAAGCTCCTGCATTAGCCACTGTGGTTGATGAGATATCGGTTACAAAAAATTCATCTGTGCCAACTTTGATAACTGCCTTTTGATTATTCAAGGTAGAAATTCGTGGGCTAGATAAGACCTGAACCAAGCCTTGGGTTTCTAACAAATCAATCATCATATTGAAATTACTGTTTTGATAAGAAACGTTGAAGATTCCAGCGAGCAAATTACTTGCGTCTGGGTTTGCAACAGGTCGGCCATTTTGTGTAAATGCAATTTCATTACCCGAATTGACCGATGCAAGTGATGTCCAATCAATACCAGACTGGAAACTATCGCCCAAGATCACCTCAAGCACACGGGCTTCTAATATGACCTGTCGACCCATAACATTTTGAACTGTTTTCAAGTACTCTGAAATAGCCCGTAAGTTTGCAGGAAAGGCGCGAACGATAACGCTACTTGTTTGCGGACTTACCATCACCTTCGCTTCTGGTGAATCAGAAACCAACATAGTTAATGATGAATTCAATTCTTTCCAAAAATCGTTTTCAGTGCGTGTTTCTATCTCCGTGCTGTGGGTATTATTTGAGCTATTACTACTGCCTGCCGTTCTAGTTTGGTTGCTGTAGGCATTGCCGCGATTATTACTGCTGCCAGAAGATGCGTTATTTGCAACTTCGCCCGAGTTAACTCGGATCACCGAAGAACCCTGACGCTTAATATTCAAATAATTAACCGGGAAGATAACTGTTTTGAGGCTGGCCGGATAAACCTTATAAATGTTTTCTTTAATTTGATACTCAAAGCCATAAATATCCCTCACGATATCCATCACCAATGGTACGGTGACCGCTTTTAAATCTAGGCTAATGGTGCCTTCTAATTCCGGGGCAATCACAACATTCCAACGACTGCCTTGCATAAGGCCAACAAAGAACTCCCTTGCCGGCGCTTGATTTACTGACAAATCAAAACGAGGCTCAGGCTCATTATTAGTATTCATGTCAGGCATAGGTGGAAGTAGCGCCTGTTGCACATCAGCAGGAGGCTTTGGTTTTTTAGCTTTACGTTGCTTTTGTTGCGCCAAAGTATCGGCCAGATCTTGTTCAATCATGGACGGCTGATTCTGCTCAGGAGCAGTTTGACAACTGGCTAAACCAAGTGAAGCTACTAGCAATAAGCTTCTCGTTGATAACAACTTCAGAATAGTCTTTCTTTCTGTCATGATTTTTTCCTAATGGTCCCTTTAGTTATTAAACTCAGGCGCACCTGACCTTTGCTGTTTTGTAATATCACTTCTGAGGTTTTAATGTACTTAACCTGATATCCACCGATTTGATCGCCAACCATGACACTTTTACCATTAATTATGGCTCGCTTTTGCTCAGTGCCCGTTTGGATCATACTTAGCCGTAAGGCATTAAATTTCTTTGCTGTTGCTATTTTTGGAGCTGCAATGTCTGGCCGTGTTGGGTCACCAGCATATAGCGTGCAAGCACTTACAGCGCAGACAGTGAGCAATAATGTGATGGTTTTTTTAAGACTCATGATCACCAATCCACCATTGTTGTGTACTCAAGGTGTAAATATTAATGCTCACCTGAGCTTTCGGATATTCCAGCACCTGATAATCAAAACGGTGCCAGTAAAATTTATTAGGCAACTGCTCTAACTTTTGTAAATATTCTAAGGTGTCACTAAAGTTACCTTCAAACACCAAGCGAACAGGATGACGGTATAGGCCGAAATCTGGCGTCTGCTGATCATCCTTTTTCGAACCTTTATCTTCAAGTAATGGTGTTACCTTTAAGTTTTCTAACTCTATCAACTTTAAGCCTTTACGCTCAGTCAATAATGAATGCAACATTTCGGTCATCTCAACAGGCGAGACTAATGATTGGGTGTATTCTTTGAGTTCGTTTTCTTTGTTGTTAATTGCCTTTTCCAGGCCTTCAATTCGCTGTTCCAAATTCATCGCTGGATCGGATTGAATCTGTGCCAATAAATCAGTCTGTTGCTCAGCGAAGTTTGCCTGTTGATTGCGTACTGATATTGTTTGTTGCTCTAAAACCGCACGTTGATCACGTAACGGCTGAATCACAAAGAAATCGAGAATTCCTACAATAAGTACAAACCCAGTGACTAAGATCATCCACTTTTCACGATCTGAAAATGCCGCGATTTTTTCGCGATACTGCTCCATACGGGGATTAGTCGCCATTACCTATCTCCTCGTTTATGCTCAGTAGATGAAACATAATCTAAACTCTGAAGACTGAAATTATGTACTGACAACTGATCATCGGTGAGCATCTGTAATCGCGCAAAGCGACGATCCGATAGCGAGGACATAGTTTGTAGTTGCTCAATTAACAGAGGGACTTGTTTCGGTTCTTTGGTCTGTCCCATAAGACTTAGTTGGCCCTGGTAAACCGAAATTTCTGTTAACCAAAGTCCTTTAATGTTGATTTCGGTAAGACCACCCATTATGCCAGCAACCCCTTGCCCCATCCCCTTGGTACGTAACCCGAGTTGTTGCAAAACAGCCGAAAGCTTTTCATGACGCTGGTTTTTGTCGCTAAAAATTCTATCTAAAACAGTGACGTCTCCGCGTTTAGAAAAGCTGTCTTGCAAACTGGCCAACAATGATTGCTGATGCTGTTGTTGCTTGGTAGCTAACGCTTTACTGTTTTGGGATATCTCTAATTTTTGATATTCAAATACATACAGCACGACCGAAAGAATGAAACCAATCAGCCATACTAAAATCATATTATCTAAACTGAGCATATCTGTTGTAGGCTTAAAACTATCTTGGTAGAAATTTGTTTGTTGTTTCATCATTGCGCCTCTCTCAAACTGGCAGCAATGGCGCCAAGCGCATCTTTTTGTGCCCCGGTATCAAGTGGCTCCGTCATTTCAAAAATTGCATTCAAATCTAGGCTGTCTACTCTAGGCCCTAGATTAGCATCGAGATGTTCAGCCAATGGTTTAAGATCAACAAAGCTTGGGGCCAATAACAAATGACCTGGCGCTGGTTGACTCATCAAAGAATCATAATAATCTAAGGTTCTTTGAACTTCTAACAACAACATATCTGCCATATGTGCATTACCCGGTGCAGGTAAACAACCAACCAAATCAGGAATATCCTGAATTCGGCGTATTAGGTACAGTGCATGATCGCGGTAGAGCAAAAGACTTACGCCATTTTCATGCTCGACAAGCAGCGCAACACCCTTGCCCATATCTTCATCAAAAGCCAGGATTTCACCCAGATTCAGTTCCATAACATCAATGGCATTTATTTCGATGCCAGCATCCTGCACCGCATGAATAATTTCTTCCACACGGGAACGCTTAACCTCAATGGCCATTAACTGGTCATCATGGCGACATCCTTCAGGATACTCAATGGTTGCAAGCAAAGTCTCTTCAACACTTTGCTTAAGACGATCCTTCATCAAAAATAATGCCGAACTATCTCGCTCTTCTACAGGAACATTGGGTTTTTGTATTTTATGAAAGATTGAATCTTCGATTGAAAGAGAGATATTAGCCTTACAATTAGGAGCGCCTATTTGCTTACATACTTGCTTTAAACTATCACCAAGACTTGTCTCTATTCTGGCAGAATGACTGTTCTGAATTGTGAAACCATCCTCGGTCTTTTGCGTAACAGCTACCGACACCCGTTCTGTATCAAAAGAGATACCTAAACAGCAATTTGTATTGCTTGCTTTACGTTTTGAAAATAGCAGACTCAGCACCAGCCTCCATAATTTTTATTCAGGCTTATTTTATGAACCTAAGTGTACCCACTATTGCTGAGTAATAACAGTTACTTAGAGACTAATGTTCTAAAAAAACATAGGATTTTAGCTAGCAAAAGGTGATGAATCGAAACAAGCTCACAATATGCTTGCCATCTAATGCAGCAATAAGGGTTTCCCCAACAGACAAAGATCGCTATAATTCGTCGCCATTGAGTTAACCAAATTAATAGAAAAGGTACCTTAGATGCTTAAGTTAAGCCGATTAGTAACACTAATGATTTTCGCCCTTACAGGCTCTGTATTCGCAAAACATATGGATGATCACACCATTGATGAGCGTACTGCTCATGTATCTAAAGTCAAAGTAGCAAAGGCTGTTGAAGCAAATGCAGCTCCAGCTGCTCCACGTTCTGGCGAAACAATTGTCAACACATACTGCATGGCTTGTCATGCTACAGGTATGGCCGGTGCACATAAATTAGGTAATGCAGAAGCTTGGGGCCCAATCATGGCAACAGGAATGGATGCCGTTCTTGCTTCAGCGAAAAAAGGTAAAAACGTAATGCCTCCAATGGGTACATGCGCTGATTGTTCTGATGACGAGCTTAAAGCTGCTATCGAACATATGGTAAACTTCAAGCAATAATCTACGCTTTAAAGGCTCTTCACCTGAAGAGCCTTTTATCTCTTCACGCTGTTTTCTCCATTGATGTATCTTCTCGAAATTCTTTAATAAATGCTTTTCTGTGATCTTAATTGTTCGATAAAGAGTACACAAATTGATGTGGGTTGGTGTATTGAACAGCCTATTTCGGAGGCGCTGCAAGTACATCCCTGTACGCTCGATTCCGGCATCCATGCCTCCATAAGCTCCTAAATAGGCCAGTCAATACACCTTAACGAATGCTGGTTTAGTGCTCTATATAAACAAGATCCTCGACTATCGAACAATGACTGTGGCGAATGAGTACATATTTTCATGTGGGTTGGCGTATTGACTGCCCTATTTCGGAGGCGCTGCAAGTACATCCCTGTAACGCTCGATTCCGGCATCCATGCCTCCATAAGCTCCTAAATAGGCCAGTCAATACACCTTAACGAATGCTGGTTTGGTGCTCTAGATAAACAAGATCCTCCACTATCGAACAATGACTGTGGCGAATGAGTACATACTTTCGTGTGGGTTGGCGTATTGAACAGCCTATTCCCGATGCGTTGCAAGTACATTCCTGAGTAAACAGAAATCTATTTAAACGAAATCACAGTTCTTGAAGCTATACCACGATAAGTGCGGTCTAATTTTAGGAGTGTCAAAATCAGGGATGATTTTGCCAAGCCCCCAGGGAGGGGTTCACGGCGGCTCCGAAAATTAGACCGCACTTATCGTGAACCCACTATCAGGTAAGTTTTGATTTATCGAATTTCAACCTTTAAGAAGAGCAGCCAATTGATCCCGGTAGAATTGATTTTTGTCTTGTTGTTCTTCTTCGCTGATTGGGCCAGCCTGATCGGGCCAGTCGATTTCTTCCTGGGGTAGCTCTTCGAGGAAGCGGCTTGGTTCAGTGGCAGAGACTTCGCCGAATCTGCGGCGTTTTTTGGCTAGAGTCATGACTAGGCCGTGTTTTGCTCGGGTGATGCCGACGTAACAGAGACGGCGTTCTTCTTCGATGTTGTCTTCTTCTATTGAACTACGGTGTGGCAATAGATCTTCTTCCATACCAACCATGTACACTTGACTGTATTCAAGGCCTTTGGCTGCATGTAGGGTAAGTAATTGGACACTATCGCTGTCTTCTTCCTGTTGTTGTAGGTCTCTGATTAAGAGCTGATTTACAACCTCGGCTAGGTCGGGAGAATCGGATTGTGCCAAGCCGTCTTTGATCCACCGGCAAAGTTCTTGGACGTTATTCCAGCGGCCCTCGGCAACCTTGGGTGAACTGGATGTTTCCATTAACCAATGGTCATAGCCTAATTCGATTAGAAACTTGTCGACATCAAATTGGGTGCTTGCCCTAGCCTGTTCAATTAACTGAGTGAAGTCATTTATTGCTGTCTGGGCTCTGGCACCTAAATTAGCGATATTGTGGCTGTTTTTGCAACTTTTGAATAAGCTTTGTTTGTTATCTCGACCGGCTTGGGCCAATACTTGTAAGGTTTTGGCCCCTATTGAGCGTCGTGGGACATTGATGACTCGAATACAGGCTGCATCGTCATCTGGATTGGCAATGAGTCTAAAATAGGCCATCAGATCTCGGATTTCTGCGCGTGCGAAAAATGACATGCCGCCACTGATCTGATAGGGAATGCCGTGCTTAATGAGGGCTTTCTCAAATAGTTTTGCCTGATGGTTACCACGATATAGGATGGCAAAATCTGAGTATTTTAGGCGGCCAGAAATTCGCTGGCTGACGAGGTCTGCGACCACGAAGTCAGCCTCATGCTCTTCATCATCATTTTCAATGATTCGAATTTGTTCACCCTGTTGATGCTGTGACCAAAGTTGCTTTTCAAAGATGTGGGGGTTATTGGCAATTAGATGATTTGCTACTTTCAATACACGCTGACAACAACGGTAGTTTTGTTCTAATTTGACCACTTCAAGCGTGGGAAAGTCTTCTTGCAATTGTTGCAAGTTTTCTGGCTTTGCGCCGCGCCAAGCATAGATCGATTGGTCATCATCACCTACCACGGTGATTTTGGGATCAGGGCCGGCTAATAATTTGACCATTTGATATTGTGCTTGATTGGTATCCTGATACTCATCAACTAATAGATAGCGAATTTGGTTTTGCCAGTGGCTGCGAATGTCTTGGTGTTCGTTGAGTAATTCAACGGGTAAACTGATCAAGTCATCAAAATCTAGGGCATTACAGAGTTCCATATGGTCCTGATAGGCCTGATAGATATGGGCATCAAATTGTTGTTGCTGATTACTGGCACTACTGCGTAATTGTTTGGGTTTAATGCCTTCACTTTTACAAAAGCTAATGCGGTTTTTTAATTCATACAACAGGCCTTTGTCACCCTTAATTTGGCGCTCTGTTAAATCATTTAGTACCTGTAAAGAATCTTGTTCATCAAAAATTGAAAAATGATGGGAACGATTGACGCGTCCAATATCTTTTCTCAGAATCGCCATGCCAAGAGTATGGAAGGTTGAGGTTCGGATTTTATCACCAAGGTCGGGGCCTAATAGTGACCGTAATCGTTGTTGCATTTCCTTGGCGGCTTTATTGGTAAAGGTTACTGCCGCAATATTGTCAGGAGCGTAATGGCAGTTTTTGATTAGGTGGATAATTTTCTCTGTGATCACTGAAGTCTTGCCGCTGCCTGCGCCCGCGAGCACAAGAACTGGGCATGCGATTTGATCAACCGCCCTTTGCTGACGCTCGTTTAACTGCATGACGGTATGATTACAGCCATTGGCTGTTGCAATGTTAAGAAAAAATTCATTAGTTTTTACAGTAAAATCAGGTTATCAATAAGGAGTCTGTTTGTTATCATGGCTCCATGATCGAAGATGTAAGTACTATACTTGATGAACTCAATGATGCCCAGCGAAATGCGGTCTGCGCGCCATCGAATCCGTTATTAATTTTAGCCGGCGCCGGCAGTGGTAAAACTCGAGTGCTGGTACATCGCATTGCCTGGCTTATTAGCGCCGAAGGTCACTCGCCCTATTCTATCCTTGCGGTTACCTTTACCAATAAAGCCGCCAAAGAAATGCGTTCTCGGGTAGAGCATCTACTGAAGATGGATGCATCCAGTATGTGGATAGGGACTTTTCATGGTATTGCACATCGATTACTTCGAGCTCATTCACAGCAAGCAGGACTGCCAGACAACTTTCAAATTCTAGACTCTGACGACCAGCTTCGGCTTATCAAACGAGTCATGCGAGAATTAGAGGTTGATGAAAAAGAATGGCCTCCTCGTCAGGCGCAATGGTTTATTAACCAACAAAAAGACGAAGGTTTACGCGCCCATCAAGGGCCGAATGTCAGTGATTTCTTTAGCAAAGTCATGCAAAAGATTTATAAAGCTTATGAGCAAGCCTGTAATCAATCAGGCTTGGTAGATTTTGCTGAGCTGTTATTAAGAGCCCTCGAACTGTGGCAGAAGCAGCCGGCGCTTTTGAAGCATTATCAGCAACGTTTTGCTCATCTGTTGGTTGATGAGTTTCAAGATACCAACAAAATACAATATCAGTGGATCAAGGCACTCAGTCAAAACAGTGGCAATATCACCATTGTTGGCGATGATGATCAATCGATCTATGGCTGGCGGGGAGCTAAAGTTGAAAACATTCATGATTTTGAAAAAGACTTTCAAAATATGCAAACCATTCGCCTAGAACAAAATTACCGCTCTACTGCAAATATTCTCAATGCTGCCAATGCTGTCATTAGTCATAATGTTGAACGTCTTGGTAAGGAACTTTGGACTGAAGATAAGGATGGCGAGCCAATTCAGGTTTACGCTGCCTTTAATGAGCAGGAAGAAGCGCGGTTTATCGCTACCCGAATAAAACATTACTGCGAAAACGATCGAAGCTGGGGCGATATCGCAATTCTGTATCGTTCAAATGCCCAGTCACGTGTACTTGAAGAATCATTAATTAGTTTGCAAATACCTTACCGAATCTATGGCGGATTACGCTTCTTCGAACGCGCAGAAATTAAAGATGCGCTGTCCTATTTACGCCTGATCGCATCCCCCGATGACGATGCTGCGATAGAACGTGTTTTAAATGTACCGCCACGCGGCATTGGTATGAAAACAGTTGATCTAGTGCGAGCTAGAGCGCGGGATAACTCTATCTCCTCCTGGCAAGCAATCACTGAACTTTGTAGCGACGACCAGACAAATAACCGAATCAAAACCAGTCTCAAACGTTTTGTAAATCTAGTCATTCAGTTACAGGCAGATTGTCTTGATCAAGGTTTGCATCAACAGGTTCAAGTAGTAATGCAGGACTCAGGCTTAATAGAGCATTACAAAAAAGGCGGTGGAGAGAAAGCCCTATCACGTATCGAAAACTTGGAGGAATTAATCAATGCCTGTCGCGACTTTGAGGACACTGATCTCGATGAAAACCTGACCCCATTAACCGCCTTCCTTAGTCATGCCGCATTAGAGTCGGGCGATGTTCAGGCCAGCGAGTTTGACTCAGCAGTTCAGATGATGACTCTGCATTCTGCCAAAGGCCTAGAGTATCCACTGGTATTTGTGGCAGGTGTTGAAGAAGGCTTATTCCCGCATAGCCGCTCAATTGAAGATCCTTTAAAACTCGAAGAGGAGCGTCGCCTTTGCTATGTCGGTATTACTCGCGCCATGGAAAAACTCTACCTCTGCTGGGCAGAAAAGCGTCGGATTTATGGCACCGATCATTACCACAGCCCATCGCGTTTTTTACAAGAAATTCCTTCAGAATATGTGCAAGAAATCAGATTAAATGCTCAGGTAGCAAGGCCCTATATGCACAGCCAACCAAGTACAAATGATACCGGATTTAACGTCGGCCAAAGACTACTACACCCAAAATTTGGAGAAGGAACTGTCATCCATTTTGAAGGACAGGGCCAACAGGCGCGCATCCAAATCAACTTTGAATCTGTTGGCAGCAAATGGTTAGTGCTTGCCTATGCCCGCCTTTCTCCTTGCTAGAGTGTTATTGTAAACGGTTGAAACCAAATCATCAGTTTACGCTCAAATCTTTCCTGCCCCTGTTTGCTAACATGTTACAAATACTTTGTGCTAAGGTTGGGCAATAACAACAATTAAGGAACGCTTTATGAAACGACGTCAATTCGTAACAGCCCTAGGCGCTGGCTCACTCACTGCGCTGGCTGCCTGCCAACCCAAGGCTACAGAATGTAGTAATAAAACAACCGCAACGCAAACTAAAGACGAAGTAATCAAATGGAATATGGTCACTACCTGGCCGAAAAATTTCCAAGGCCTTGGCGAAGGTGCAGAGTTTCTTGCAAAAATTATCAATGAAATGAGTGGTGGACGACTTCAAGTAAAGGTCTTTGGATCGGGCGAATTAGTCCCGGCGCTTCAAACCTTCGACGCAGTCAGTTCTGGTACCGCTGAAATGGGCCACGGCGCCTCTTATTATTGGCGCGGTAAAATGCCTGGCGCGCCTTTTTTCACTACCATACCATTCGGGATGAATACTGTCGAAACCAATGCATGGTTAATCAAGGGCGGAGGCTATGAGCTTTGGCGTGAACTTTATGAGCCCTTTGGAGTTGTACCTTTTATTGGCGGCACAACGGGCGTACAAATGGCGGGCTGGTTCAACAAAGAAATTAACTCCCTAGCTGATCTAAAAGGTTTGCGTATGCGCATACCCGGTTTGGGCGGTGAAGTGCTTGGTCGCGCAGGTGGGACACCTGTACTTAGGCCGGGAAATGAAATTTTTACAGCGCTTGAAACCGGTAATATCGATGCTGCAGAATGGGTAGGTCCTTATAACGATCTCGCCCTTGGTTTATACAAAGCGGCTAAATATTACTATTATCCTGGCTGGCATGAACCGGGCACAAATTTGGAAGTATTAGTCAATCAAAAAGCACTCGCTGCCCTGCCAGATGATCTTAAGGCCATTGTAAAACAAGCTTGTCATGCGGCCTTTGTTGAAATGATTGCTGAATTTACCGCGAAAAATAATCAGGCACTAAAGGTACTGGTTGAAGAGCACAATGTTCAACTACGTAAATTGCCGGATGATGTACTAAACACCTTACAAGATTTATCAAAGGAGGTGGTACTCGAAGAAGCTGCCAATGATCCAATGGCTCAGAAGATATTGAAATCCTATGAAGATTTTAGCACCGATGTAAGAGCTTGGGAGAAAATATCAGAGTTTGCTTATACGGATCTGATTAATAAATAGCTATTTAGAATAGTTCAACATCGCCATCTTCGGATATATCATCCACAGCAACAGCATGATCTTTGGAGTTGCTGTGGATGTGAAGCTCCTCTGCAGTGGTATAACTCTCAGATATCTTTGTAAGATATTCCTCAACATGACTGCCATCATCTTCGGACAATACCTGATAGCTCATTTCTCCGCTGCTGAGATTGGCCGCTAAGTCATTTAAGTTATCACTAACATGACTTAATATTTGAGAGACTCGATCTTGGAACTGCATTTTAATGATAATACCGGTGATTTCATCATTAATATGCTTGCTCATATTTGTCATCAGGTTATCAGCCTCAGAAAGACTGTAGGTAGTAAATTTATGTTGGTCAATCACATCTTTAATTACTATATCTGAGGTCTTTATGAGTTCTTCTTCCTGGATGGCGGCATTCTTAGCTGTTGATAATATTTCAGTTACTCCATCACTAATAGCAACCACCTTATTTTTAATGTCCTCTCCCGTTTGACCTGACTGAAAAGCCAACTGACGCACTTCATCTGCGACCACAGCAAAACCTCTTCCTGCTTCACCAGCGCGCGCTGATTCGATGGCCGCATTTAATGCCAATAGGTTGGTCTGATCCGCTACCTGTTGAACCGACTCCGCCATCTTGGTCAAATCAGTCATGTAGTTATCCAGTTCTTCAATTTTAGTCAGGCTGGTATTTTTTAATGCCACAATATCCTTAAGAGCTGTTGAGACCTCCTTTAGTTCATCCTGAATCTTGTCGGCAGTTTCCTTTATATTCTCTCTGCTGTTAAAGGCCTTAACCTCGCCCTCTGTTACTCCTGACATCTCAATGGTGCATTTAAGCTGTGAACTAACTTCAACAAAACATTGCGAAATGCTCTCAATAGCCGACGTTGATTGCTGAATACTATTGTCTATCTGGTCGGCCCAGATTGGTGCCGCTGTGGTATAGAGATTTGTCAGGGAGTCAAAAGCAACATCTTGCTTTGAATGAGAGTCGACCTCATGCTGCAGTTGTTCAATGCTCTGTTGCAGCATGGCGTTGCATTGATTGGCAAAATAATAGACTGCAACAAAACCCGCAATGCTTGCAATCATAAGCACAATTGCTATATCAAAAATATTTTGTATAACAAGGACTATGGCAATAAATTGCGTAATTGACCCAATCACTAATGCGATGGTTGTTTTACTGTTACTAAATCGCATGATTTCCTTTTCTTGCAACATTCTATTGTCATTCTAGCTTAGCACAGATTTTGAATAATATTAGTGATCAGGATCCATAAATAATATTAGGTAGCCAGGTGGTCACTGACGGCCATAAAGCCAGCATGATTAACATCAGCAATTGAATGCCAATAAAAGGAATGACACCTCGATATAGGTCCATCGTTTTAACTTCATCAGGCGCAACGCCGCGCAAATAAAACAATGCAAAACCAAAGGGGGGCGTTAAGAACGAGGTTTGTAAATTAATAGCAATCATCACACCGAGCCACACCGGATCAAGGCCCATCATTAATAGTACTGGCGCAACTATGGGTACAACGACATAGATGATTTCTATAAAGTCTAAAATAAATCCCAGCAGGAACATCACCAACATAACCAAGACCATGGCACCAATAACGCCGCCAGGTAATGATTCAAACAGTTGCTGGATGAGTACATCGCCATTGTAGGCTCTAAATACCAAAGAAAAGATTGAGGCACCGATCAAAATCATAAACACCATGCTGGTAGTTTTAGTAGTTGATTGCATTACTTCTTTTAAACGCTTAAGCGTAAATTGGCCATTTATTATTGCTAATAACATTGCTCCGACTGCACCCACAGAGGCAGCCTCACCTGGTGAAGCAAAGCCTGAAATAATTGAACCTAATACCGCTATAATCAGAATTAATGGCATGGCGAGACTTTTAACAACTTGCCCTAATTCACCACGATTTACCTTGTGATTAGGATCAATGATCGGTGCAACTTCAGGCTTAAAGAAAATTCTCATTGCAACGTAGGTCAAATAGGCGAGCACTAACATCAAACCTGGAATCAATGATCCCATAAATAAATCACCAACGGAGATGGCTTTGGGTGGATATACGCCAGCAGACATCTGGGCCTGTTGATATGCACTTGAAAGTACATCGCCGAGTAATACCAAAACAATTGAAGGCGGAATGATTTGCCCAAGAGTACCAGACGCACAAATAATGCCGGTGGATAGTGATCGATCATAGCCCTGTTTAAGCATCACTGGCAGTGACAACAAACCCATTGTGACTACTGTGGCACCGACAATACCGGTACTCGCTGCCAATAACATGCCAACCAAGATAACAGAGTAGGCCAAGCCGCCTGGAATTCCACCAAATAAAGAGGCCATACTACTGAGCATATCCCCCGCAATTTTTGCCCGTTCTAACATCGACCCCATAAACACAAACAAGGGCACAGCTATTAGGGTTTCATTATTAATAATGCCATAAAGACGATTGGGTAATGCGCGCAACATAACGTCATCAAAGACACCCAACAAATTACCGCCAAAGGCAAAAATTAAAGCGGTGCCAGCAAGTGAAAATGCCACAGGAAAGCCAAACATTAAAACTAAACAAACCACAAGGAACATAATAAGCGGGATTAATTCAATCACTGATCTTCGCCTCTATTCCTAGTAATTTATAACTACAACGAATAACAGTGCTCAGTCCTTGCAAGGCGACTAATGCAGGCATTAATAACAATAACGATTTCAAAAGATACAAATACGGCAAGCCACCAGCTTCTGAAGAAGATTCACCCACACGCCAACTTAATAATACATAATCGAGACTATTAGAGAATATAAACCAACAGACAGGAAATAATAGAAACACCGTACCGAATAGATTGACCCACGCTCGGCCCTTATCTGACATTCGTGCATAAAAGACGTCGACCCGAACATGTTCATCAGAAGCTAGCGTATAACTAGCAGCCAACATAAAAATCATACCGTGCAAATAAATGATAATTTCTTGCATCGGTATAGAGCCTATTTTGAACACATAGCGCATAGTAGCCACTACAAACACTAACAACACTAAAAGTAGGCTACACCAAGATACCGCTCGACCGAGCCAATGACTAAAAATAGGCAAATATTTAGCCAGTAATAAAATAAGCTTAAAAATTAACGACATTGCTTGAAAAAAATGTTATCCACAGTTGCACCAAAAAGTTATCCACAAAACACTGTTAAAAAACCACCTAAAGTAACGCTTGAAACTTATTGAAAAATATAAAGATTTACCTGTTTGCACTTCACTTTTGTGTTTTGTGCCACATCTGAGGTCAGATTGAGCGAAAATTTTTACCACAAAACTATCCACAGGCATGAGGAACAAAAATATCCCTTAATTGCCAGTCACTTAGATGCTTTTGCTGACTTAAATTACTAACTGATTAGGCTAAGTTGCTGTTTCACCACTCGACCAAAATCCAATTAGGAACGCTAATCTCTTTGCCCATATCTGGACCTAATTTTACAAAGTTTCCATTGCCTTCATGATCGATTAAATAATAAGCAGGAAAGCCATTTTTAGGCGTTACTTTTATCGCCCTTACCATACCATTAATGCGGTACTCCTTGACCAACTGCTCTTTACCTTCTGTGATAGTAATTTCAGCTCTGGGCACATAACCCTTTTCAACTTTGGGCGCATCTTGAACAGGCTTTTTAACCTTAGTTTTTTCTTTCTCTGCTGCTGAAATGGTTGTTAAAGCCAAAACTAGAGCAATTCCTAAACCAAACTGTCGATTTAACATGAGATATCTCCAACACCGAATTGACGAACACACTAATCCTATAGCAAACTGGACACTTCTGCACTCTAATTAAAATAACTGGACACAACATGACTGACAATAAGTCGCCAGTAGTATTGGTTGATGGTTCTTCTTATCTTTTTCGGGCCTATTATGCCATTCGTGAACTAAGTAATTCAGCGGGTAAACCGACTAACGCCATCTATGGTGTTATCAATATGATGAAAAAATTACTTGATGAATATCAGCCTGAACATATGGCCATGATTTTCGATGCCAAAGGTAAAACATTCCGCAATGATCTCTATTCAGAATATAAAGCACATAGACCACCCATGCCCGATGATCTTCGCGAGCAAATTGCACCACTACACGAGTTAATCGAGACCATGGGAATACCATTGGTGGTAATTCCTGATGTCGAAGCAGATGATGTCATCGGTACGCTAGCAACACAGGCCGCTGCAGCTGGCCAAGAAGTACTTATATCTACTGGCGATAAAGACATGGCACAACTCGTTACGCCATCAGTCAAACTCATTAATACCATGAATCAAGTTGTTCTTGATGAACAGGGTGTGATGGACAAGTTTGGCGTTCAGCCAGAACAAATAATAGATTACCTAGCCTTGATGGGCGATAGCGCCGATAACATTCCCGGCGTACCAAAGGTAGGACCCAAAACAGCAGCCAAATGGCTGACGGAATACCAAACTCTTGATAATCTAATGGAAAATGCCGATAACATCGGCGGCAAGGTTGGCGAGAATTTACGTGCTCATCTAGATCATCTGCCACTCAGTAAAGAACTGACTAAAATTAAATGTGACGTTGAAGTCGACTCTTGGGATTCGCTTGATCTTAAGCCCGCCAATACTGAACGACTAATCGAAATACTGACGGAACTAGAATTCAAAACATGGCTCAAAGATGCCATGGAGGACGACGATACTCCGGCTGTATCGATAGAGAAGCATTACCAATGCATTACTACCATTGCAGAACTTGAAGAATGGCTCGCTGAATTATCAAACTGTGAGCTGATGGCATTTGACACTGAAACCACTTCCTTAGATTATATGCAAGCAAAGGTCGTTGGTGTATCTTTCTCAGTGGAAGCAAATAAAGCCGCCTATGTTCCCTTTGGACATGATTATGAAGGTGCCCCGGAACAACTTACTGAACAAAAGGTTTTTGGCGCTCTAAAACCAATTCTAGAAGATCCCAAGATCCGCAAAGTAGGCCAAAACTTAAAATATGACCGCTCAGTTTTAAAAAATCACAACATCAACCTTGAAGGCATTGCTTACGACAGCATGCTTGAGTCCTATGTCTTAAATAGCACTGCAAGCCGTCATGATATGGACAGCCTGGCGCTAAAATACCTTGGTCAAAAACTAATTTCATTTACTGATATAGCAGGTACCGGCAAGAAACAAAAAACCTTCAATCAAATTGATCTCGAAGATGCCTATTATTATGCCGCAGAAGATGCCGATATAACGCTGCAATTGCATCAACGACTATGGCCAGAAATTGAAAACAATGAGTTACTCAAACAGGTATTTGATGCCATTGAATTACCTTTGGTCCCAGTCCTGAGTGATATAGAGCGAACTGGGGTTAAATTAGAACCACTGGCACTCAATAAGCAATCGGAAGAACTGGCCGAAGAAATGAAGAGCATCGAACATCAGGCCCATGATATTGCAGGTGAAGTCTTTAACCTTGGTTCTCCGAAACAATTACAAGAAATCCTCTTTACCAAACTCGAATTACCCATTTTAAAACGGACGCCCAAAAAACAACCATCAACAGCTGAAGACGTGCTACAACAGTTGGCTCAGGATTATGAGCTTCCAGCCATTATTCTCAACTACCGCAGTATGAGTAAATTAAAGTCTACTTACACTGATAAACTACCCAAGATGATCGATCCTGATTCTGGACGTGTCCATACTTCCTATCATCAGGCAGTCACTGCCACAGGTCGATTATCTTCCAGTGATCCTAATTTACAAAATATACCCATTCGAACCGCTGAAGGCAGAAGAGTAAGACAGGCCTTTATTCCTGAGTCAGGTTTTAAAATGGTTGCCATAGATTACTCTCAAATCGAATTACGAATCATGGCTCACCTCTCCGGTGATGAAGGTATGATCAAGGCTTTTGAACAGGGCTTAGATATTCACTCGGCAACAGCGGCAGAGATTTTCGACACCTATTTAGAAGATGTAACTACGGATCAAAGACGTCAAGCCAAAGCGATTAACTTTGGCTTAATTTATGGCATGTCTGCCTTTGGCCTGGCTCGTCAATTGGGTATTAACCGAGGTGATGCTCAAAATTATATGAATGCTTATTTCGATCGTTATCCTTCGGTCCAAGCATACATGGACGAAACTCGAGCCCTAGCTCGTGAACAGGGTTTTGTTGAAACCTTGTTCGGCCGTCGTTTATACCTACCTGAAATTAATAGCAGCAACGGAATGCGCCGCCAACATGCCGAACGCACAGCAATCAATGCACCTATGCAAGGTACGGCGGCAGATATTATAAAATTGGCCATGATTGATGTTTGGCATTGGCTCAAGGAAGAAAACAATGGCATTCGAATGATCATGCAAGTACATGATGAATTGGTGTTTGAAATCCCTGAAGCGATTCTTGAATCTAGTTGCTCTAAACTACAAGCGATTATGCAGGATGCAGCTGAGTTATCGGTGCCGCTTATTGCTGATGTTGGTGTCGGTGATAACTGGGATGAAGCGCATTAGAATAATTTACTGGTTACAAATGCATGGGGTTGGCGTATTGAGCGGCCTATTTCGGAGGCGCTGCAAGTACATCCCTGTACGCTCAACTCCGGCATCCATGCCTCCGTATGCTCCTAAATAGGCCGCTCAATACGCCTTAACTAATGCTTGTTAGGTGCTCGCAAAATAATAATGATAAACAGGCTTTGTAATTAATACTAAGTTGAAAGTGCAATTA
>Ga0316202_10001137_pt1 | contig 22305 bp, 20 predicted proteins | sample 3monrhotite_MG_FD_204934 | JGI IMG/M metagenome (GOLD analysis project Ga0316202, IMG submission 204934) | Microbial mat bacterial communities from mineral coupon in-situ incubated in ocean water Damariscotta River, Maine, United States -... | ecosystem: Environmental > Aquatic > Marine >... | reverse complement strand
TTAAAACCACCAATCACTTCGTTATTTATTTTATAATTAGAGCAACTAGTTACTAAAATAAATGCCTTGTGCTTGGCAATTTTTCCTACGTATAAAATAGAACACTTAATTAATAGAATTGGTATTATTATTATTTTTAGTAAAAGCGTCTGCACATATCGTTAATATTTTTTCACCCCAAGGGGTTTGTGCAGTTAATTCTATCTCTCGCTGTTCTCCACTATAAGCTAAGTTGATGTGAAGATCAGCATTAACAATAAATCCAGCACCATTTTCTGGCCATTCGATAAAACTACAGCAATTATCATTAAAATAATCTCGAATTCCCATGTATTCTAACTCTTCCGGATCAGCCAATCGATATAAATCAAAATGATAAACTTGCCAGTCCACTAAATCATACGGTTCAACCAAGGTATATGTTGGGCTTTTTACCTTGCCTTGATGTCCCATACCATGCACAAAACCGCGCGTTAACGTCGTTTTTCCTGCACCTAAATCACCATGTAAATAAACAACGATACCTTTACCCTGTTGTTTTATAACCTTAGCTAATTCGGTGCCAATTTCAATAGTGGCTTGTTCGTCTTTTAAAAGGTAATGCTGTACTTTCATATTAGATTAATAATTCTTTAGTCATTGTGCTCAATGCATTTTGGATTAACACTGTATTGTAATGGTAAAAATAAATCACTGGCTAACATACCGCGTTGGCCATACTTTTTAGCGATTATATCAGCACTATAACCATGTAAATACACGCCGAGCTTAACAGCATCAAACAAATTGTCTAGTTGCAAACTTAACGCGGCTATTATGCCTGATAATACATCGCCCATACCACCACTAGCCATGCCGGCATTACCTGAAGTATTGATCCATATTTGCTTACCATCAGAGATTAAACTACCTGCGCCTTTTAATACACAAATACCTCCATACTTTTCTGCAATATCATTTACCGCAGCAAAGCGATCATTCTCAACATCATCAATACTGCAACCCAATAGTATTGCTGCTTCTGCTGGATGTGGTGTTAATACTCTCTTATTATTAGAATGCGGATTTTGCGCTAAAAAATATAAACCGTCGGCATCAACTACGATGATTTTTCCGGTTAAATTAACTGCAAATTGAAACAATTTTTTCGCCCATTCGCTGCGCCCTAATCCAGGTCCAATAACAAGCGCTTTAGCTTTATTAACAAGTGCAGAGCTTTGTAAATCAGCCACATTGCTCGGCGCTAACATTAACTCAGGACGACCATTGAAAACTAATGATCTATTATCTATATGGCAACATGTTGCGACTAACGATGCTCCACATCGTAAAGCCGCTTCACTCGCTAATCGTATAGCTCCGGGCATGCCTTGCCCTCCTCCAATGGTGAGCAACAGACCAATATTTCCTTTGTGGCTAGCAGGTTTTCTTGTGGGGATAACGGGTTTAGTGATATTTTGTAAAATACATAAATTTGAATTTATCTGCTGTGCGAATACCTCTTCAACCTGTAAACCAGCGAAATAAAATTTACCGACATGATTAGCAGCTTGTCCAGTTAATAAGCCTTTTTTAATTGCGATAAAACTCACCGTGATAGCGGCATTAATTGCCTGACCACTGGCAGCGCCTGTATCCGCATCTAACCCTGAGGGTATATCAATACTTAACACATTTGCTTGATTCACATTCACCGCATTAATTGTATGTTCAAACAATGACGAAAGAGGGCCTTTAAATCCCGTGCCTAAAATGGCATCGATAATCACCTCTCCGCTAAAATTAGCTATTTCGTTTTTAACTTGTACCTCATCAAGAACAACAATACTGTTTGTCGCTGATCCTGTATCAACTTCTAAATATTGCTGCATTGCAGTTAATGCATCACCTTGAACCTTGCGCTCTTCACAAAGCAATAATAATTTAACCTGAAAACCGGAAAGTTTAGCTAATCGGGCAACGACAAAACCGTCACCGCCGTTATTGCCTTTTCCACAAATCACTAATATTGAACGGGATTTTTTGAAATTTTTTTGTAATGCCGTAAATACTGCTTGGCCTGCACGCGCCATTAATTCAAACATGTCAATATTTAACTGCTTAGCAATTTTAGGTTCATTTTCACGAACTTGTTTAGCGCTATAAGCATGCTGTGGTAAACTTTGCGTTAATTTCATTAGATCCCTATTACTTTGTCAGCATTAAATATTCGTTAACTATGGTCAACTATCAACAATTAGCAGAAAAAATCAAGCTTTGGGGGCAAGAACTCGGTTTCGCCCAAGTTGGAATTACCGACGTTGATCTTAGCGCCCATGAGCAAAGCTTTAGTGATTGGCTGGCTAATCATTATCACGGTAATATGGATTATATGGCAAACCACGGTTTAATGCGCGCTCGTCCAAATGAATTATTACCGGGTAGTTTGCGCTGCATTAGCGCACGCCTTAATTATTTACCAACAAATGCTAAATTTTCCAAACTATTAAAAAAAACCAACCACGCTTATATTAGCCGTTATGCGCTCGGACGCGATTACCACAAATTAATGCGTAATCGCTTAAAACAGCTCGGTGAAAAAATAAAAAGGCATTGCCAAACACTAAATTATCGTCCGTTTGTCGATTCAGCCCCCATTTTAGAGCGGCCACTGGCAGAAAAAGCCGGTTTAGGTTGGACAGGCAAACACTCTCTATTAATTAACAAACAAGCGGGGTCGTGGTTTTTTCTCGGAGAACTATTAGTCGATATTCCATTACCCATTGATAACGCGACACAAAACGATTGCGGTAGTTGTGTCGCTTGCATAAAAATTTGCCCTACTAATGCTATTGTCGCACCGTATGTTGTTGATGCAAGGCGTTGTATTTCATATTTAACCATTGAGCTAAAAACAGCTATTCCCGAAGAAATGCGGCCATTGCTTGGCAATCGTATTTATGGTTGTGATGATTGCCAATTAATTTGTCCATGGAATAAATTTGGTAAGCTTGGCTTTGAAGAAGACTTTCAACCACGCCAGCAGCTCGATGAAATTACCTTACTCGAATTATTTTCTTGGGATGAGCAAGAATTTCTAGAAAAAATGCAAGGCTCACCGATTCGACGTATTGGTTTTGATTGTTGGCAACGCAATATTGCCGTTGCTTTAGGTAATGCCCCTTTTGAGCCAAAAATTATTGCTAACTTACAGTCAAAATTAATGAGGGTTAATGAAATGGTTGCAGAGCATATAAATTGGGCTATAGCACAACAAAAGCAAAAACAAAAACAGAGCATACCATTAAAAATCCCTAACGAACGCCTAACCGCGCGTTTAATTCGTTCTATAGAAAAAGGATTGCCAAGAGATGCCTAGAACACTTTTATTTTTGATTAGCACGCCTGTCTTGGCATTTTTCCAACACAGCAAACTTTTGCTGCTCGCTCATTGCTGCCCAACCAGTTATTTCATCTAAATGTCGAAAACAGCCTAAACAATAATCTTGTTCATTTAAACAGCAATTACGTACACAAGGGCTGATGATTTTGTTTGATGGTTTATGGCCTGTATTTTTGTCGGTGTTTGAACTATTCACAAAATTGATTTCTTAAATGGCTTCGGCAAAAAGCGTTAAAATTTTAGCTTGTTGCTCTAAATCCTCTAGTAACAACGGTATATTAGCTGCTTTTTTATTGGATAAGGATTGCTGTAACGTTAGGCAACTCTCATTAAAGTCTGTCGCTGACATTATTTTTGCAATTAACATTAATTTGTCTAAAATTTCTGTTGCTGGCTTTGTTTCCTTATTTGTAAGTGCCACCTTTAACTCTTCAATATGACCTGCTAGCAATAACAAGTACTCATCAATCATAAATGCAGCCAACTCAGCAGAGCCTTGATTACGAGCAAATGTTTGCAGATTAAACGCTTGCTTTATAAAAGCATTACTTAAATCAGCATCAATTAAAGGTTGCTTTTCAATCCTTTTGGGTAGTGAATTAGTATGTTCAGCCATCATCTCGACTGTCTCAATAGTTTTTAACCAAGGTTTTAGCGCGTTACTCAGTTGTGATAAATCTAACACCTTTTCTATTACCGATATTTGCCAATTTCTGGCTAAATCAGGCATTTCATTAGGTAATATAAAAAGTTGTTTAGTTAATGAGAATACTCCTCTCGCAACTGTTTTACCTGCGTTTAATTCAATTAAAGGTGATTGTTCAAACTCCGTTATCAATACTAAATAACGTCCTGTTCGCCAATATTCCAGCATACTAAAACTATTACCAACCACTGTAACTTGCATACCAAACCAAGTTAATATGCGTATTAAATATTGTTGTTCAAGTATGTTTTTTGTCGCGACCAACACTTCTACTTGAGTACTTTGATAACGATAGTTTTGGCAATAATCGGCAGAAAGATATTGATTATTATCTTGCTCGTTAACCAACAGTTTTTTTAAATGATGAATAAATCCCTGCTGAGTTATTAAATTTTCAGTAAAAGCGTAAAAACCATGTCGTTCAAAAGATCTGTTGCTTAATGTTTGCATAACTAAAAGTTTTGGCTTTAGTTTATTAGGCAAACTAGCAATATGGTTGACGACAACATCAATAGCCGCATAATTATCTGACGTTAAAACAACCGCCGAAATTGGCTGTTTAGTAAGTTGCTTAATCGAATATTGCTTAGCAAAATATTCCACTTTCGTTAAATGATGGTTAAATGCATGATTCGTTTTTAGTATTTCATCTAGATGTATTTTGATCTGTTCATCGGTTGAAATGACTAAAAAATGCTTCTGTTTTAAATCAGTTTTTTCGATTATTTGTTGTTCACTTGATAATGCCAATGGCAATGTAAATTGAATACTTGTGCTCTCATCATTTTCAATTACCTCAACATGCGTTATTAATAATCGCGATAGTAAAGCATGTAAAGCTAACAGATTATTTGATGTATTTTTTGATAATTTAGACTGCTCTAACATTAACAACTTCAACTGCTCAGCTAATATGTTGTTTTTTTGCTTTTCACTTAATGGCAACTTAAAGCTAATTAAAACGCTTTGCTGACCTGAATTTTTATCATGTAAGCGCAACGATATAGCTAGTTTGGCTTTAAACTGTTTTTCTAACATGAGTAAACTTAACATACTAAATAGTTGATGAAATAAGTGAACGTCTAATTTAACCAAAGGCAATATTTCATTTTGATAATAAAGCTGGATTTGATTTTGTTGTGCGCTCGTCTCCATATTGGCATTAATAACCGCGCAATAAATTTCATAAGCAAAATTAACATCATGAAGCAATAGCGAGTGTTCAACGGGGGTTATTAATGTTTTGTTTTCCCCCAACAGTAAAAATTCATTAGCGATCCATGCTTGCTCAGCTCGCTGATTAATACGGCTAAGTACTCGATATAATTGCGTAACCGTTATACCTGAATCAAGTGAAATACTTTGTGCTTGTAACATAACCTGCGACAGCAGTTTAGTTAAATCTGCCTGTCGAGTATCTTCCTGACGAACCATTTGATGATATTGTTGATCAAATTTTATCGCCAAATTAGCTAACTCGTGTTCTAACATGGCTTGTGTTGTTATGTTTAACATACTACCGAACCAGTGCTTATTTTGATAACAAAGCGTTATTTCAACCGTTTTATTTTCTAGCGTTTCTAATTCTAGTTGTTGAATGGTATTTTGCTTTTTGGCAATTTTGGCTTGTTTAATTAAACGTAAACAAGCATTTTTAGAAAAATATCGACGCCATGACGTGGCCGATTGTTCTTCAGTTACCAATACATTTCGCCATAGCTTAACTTGTTCTTTTCTGTTGCTATTAATAGGCCATTGCCAAAAACAACAATGATTATTTTTACTTAAAAAGTGATTTTGAGAGGTAATTTTTTCTTGTAAATCAAGATAATTTTGCTTGCTATATTCAGGTTGCTTTAATTGATAAATTGCGCTCAATATTTCTTGCTCTTCGGCACAAATAACTTGTTCTTGTGCTTGTTGAGAGCATATATCCCCTGCTGTTACTTGCTTTGCTAAAGTAACTATATGAAGGCTAACAAATTTAATATTCCGCCTTAAATTAACAAGTAAAAACAAGATTAATACAGCGTTACAAACAATAACTCCCAATATTATCCAAACCAATTTTTGTTGTGTTAAAGGTGGGTAGTAGCGCTGAATAAAAATAACTACCTTATTATTACGTTCAAGAGAGTTATCTTTATTGTATAAGGGGTTTTTACCCGTATTTTTAACTGTTACTTCTACCGTTTGTAATGACTGTAACCATAACAACAGTTGTTGACGATGTTGTTGAGATAAACGTAATTGTCCTCGCCATTTTGCTAAAAAATTCTGCTTCTTTAACAGTAATTTCTCAAAATCAATAAATTGTAATTGCAATTGTTCTGCCTCATTATTTTTATTATAACTTGGCAACAATTCATCATAAACTAAAAAAACATGTTCACTAATTGAGGCAATATTCTCTAAAAAATCAGTTGATGACGTTATCGACAAAGGCTTAATCAGAACAAATAAATTATTAATAAGTTGTTGTAATTGCTTATAATTAAACAACTGTTTCATTACTCTAGCGTAGGCTTTAGCTCGATTTGCCGTAACTCTATCAGTAACATTGTCAGTGGTGATTTGTTTAAAAAGTTGCTGTTGCTGTTGCTGTTTTATATCAATTAATTCAGTTAATGATGTTGATATTAATTGTAATTCAATGGCCGCATCAGCCTTTAACTGTTGATTGATTTCACTGTGCTTAGCTAAACGAGAAATAATATCTCCAATCTTCGTTTGCTGGCTAAGAAAACCTTGATAAAGGTTGTTTTTACCTTGTGGCAACTTGCTCAAGCGTTGAAAAATATTTTTCAACGCTTGATGTTTAATAAGATATTGGCTCGCGTTGTCAAAAGATAGTATCTTCTCAATCAACGTTTTTGCTGCCATAGATTGCTGCTGGAAATCAATTTGTTGTTGCCAGTAAGGCAATGTTGTTTTGGCTAGTTGCTTACCACTTTGCTCACTTTGCCAAAATAAAAATAACGCTAAGCTAAGCGAAATAACAACCAAAAGAAATATAACAACAAGACGCGTAGATAATTGTCGATAAAGTGTAGGTAAATTATAATTTTCCATGAAATTTTATAAATATAATATCTATAACCGTTACCACTAAAAATAATTCCCTCTAGTTTAGGGGAATTTCATTTAGAATCAATGCAATTATTGTTTGTCCTCTTTGTTATACCAATTAACCCTTTTTACTTATCCATGCCCAATTCATTTCAGCCACAATGGGGAACTGCCCTGACTCATCAGTTAATTCAACAGTAATCACCAAATCACCTTTTTCTTGTTGCTGTATTTGGCTAACTTGTTCTGCACTTAATTTGGCTTTTGCCGTTAACGCCCCCTGCATGCGTTTATAGTAATTTAAGGTCATTGATTTTAATAACGGCAAGCGACTATCGGGTAAATTCATACCAAGCATCAAACCTGTTGCAGACTCAGCTAGCAATGCGGCAGCAACCGCATGAATACCACCAATATGATTTTGAACTCTTTTTTTATTTGCGAGCGCTAATAACACTTCAGTATCGCTCACTTTAATTAATTGCACGCCTGCAGTATTTGCAAATTTAACTTGGCTACAAAACAGTTTAGTTAATAAAAAAGAATGAAGAAAATGAGGCGTTTTATAAATTTTGTTGACGTACCGACTTAAACGATTTGCCATGATCTTTCCTGCAATTGAGTTGATTTGTTATCATTGTTCAATAAACTGGTCAGACCTGCAAGTTTTTTGTTGTTATTAGAGGCTAAAAAAATGCTCGCGATATACTTTTAATTCATCAATCGACTCAAGAATATCATCAAGCGCTAAATGCGCACCTTTTTTATGAACTTTAGCTAAAACTTCAGGTTTCCAACGACGGGCGAGTTCTTTCACGGTACTTACATCTAAATTACGATAATGGAAATAATCTTCAAATTCGGCCATGTATTTCACTAAAAACCGGCGGTCTTGGCCAATACTATTACCACACATTGGTGACATATTTTTAGGCACATATTGAGACACAAACGCCATTGTTTGAATAATGGCACTTTCAATAGAAACTTTACTGTCTAAACAGCGCTGCGTTAAACCCGACTGACCATGATGCTCGATGCACCACTGACTCATATTATCAAGCACCTCTTTCGATTGCTGAATTGCTAACATGGGCCCTTTTGCCAAAATATTAAGCTGGCTATCGGTAACGATGGTAGCAATTTCTAAAATAACGTCTGTTTCCGGCTCTAATCCAGTCATTTCTAAATCTAACCAGATTAAATTGGTGTCGTTACAGCTCATGAAAATTCCTTATTTTGCCAATTTTATGCTCAACACTTTTACAAACGAGGTTATTAAGTAAGCATTAGGTGAAACATTGATAGTTAAGTATAATACGTTACATTCTTTTATATTCAAAAAAATATTAACTTTTTAGGTAAAAATGTGACGAAAAAAAAGCTTACCCATAGTCAGTCTCGTCGAATAAAAGCAAATCAAGCTAAAAAGTTACGTAATAAAAACGAACAGCAGCATTGGCAAGATAACGAGTTAAGTGATGCAAAGTCTGGCATTATTATTAGTCGTTTTGGCCAGCATGCTGATGTTGAAAGCGATCAGGGTGAAATTTTTCGTTGTAATATTCGTCGTTCTGTCGACTCATTAGTGTGTGGTGATAAAGTATTATGGCGCCAAGGAAAAGCAACTGAACATAGTATTTCTGGCGTAATTGAAGCGGTAGAAGAACGTAAAACTATGCTTTGTCGTCCCGATGTTTATGATGGAATAAAACCAATTGCCGCCAATATCGATCAAATCCTGATTGTCTCATCAGTTTTACCCGCATTTAATAGTGACATTATCGATCGTTATTTAGTCGCAGCCGAGCAAACAGGTATTACGCCAATATTAATACTTAATAAAATAGATTTATTAAACGATGCAAACAAAGTGGTAATCATGGCAAGTTTGCAAATTTACCAAGATATCGGTTATCAGGTTTATTTAGTCAGTAATGAAAGCGGTGAAGGGGTTGAAGGCATACGAGCGTTGCTAAAAGACAAAATCAGTATTTTTGTCGGTCAATCAGGGGTCGGAAAATCAACCCTAGTAAATAGTTTAATGCCTGAATTAGGTTTAATTACTCAACAAGTTTCTAACAACTCAGGATTAGGACAACACACCACTACGGTTGCAAGGCTATTCCATTTTCCTCAGGGTGGTGATTTAATTGACTCTCCTGGCATTCGTGAATTTGGTTTATGGCACCTAAATGCCGACGATGTATTTAACGGTTTCATCGAATTTGAAGATTTTCAAGGATTGTGTAAATTCAGAGATTGTAAACATCAACAAGATCCCGATTGCGCATTAACTAACGCATTAGAAAACAAAAAAATCCACCCTAAACGGTTCGAAAGTTTTCAACGAATTTTAGCGAGTTTAGGAGATAATAAACTCACTTCTCGCTTTAACGATTAAACAATAATTTCAACAACAAGGTATTAAAAGTAACAATGTTAAACAAAATCAAAATTGCGCTGCAATATATTATGCCTAAACATGCAATTTCACGTTTATTAGGTAAATTAGCGGCTGCCGAGGCAGGCTGGTTAACAACGAAGTTAATCTCACTCTTTATTAATGCATACCAAATTAATATGAATGAAGCAAAATACAAAAATGCAGACGATTTCAAAACATTCAACGATTTTTTTACACGAGAACTTGAAGAGGGTGCTCGGCCAATAAATAGCGACAATAATTCGCTTTGTTATCCAGTAGATGGCGCTATTAGCCAACAAGGTGATATTGTTGATGGGCAATTAATTCAAGCAAAAGGCTTTAATTACAGCCTAACAAGTTTACTTGGTGGTGATACTAAAACAGCAGAGCCATTTCAAGGTGGTAAATTTTCATGCATTTATTTGGCACCCAAAGATTATCACCGTATTCATATGCCAATGGCAGCTACATTACGTGAAATGATTTACATACCTGGCGAGTTATTTTCAGTTAATCCGCTTACCGCAAATAATGTTCCTAACTTATTTGCTCGTAATGAACGAGTGGTTACCATATTCGATACTGAACACGGCCCCATGTCGATGGTTTTGGTTGGTGCAACTGTAGTTGCTAGCATTGAGACTACTTGGGCTGGTACAATTACCCCTCCTACAGGAAAAGACATTTTTCGTTGGCAATATCCAGCAGAAGGCAACAGTGCTATTCGTTTTGAAAAAGGCGATGAAATGGGGCGTTTTAAGCTAGGCTCTACAGTGGTATGTACTTTCCCTGCCAACATGATCGAATTCAATCAAAGCGCTAAACCTGAAACAATTACCCGCTTAGGCGAACATTATGCAGATTTAATAACTTAAATTAACTACTTGATAACCGACTAAAATTAACACCTTATTAATATTTTCGGATAAAAAACACACATTTATTGAGCTAAATAGTTGCTCATTTAAGAAAACAAAGATACGATTAGGTTCGTATCAAATCATCAATGCATGATAAAAGTATTATTAAAGGGCGAATTAAACTATTAAATTTGCGCTAAAATCAGTTAAAGGAAGTTTTAAATGTCACGTAATAAGTCTGTACTCAAGCCAACCGAAGCTGAGTTATCTTTACTAAACATTCTTTGGAAAATTGGGCCTGCTACTGTTAAACAGGTACACCTCACGGTTAGTGAAACCCAAAAAATAGGTTATACGACTGTACTCAAGATATTACAAATAATGCATGAAAAAACACTAGTTATACGTGATGAAACTAATCGTGCTCATATATATGAGCCTGCAGATAGCCAAACTCAAACACAGTCTTCATTATTAAAAGATTTGGTTATAAAAGCATTTGGCGGTTCAACATCTAAACTTGTTATGCGCGCTATAAGCAACTCAACAACAAAAGACGAAATTAACGATATTCGTAAAATGCTTGATCAATTAGAGCAAGATAACGAATAAATTTACCTTTAATCAGAAAATAAAAACAAATGTTAGAAAATCCATTTTTATACAGTTTAGCTATCACTCTTGTTCATTTTATATGGCAAGGCTGCTTAGTTGCGTTAAGTTTAAAAATACTTTTAACTTTTGTCTCCCCACAAAAAACACAAATTAGATATACCCTTGCAACCATTGCAATGTTAATAAATTTATTATTACCCATAGCAACGTTTCTTGTGGTTTACCACGTTGACCTTAAAGAGCTAACTAACAGTCATACTATGATCACTACGTTAGTTAAAAATATAAATTTCACAAATGAAACGGATTTTTCAGCAACTTTTATCGAGTATCTGCCTTTCGTTTCTATCGCTTGGTTAGCAAGTATTAGTTACCTAACTGTCAAATTAGTATTCGATGTTCGCTTTGTAAATCAGCTAACCAAAGTTGGAATTATCAGTACAGAAAAACAGCTAACTAGCCGCTTTATGCAATTGGCACAAGAAATGGAATTAACCACAATGCCTCGGTTACTTATTTCACTAAAAGCTGAAATACCCATGGCCGTAGGCTGGTTAAAGCCAGTGGTGTTACTGCCTGCTTCAATGATTTCAGGTTTGAGTGCCATGCAACTAGAAATGCTAATTTTACATGAATTAGCGCATATTAAACGCCACGATTATTTAGTTAACTTTATTCAAACTGTGGTTGAGATATTACTTTTTTTCCATCCTGCTGTACGTTGGGTTTCAACACAAATGCGCAACGAACGTGAGTTTTGTAGTGATGATATCGCTGTACATCATTGTTGTAAACCTATCGCCTATGCACGTACATTAACCGAAACAGCTGCCTTGTGCCAAAAAAATGCTCACAATGGTAATCATTCGATTCCACAAATGGCATTAGCAGCATCAGGAGGCGATTTAAAACAACGCGTTATTCGTATAGTGGACTCTCATTGCACAACTAATAATGATTTAGGCAGATGGTTTGCCAGCATTTTTTTGTTCTTGAGTTTATTACTTATTAGTACCCGTCAGTTTTTCACGCTGCCTGTGCTAGAAGAAAATTTTACTTACTTACCGTTTCACTCAAAACAACAACCAAATTTCACACAACAAAGTAGCAATAATGAACGCGTTGATTTAAGTCAAACACCAATTGCTCAGCATTTATTCAATAGAAATAATGATATAAACGACATCAGTAAAGTAAGCCTATCGTTAGATGAAGCATCAGCATTAAAACATCAAAAATACAGCACAGAGACGAGTATTATTAAACCTATTTTTACAGAGGATAAAAAATTCACTCGCCCTGATAAATTCAAAGTGCAGCTTAATAAATTACGCCCAACAGAAGTAACCAAAGCAAAGCCGATAAAGACTAAACCAGTTATTGTATTGAATCAGGCTAATGAAGATAATTCTGCTAAACATGCTTTTGATCGAGGTAACTCTATAGAGCAAAATTTGATTGAGAAGAAAGAAAAACCTGCTGTTAAAACAGTAAAGAATGATACTTTTACTAAAAAAGATGATGTGGATACTGATGTTTTTGAAAAATTTAAGACACCAATAAATCCTTATTCAAAACAAATTGAAGAGTTATCACAATCGTCCACTTTATCATCTTCAAACTTACAAGCAGAAATAAGCACCACCTCTGAAACTGAGACAAAATTAGTCATAAGCAAACCAGCGCAATTAATCTCTTCTTTTTCTCCAAAATATCCTGCATTAGCAAAACGTAAAAAACTTGAATTAGAAGTTTTAGTTCACTTTGATGTGGATACCAATGGTTACATCAGTAATATTGAATTTGATCAACAAGGAAAAACAAATTATTTTCGTCGTTCAATTAAATCAGCTCTACACAAATGGCGATTTGAGCCAGCAAAAGTAAACGGCAAAGCAGTAGAAAGCACCATGTCAAAAATATTCTCATTTAGTTTAGCTAATTAATTTTTTTGTTTATTTTAACTTCAAGTAAAAGTGACTTTATCAAATTTATAATTGTTTTATTTTTTTGTGTAGTTCCTTTATATACAAAAGCCACAGTACAATACCAGTTCACTACCAGCCATTACAGTTTTACTGCAGATAACACGGATGACTTACTAAATAAGATAAAAGTTCAAGGACCTAAATATGGCGACCGTAACTCTTGGGCTTTAATAAATTGGGATCTAAATACAGAATATCATTTTTCCAGTAACGATAATGGCTGCACATTAATTACCGACAAAATTATGATAAAAGCAGAAGTAACTCTGCCGTTATGGGAAAATATTGAACACACTACCCAGACTATTCAACATTGGTGGCAGGAATTTTACAACTTTATTGAAACGCATGAGAATAATCATTTTAATAATGTTTATCAAATTGCTACAGCACTTGAAAAAAAACTCGCACAACTACAACCAGCACCAAGCTGCAAACAAGCAAAACAAAACTATTTAGACTTGAAGCATCAACAGCTAGATATATTAATGGTGTTAGATAAAACATTAGATAAAAAAGCTCAACAATTATTTTTTTCTAGTGAAAAATTATTTTCACCTTTAAAACAAGGCACTAAAATATTTTTTGAAAGTGGAGGTATGAGCAGTTATATTGGGATTTAGTGAACATAATTCGACAGTTTAACCTCTCTGCTCGCTTTCGTAATTAAATTCTATCAGTTCAACCCCCTTTACCATTTGATTTGGTATTATTTCTACTGAACTTATAATTATATACTTTTATTGACCAACTAACTTTTATCTTTCCATATCCTGTTACATTTTTAATCCGCTTTTTAACAATTATAAATAGGTTTATTCGCCTGATTTTGTTATAAAAATAGAAAAATCAGGAATTTTATATGCTCAATTTTGATCTTGTCGATAAGCGCTTTACTAACCGAGTTATTCTTTCCCAGTTCTCTTATCAATTTAGCCAACCTCACTATTGTATTTCAGGAAAAAATGGCATTGGCAAAACTACCTTGTTACTCATGGCGGCTGGTTTAGAATCACCAAACGATGGTGTTATTACTTTTAACCAGCATTCAGTACTTACAATTAATGCTAAAAAAAATATTGGCATTTCCTCAGATAAAGTATTATTACCTGAATTTCTAACCGCACATCAATTAATCAGTTTTCATTGTCAGCAACATCAAATTTCTTATCCGGACTATTTACTCACTTCGTTAAATTTTACCGAACTATTGCCAAATAAAGTTTCTGAACTCTCGTTGGGCAATAATAAAAAGCTATCACTAATTTTAGCTTTAGCACATCAACCAAAGTGTTTATTACTCGATGAACCCAGTACTGGTTTGGATTACGATAGTCGAGCATGGTTATTAGATTATTTGCATAGCTACACAAATACTAGCGGCAATGTAAGTAGCAATAATAGTGATAAAAACGGCTCTCAAAGGCAAATTATCGTCACTAGCCACGAAGATGATTTTCTTCAAGACACCTATTATACGCAGTTAAGTTTTGCTGAATTAGTAGAAACCAACACAAATTTAAACAAGGTTTAATAATCGTGTTGTCTGATAATAAAAAAACACATCAAACCTTAGCGCTTAACTATTTAGGCTTAGGCTATTTAGGCTTGCGTTATCAAATATATCAGCAGCAATTAAAAGCGATGTTCACCGCATTAGCGCAAATGTTATATTTTTTTATGATGGCGTTATATTTAGCCTTGCCTGCGATGTTTTTATCAGCTTTGATTTCACTGAGCGTTATTGCGGATATAAATACAGATCTACTTGAACGAGTTGGCTATCAATGGGGTTATTTCTTACTGATATTTTTGCTGATCCGCGTGCAAAAGTCAGCCATTCTCGCCAGCCAATATCAATATTTTAACAACACGTTAATTGTCGCTAATAAATGGCGGATCACCGGTAGTATTGGTTTAACGTTATTAGCCGGAAATGCACCATTACTAGCACCCAGTTTATTAGCATTATGGATCCCCAATGTTCATATTTTAATGAATCAGTTTTATTTTGTGCTTTTTGCTATTAATGTATTACTAACAGCATTTTTTACACTGAAAAATAAGTCATTTTTATGGTTATCTCTATTTATATTCCCGATAACCGCCTTACTCCTATCAAAGCACGCTACTTTAATTACACCGTTAGCTAGCACTCGAAATGCGACACTTTTAAATTTTTTATGGCTAGCAATGTTACTACTTGAAACTCTATTCTCTTCTTACTTATTTCAACTTTATGCGCGCCTAAAAAGTAATTTTGCTTTGAACAAAACAACTTTTTCTTTGAGCGGAAAACATTACTGGCAATTTCGCTTAATAGACATTAAACAACAGCTTGCTCCGAATTTAACGCGCTTATTTTCTTTACTGTTAATCATCATGACCGTGTTAATTTTTCAAAGTAGAATGCACGCTATAGCTAATATACCAATACAGCTTTTTATCAGCTATTTATTTTCCCTACTTATTGGTAGTTATCATTATGATAACGAAGCATTTTATCAACAATATCGTTATTATCTATCATCAATTTTATTAACCCCTAAAGCGCGCTATTTTTACGATAATTTATCAACCGCTTTCTTAGCGCTAATAATACTCATGGTGAGTATCGGTTTATTAAATTTTAACCTGTGGATACTCTTAATTTTACCCATAACTACAGCGATTACAGTGATTTCTATTCATTATTTCCCACGGAATTTTTTTATAGCTCCCAGTATTTTTACACTGTCGTTAGTATGCGCTTACTTATATTTCTAATATTTATTGCTCAGCGAACTCAACCCTTTAATAAATTTGAATATAAAACCTTAACAATAATAGCTAATCCTTCACTTGCTTGTTGTTCATCCATTGCAGCAAACCCCAAACGAATGTGTTGATGAGTAATCTTGCTACTTTCTAGACTTGGCATTAAATTAAACTCCATTTCAGTTTGCAGGTAAACGTCTTGTTTAAATAATGCCTCTTTTAAACCAAGTACTGACTTCCCCATATCGACCCACAAAGCCATACCGCCGTCAGGGTTTTTAAAATTAATGGGTAAACCTTGTTGTTGATAGTTCTGTAATAGTTTAATCATTGCATCACGTCGTTGTTGATAAATTTTGGTCATACGACGTAAATGACGTTCAAAACCGCCTGTTTTCATCCAACATGCAACACCTTGTTGTAGCATGACATTACTTTTATGATTAATTAGCATTTTAAAGGCCACAGCCTGTTCAATCAATGGGTGATTTGCGACCAAATACCCTATTCGGGTAGCACTAAACATTATTTTTGAAAACGTAGAAATATAAATAACTAAGCCATATGGGTCATCGCTTGCCATTGGCGCTAATGGCTGACATTTATAATGAAATTCATGATCATAATCATCTTCTATTATCGCAACCTGATATTTTACCGCGAGTTGATAAATTTTCATGCGCCGGCTAATTGAAAGCGTTACTGTGGTGGGATATTGGTGTAACGGAGTTAAATAAATGAGCTTAACTTTGCCTTGCTGTAAAATCATGTCTAAATGTTCTAGAATAATACCTTGTTCATCTTGTTTTATTGCAATTAAATCTGCGCCTGCGCTTTTAAAAGCGGCCCAAGCAGGCGGATAACCAAATTGTTCAACCGCAACGAAGTCACCTTGTTGTAGCAACAATTGAGCGACAATATAAAGAGCCTCTTGCGAACCATTGCAAATCATCACCTGTTTGTCGGTAATTGAACGTACTCGACGTAGATATGTGGATACTTGCTCAACTAACTGAGGTTCACCTAAACTATCACCATAACTTAAATTACTCGTGTTTAGCCGTGGATTGGTTTGCGTGAAGCTACGATTAAATTCAGCAAAGGGGAATAGTTTTATATCTGGCTGACCACCCGAAAAATTATAATTAAAATCACTGGCTTTACACTCACTTTGACAAATACCCTGTCTAACAAATTGCCAGCTAAATTTTTGATCATTATCTATTTCACTCGGTTTATTAGCAGATAAAGAAGAAAGCCTACTGCTTTGAATAGGTAAAGAAGCAACTACTCGATAACCAGATCTCTGTTTAGATTCAACCCACCCTTCGGCGATTAACTCTGCATACGCGGCCATAATGGTATGGCGATTAGTTTGCAATTGATCTGCTAATTTCCGTGCTGATGGTAATGCTTCACCCACACTAACTTGCCCTTGTTTTATTGCCATGCGGATTGCTACCGCTACTTGCAGATACTTAGCTTTTTGCTTGTCATGACCTTGAACGGAGAAATTAATAGCTAATGCTTGCAAACTGGTCTACTCGTTATTTTGTTTTTGGTTGTTGTATTTATACCAAAATATCTAACAATAGTACTATTGTTTAATTATTTATTAAGAGAAATTATAGTATGTTCATCTTATCGCCAACCGTGCTGACAACCGATAAAATTAAATTAATCCCACTAACATTAGATCACCACAACGACTATTACCTTGCAGGAAACAGCACAGAATTATGGCGTTGGATCCCAACAAACCCTTGTATCAATATTGAATCTGCTAAAGCTTGGCTAACAACCGCCGTAGCAGCGATGAAAAAAGGTGAACAACTTGCTTTTATGATATTTGATATTGCTAGTAACAGTTATGTGGGTTCAACACGTTTATTTAAACCCAATAAAAAAGATGCTTCAATTGAAATCGGTCACACCTTTATTCAACCAGAATTTCAACGCAGTTACGTAAATACCCACGCAAAATACTTGTTACTACGCCACTCTTTTGAACAATTATTAATTACCCGTGTTGAGTTCTGTACTCATGAACACAATGAAAAATCATGCAATGCGATAGTTCGAATTGGAGGAAAATTTGAAGGCGTTTTAAGGAAGCATCGGCGTTTATCAGATGGAAGTTATCGTAACACTGCACTATTTAGCATTATTGATGACGAATGGCCTCAAATAAAAGAACAACTTGAAAGTAAAATATAACGTTATTCACGACAAAAGAGAGCACCTATCATGAGTACAACTTACCCTAAACAAATTTTCCAACAAACAGATAAGTCCACATTGTTTACTTTAATCGAGCAATACCCGTTAGCAACTGTATTATTGCCAACTTCTGGGGAAAGTTTATCTTATAAAAGCTTTCCTCATATAAGCCACCTTCCCTTTTATGTAGATAAAGAAAAGAATCAACTAATTGGTCATGTTAGTAACCACCATCCTTTGGCACAAATTTTAAATAGCATTGCAGAAGAAGAAAACAGTACAAGTACTCATGAAAAAACAGCTATGATTAAACTAATTTTTAATGGCGATAATCATTACATTTCACCGTATTGCGCTAGTAATCATGTTGTTCCTACTTGGAATTACAGTGCTGTACATCTACAAGGAAAAGCCAAAGTAATCACCCTTGAAAATGAAAAAACAAGCACGATGGCAAAAATAACAGAGCATTTTGAGCAGAAGCAAAATTCGCCTTGGCAACTATCAAATTTAAACACAATGCAAATCAAAAATATGCTCAAGGCTATTAGTGTTTTCACTATTGACATTGAACAAATGGTAGGCACATTTAAATTAAGTCAGCACAAATACAATGATGTAAAAACCGGATCCAAAGGTACCTAAATTGTATGATTAATATGTATACCCACACTAGTGACTATTTTTATGAATAGATAAAATATCTTCTATAACGGCATAACCTGTTTCTAATCGGCCTGCTCCAGGGCCTATTAAGGTAATATCACCTAATAACTCCGTTCCATAGGTAATAGCATTAGTAGCACCTGAAATAGAGGCTAGCGGATGATCTTTACTCACCATTTGAGGTTTAACCGAAGCGATAAAACCCGTTTCTGTTTTAGCAACCGTGCCAATAAGCTTCCAATGTTTATTTTGTGCGGATGCTTTAGCGACATCTTCACTAGAAATTTGACTGATACCTGTACAATCGATATCAGATAAGGTTAGTGCTAAATCCATAAATAAATTACCTAATATAACAACTTTAGCCGCGGCGTCATGACCATCAACATCACCCGTAGGATCAGCCTCAGCATAACCTAACGCTTGCGCTTGCGTTAATGCCACTTGATAATCTAGACCCGCTTCCATCTCACCTAATATATAGTTGGTGGTACCGTTTAAAATACCTTGAATTTTAGTAATACCTGCCGCAAGTAGCATTTCATTACCCAAACTTAATGACGGTGTACCACTCATTACCGTGCCTTCGATACCTATTTGTACATTATTTTTCTTAGCAATATCTCTCAGTTCAGGAAAAGCTAAGGCAACAGGTCCCTTATTCGTCATAGAAACATGCATGCCATTATTAAGCGCTTGCTTTACATGACTCAGTGCTGGCTCTCCAGTTTTTAAATCGGTATAAGCCAATTCAATTAAAATATCTGCACCACTGTTGGCAATGGTTTCTTTTGCATCCCAACCGGTGCACTTTGCATCCAAATTCTTTAAGTCACCTTCTAACTCAATACTGTTTAATAGCATCTCTGGATCTAAACCCTCTGGATCAGCGACACTACCTTTATATAAATCGCAAACAGCAACAATACGAATATCAACACCAAAACGTTCTTTCAATAATTCAGTCTTATCGCTAAGAATCTTTGCCAACCCTTGGCCTACATTGCCAAAACCAATGATGGCGAGTTTATATAGTTTACTCATAATACTTATCCTTTTTCTTTTGATGGTTTTAAACGAGCGACTATTTACGCAAGTTAAAACAATACGTTTTTGTTTCTGTCATTTCATGAATAGTGCTCATCACACCTTCACGGCCAATCCCAGAGCCTTTAACACCACCAAATGGCATGGCGTCGATACGGTAATCACTACTTTCGTTAATCATCACACCACCACACTCTAATGAGTCGGCAACCTTAAAGGCTAAATCTAAATCACGAGTAAACACACCGGCTTGTAAGCCATAATCAACATTATTCGCCATAACAACCCCTTCTTCAATATCATCAAAAGGATAAAGTAAAGTAACAGGGCCAAACACTTCTTCTTTCGCAATCAAGCTGTTTTCATTAACATCAGCGAGTACGGTTGGTTGATAGAAAGCTCCTTCGCGATCACCGCCACACAATAATGTTGCGCCTTTACTTAAAGCATCGTTAACAAGAGATTCAACTTTGAGTGCCGCTTTCTCATTTATCATTGGTCCCATCTCGGTATCTTCTTTAAGTTTGTCGCCCATACGGATTACTTTGGCACGGTTAACAAATTCTTCTGAAAATTTAAGGTATAAATCACGTTGAATATATATTCGTTGTACATGTAAGCAGTTTTGTCCTGCAGCCCAGAATGCGCCACTAACCGTTGAATCAAGTGCATGATTAATATCGGCATCGGCTAAAACTAAAGCAGGACAATTACTACCAAGCTCCATCGCGACTTTTTTTAAGCCGGTTTGCGCTAATATTTTGTCACCAACGCTTCTACCACCCGTAAATGAAACCATATTTACACGAGGATCTGACACCAGTACATCGCCAATAATCTCACCACGACCAGTAACTAACTGCAAAATCCCTTCAGGTAATTCTGTTTTTGCGAATAAATCAACCAGCATTTTTGCGACTAATGGTGTTTCACTGTGGGGCATTAATATCACAGCATTCCCTGAGGCTAATGCTGGACCTATTTTATGTGCAACTAGGTTAAGTGGGTCGTTGAAAGGCGTTATCGCGACCACAACACCTAGCGGTAATCGCTTATAGTAACCAAATTTATTTTCTGAGCCCGGAGCTTGGTCAAAGGCAATGGTTTCACCTGTTAAGCGCCGAGCTTCTTCTGCACTAATACGTAAAGTATCAACACAACGAACGGCTTCTTTTCTCGCTTCATTAATGGTTTTAATTCCTTCTCGCGCGATCATTTGAGCAAACAATTCTTTTTGCTGAAATAAAGCATCAGCCACTTGATTAAGTACTGACATACGTACATGTGCTGGTAACGATTTAGCTACACCAGCCGAAGCTACAGCTATTTCTATAGCTTGTTGAGCATCTGTTATGTTGGCGCTATGCACCTCTCCAACAAATGAACCATCTTGTGGGTTAACCACCGTAATAGTTGACTCATTTTCTACAATACTAGCGACATCGGACATAATAAACCTCAATAGACCATAAACGACTGAATTGCTTAGCTAGCATTGTTAATGTGCTAACAGCAAATATTTAATAACAGTAATATATTAGCAAGTCAGTTTAAGATTGTTTTATCTGTTTTTTTGAAATTTTGATGATTTATTATCAGATTTATTCTACATGTGATTTAATATAGTCACATATGGAGTTATTCGAGAGTTGTATGAAGTTAGATAGCCAAGATTTAAAAATACTATCAATATTACAGGTAGATGTTAAAGCAAGCACGGAAATGCTATCCGAACAAGTCGGCTTATCTTCAGCGAGTATTCAGCGTCGTCTTAAACGGTTAAGAGATAACAAAGTTATATCCGCTGAAGTAGCGATTGTTTCACCTAAAGCAATTGGTCAAACGATGACATTTTTAATTTCTGTCGAATTACGCAGAGATAATGTTAATTGCTTTAACGACTTTAAAAGTAAAGTGAAAAAATCACCGCGTGTTCAACAATGCTATTATGTCACCGGTGAGGCTGATTTTATTTTAATTGTAACGGCCAAAGACATGGAAGATTTTGATGAATTTACCCAACAAATGTTTTTTGCTGACAGTGATGTTCTACATTTTAAAACCTCGGTTGTAATGGAAAGAACTAAAGTGAGTTTAGCGCTGTCTTTATAAGACTAATTCGATGTTAAATTAATGCTGAATAAAAAAGGGAAATAGTAAACTATTTCCCTTTACATGCTTAATAAAGCATTAACTGTTTAATTAAAGAGTATTCCACTTGAATTTAAGACCAAAAGTACGTGGTTTACCCCAAACACCATAACCCCAGTCGGATCCTAGAGAATTCTGATAAGTGAAGTACTGCTCATCCGCTAGGTTTTGAGCGAAGAAGGTTACACCCCAAGTACCATCTTCTGAGGTCCAATCGATACTAGCATTAGCGATACCATAAGCTGGCGACTCTGAATAAGGGTCATTTTCTATTTGTAAGAAGTGTTTATCTTGCCAAGCATAATCTAATTGCAGCGCTACATTGCCAATATAATAACGCCCGATCAGGCTATAAGATAATTTTGGTGCTGATGGTAAGGAAACACCATCAAGACTTACTGTTTCTCCAGCCACGA
>Ga0316202_10001136_pt1 | contig 22319 bp, 28 predicted proteins | sample 3monrhotite_MG_FD_204934 | JGI IMG/M metagenome (GOLD analysis project Ga0316202, IMG submission 204934) | Microbial mat bacterial communities from mineral coupon in-situ incubated in ocean water Damariscotta River, Maine, United States -... | ecosystem: Environmental > Aquatic > Marine >... | reverse complement strand
ATACACCAGGCTGACCATTTACAACATAGTTACGATCAGTTGAAATCGCACCCTTGCCGTTATCAAATTGCTCCAGTCCAGTAAAGTCTACCGCTTGGCCGATAGCCGAAACGATCAAGTCAGCTTCGATATCATGTTCGCTACCTTCAACAGTATTGATCTCCAGCTTGCTGCCGTTCATCTTGGCTTCGCAACGCGCTACGCGTAAAGCTGTCGCACGGCCGTTTGCATCACGCACAATACCAACCGGAACTAAGCCGCCCAGAATATGAATACCTTCAGCCAAGGCTTGCTCGATTTCATGTTTGTTAGCCTGCATTTTGTCGATATTAAATATCGAGGTCAGCGTAACATCCGCACCATCTTTAGCAGAAATTTCGGCAACATCATGCGCCATGCGCCCGGCAATAGCATGCTCAGTATCAATCGGATTCGCTGTTTTAATATGGCCCAAACGGCGCGCCACTGTAGCCACGTCGATTGAGGTATCACCACCACCAACCACCACTACGCGCTTGCCGACATGCTGCAAACGTCCGTCGTTAAAGGCTTTCAAAAATGCAGTTGCGGTAACTACATTAGGCGCTTCGCTGTCTGGGGTGGGCAGTGCACGACCTGCTTGTGCGCCCATGCCTAGGAATACCGCATCGAAATCTTTATTAATCTGCTCCATGCTGATGTCGCTGCCGACACGCGTTTTGAGGCGAATAGTTACGCCCAGATCAACAATGCGTTGAATTTCAGAATCTAGAATATCGCGCGGGGTACGGAAGCCGGGAATACCGTAACGCATCATGCCGCCAAGGAATTCATGCTCGTCGAACACGGTAACGTCATGACCTTTAAGCACCAACTGATAAGCGCATGACAGTCCGGCTGGGCCACCACCTAAAATCGCTACTTTCTTGCCCGAAGAAGCTAGGTCAGGCTTGTTAAACTGCAAATTATTGTCGATAGCGTAACCACCGAGGAAGTGCTCAACGGAGTTAATCCCCACATGATCTTCCACTTCATTACGGTTGCAACCGCTTTCGCAAGGAGCTGGGCAAACACGACCCATTACTGCTGGGAAAGGATTCGCTTCTGTCAAACGCCGCCAAGCGTATTCCTGCCAAGGCATAGTTGGCTTGCCGTCTGCGCCGACTGGCGGCTTTTCTGTGCCGCGCACAATCGCCAAATAACCGCGAATATCTTCGCCCGCAGGGCAGCTGCCCTGACAAGGTGGCGTAGATTGAATATAGGTCGGGCATTTATGGGTATAACTGGCCTGAAATATTTGCTGACTCCAAGGGCCGGGCTTGCTATCGCCATCTTTATAGCGGCGGAAGGTAATCTTTTGGGTCGTTTCGCTCACTGCTGACATCTTCATATCTCCTTGTTATTTGTCGCCCAACTCAATCGCGTTGCTTACCAATTGATGCACGCCACCCACCATTCTTCTATCCATTCCATAGACGGGCATGATTTTGCTGAATTGTGTTTTGCAAATGGCACAAATCGCCGCCATATAATTAACACCGTGTTCATCCACTACCTGCTGCAATACTTCCATGCGCGGCAAAGCACCTTTGACGCGAAGGTCCATCAAATCATCGGTCAACAGACCGCCACCCCCACCGCAGCAGAAGGTCTGCTCGCGTGTAGTATTTGGTGCCATCTCAACGAAGTTATTTGCCACGGCTTTGATAATGTTGCGCGGAATTTCGAACTGCCCACCGGGCAAATCGCCCATACGTGTGCCACGCGCTACATTGCAAGAATCATGGAAGGTAATGATGTGTTTGTCGTTTTTTGACTTATCGAAAACCAACGCCTTGCGCTCGATCAAGTCCCAGGTGAATTCGCAAATATGGGTAGGCTGTTTATAGCGATGATCGAGTTGCTTTTGCAGCATTTGTGCAAAACGGTCCACCTCACTTGCGCCATCACCCACACCACTCAAGGTATTCCAGAAGCTATATGCCACGCGCCAAGCATGGCCGCATTCACCAACCACAATGCGCTTAACGCCAAGCTCTAGCGCGGCCTCGCGAATACGTAAAGCAATCTTGCGCATTTGCTCATAATTGCCGATGAACAAACCAAAGTTTCCAGCTTCAGAGGCCATAGATGACAAGGTCCAGCTAGTGCCCGAGGCATGAAATACTTTTGCGTAACCAATCAAACTGTCGATGTGCGGCTCGGCAAAGAAATCCGCAGACGGTGTAATCAGCAGCACTTCCGCACCTTTGACATCGACGGGGAAGCGTACGTCTATACCAGTTTCATCCTTTACATCCTCTTCCAGACCTTCCAGCGTATCGACTAATGCCCGTGGAGGCAGACCGAGGTTGTTGCCGATGAGGTGTACCTTGCCGATGATCTCGTTGGAATATTTCTGACCCATGCCGACAGATGCGAGAATTTCACGCGCTGCCATAGTGACTTCGGCAGTATCAATTCCGTAAGGGCAAAACACCGAGCAACGGCGGCACTCGGAACACTGATGAAAATAGTTGTACCACTCATCCAGCACTTCGCGAGTCAAATCGCGCGCACCTACCAACTTTGGAAATAGCTTGCCGGGCAAAGTGAAATAACGACGATACACACTGCGCATCAAGTCCTGACGCGCCACTGGCATATTCTTCGGATCTTGTGTGCCGATAAAGTAATGGCACTTGTCGGAGCACGCGCCGCAATGCACGCACGCATCCATGTAAACTTTTAGCGAACGATACTTAGACAGCAACTCGCCCATCTTAGCGATTGCCTTATCGTGCCAGTCTTCCACCAACTCTCCGGGGAAGCCAATAGCCGAGTTAATCTTTTCGTTCGCGATGTAAGGCCCTTTACCTTCCATCGCTCCCAGCTTTAATACTGGGACGATAGGAATAACGCGGTAGGCGGGTGCGGCGATGTCACTCATTTAGCATTGCTCATCATTTACAGTTCCGACTTAAATTTGGCTGACGCTGCATTCTCGAATTTGCGCAATCTCGTGGGCAATTCACATCACCCGATTCAGGGCGACTATGTTGCCGCATCTGCCCCACATGATAAATAGCCCCGTGGGGGTAATAATTAACCCAATGGTGTTATTTGAGGGGCTCACGAGATGGGCATGTTTGGAGGGGGGGCTGGGATGGTGAGGTTCACGTGGACGGCATTGTTGATCCGGCACGGTGAAGAAATCACTCCGTTCGGGCTGAGGCTGTCGAAGCCATTCACCTTTCCACAAGTTTATTCAAATACTTGCTGTTGCCTTCCGGCAGATGTTACCTAATGAACCTTGTAACTTATCTCGGACTCGTTTAGTGTTTGCCCCACTTGATCTGACTGCGCGGCATATGATCAAAAAGTGCAAGTTTGTTATTGGGGAACAACATGGTCGGTGGAATCAAATTCTGTTACTTGATTCGCCAACTTGGATGGTGAATTTGATGATGGATTTCCAGTCATTTTTAGGCACCCCTAAAAAAACGTAACAGTTTGACCTGAATCGAATTATGTATGAATGAAAATATTTTATCCATCACCTTGACGCAATGTTTTACGTCAAATGGGATGACTACTTTACGTTAAGCTCAGATAGACGTGCGCACCGAGCCGAGGGAATTGCGAAGAAAAAACGTATGCGATTTTTGAGGGCGGAGCTGGCAAGAAAATTGCAGGATTTTCAAGCGGCAAAAAACATGATATTGAGCGGAACGTAGTTCACGTTGTCCGCATAACTGAAAGCGTTGATGCGGACAACGTGAACTACGTTCCGCGCTATATGACAAGTTTTTCAGGGCTGAATTTTTCAGCCAATGTGCAAAGGGGGAGCCCAAATGGGGAGACGTCACTTAGCGACAACCGAGGTCAGCGGAGCACGTCAATCTGCGCCTAACGCCTCGTTCGAGGGGACGCATTGCCCAAACAAGCGCGCATGCATTTCCGCGCAGACCCCGTGGGCAATCCGCCCCTCAACTCGAAAACGTTAGGCTATTAGTTGCGTTAGTTCCAGTTTGAATCACACCAAGTAGGGGGATGAACATGGCAGAGGAAGATTACAGTTACGATATGTTTGGGTCACCCTGGTGGGAGAAATACTACGGCCCAACATTAGTGTTTGAATATATTAATGACCATTCTGGACTACAGGGATATATCAACAAAAAGGGATTGTTATCGCAAATTGCGAAATTAATTGGAAAAAGAGTATCGATTGCAAGTATTGTAAATGGTATTGCGAATATTAATCTATTGGAAAATCTAGACAAGAAAACAATAATTGAAGAGGTGCTTGATCTCTACGAAAAACATGATGCACAGAAAACACTTATGGAGTGGTTTGATCGAGAGTCAATAAACGCTGTCAATGATGGAAGACTATTTACATCCATAACGGAATGCCATTGCAGCAGCAATCGCCCACTCTCTTCGGCCTCTCAAAGTTCATTTGATTCGAAATTTATAATCGTACGTGGGAGTATTTGCTATAAAAGTGCACTCTCCGCAAATCCTGTGCTGCTCGAATCAGCATCTCATTCAAAATGCAATTGGGTGTTGTGCGACTATCCTCCGCTTGCTATGACTGAAAGGAATCCAAAATACAAAGGCGGAATTGTAAATTTAAAAATGGACACAGGATTTGATGAGGTTTTTTCTGGTCGCGTTCCTTTTGATCAAGATATAGGATGGTTTCCTCGGTGCGTTGTGGCTGGTTTCTTAAACACACGGAGGGTTGCTACTGAAAATTTCCCAACAATTTCTCCGTCGTTGATTTTTTATAGAAAACCTCTTAATCCAACTCCTAATGCAGAGCATCTTGCTGAGTTTGTGGCTAAAGAGATCAATTACCCAAACTACCTTAAGAGCTTTCAATCAAGATTATTTTTATATTATCTTGTGCCAACCATGTACAAATCATGGGGTGTTGGTTATGACAAGATAAGCGACCATCTTCGAAGCATGTTAATGACGCTTGCGGATTCCGACAAAGACGAAATGAATGCAGAGTTGTACAACTTTTATGCTGCAAATATTGGGGCATAGAGACTCACAGCCTAACAATGCCAGAGAAACAAAGGGGTAGAGTAGAGCATAAAAAATAGGGTCAGGTTCAATTTTATCCTTGCACGCAGCTTGTTCCGAATATTTCGACCCTATTTGTAGGTTTTCATAGCTTCGTTGGGCATGCGTTCGACATAAGGGGTGAGGGGCGCTAGAATCGCCTCATTAGTTTTGAATGGAATCAACATCATGAATACACAACTATTACAGCAAGCTAGTGTGCTCGATATTGACGAGCAGATCGAACTTGTTGAAGCAATCTGGGACGGTATCGTTAGTCGTGGTGCTGTTCCAGCGTTGAGCGAAGCGCAGAAAACGGAACTTGACCGCCGCCTCGCTGACCACCTTGCGAACCCTAATGATGTTCTTCCGTGGAGTGAAGTCAAAGCTGCGGCTCTTGCCAAAATTAGGCAATGAGCCTACTCGTCACTTTTCATCGTGCCGCTGGTTCTGAGTTCATTGAAGCAAGTTCGTGGTATGAAGCCAAGCGAGTTGGCCTTGCTCTAGAGTTCATCGCCGAGATTGACCGTTGCGTGTCGCTGGCATCTAAACACCCTCTCCAGTTTGCTGTTGTCCGCGAGGATATTCGGCGTGTCGTCGCCAATCGTTTTCCGTACAACATTTATTTTCGTGCGGAGGCAAATCGCCTTGTTGTCTTGGCAGTATTTCATGCCAGCAGAGATCCCGCTATTTGGCAGGCGAGAGCGTAATTCTACATTCATCCCAAAGGGTGCGGGGTCTTGCATTTAACATCCCCCCTCAAAGAACAGATCAAAATCAATAAGCTCAGCGAATTTCATTCACCCGTTCTGGGTATCGAATAAGGCACAAACCCCACGTTTTATAGGTTGCTACGCTTTTATATGTAAGGTAACGCTGAGTAAGTCCGTTCACCCTGAGCGTGTCGAAGGGCATCTCGGTTTAACCTATTGATCTGATTAACGTGGTTTCCTTTGCACTTGATGCAGGATGCAGGATGCGTATGATCCTTGCTGCTGTTGGGGTGAGCCGGTAAATAACTACGAACGGGTATTGGCTGACGGCGAGTTGTCGATAGGGTGCGGTTTCAAGCTTGCGGCCCATTTCAGGGTGTTCGGTTAATTGCGAAATTGTTTTGTCGATTTCATGCTTGATTCTGGCGGTAGTAGCTGTTCCTGCTGTTTCGATCTAGTACTCGGCGATGCGTCTTAGATCGCGCTGGGCGGATGCTAGATGTTCAAGCCGCTTTCTTTGCATGGCGTTCTATAGCGCGGTCACGATGAAAAAATAGGGTCAGGTTCAATTTTAATAATTTCAATCTGACCCTAATTCAATCAAAAAGTGCAAGTTTGTTATTGGGAAACAACATGAGCGGCGGAGTCGGATTTGGATCAATAGGCTCCATTGATTATGTAGGATATTGCTGCCTTGAATGCAAGACGTTGACAATTTCGATGCAGGGGTCAGAAACACGATACACCAACAAATAGTTGGGATGTATGACCAGTTCTCGGGTGGCGGGAACTCGGCCAAGTCTGTAGAGGTAGGGATGAAAAGGTAATTGTGAAACTGCGTACTCGATTGCTTCTTGCAAATTCAACGCCGCGAGCACATTGCGGTCTTCGATGTAGCTAGGGATTTCGTCCAAATCTCGGCTTGCTGTCTCAAGCCAGACGACGTGCTGCATTTTCCTTGATTTTTGCTTCTATTCTGGCTCTGGCTTTTGCCATTACTTCGTCGTGAGGTATGCGGGTTGAATCGGGCACATCTGCCAATTGCAGTGACTTTTCTACTTTTGCGCAAAACCATGCATCGTATGCATCGGCTTCTTCAGTGGTGGCGAATGGGGATTCAATCGGTGACAGTGCGGTATTCATGTACGCATTCTAGTGTCGCTGCTCGCAAAGTACAAATGGATGAATCTTCAATTTTGGGAGAGGAAACGAACGCTTACCCAGATTTTACATCTAGCCCTATTTCTCTAACCTTCCAGCGGGAAATAATTTGCAGGCTGGGCTGAAACCTATCCGAGCTTTTTCAGCCAGTCGGGGTGTTTTGTAACCAGCAGTTGCAACGCAGCATCCATGCGGGTCTGCCAGCCGTCGCCTGTTGCACGGAAGTAAGATAAAACTTCTGGGCTGTACCTGACACTTACTTGCTCTTTACGAGAATCGCTTATTGGGCGTCCGCGTTTTTTTCGATATGCTTCAACACCTTTTTGCATTTCGTCGCGGGTCAATGGTCGATCATTTTCATCTTGACCGTCCCAAACGTAATCACCCCCCGGCGGTGCGTTTTCCACCGCTGTCAAAATCGTTTTACGCTGTGTAGTCATTTTCGAGCCACTCATGATAGACCTTCCGTTCTTCCTCGCTTGCTGTACGAAAACTGATGATATGGTGGAGTTCCCCCGGTAGATGCACGACGCTTAGCACGGCAAGCCGGTCGAATACGTAAGCAAACGACTGCGTTCGTTCCTCATCATTTCTGACACTTATCACGTCTAGTCGAAACGGGCTATCCAGCACAAATCCAGCATCCGCAAAATCCAAATGATGCTTATCCAGATTTGTTGCCCGCTTTCGCTCGTTCCAAGTAAGGCGCAATTTCATTTGTTTATTGTAGATGCGCTAATTCAATTGGTCAATCACTCGAAATTGCTGAGGAGGCGCTGATTTGTTCGGTTTTGTCGTTATTGCTAAAGTAGGTATTTTTAAATAAAAACGCTGGATCTCCGCCTTCGCGGAGATGGCGGATTAATCAGCGAGACGCTAACGCTGAATTAGCCTTTCAACAAATACTCTGCATTGGATTGCACGTTCATGTTCAAAGGGCAATTTGAAGTCTCGTTGCTAGCGCTTGGTTTCTTCATGGTTTTCACCATCACAGCCATTGCATTTACTCCCAAACAAGCTTCGTTTGACAACACCGCCGCTCCAAGCTTATCCTGCACTCGCCTCGCACATCGAGGTCGGGTTTAGTAGCCCGAAGTACAGGCGGACGAGCCGCCAGCTAAAGCGGCTGTTTTTTCGTCCGTCAATATCGCACCCATGTTTGGGCGGCGATGTGGGGCGGCTTCGGCTGCGCCGGTCCTGTACTCGGTCTACTAACCCGTATCGCTGCCCTCCTATATTTAGTATCGTGTGAGGGCGGTTCAACAAAACCGTGCAGGACTCTCACATGCCTACATCATCCCGCAAACCGCCCATCAAGCCCGTTCGCGGAAAAGCTGCCACCCCAACTCGTTACGACTACCCACGCACCATGCTGGATCAACCGTTTTTCGTCTCACCCGTCAGCGGCCATGCTCATGTACACCTGTCTATGCTGGCTAACGCTACGAACTATGTCTCGCCGCTGATGGCGCTGCTTGAGCAACTGCGTAGCGAGGGTCATGACATAGCCGGTGCATACGAAGAAGCCACCGCAATGCGCGCAGTTATCCGAGAGGCCAGCGAAGCGCTGAAACAGATTCAAGACATCGCTCTACGAACGAATCATCTACCAGCCTGAGATGCAAACCGATGCTAGTGACGGTTCTGAGGGATGGTGCGATTACGCCCTACTGCTGCCTATAAACCGTATAATCCGCTCATAGTAGGGATGGAGAAAACAATGGCTAGCGCGGATCAACTAAAAGCATTACTGAAGTCACACATCGAGGGTGATGAGGGTCGTTTTTTGTCTATTGCCATGCAGGTTGCCGCCCATGAAGCTAAGTTGGGGCACGGGAAGCTGGCAGAAGACTTACGCGACATGATTGATGCAGCAAAGTCGCGGAGTCAAAAACTGGCTGGGGCGGGCAAGCTGGTTCCGCTCAACAAGCCACGCGGTGAATTGGTTGGCTTGCTTAGTGTTTCTTATCCCAATACCCGCTTATCCGAGATGATTCTCGACGATAGCGTGTCTATGAAGCTCAAGCGCACGATCAAGGAACAACGCTTTTTCGCCAAACTTAAAGAGCATGGCTTGTCGCCACGGCACAAACTTCTATTTGTGGGGCCACCGGGTACGGGCAAAACGATGACGGCGGCGGCTCTTGCTGGGGAACTGGGTATACCGCTATTTTTGGTTCGCCTAGATGCACTGATTACAAAATACATGGGCGAGACTGCGGCAAAATTGCGGCAGGTTTTTGATGCCATTACAGAAGTACGCGGCATCTATTTTTTCGATGAATTCGATGCTATCGGTTCACAACGGGGCATGGATAATGATGTGGGCGAGATTCGGCGCGTCCTCAACAGCTTTCTACAAATGATTGAGCAAGACCAGTCGCACAGCGTAATTATCGCCGCGACCAACCATCCTGATGTTCTCGACTATGCGCTATTCCGCCGTTTCGACGACATGATTCAGTATGGTTTACCCGATAAAGACCAAGCCGTTTCAGTTCTCAAAGCGCGTCTGGCTGGGTTTCATGGCAAACGTTTAGCTTGGAGCAAAATTGCTGGGCATGCCGCAGGCTTAAGCCATGCGGAAATTTCGCGTGCTGCTGACGAGGCAATTAAAGACAGTATCATCCACGACCGCGACACGGTTGCAGAAGCCGATCTGATACTCATGCTGGAAGAGCGCAAATTGATCAGCGGCAAGCTTGCCAACAATAATAGCCTGCCACCAAACCATGACGAATCAAGCGCCAGATAAACGCCCGCATTTCGTACTTTTCAACACCTCGGAAGCCAAGCCTTTCACAGCCCACTCCGCTGGCGGTGGGGAATCGTTATATATCCCGCAACTTCCCCGCGCTCAACACGGCGCATCCCTGCAAAAGCAGCTTCAGGAGCTCAAGCAGATTGCTGACGCGGCGGCGGCATCGCAGCAGCTTATGGGGCTTGAAGGTGGTGTCGGTCTACAAATTCAATTTCAAAGCCAACTCGGCATAGCCCTTGCATTTGAAAGTCTCGCTAACGCAACTCAGGGCATAGAGTTACTAAGCGTCCGAGAAGAAGATGGCCTCACCTACGCTAACGTTTTTGTACCCGATGGCAAGCTCGCACATTTTGAAAAATATGTTACTGAGTACTTGAACGAAAAGAAAAACAAAACAGGTGCCCCCATAGATCACAGGCCACTACTGGATGCTATAGCGTCAATACGAGCAGCCGAACTGCGCGCACTATGGACAGATGCCCCCGAGCTTTTACCGCAAAACCCCGACGAGGCTTTCTGGTGGGAAGTGTGGTTGCCCACACGCGGAAACCGTGAACTGGTGGTGGAAGATTTCCGCAAATTGGCCTCTGCTGTCGGCTGCACAGTCGGTAGGAGGCAAGTAGATTTTCCCGAGCGGACAATTGTCATGATGCACGGCTCGGAAAACCAGTTTTCTCAGACAGTCATGACGCTTAACTGTGTAGCCGAGCTACGTCGCGCCAAGGTAACTGCTGAGTTATTTGACGGTATGGTTCCTGATGAGCAGCAGGCAAGGAAAGACGAATTACTAACACGGACAACCTTCCCCACGCACACAGACGATGTGCCTCGTGTCTGCCTGCTTGATAGTGGCGTGAACCGTGGACACCCTCTGCTCTCGCCTGTATTGTCGAGCGAGGATATGCATACAGTCGACCCGGAATGGAATAATGATGACGAGTGCAATCACGGTACAGGTATGGCTGGAATAGCTATCTACGGTGATTTGACCGATGCGCTTGCGATGGAATCGCCTATACAAATTAACCACCTTCTAGAATCGGTCAAACTCACACGGAACGAGGGCGCGAATACAGGAAACAATGAATTTCATGCCAACCTTTTTGCTGAAGCAGTTACTCGACCTGAAAGCTCGCGTCATCAACGACCCCGTGTGTTCAGTTCCGCTGTAACGGCTACAGATTTCCGTGATCGTGGTCGCCCCTCTTCGTGGTCTTCGATGGTGGATTCCTTGGCGGCAGATGCGTTGGGTGATGGTCAATTTCCACGGTTGATCGTTTTGGCTGCCGGTAACACCAAAGAACATCATGCATGGATTACTTATCCTGACAGCCTCTCCACCAATTTGATCCACGATCCCGGCCAAGCATGGAACGCGCTTACTGTGGGAGCTTTTACTGAGAAAGTTGATACGGAAGAAGCCAGTGTTGAAGTAGTCGCGCCTCAAGGTGGCTTAAGCCCGTACACCACAACCTCGGCTGCTTGGGATAAGTCATGGCCGCTGAAGCCAGATGTCGTATTTGAAGGCGGCAACGTAGGGAAAGATGCTCTCGGCGCAGCGGGAATGCCTAGTCTCAACCTGCTGACCACACATTTTAAGCTCACCGAAAAACTTTTCACCACCACTAACGCTACCAGTGCTGCATCGGCCTTATGTGCCCGTATGGCTGCACAACTGATGTCAGCCTATCCACAACTACGGCCTGAAACTTACCGCGCACTCATCGTTCATTCCGCCGAATGGACTGCTTCCATGCGAGAAATGTATCTGAAAACGCATAATAAAAAGGACTACATCTATCTTTTGCGCCATTGCGGCTGGGGTGTACCTGACTTGGAACGCGCATTATGGAGTGCGGCCAATTCACTGACGCTGATTGTCGAAGACAGTGTCCATCCTTACAAAAAAGACGGCACGATCAAAACCCGTGATATGAACTTCCATACGCTTCCTTGGCCGAAAGACGAACTGGAAGCGCTCGGGGCAACCAAGGTACAGATGCGTGTCACGCTCTCCTACTTCATCGAACCTAATCCTTCAGCTCGTGGCTCAACATCAAAATATCACTATCCATCTCACCGCTTGCGCTTCAAAGTGCGACATCATCAAGAGTCAGATGAGAATTTTCTTGCGCGTATCAACGCAGCCTCCGCCATGGAAGAAAATGGACAACATGCGAATCACCAAGATCCCGAATGGTGGCTAGGTGAGCAGCGTCATAAAGGATCGTTACATCAGGATGTTTGGGAAGGCACTGCTGCCGAGCTGGCCAGCCGGGGCGGGCTTGCTGTCTATCCTGCTATGGGCTGGTGGCGTACTCGCCCAAAGTTAGGGCGCTACGACCTTCCGGCACATTACACGCTGATTGTTTCCATCCGTACACCAGAAACGGAGATTGACCTTTATAGTGCAGTTGCACAAAAGATTGCGCAAAGTATAGAAACTCCCGTTCTCATCACGACTTGAGTCAATCCTAATCTCAGTAGCAAAGTGGGATTCTAGGTTTGGGGCAATAAGGGACAGACCACAGTTTTCGAAAATCCCTTAGCTTCCGCTCTCCGTAATTGCAAGAAATCGTGGCCTGCCACCTGTTTATGCGCCTTAATACCCGGCTTCCCTTTGGTGGCGCACCGCAACGATGATTGCAGACTGGCCGTCGATGCGGTACAGCGCGATATAGCCGCTACTGCCAAACGGAATCGGCCATTCCCGGTATTCGGGTTCCATCTCTTCGATAGGTCGTCCGATTTCAGGATGTGGCACAAGGATTTTGACGCTTTGACGAATAGCTTTAACAGCTTCTCGTGCGGCCAAACTATTTTTGATGGTTACAAAACGATACACGCGCTGCACGTCTGCCAGATCAGCAGGCGATCAAATCAAACGTGGCATGTCGGCAGTTCCGCATCTTGGCCTTCTTCCAATTTGGCAAGCCATGCATCAGCTTCGTCATGCGTCACATGCAGTCCCGTGACTTGGTATTTTTCCCATGCACGGATGCCATCTTGTCTGAACGCTTCGCGCTTTTCCTCGCGTTCAACATACTCGCTTATCGCATCAAGCATGAGTCGGTGGGGCGAGCGATGCCGTGCATCGGCGAGACGTTTAACTCGTTCTTTGATTTTCTGATCGACTTTGAGTGTAGTCGATCGGAGTGCGGTCATGCTCATAATTTCTCCAACTGAAATGCACAACTGTTACTTGGTGGCACTGTACTTCAAGATGTGGCAAGACGCTACTCAACAAGACACGAGTAGAGCCAAGGGGCAAGTCTAGACATAACAAGTTCACCTTGTTACAGGGAGACACCGAATGTAGAGACTATACCAATCATTATGGGGCTCTGAACATAAAAACTAAGAGGCATGATCTGGTCCTAGCCGTTCCGCAAAGGTGTGTATGGATTCTGCATACTCTTTCCCCGCAAGGCATTCAATCCGTTTTCTTATGGAACTTGTTTTCGTTCAAGAGAATAACTATCAAGGCCATCATTACATGAAGATTTCGGCGGAGTCACATATGTTTCTACTCACCTTTGCGGAACGGCTAGGATCTGGCCTTACAATTGATGCGAAAAATGGGCTCAAACTCCCTCGATCCTCTAAAACTGTACCCACACGACCTTATTTAATTCACCGTGCAAAATCATTGCATCAAAATCGTTTTCTTGCCTGACGGTATCTTTTAAGTTACCCTTTAAGCATGACAACCAAGGTAGAAGAATATTTAACCGAGGAAGGTAAAAACCATTACAGAGAGTGGTTTGATGGCTTGGCGGTTGAGTATGCCGCCAAGGTCGCTGCGGCTCGTGCCCGCATGTTGGCTGGGAGCATGGGGAATGTGAAGCCCATTGATGGCACTCTCAAGGAATATCGGATTGATTGGGGACCGGGCATTAGGATTTACATCGTCCAAGACGGGACTAGGTTGATTGTGTTACTTGACGGCGGCACGAAAAACGGACAGAAGGCTGACATCAAACAAGCTAGGAAACTCCGTGATGAGTACGATGCCCGCAAGTTAAATTTAAAGAAAAGATCAAAAGGAAAAATATTATGAGCCAACTTACAGTAGATTCCAGTACGACTGTACAGGCACGAATCAAAAGTGATCCCGCGTTTGCGGAGGCTCTACTCAAAGAGGCAACCGACATGTTCCTCAACGGCGAAGCGGAAGCCGCCCGCTTGCTTCTACGCGATGTAGTTAATGCGACAGTGGGATTCGAGCAAATCGCTGTAGCGACCAATCGCCCGAGCAAGAGCGTTCACCGCATGCTTTCTGCCCGAGGGAACCCGACAATGGAAAGCCTAGCTGCAATTTTTTCAGCAATCCGAAAAGTTCTCAACATCACTTTCGTGACGCATATTGTTCACCACGTTTAGAGCGGCGGGACGATGGTGAATAAATGTCCTGTCATACGTTTTGAACGTCAATTGCAAGGCCGACCTAGTGCCACGATAGCTTGCCAGCAGCTCTTGTTCCTGAAAGAATGCCAATAAATACCAAAACACTCAAATGGCGATGAAACACGTAGAGTTGATCCAAAATCTGGTTAATCATATCGAAGCGAACCTCGCTGAAGATATAAACATCGCAGCTCTGGCGGATTCCTGCTGGATTTCAAGCTGGCATTTTCAACGGCTATTTAAAAGTCTTGTGGGCGATACTTTGGGTGGTTATGTCCGGGGGCGGCGACTCACGGCGGCGGCGAGGTTGTTGCTTGAAACCAGAAAAGGGATTATTGACATCGCCCTAGACGTTGGCTTCACCACTCCCGAGGCATTTTCTCGCTCTTTCAAGGCTTACTTTAAGCAAACGCCCAAGGCGTTTCGAGCACAAAAGCCCCAAGTTTTTCTGACTGAAAAGCCGCTGTTAACAATGGCGCTATTCGAGCACATAAGCCAGGATATCCAGCGCGAGCCGGAGATTCTTGTCTGGCCTGCGCTGAATCTGGTTGGATTTGAGACGATGATTCCTTCACCTTTTGCAGTAGATGCGCCTTACTGTAGTACCTTGTTTGAATCATGGCAAAAGTTGATCACCACTCAGAACGAGATTCCTAATCGACTTTCACCGAACTTTTACGGTATGACTATCAGTCCTTCTGGGCAATTCACCGAGCCGGAGTTGAGGTATATGGCTGGCACGCCGGTTGAGTCTTTTGAGCAGCAACAGGAAGGGATGGCGACTTGCCAAATACCGTCTCAGTTAGTTGCCCGTTTTGACGTGTTTGATGTTTCCGCTGACACGGTAGGCAAGACTATTGACTATATTTATGGCTACTGGCTACCAAACTCTGGCTACCGTCGTGGCTTAGGCAATGACTACGAGTTTTTTGAAGAAATCGCTACTTTTGATCGGCCGATTGAACGCTCTAAATATGTCATTCCGCTAGCCAAAGATTGTTGATCGCACGGTTATCGTTTGGCTAGCAGGCGATATTCATTCAACAGGCCTGATCGAACGCGTAGTGAGGTTTACCATACAAATTCTAATGAGATTTTTTGATCCATCAGCTTCGAGGGTTGATAGCCATTCCCCTTGCCGTCAATAGTTTGCGCGGGGACGGACAGTTGATAGGTGGACAAGGTCAAGTTCAATTCAGCTTCCGAGAAAATGGGAAGGCGAAATTTCAAGAAGGGGTTGGCAACCCCAAAATAATTAGTCTCGTCAATATTGGCAAGCCCTTGCCCTCTTACAGAAAACGTCGAAGCTCCTCCGCCAAAAAAGGTTCCGAATGATACGTAATCGGAAGGGGTAAACTCAAGATTCCAACCCAAAACCCCGCCTTCATAGAGCAAATGGTCATTGGGCAGCTTACCCGGGTCGTCGAGTTTAAACACATGTCCTCCAAACCCAAACCTAAACCAGTCATTGACTTGACTAATGTCTCTGCCTCCAATCGCCAGCCCTTGGGTTTTATTGAATCGCCCGTTTAACGCGGGATCAGCGCTCAAGGGGTTATCTTGAAAATACACTTGTGAGACTTCAAGCCCATTGTAGGGACGATCTCCCCAACCAAACATACTCAGGGCAAACATTCCTATAAAAATTGAGTTCATGCTAGTTCCTTTAAAAATCTAATGACAACGTTTCCATTTTTGTATCCTGCGCCGCCGACGTGTACGACTGATCTTGCAATTTCAAATTCTTTGAGTTCGATGACATCAACTGACCCATAGGCGCAGTAGTGTGCTGCTTTCATTTGGTCTTCCTTATAAGACAGGGTTTGTAGCGCAATGATACAAACCCCAAAAAAGGATTTCCTGATAATTCGTGCTGTTTTATTCTCAAGACGTGATTGTCGATAAGAGCGATAACGCTCAAATGACAAGGTGTAAGTTTTTAGATCTGCGAATTCTGGAAAGGTCGATTGGGTAAAAATCCATCGATCCTCTTAAATTGTACCCATGCGCCTTTATATTTAACGTGGTTTGTACTTGATGCAGGATACGTATGATCCTAGCTGCGGTGGTCGGGGTGAGCCGGTAAAGAATTACGAACGGATAGTGGCTGACGACGAGTTGTCAATATGGTGCGGTTTCAAGCTTGTGGCCTATCTCTGGGTGTTCGGTTAATTGCGAAATTGTTTTGTCGATTTCATGCTTGATTCTGGCGGTGGTAGCTGTTCCTGCTGTTTCGATGTAGTGCTCGGCGATGCGCCGTAGATCGCGCTGGGCGGATGCTAGATATTCAAGCCGCTTTCTTTGCATGGCGTTCTATAGCGCGGTCAAATTCCCCCATGGCTTGCTCATGTGTCGATGTGGGCTTGCCATCGCTGAAAGCCTCACCTGCTTGCGCTTCTGCGAGCAGCCATGCTTCATACGCGCCCTTGGCGCGGAACTCGGCTTCTTTGACTGCATCCTGTTTTTTCATGGCTTCAACTCATCTTTGCATTGAAATTAATTTTACACTCATCCTACTTGGTGAAAAAGTTAATTTGAGTGAAAGGAACATCCACCATCGATTTTCGATCATTATCGTCGGCCGCATAGGTAAATGTGAGGCAGATTCAAATCTCTCCCAAGGGAGGCGAACGCTTGCGCCAGTTCGGCGTTTAAACCTACTTCTCTAACTTCGCAGCCCAAGCACTCAAATGACGCTTCTCTCGAGGGTTGTCTGTTTGATTGCGGGTAGGTGAAAAAAAGACTCCTGGTGCGTGCAAGAGCTTGCTTATGGGGAAGATCACCAGGAGTGCTACAACCGATAACAAATGCAGTACGAGTATCGTATCTGCGGGGATGGGCTGGATGCTGAAGTGCATCAAACCCAGAAAAAATCCTTTAACCGCGATGACATCGGTATGCGCAATGAATTTCATTGTCAAACCTGATGCCGCGATGCCAATAAATAACAGCAACATCAAATGGTCGGATGGTGTGGAAATATAGCGGATGCGCTCTACAAACAAACGCCGCGCCCATAGCCCACATAGTCCCGACAGCATGGTGATGCCAGCATAAATACCAAACGGCTGAATAAACGCGACCCAGCCCCATACTGGCTCAGTGAAGTAGCGCAGATGACGCAACACCACTAGTGCCATGCTGGCGTGGAACGCCCAACCCAGCGCCCATGTCCATAAATTTGCTTTGAACAAGCTCTCGAAGAACACCACTTCACGCGTCATGCGTAACACTACTCCGCCAGTTGTAGTCGGCGCAGGAGTCGTAGGGATCTTCAAGGGTGCTGGCGTAATGGCGTAAGTGCGAATACGCTGCAACAAACCGACGACAAATATCAATGTCGCCACATAAAATAAAACGGCTATAAGTATGTTCATCGTCGGCTAGGTATTTAACAGATTAAACGCAACCAGTTGGCTTTGGCAGACCTGCAATTTTGCATGCTTGCTTACCTGGGCCATATGGAAACAGGCCATACAAGTATTCGCTATTGCCCTTCTCTGCACCAAGCTTTTTGCCGATTGACTTGGTCAAGACGCGCACCGCTGGAGCGATTTGATATTCCTCGAAATACTCACGCAAGAAGTTAATCACTTCCCAATGCTGCTCGCTCATTTCGATGCTTTCTGTTTTCGCAATATAGTCTGCAATGTCAGAATTCCAGTCAGTCAGGTTGACCAAATAGCCTTCTTCGTCAGTTTCGTAACTTTTTCCGCCTACATCGATATTTGCCATGTTGTTTCTCCTTGTGAAATTAGTTAGCTTACAGCCAAGATTGGCAGTTTTTGTTACTGGCGGTCAGATCGACAAATCCTTCATAGTCGACCGACGTCGCGCCTGAAATCAAGCGATCACCAACACCGCGTGCATCTAGGTCAGGTTGCAGCACATAGATCTTGAAACGACCCATCGCCTCGGTCATTTTATTCTCAAATGCATTGCCCTTGGTAGCTGCGTAAACTGCATCTTCAATTAACAGAAGATCGCCGCCTGTTGCAACGCGCAGGCAACTATCTAGCGTGCCGTTAGCCAAGGGTGATTTATTAATGATGTGTAGCATTGCGTATCCCCTTAGAAACTTAAGACAACATCTTGTTCGTCCATCAACGCGCCCATTTCGGCAGCGCTGAGTACGGTGACATCGACCAGTAAATCTTCTTCACTTAGGCCTCGCGCCTGCAAAGATTCCTTTTCGACATAGAGTTTTTCTACGTCATAACCATCTAACGCACGATAGGTTGGCGAGAAGTTTTTGGTTTCGATGCCCTTGGTCTGCTGAGTTTTCTTCAGCTGGAACACGCCATCATCCAAAAACACCAGAGAAACATCCTGATCAAAGGCAGCAGTAATCAACACGACTTCCAATGACTCCAGCGCATAGATTGTGCCGTGCGGTGCCTTGCGATTAACAAACATGAATTTTTTAATTGTTGCATCACTCATTTCATCGCCCCTTAATCGCCGAAGGTGACCAGACGGTCACATTGCGTTCCGGCTTCCACCAATTGGCCTAGGCCCGAGATACGAAAGCCCTGCGCGAGATTTTCTTCACGAATACCGCGACGCATCGCCGCTGCCACGCACACCACTAGGTCAACCTTGTCCTCTTCTGCCAGCTTAGTCCAACGGTTGACGATATGACGGTCATCCTGTGGCGGCTCAGTCAACTTTGAGGCGTTGTACACGCCATCATGGTAGAAAAATATGCGCCACACTTCGTGCCCTTTAGCGATAGCTGCTTTTGCAAACTGATATGCCGAATCACTAGCCTGATGTTGATACGGCCCTTCGTTGATTACGATTCCAAATTTCATCAATACACCTCTTTAGAAACGGATATGCGTCGAGGCATTCAAATTCGCACGAGAACCACGCCAGTCATCAATCAGATACTTGGTGAATGGCAAACCTGTTTTCTCAAAGAAACGCGGCCAGCCGATGCGATCGATCCAGTCGGCTATACGCTCCCATGGACGTGCATCTTCTTTGTAAACATGCAAAATATTCTTCACTGCATCTGCCACTTCTGGCCAACGCGGTGCATTGTTTGGCAGGCCAGAGGCAACCATTTTCATGAAGGTTGGCTTGCCACGTGCATTGGAGTTTTTACCGCCAACCCAAATCGCCAACTTAGAATACTCTGGATCATTGATTTGCATAGGTGGGCAAGGTGGATAGCATGCGCCGCAGCACATACATTTAGCTTCGTCGATTTCCAATGAAGGTTTGCCATTCACCATGGCGGGACGAATCGCAGCAACTGGGCAACGTGCCACTACTGTTGGGCGTTCACACACATTGGCAACCAAGTCGTGATTGATGACTGGCGGCTTGGTATGTTGCACGATAATCGCGAGGTCGGCTTGTCCGCCGCAGTTGATCTCGCAACAAGATGTTGAAAGGTGCACACGATTCGGCATCTCTTCACGACGGAATTCGTCGTACAACTCGTCCATCAGTGACTTCACTACGCCGGATGCATCAGTACCCGGAATATCGCAGTGCAACCAACCTTGAGTATGCGCGATCATGGTGACTGAGTTACCCGTACCTCCCACTGGGAAGCCGCTTGTTTCCAGCTCTGCGATCAGCGGTGCAACTTTCTTCTCGTCTGACACAATAAATTCAATGTTGGAACGAATCGTGAAACGCACACGTCCTTCTGCAAAGTTATCGGCGATATCACATAGTTTGCGAATGGTATACACATCCATCTGACGCGCAGTACCTGCACGCACAGACCAAACTTCATCACCGCCATGCGCTACATGATGCAATACGCCTGGACGTGGACGGTCGTGATATTTCCAATTGCCGTAATTCTTTAGCAGGGTTGGATGCAGGTATTTCTTGTTATCTGGAACACCTGTTTCTTTAGGTTTACGTTTGGCAGCTGGCGCGGCAGCTTGAACAGCTTGATTCATTTTATTCTCCTCAGGCAGCTTGCTTTTTAGCGTTGATCTTAGCGACTTCGTCGTCCCATCCATCGGTACGCACGTAAGGGTTCATACGTGGCGAACTAACCATTGCGGGGTCAACATCTACTTCCATTGCATCCAAGAAGTTAGCCAAGCCAATACGCTCGATCATTTCACCGGTACGCTCATGCTCCAATGCGTTTTCAGCAAAGAATTCAATCGTACGTTCTGCGAAATCAACCAGCTTCTCGACGCTCTCTTCGGTATCTAGCTTAATGAAGGGAAGCACTACCGTGCCCATCAATCCGCCAATCTTCAGATGACTCTTGCCACCTATCAGCACCGTCGCACCTTTGTCTGTGCCTGTTGCCAATGCTCCGGTCATCACGTTGATGCAGTGCATGCAGCGCACACAGTCTTGGTTATTAATCTCAATGCCGTGCGTGTCGTTCACCGCCACACTGGAGATATGCTCGCCGCTCTTAATTTTCTTAAGCTCTTTCACTTGGAAAGTTTTGGTCGGGCAACGCGCCACTACGTCATTTACCAACTCATCCATGCCATGCTTAACAAACCACTTCTTAGCCAAATCTTCATCAGTGCGAATGTTGTCGCGCCATGTGCCGATAACGGCCATGTCGGCACGTTGCACCGAGTTCATACAGTCATTAGGACAACCGGAAAATTTGAATTTGAATTTGTAAGGCAAGGAAGGACGGTGAATGTCATCTAGGAAGGTATTCAATACCGCACGGTGTGTTTGCGCTTCGTCATAACAAGACTGCTCGCAACGTGCCGCGCCAACACATGACATCGACGTACGTACTGCGGGGCCTGCACCCCCTAAGTCAAAGCCCATTTCATTAATTTCGTCGAAGGCTTTCTGTACATTTTCAGTCGTCGCGCCTTGGAACATTATGTCACCAGACTGTCCGTGAAAAGCAATTAAACCTGAGCCGTGATTTTCCCAGATGTCGCAGAATTGACGCAGGGTGTCTGTGTCGTAGTGCATACCAGGAGGTGGCATAACACGCAGAGTGTGAAATTCAGCTGCATCAGGAAATTTAGCCGTGCCGTCTTCATTTTTCAATTCGGTAAAGCGTGGAATAACCCCCCCGCCGTAACCAAACACGCCGACTGTGCCGCCCTTCCAATAGCCTTTGCGAGTTTTGTAGGACTCTTCCAACTGGCCTAATAGGTCAACCACGTAATCTTTTTCTTTGGCCAACTCTTTAAGGCCAGTTACAAAACTAGGCCAGGGACCAGGCTCAAGCTGATCAAGATTGGGGGTGTCATGCATTTTCTTCGCCATATTTCTTCCTTTCAGTCGGCTTACCAAATGTTGTGAAGCGACAACTAGTTTCAATGACCCAGCAGGGGCAACAGTTTCATACGCTATTCTGTCTGGGCTCAGCTGCCATCTTGAAGATGTCTGCCCAATTTCTTTATGGAGGTGGATACTACGGTGCATCCGGCAAGCAAACTATTACCCGTAGCGGGTATTTTTTATAACCCTAATGGGTGGTGTCATACCGTCCCCCAGTAGTATTCCATTCGCAACGCAAATGAGGATAGACTCGCAACCTAGCATCCGATGCATTAATAGTGAGGCCTTATGGCAGAAATCAGTGATTTAACAAAGTTCAAGGTTCCACTGGGATCACAAGAGATCGAACTGCAACAAATTGATCATGCCGAGGGTGGTATGAGTTTGTTGCGTATTCGCATTCGCGAGGGAAAACGCTTCACAATTTTTGATATTGATCCCGGCACAGCACGCGACTGGGGGCAAGCCATGCAAGATTGGGCTGACAAACAGGATGCAAACACTAATGGCTGATGACATCCCCGAGATGATTGATGCAGTCTTTGATGTCAAAGGCGACGCGCTGCCTGCCAATTATTCATTTGCCTTATGGCATGCGCTATTACGCCATGCACCTGAACTAGCAACTGATTTATCGGTAGGTGTAGTCCCACTAAAACACACTCCAAGTGATGCAAAAATCCTGCTAGCTAAACGCGCAAAACTAAGCCTGCGTCTTCCCCCTACACTGGCGAAATTAGCCCAGATTCTGGCGGGGCAGCAACTCAACATTGATGGCAGTAGCTTGCATCTCGGCAGCCTCAAGCTACGCGCAATCCAGTCCTACCCCACTTTGCACGCCCATCTAGTGACGAGCGAACATGATGAGGTGCAATTTCTAGCAGAGGTATCCGCACGTCTAAGTGAGCTGCAAATTACAGCCAAACTTATCTGCGGCATGCGTAACACCATGCGCTCACCAGATCACCTAATACAAGGTTTTAGTTTAGTTATAC
>Ga0316202_10001135_pt1 | contig 22329 bp, 18 predicted proteins | sample 3monrhotite_MG_FD_204934 | JGI IMG/M metagenome (GOLD analysis project Ga0316202, IMG submission 204934) | Microbial mat bacterial communities from mineral coupon in-situ incubated in ocean water Damariscotta River, Maine, United States -... | ecosystem: Environmental > Aquatic > Marine >... | reverse complement strand
GGCTCATCATAGCCTTGAAAAGAAGAGCTCTCTCAATTCCATAAGTATCCTGTCCATGAACAAGACTAATACCATTGGTGTCTATCTGGCAAAGAATGTTTTTCATCTGAAAAATCAATTACTCTGACCCCATTGATTTAAGGGGCGGACAACTCACAGCTTTGAGCAAGGCACCAACGGCCTTGTTTATCAGCAACTGATTGTGGATCTACCCAAGCTGGATGATGAATTGCTGGCCATCCTGCCCTACTACACCAATTGCCTGGCAGAACTCAGTTGTGATAAACGCGATTATCTCACCATGCAGGCAGTACAAAGCAGTGTGAGAGGCGGCATTGGCGCGTACACCGCGTTACGCGGCGCTATTGATAACGAGCAAAAATGACTTTGACCATGCAATTAATTGGTTATTAACTGAAAAACACGAATGGCGCCAAGTGGAAGAAGCCATCCTTGGTGTTATTGGTAGCCTGGACAAACCCTCCTCCCCCGCAGGTGAAGCCAAAGACGCCTTTCACAGCACACTTTACGGCCGTGCCTCGGAACAACGTCACCAATACCGTCAACATATTCTGGCCGTAACACTGGAAGACTTACAACGGGTGTGAGAAGCCTATTTAAAACCGGAACTAGCCAGCACAACAGTAATCTCCAACCCACAGTCGGCTACAATAGCCTATGATCTCGGTTTGACATTGCATCAGGTGTGATAAAACATATCGATAGCATTTTTTTGTTGTGGATCGTTGGCCCGGCCGTTCATATGAATGATGCCTAGGTCGACTAGTAGTTCGTGTTCAGCATAGCCGTGGTGAGTGATCCCGCTTGGGAAAATAGGTTATCGATCACCCCCCCCCTTTGCTTTACGCACTGACCAAAGGGGGCGAAGTTACGGCGTGCGACAATGCTGCCATTGCTGTCGGTAATAGCGTCGATGTGATCCCGGTGTACGTAATCCAGTTGGTCGGGTTTTGCCGGATTGCTGTGCCAAGTATCGATAGCAATCATACGTCCTCCGTCAAAGATATAGTTTTTATTCGATGCTGCCGTCGGCTTTTTCTTCACGCTCAAACAATTTACCGATGGAGTGCAGAGTTGGGGTTTCTTCCAGCAGACCAAGTGCGTTATATTAACTGGTTTATGTGTAGACCACTGTTGAGAGTGGAGTGGAGTAATGAAATGATAAGCTCGTCAAAACACTGAACCTTTGGAATTCCGGTATATTCCAATCAATGAATTTGGCTTAGCATTGCGTCAATATCAAATTTAAAGGGATAAGATGTTTTTCATATCGTCGCCAACGATCCACAGAAGACTTGTAGATAGGCTGGCGCACTTGCAGCTTGCTTGCGGTATTAGATAATTTATCTGTGTTCTCACGTGTCAGGCACTGTTCTTCCCAAAACAAATGACAGGATGCCAATAAGTGTCTTATTTCATTTTCTGTGTCGGCTACTAACGACTCATAGTTAACCTCGATAATTTTTGAAGGAAACTTATCCTGCCACAACTTCATATAACGCTGATATAGATTATAAAACTGAGCAATGTCGGTAAGATTGTAGGCATAATCGTGACCATCAGCAAAATACTGCTGAAAAATTGAAAGACAGGTATCCATTGGGTTACGTACACAATGAATAATTATGGCATTTGGAAGCATCTGTAAGATAAGGCCAATCATAAGAAAATTTAAGGGGGTTTTGTCTACAATACACGCCTTTTCCTCGCTCAAACCTCTTTTCATGTTTTCAACGTAATACTTACCCGCCGTCTGTAGAGAGCTTTCAGTTATACAGTCCAGTAGTTCGTAGATATTTTGAGTGTCGTTAGTATTTTCTGACCCTAATATCTGCGGAAGCTGATCTAATGTTTCCCGTAAAAGTGCACTCTCACCAATCGATGACACTTTGGAATGATTACAAAGAATACTTTCTGCCAGCGTGGTTCCACTACGTGGCATGCCTAAGACAAAAACTGGTACCTCCTGACTATAGTCAGAGCCAGTTAATTCATTGCTGTTATTTTTCGAAAAATAGTTCTCTAACTTTTCGTAGTTCCTTTCGAAATCCCTTATATCAAAATGACGTTGCTTTCGTACAAGTTGATTCCCCTCATTAAAAGCCTCAAAAGCAACATCATAACGTGCCAAGTCATCGTAAGCTTTGCCCATCGAAAAACACAGTATGGATATATTGTTATCTACAAACTCATGCCGACAATTATATTGTCTTTCCAGCAACGTCAAATCATTATCTTCAGTCGTGAATTTTTTTGATGTTGAAAGACTGTAATATGCAGGAATGTAATTTAGATTGATATTTATTGCTTGCCGAAAAAATTTCAGCGCCTCATCAAAACGCCCTTGATGTGATATAGCCAAGCCAAGGATATTAAGGATAGTAGGGTTATTTTTATCAAGTTTATCGGCTTCCCTCAGTGTGATTTCTGACTCTTGTGGATCCCCCCGCTCTTTGCAAGACAACCCCTAAGCAGTAATAGCTATTTGAGTTAGTTGGGTCTACTTTAATCGCTCGCCGATATATATCAATGGCAGTGTTAAGTTGCCCAACCTGCATAGCAAGCTGGCCTAACAAGTTAAGGGCCTGAAGATGATTGGGGTGCTGAGCCAATATGGTTTTGCATATATGCTCCACCTCATAAAGATGCCCCATAGCATATTGTTGTCTTGCGAAAGTTAGTTTTTCCGTTACCGGATCAACAGCTTGACCTTTTTCTTTTTTTGAGCTAAACGACGCTTATTACGTGCTGAAGACATTATAATAATAACCAATAATATTAAGGTCTGTGGATCATGCTGATGGTAACTAGATCTCCCGATACATCGACATCAGTCGGCATAGGGGAAGATCCATTACAGGTGACACACTACTTTCCTTGTATACCTGTAGCATTTAAGACTCAAGGCTTTAATATACATCATATGCATTTCATGCAAAACAAAATGACAAATGATACGGGATTATTGCAGGGAACTCTAACACAGCCATGGAATGCAAGAATGTACAATAAAACCCTGAACTTCAATCGCTACGAGTATATTCATATCTTGACTAGAATACCTCGCTCGTGCAATAAGCCAATGATTTCGTCAACACACTTTTCAATGGGCTGCGTTCCCGTATCCACATTTATTTCGGGATTAACAGGTTCTTCATAGGGTGATGAAATTCCAGTGAAGTCTTTGATTTCACCAGCACGAGCACGTTTGTACAAACCTTTCACATCACGCTGCTCACAAATGGCGATATCAGCACAGCAATAAATTTCAATAAACTCTCCATGCGGTACCAGTTTGCGTACTATCTCGCGCTCGGCACGAAAGGGAGAGATAAAAGCAGCCATTACAATCACACCGGCCTCCAAAAACAGTTTGGCGACTTCACCGATGCGACGAATATTTTCCTTACGATCATCATTAGAAAAACCAAGATCGCCACTCAAACCATGACGGACATTATCACCGTCCAGAACATAGGTACGACTGCCAAGCCGATGTAATTGCTCTTCCACGGCATGGGCCAAGCTGGATTTTCCTGCTCCGGATAATCCCGTAAACCACAGAATCACACTTTTATGGCCATTTTGCTGCTGTCGGCAATATCGAGTGACGGTGGCATTATGCCAGACAACGTTGCTACCACTCGATTCTTCATTTGACATGATCCAGGATTTCCTTTTTCTGACAAAACCTTACATTCTGTCATGAGCCAGAATGATGGTAAAAATTAGTCACTTTGTGCAAGCTGTTGCCTAAAAGCCTTCAACCCATGCAACAGAAAAATAATAAAAATGCCTGCTATTACACTGAGCATTGCGCCCAATACTAAAATCAGACTGCGCTGTGGTCGTACCCTTTTTTCTGGTGCCAGCGCCGGGTCTATTACTTGCATCACATATTCTTTTTTCACATTAGCCAGCATGATGACTCGGGTTTGTGATTCAATGAGCCGGTAGATAGCCTGTTGCATATCCACCACGCTGGTCTTCAAGAGTTGTTGATTGAGGTAATCGATGCTTTGTTGGGCTTCTTTAATGGCAACTTGTCGTTGATGTTCATTGAGGAGCCCCACCAGAGTATTGGCCCAGTGAGCGGCCAATACCGGGTCACGCCATTCCACTCCCAGGGTTATCAAACCCGTTTTATTATCTTTACGAATATCCAACACGTTCTCCGAGAATGTTTCATAAACATCCAGTGTACTTGGTATTTCGCTACTCAACCTCGTCGTAAACAATGGAACGATTTTTTGCTTCTGCAAAAAAGGCACCAGAAAAATACGCGATTTTAACGTTGCCAACACTCTATCAACATCATTGCCACCTCCCAGATTAACGCCTGCCAACGAAGCCAGACCACCAAATTGTCCAGACAGGGATGATAAGCCTCCGCTTTCTTCTTCCGAGGATGGGGCCATAACCAGTTCGGCACGGTAAATCGACGTCGATAAAAAAGCAAAGCTCACAGCCAGCAACATGCCGAATAAAACAATGCCTACTAATACATGTTTGTATTGGCTCAGCACTCGCCACAAAGCAAGCAAGTCAATGCTGTCATCTTCTGCATGAGGGTCGGCATAGTCAGCGGAGTAACCCGGCACGGCAACGTAACGCACCGATTGCGAATGTTCTTGCTCTTCCGCTAATTCTGAGGTGAACGGACGTTCCACCTTAGATGCCAGCTTGTGGATTTTTAAATCAGGTTTATCCATACTTTAATCATTCTACGTCAATTCTGTGTGAGCGGAACACCTAAAAAATACCCACCGCATTCCAACTCGCCGCTGCAATGCCAATTTGATAGATAATCTGACTGACATTAGTCCACAAAGTCAGGGGCTTCATACGTTCCGCATCCAGGGGCACCACAATGGTATCACCAGGGCGTACCTGAAGATTATTGCCAAACCAGTTCGTGCTATGCCTGGGCATCACCGCCCCATTGGCCCGCACCACATAAACACGGTCTTCATCGGCACGATACGTCATACCCCCGCTGCGATTAATATACTGTTGCACACTGCGATCCTCGCGGAACAAGTGAGAAGTGGCATGTTGCACTTCACCGAGGATGGTAACTTCCTGGGTCAGCCCAGGAATCATCAGCTTATCACCATCTTTGAGCAGAATATCCTCTTTAGCTTTAATCTCTTCTTCATCCTCGTCCCAGTCATTCCTATGCTTGGCCAACAATTCCGGGAGATCGATAACCAGTCGCCCCACTGCTTTCGTGGCTTTGAGCTGTGTTAACAACGAGCTCGCCATACCCGCCGAGCGCTGGCTTTCATCACTGGCTTGTGCCTTTTCCAGATCAATCGCCGCCAGATCAGATTCCAGCCGCAGGCTCATGGCATCCAGTTGGTCCTGCTCCTTTTTACGCAAGCTTTCGCGTAAAAACACCGCGCCCTCAGCGAAAGCCTCGTCAGTCAAACCACCCGCTCGCTCAAGCAATTGCAATAGTGTTTCACCCCGCTTCACTGGATAACTGCCAGGAAAGCGTACCTCACCCATAACATCCACTACACGCTGAGCCGTCCAGTTGGGTAAACGTTTGATATGTAGAGAATCGTAGGATCGCAAACGAAGCTGGTCTTCTGTTTTATCCCGTTCAGATGCTGACATAAAAGCGGCCAGCTGAATGGAAATATGATGAGTGAGTCGCCCCTTTTCCTGATCAATGTGATAACGACTCAATTCTGCTTCCAACGTGTAAGCCGATTCGGTGAGACCACCGGCTGCCCGTAACAAATCAGCCACACCCATACTTTTTTCCAATGGATATTCACCGGGTGACTTCACCAAACCACTCACGCGCACCACTGCAGCCGATGCATCACTGTTTGCCTGTTCCTTGATTCTCGCAATCACCGACCCCAACAGCACAGAACGGTCATCGTCCTTTGAAAACACATAAATTTCGTCACGCGGACTTAGCATCGGGTTAACTGCGACAAAACTATTTTGAGTGATATTCAATGTGCTGATATCAAACGACTGTGCTGTTAGATAGCGACCCTGCACATCCTTACGCATCAGCAACACATAACGGGTATCACTATTAACAGTTATATCTCCTGCAAAACGCAGCAGGTCACGTAAGCGCATTTTGTTTGCCAGCGGATACTCGCCAGGCCAGCGCACATTACCTGCAATCTGTACAATAGTTTCCGGACGTTTAAAATTCGCCTGTTGCCGCAATTCTTGCACCAAGGTTTTAAGCACTTCATCACGTTGCCGCTCTGCTTGGGACGACAGGCCAAACACAAAAATATGGTCGCGGGATTGCAGTTTTAAATTCGCGGCAGCCGCCGGTTCGACAAAAACTTTATCCAGGCGCGAAACCAACACTTCAATAATGCGATCCGGTTGTCGTTCACGACGGATCATCACCATGCTCAAATCAGGTTCAGGCAACAACGCTTTAATCGATGGAAAAACATCAGACAAGCGCATGCCTTCATACCACTGTAATTCACCGGGGCGCTGTACATGACCAGATACGAATATCGCATTTTCCGCGCTGTCCAATACGGAATAGACACGCAGTATGTCGCCATTTGTCACCGACTGTGCAACGGAAGCTGCAGATGATAAATCAATGTCAATAACGGACCTTTCACCAATGACGTTTATGCGTTCCAACTGACTTTTTGCCTGGTAAGCCGTAGGCAACATGCCACCCGCCATGGACAGCATCTGCTGTATCGTGCGTTCTTTTTTCAGTTCATAAATGGCAGGCCGACGTACCTCTCCGTCAACACCTACAGTATCGCCAACAGGCGGCACAAAAATCACGTCGCCGGGCTGCATGCGTGCATCGGCACGGGTATCACCACGCAGCAATAAATCGTACAAATCCAGTCGCTGGATCAGTTTGCCGTGCCGTTTGAGTTGCACGTTACGTAGCGAGCCGATGGGACGCACGCCACCACTGACAAATAACGCATTGGTCATGGTAGATAAAGAGCTCACCGTGTACGCACCGGGTCGATTGACATCACCCAGCACAAAGATGCGCATGGAGCGAAGCTCTCCAAGGGAAACATGAATTTGCACACCGGGCATTTGTTTTTTAACACGCCGTTGCAAATCATTTTTCAATTCATCAAAACGCATACCAGTAATCGCAATGGGTCCGATGCCTGGAAACTGTAACAGTCCTTCACGATCGACCATCAATTCATACTGCTGGTTTTCCTTGCCGTACAGTTGTACCTGCACGGTGTCCCCAGGACCAATGACATACTCAACGGGAATGGGGATTTCGGTGACGGGAGCAAAGGTAGTCGGCGTACCTGCAAATAAATCGTAACCGAAAGGCTTGAGTACATTATCCACCACTGCGGATTCCTTGACGCTGTCTTCCCGCACCGGCATTGGCACAACGATTTCGGGCTGTTCCAACGGTATAACCTTGCTGTCAGCACCAGGGGTCTTTTTAAATGTCTGTAGTAATTCTGCCTGCTGCTCGGGAGACAACTGATCCAGCATTTGTATCTGCTGCGCCGTCGGCACCGAAGCTAATGATGCGACGGAAATCAACAGAAAAAATAATGTGCAGAGTATTATTGCGCTACCACGCCAGGTAACACGGATCAAAAAATTTGCTCGTAAATCGATAACCACAATGATGATCTCACTTCGTGAAACAGTTTTATTATTTTGCCTTCAGCAATAGCGCTTTACCGATAATTATCATCTATGAAAAGCCGACAATAAATGACGAGCACTCCAGTCGAATAACAGGGGATCTTCCACCATAGTGTATAAATCACCGGGAGATTTTACCATCTGCCCTACGTCACGTGTCCACGGCGAGATGGCAAAGCGTGCAGTGGCCTGGGTATCCTGAGTCAGCATGCTTCCCAGGGGGATGGAAAGGAAGATGCCCTTGTCGTTATACGGGTCATCTGGACTGCCCGGCGAGGTGATATCCCGCCCGTCCGTGACCGTGTACCAAGCGCCGATACGCACACCGGAGCGAAAACGACGTTGTATTTCATAACGCATCCCCACATCCTTAGCCAGAAAACGCCCACCGCGCAGGGTAAAGGTCAAGCCCTGTTGTTGCAGGCGATAATGCACAGCAGTAATAGCGGTGGTGGTACGGTAATCACGAAAGCCGAAATCACCATTGGTATTACGTTGACGCAAGGTATCCACGCTAAAATCTAGAGCCCAAGGACTGGATCTGGAAAAATACAGTAGTTGCCCTCCCAGCCCGGCAAACATACGTTCGTAATAGCCCGCCGAGGCACGAGCATAAAAGCGCGGCCGTAATTGCAAATATTGGTTCAGCATCAACTGATCAAGGATAAACTGGCCATCACGAGTGTAATCACCCACATCAGAACGCACATGAGGCAGCACGCTATTGGAACGATCCTCTACTTTGCTGACATCTTCCAGCAAGCGCAAACGTAACCCGCCTTCCACAAACAAGCCGCGTCCCAGTTGCTGGGCATAGGTCGCCAGCGCAAAAGTCTCATAACGCAACGCGCCATTAGCATCGTTGAAATAAATACCAGCGTTAAGGGGGACAATACGCATCCGGTCCAGAGTGCGACTCTCGCGACGCAGACTGAGAACATGGCCTTCCTCATTAGGCACCCACTGAAAGTGCTCGTAGGATTTTATTTTTTCGGGGATGGCTGTTTGCGCTGGTGATTGCCCCCCAACAAGAACAGGAGCCTTGGCCAATTGTTTCGCCGTATCAGGGCTGCTGTAACTTACTGTCATCCCTTTGAGCAATTCACCGTAGGTAGCGTTACCAGCAAAAAACCGTTCCAGCAGGGGTAAATCATGAAAATCGTAAGTCACCAGCGCCAGATCTGTGGACGTAAAATAGGTGATATGAATGGCTTCAAGATCACGCGGACCCAGCGACAACACCGTGCGCAACGCACGGCCTGCCGCACGTGCCACCAGCGAAATGCGTCGATGGGCAAAACCTATGTGCAGCTCTTGTCCCGTCAGAAAAATTTGCACATTGCGAAAACCCTGCTGCTCCAGAGCAGAAATCAGCCGTTCGCGCGGTTCAAAAGCATCGCGCCATGTCGCTACATCTGCTCGCTCAGTCTTTACTGTAAACGGTGGTGGCTCATCCAACTTGGGGATAAATTCACGCTGCATCAGTGGAATAGAAACATAGGCATTGAATCCTATGTCCCCACTCTGCCAAGCTAGCCGCCCACCCACCCAACCCCAGCGATAACCAATGGAGAATGTATCTGCGCCCTTGCGCTTGATTGCGTCACTAGTGACAGCAAAGCGGTCGTTAGCGTAGTCCGTGGCATCGTATTCATAGACCAAATCAACATTCGGTGCCCAGGCCGGTTGATATTGTACGCCACCAAAACCACCCTCAAGACGCCCTCGCCCCAAACCCAGACTGAAATCCACTGGGCCAAACTGCTTGCTCATCACCACAAAATCTGCATCAAACACCCGAGTGCCCAGAAAATCCCGGGTGCCCGCGCTGATAGCGGGAAGATAACGCTGCTCTTGCAGCAGCAGCAACTTGGCATCGAAGGCCTTGTCTTTAAATGTGCCAAAATTAGGATTGGCCAATCCCCGGGTATGGCTCACTGAGGTATACCGTGCCCCTAACTCCAATCGCGGAAAAATACTCAAACTGCTCCAAAAAGCCTTGTAGGGTTCAAACCGGCTGAAGCCAAAACGCAGTGTGCCATCCTCTGCTATTCGCGCCGTCGGCATATTTACCAAACCGGTTTGTCCTGCTTGGGTGGGAGAGGTCAAGGGTGTGGCATACAGCGGCAGACTGCCCGTCCACAACACGATACACAGCAAAACACCTTTACACCCTCGCCTGTCAGCCACGGAATCAATAGGGTGCGTGGTCAGACTTGAGTCCCAAACGTTGGGGCACAAATACGAAAACGCCCCTAACCGAGCACAGGCCAGAGGCGTTAACGTTCAAGTTTTGCAAAAAACGACTAATGATTTGAAGTACTGGAACCACCACCGGAACTTGCCAAAGCGGCAATTGCACCTGCGGCCAACGTACCAATAGCCACCATTTTGCCAGTGCTCAACGCCGCTGCCGAAGCCGCGGCACTACCTGCTTCTGTACCTGCGACTTCAGTCTCGGTACCAGTCGCTGGTTCCGGAGCGGTTGCACTAGCCCCTGCACCGATGGCTGCAGCCAGTTGAATTTCCTCTCCAGCAGAGGCAAAGCCACTCAGAACCAAACTGATAAACACAGCAATAAACAATTTTTTCATCTTGTTTCCCCGAAATATAATAGCCAACTATGCACCGAATATAACACTATCGTTTTGATATGGCACAAACCATATTCATTTTATCCGTTTTTCATCCAACCTACTGTATTCAACCTTTATATTCAGAAAAAGCAAAGTGGGTAATCTGTATTTTGCCCTCTCTGCGCTCTATCTGAATCCATAGCGGCCCCTGATAATGATCACGTTTATTTTGACCATTGGCCTGGACTTCAACATTATAAATGCCTTCACCCCGAGTAATATCGCCATCCCACGTCCACTGTACTTCCTTAAAGGCAATCGTCCGAAATGAGGTGCTATTAAACAATCCAGCATAATCTTCCCGAATACCTTTCACTGTAGCTCGGTCATTAGTTTGGGCATCTTTTGCAAAAAGTTTCATGAAGGCCTCAATGTCGCCCGCCGCATAGGCACCAATGAGCCTGTTCAACAAGGTGTCCAGTTCTTTTTCTAAAATACGGTTAACGAGATTCGCTCCTGCATTCGCTTTACCTGCATCAACCCCTTCCGTTACAAGTTCCGTGTTCACACGCTCAATCACCACAACATTAGACGTGTAATAACGAATGATTCGTAAGTTGCCGGAATGACTTTCCACCTGCAGCGTTAAATCCCCGCTTTCTTCATAGGCAGGATGCTCATCTTTGCCCTTCACCGAAACTGTGTATTGCCCACTACCACGCACATAACCGGTTTTCTGTGTCCAATTCATATTGGTAAATTGCACGTTACGCTCAGTGCTGTTTTTGAATAATGTTTGATATTCATCCCGCACACCGGCTATATCAATCGACTTATTGGTACGCACTACGGGAGAATACAAATTCAGCAGTCTGTTCAAATCACCCGTCTGGTATGCCGTGGTAAACACCGTGAGCATTTCATTCAGGCTTGCAGGACGAATCAGGTCAGCCGATGTTGCTGCCTGTGCTTTAGCCTCTTCCGCTGCCTTCATCTTCGCTTGCGCTTCAGCCTTCGCTGCGGCTGCAATTTTGACCTCCGCAGCCGCCTTCACCTTTGCCCTGGCCTGTTCTTCTACTCGTGCTTTAATTTCAGCCTCACGCTGGCGCGCGGCTATCGCTGCCGCTCTTAGTGTCGCTTGTGTTTCAGCCTCTGCTTTAGCTGCCTCTTCTGCCTCGGCCTGTGCGACTGCTTTGGCTTCTTTCTCTGCGGCATCTGATACTAAAGCTGCCTGTGCCATTTCCGATGTCACTACATCTTCTTCGCTGCCAGTCTCATTAACCGATGTTGCTATCGGGACAATAACCGGTTTCGTGACCGGCTCCGTTGCAACCACCGACGCATTCGGCAAGTCAGCAACCCGCTCAGGGGTGGCATCTCTCGTCATTTTAATTTGAGTCAGATATAAAACAAACACAACGACCGCAACACCAACAATCAACATCATGTTGCGCATAGTTGGTGCTGTGCGCGTATCCTCGGCGATTATTTCGTTCGCATTTGCAGGTGGCGGACGCAACCCTGAATTAACCGCACGCCCCATACTGGGTGACAAATCCAGATCCAACTCTTCTTCGGCATCCTCAACATCAACCGGAGACTTTACAGCCTCTGCTGGGCGTGCTGTTATTTCGGAGCGACACAGGCGCTCATAGGCAGCACCCACACGTGATACGCCACTTTCTTCATTGAACTTTTTATCCTGGCGCAACAATTTCATCAATAAACCGTAATGTACTTCTACTTCGCTCAGGCTTGCGCCCGACGCAAGGCCTAATACACGAAAATCATCGCCTCCCGGTAAAAACAACACACGACGCACAAAAAAACGTACAGCGGCTCGCAACATGGCCGGTGAAATACCCATTACAGCAATCTGACGCAAATCTAATAACATTTGGTCTTCAGCAACCGCTAATTCCAAAATAGCTTTAATACCTTTGGGTAGAGATTGCGTAGGATCATCCAACCCAGGAAAACTGCGCGGCGAACGGTGAAAAGCCAGCACCAAACGCAGAATTTTGCGCAGCACCACTTCCTGAGGATCATCCGGTGCATCCGGCAATGGTGCCATCACGCTCGGCGAAGGCTGGTTGGCAGCAGGCTGACTGACTGGACGTTCTGTCTCTATTTTAGTCACATTTGCAGTAGCCTCTCTGCCACCGGCAATAACCCGAAAACGTTCCATTTCCGCAGGCTCACTGTTATTGCTGTCATCAGTTTCAATACTGTCTGGCTGCGCTTGCGCCACATGCTGCATCCATCCATCATCAGATACTGCACGGTCCATCCTGCCACCGTCTTCCGGAAAGGAAACGGCCACAGCTCTATGACTATCGTCAACATCCACAGTGCTAGGTTCACGCGATGGACTAACACCCGGTTCATCGATGTTAACTTCCTTGACTCCAACATCCTGTGCAAGAACAGAGTCAGAAGCATCTATTTGGGATACATTGTTGATTGGCTGAGGTATATCCACTGCCTCGCCGGACACAATATCAGGTAACACATCCGTATTTATTTTTGCGGGCCGGGCAACAGGTCTGCCGGAAATTTCGCTTTGCAATTCATCGGTGACATCATGTAGCACACCCGCATCAACCGTATGTAGCTCTTCGAGACTGCTGAACAACAAAACACGATCACACAACATATTGATACGCCGCGGCACACCTTCCGTGTATCGGTAAATAATTTCAAATGCTTCATCGGTAAAATGTGGGTCACCATTCCAACCCACTCGTCTCAAACGACTTTCTACATAGTTCTGACATTCATCGGCACCCAGCGCACTGAGGTGGTAATTGGCAATCACGCGTTGACAAAGCTGTTCCAGGTCCGGATGATCCAGCATCTGGCGAAATTGCACCTGACCAAGCAGGAAGGTCTGCAGCAATGCTTGCTCGCCCACTTGCAGATTAGAAAGCATTCGCAATTCTTCAAGCGAACGCGCGGGCAGATTTTGCGCCTCGTCCACCACCAATAACACCCGCTTGCGTTCACGGGAACGGGCCATGAAAAAAGCTTCCAAGGTTTTCAGCAGGCCAGCCTTGTCCTGGCCTTCGTAGCGCAGGCCAAAAGAAGCCAGCACCATGCGCAGCATTTCATCAGCCTCTAACTGGGTTGTGGTCAGATGAGCAACCACCACATCGGATTGATCCATATCCTGTAAAAGAATTTGTGCCAGGGTCGTTTTACCCGTGCCCGGCGCACCGGTAATAACCACAAACCCTTCAGCTTGACTCAACCCGTAACGCAAATATGCCAAGGCACGTTTGTGGCCACGACTCGCGAAAAAAAAACTTGGGTCAGGACTAAGGCGAAAGGGTTTGGCTCGCAGCTGATAAAAATTCTCGTACACGCTGAATTCCCTTGTTATGGTTGATCTGGCCTACCTACATCGGCCAGTGCGACACCTGCTACACTCGGCCTTCAAAAATATCCAGATTCTGCAGGGGCCATTTTACCATTAAATTCCGGTTTTTAAAGTAAAAACTTGAGGCAAAATGACCATTTCTGCATAAAATCACACATTTTCTATGAGAAAATTTAAAATCAAACAATCCAGACTGATTTCACCGAAAAACATCACCTTTAAATTGACCATGAACTACGATGAAGACGCTTCTCAAAGTCGATCGATTCATCTCTCTCAGACGAGATAGCTCCTCACACTAGGGTCGATAGATGACAGAGTCGGCGACCTTGTCTTGATCGATTTAATCTTGACGTAAAAAAATCCGCACAGGTAACGAGCTTTAAGTGCAAACCTATTCGAATAAAACACAAATACACTCACAGCTAATCTCGGTGCCGCAACGGCTTGAGATAGGCTAATACCCAGCCATCTCCATTTTAGATTTGCCCTTTGGGTTATCTAAAGGCGTGCAAACACCATTGCCAGCTGATAGTATCCAGCTAACTACTGGTAGTTGGCATTAATAATTAAAATGTAACGTCAAACGCGACTAATACCACTGCGCAAATTATCGGGAATTACAGCCAAACACTGAAACCCCCAGCCCCGGTATCTCAACTTTTTTCCGCCAACAAACGCGCCGAATTAACAGGGCGATCAACAAGGCTTTTATCAGGACTAAAATTAATACTTCCAGCAACCGTACCGACAGCAATTTTTTGTCCATAGTATGACAGTATGTTTTTTAGAAAAAAATAAATCATACCATCACATTTAACTCAAAATTACTGCAGATTAGCCAAGCGATTTATGTATTTAACAATCGGTGCTGAGAGATTTTATTGACAGAAAAAAGCCGCTGAGTGTGACAACTGTCTGAATTAAGTACAGGGACACAAAATAAATTGGCATTGGCAAATTCTTATAGCTCAAATCAGTCGAATCGAATGATTTAACAGGTTGACACACTGCAAGTAATCACCGATCATCACCAGCGGTTACTATCTAGTGGCAATAGGATTATCACCTAGTAGCTAGTGGCAATAGGATTATCACCTAGTAGCATTGAGATTATCGCGTAGGCGGTGAATTTGACGACACATTTTAACCATTCAGGGTTAAGACACACAGCTACATAATCATGGAAGAAACATGGAAATGAAATACAGCATCCTAACCAACCCTTCACACATATTCATTAAGATGGTCTTTGCGCTCGCGAATCAAGGAAGATGCGGTTTCGAATCTTGTAATTGACATACGAATGCCGCGTTAGTGATTAAATCCAAAAAAGATTGAGGTGTATTATTTTTCCACTTAACTTTTGCCAAAATTTAATCTCTCTGAGTTGAACGCCCTACGGCTTGTGCGACGTAGTTTTTTATTCGAGCGTCTAAGCGTTTGGACAAGTAGCACACTACCTCACCCTCAACACTCTGAGATTGTTTATTCCGATGCTCCTAGCAGAACCCCTATAAAAAAACAGGGGGGTATCTATAAAACAAAAGCACCATCTCAATCACAAGACAAAAGACCGGGGTACTGAAATATTTTGACGACTAAATAGAAGGCGCACTACCTGCTACATAACCAATATATTTAAACGCCTGTTAAACAACCAGACTCATGATACGAACTTGCGCTGCTTGGTTTCGTTAAATATTTTTATATCTCAATAATATGTAAAAATATGGATACATTTTAAGATAAATAACGTGTAGTAGTTGGGAGAGTGACGAAAAATTATTTTAGTGATCGACAGACTATTGAGGGTTAGCAAACAACTGCCGAAGAAAACCCGTAAATATTAATAACATAACTTGTAGATACATATATCAAGAAACATTGAAATCAATATTTGAAGCATTTTCAAGCTAGTCCAGATCAACTCAAACTTGATATCTGTTTCGCTTGATCGCAACAACAGAAGCGTATTTTGTCAACGCGTCACCGCTGATGAAGTGCTCTCAATGAATAAGGCCATACTGTTTTGTGCCTTAAAAATCGCCAAACACCAAAACAGGCACTTTATTAGGTGAGAGAGAAAGAGAGATTGTTTATTGCAGATGAACAACAAGCAACACAGCATAACGTTTTTTCAGATGCGCTCCAAAGGGCTCGGTAGCGCAGCTTTATCAACCAGGCTTTTCTAACTACTGCTGATTTTTAATAAAAATTACATATGTTTTCTGTAGCCTCGGGTAACCCTACGCTGAATAATCGTTCAACACATATGATAGAAATACGCAAACAAGAAGATATCCATAACAATGACAAGCCGGAAGTCATGTTTATGGTCTCAAATAAATCTGGGCTCATTCTTGATCTGGGAGAATACAGCGACAAAGCAATAGAAGTGCTGGAACATAAGGTAACACGCAACCCTCTGTACTTACGTAGCCATGTTCAAAGAATCTACCTTTACAGGAAAATTGAGAATGGCGACGCCTTGTATGGCGCCTTGTTAGATTTATTCATAGCACTCAACGCTAAAGGTTTCGAAATAAGGCAGCGCTTATTGTTTGAGTCCAAATGTTATTTGTATTCTCATCATTTCAATGCGCTGTACCACCGACTAGAGCATGGAATAAGTGCGTCGAGCATATTGCCCTTAAGCCAATACTCGCGACTATCGAAAGGCTTAATCGGCACAATCGACCTGCTCATCAGCAATCAGCAGACGACACATGCCACATGTGACCCACAAAAGGAAGCGCATGACTATTTGGAATATGGAGAAGTTGATGAAGCAAGAAAACTTTTGGAGGTCGCCGTATTAAAAGAGCCTTGGCGTAAAGAATTACATACAGACTTGCTTGAAATATACAAAGCATCTCGCGATGCAGATAATTGTGATGCAATGTATCGTCGACTAGCTGATAAATTTATTCCTGACCATCACGCATGGATACAAACAGCGAAACACATTCATCTGGCCACAGGAGATATAGATGGATAATCTCACAAGACCTGTAAAAATTGCGGCACTCGGTATGGAGCAACGCACCTATAGCACATTGCAATTATTTTTTCATGAGCATTGTAAGGATAGCTATGTTCTGGTAGAAGAAAATTCTGCTGACATCAGTATAATAGACATGGATGGATTTCAGGCGCGCAGGATGCTAGAAGAACATAAGAAACATTACCCGAATCAACCCTCAATTTTAATTTCGCTTTCCAATGAAAAAACATGCGATGCGGTATATATCCGTAAGCCGATTATGTTAGAAGCTCTTTCCTCCGCCCTGCTTAAAGCGAAAGAACGGTTGCAGCAACCTATTGCGAAAACCTCTACGTTAAAAATGCCTGTTACAGAAATAGGCTCACAATTACACATGACTACCAGCAATCCCGAAGCAATCGCCCCCCTGTTACTAAATAATATTGTACATAGCCTCCCAAAAACCACTAAACCGGTAAAGTCTGGCTCCAGACATTTCAATCAATACCAATATTCGGCAAATTTTCTAACAGAAGATGCTGACCTAGAGCATATTGACAGCAAGCTAGCTGAAAACTTCAACCCCGACAATCCGATACAAGTCGCCAAATTCCAATACCAGTCCGAACAAATGCTACAGGGTTATTTTCAACAAGCGTATTTCAGCGCGCTACAAAAACAGCAAAATGTGCTCCTGAAAGGGGTTTGGCGTCCAATAACGATACTTCACAAATCAAAACAATTGAGGGTTGAAAAAAACTTCCGTCACTTATATGCGCTGTCTGGGATGCTTTTTGATAAATCCGACGTTTCTATCACCATGCTGGATAATAGCGTGGGCTGTGAACCCGGACTACATGAAACAGTTTTACCAGCAGAGCCTTTTCTATGGAAGTTAGCTATGCGCACATCACGCGGGCGCGTACCAGTTGACACCAACTTCACCACCCCCATCAAATTAATACGCTGGCCTAATTTTACGCGGACAATCATCACACCGCATGCACTCAGAATTGCAGCGCTATGGGCAAAGCAACCAACATCTTTAATGGATACAGCTAATTATTTAGCAGTTCCATTGCAGCACGTATTTATGTTTTACACCGCTGCCGTTTCACTGAACTTTGTAGTCCCTGCAATAACTAAAAAAAATCACTCAACTGTTGTTGCGCTGCCGCCAGTCAAACGTCATCGATACCGGAAAATTTTTCAAAATTTACTTGAGTCCCTACGTAATAATTAATATTGCCTTCAAGGTTAAATCCTCGAAGTAATAAAACTATATGACAAATTATAAAATAATATTCACCGGCCCTGTTGGCGCTGGAAAAACTACCGCAATATCTTCAATTTGTGATCGCCCTCCTGTCTCAACTGACAAAATTGCAAGCGACATGACGCGAGATGTCAAGAAGACAACTACCGTTGCATGCGACTATGGCACAGTCCATTTAAGTGGAAATGACCGCCTCCACCTCTATGGCACACCAGGCCAAGAGCGTTTTGATTTCATGTGGGACATTTTAACATCGGGTGGAATTGGCTTGATTCTATTGCTGGACAATACACGGCCCAATCCTTTTCAGGATATGAATTTTTTTCTGGACCAATTTCAAGACTTCATCAAACAAACCCAAGTCGCAATTGGTGTCACGCAAATGGATCGCAAGCCAGTACCCTGCATTGATGACTACCATAATCACCTGAGCAAGCAGGGGTTAAGTATTCCAATCTTTGATGTGGATGCTCGCAAACGATACGATGTTTCATTACTGATTAAAGCACTACTTTTTTCTCTTGACCCCGGTCTGATAGAAAACAATGACTGATTTCAACATTAAAGAGAATCTTTACATCTACCCTACGCCAGCTGGCGCATATTATGCAGTATCGAGCCCTACTAATGATCCAGCAAAAAAATTATTACGTACTTTGTTTCAGTTTATGGAAACCCCAAGCTTAACGATTGATGAATTACATTTATACACGGGCATAAAAGATAAAAGTGATATTGTTGCACTACTAAAACGTATGCAAAACCTGGATTGGTTACAAGGTTGTGAGGAACCACAGAGCTCACCCTTAGGTGATTTTGAAAAAATATTGCCTGAATTGTTATCACCATTATCCAACAGAGGAAATGTATTGTTGGCTGATAACCTAGGATTTCATATAGCCTATAATGGTTTCAATTACGAAACAGTGGAACAATTGTCTGCATTAAGTGCCGACATATCCTCTTTGCATGAACGACATATAGGGTTATTAGAAAATAATCTTGGCTTGAACTCCAGCGCTTGGGCAATTGTAGATGCCGCAGGAAACAGCCAAGTTGGGTTTTGGCCATTATATATTGGCGAACAGCGGTTCGTACTGGTTATAGGTGGATTGCCTCGCATGAACCAACCAATACTGACATCATTAATATGGGCCTTAAATATACGCTTTGCCAAAGAAAACTGACATAGCACTTTTCATTCAAATAGACATAGAGAAAGATAAAATGATAGACAAAAAAGGAAACGTTATTAAACCTGACTTTACTGAGCTTACGCGTTATGCAAAACAGTTTTCAGGTTTAACCGTTGAAAAAGAAAATGTACTATTAAGCATTAAAGATGAAATGACCCCGTTACTTGTTGAGGTAACAGATAATTTTTACGATGTGATGACTAACATACCTGAAACTGCACCTTACTTGGAGGGTCGTGTAACGGCTCTGAAGCAGACCCATTTAGATTGGATGAAAAGCCTCTTTACCGGCAGCTATGATGAAACATATACAGAGTCAATGTATAATGTGGGCGACGTTCACGTTCGGGTTAACCTCCCCGTGGAATTCATGAGCGGTGGCATTACGCTCATATGCAACGAACTTTGTAAAATAACTTTCAAAATATATGGTGAAGATCCCATAAAAACACACGACATTGTTAGTGCTATAAATTCTGCGCTGGGATTTTCAATATTTGTAATGGAAAAATCCTACCATGCTTCTGTCGATGAAGCCCTAGATAAATTTTTATTAATAACAGGTATGAGTGAAGCATTGTTTGAAAAGTTATCTTCCACATACAATGCAACCAAATCCTGATTTTTATTCAATCTGATACTTTACTAGATAGGAGCACACAATAATGCGACAAGAAATGCTTGGTTCGATCCTTAGTGAGCTGAACGGCTCGTCAGTAGACATAGAAGCGTCAGCCGTGATTTCAACTGACGGATTACTCATTTCGTCCGTATTACCACATGACATGGATGAAGATCGTGTCGGTGCAATGAGCGCAGCCATGATATCGCTCGGTGACCGAACAGCACAGGAATTATCAAGGGGTGAATTGGAACAAGTGCTTGTTAAAGGCAACATCGGCTACATTCTAATGACCTACGCCGGTCGGGATGCGGTAATCACCGTACTTGCCAAACCCAAAGCGAAACTTGGATTAATTTTCCTCGATACAAAGCGGGCCGCCGAAAATATTGCCAAAGTACTTTAAACAGCACTATGACAAATATAGATAAGTCGCGCGCAACTGCGCGCTTTATCGTACTGCTCTCCTCTTGAAACCTTGAGCAGGGTACGGTGAGGGCTTTGCCCGACCAGCATCCGCACGCATCGTACCGATGATATAAATTTGCAAAATTATTCCCCATTAATCCATGGTCGTTCGTGCTGTATTTTTTCTTACTGCAAGCACTGTGAATCATCCTAAATCAATCAGTTGAATTTACTGCAAACACCTATGGCACAAAAGCTAAAAGAATTTTATCTTCAGCATTATGGTCATTTTCGCTACAATTCGACTATAAGCTTGGGGTCATTTCCCATCTGCCGATGACTTCAGGCTAAAACAATAACCACGACCACGCAGTGTCTCGATGATATTCAGCAGATTTTGCGGATCCAGCTTGCGGCGAAGGCGACCAACAAACACTTCAATTACATTGCTATCACGATCAAAGTCCTGATCATAAATATGTTCGGTCAACTCTGCTTTGGAGACAACCTGACCTGCACGTACTATCAAGTACTCCAAAACCCGATATTCATACGCCGTAAGTTCAACAGGCTCATCATACATAGTCACTTTTTGCGCCAACGAATCCAGCGTTAAAGGGCCAAACATCACTACCGATTGTGTCCAACCTACAGCCCTGCGCAACAAAGCTCGAATACGCGCAATTAATTCTTCCATATGAAATGGTTTAACCAGATAGTCATCACCACCGGCATCCAACCCTTCTACCTTGTCCTGCCAACGATCGCGTGCGGTTAAAATAAGAATGGGAAAGTCCCTCCCCGCCGCACGCAGTTGGCAAATCACATCGATACCGGAAATTTCCGGCAATCCTAAATCTACAACCCCTACGTCAATAGGGTGTTCCTGCCCAAGAAATAAGCCTTCTCTGCCATCAACTGCTTCGTCAACAGCAAAGCCTTCCTGGCGCAATCGTGTCGCCAATTGTGTTCGCAACTGCTCCTCATCTTCAACAATTAATACGCGCATTTGTGTATGGCTACTTATACTTCAAAAAATTCTGTCATGGTAGAAGAACTTTGGGCACTCAGATAGCGCCAAAGGTTTCTCATCAATAACACTAAGAATTATTGCATGAATATCAGACATACGCAGGGGTACAGAAATGTGCCGAACAAAGCCGCCAGGATAGGCAAAGCAAATGAATGACTCGCTTGAGACAAGGATCACTCATCCCAAGCAAACCAAAGGTGGTAGTACTCACCAAAAATGCGGACTAGGCACCCAGGGGGTCGAGTACCATTTCCTTGTCCTTTTAAAACCTAGCTTATGTCTACACACAAGCTAAACACTCTTTCTTAAAGAGCCATTATAAAATCAACCAACTTTTCAATATTTTCATCGGAGACGCGCGGTGAATACGGAGGCATAGGAGCAGCACCCCACACACCTTTACCACCACTCTTCACTTTTCCAATCAGGTCTGCCTTGGCACCCTCAGTACCCTTATATTTTGCGGCCACATCCTTCCATCCAGGCCCAACAATCTTTTTATCGACGCTATGACAAGCCAGACAACCGCTCTTCTTTGCCAACGTCAAGTCGGCCATTGCCCCACCTGATACCAGCATCATCAAGCTTGCTGCAAAAATAATTTTTTTCATTTTGAATCTCCATCGTTTTTATTTGGAACGATTTTTCAACCGATAAGTAGCAAGGTACAGGGGGGAAGCTGAACGCAAACTGAATAGACTTATAGAAACAGTGATACGATGCTCACTTAAAGTAAATTGTTGTAATCTCGAGCATTTTCCATCAATCGGGCACGCACTTTTTGCCAAGGATCAGACCAAGGCAGGTCCGATGACATCAATGCCCGACATAATTTCAGTTCGCCATTGATGTCGTCAAGATGTACAAATTCCGGGGCAGGCCCATTCACTTGCGGGCAATCCATACCGCCTTCGAAGCCTTGGTTGTGATAATTACCCAGTGGTAACGTGATACCCACAGTGGGCAAACCCCACGCGGTCGCCGCTGTAGCCTCACAGGCGCCGCCATCCATCAACCGACGCTGATGGGCCTTGGGCAAAATTTTTTCCGCTATTTCCGAAAGCACTTGTAGCGCACCGCTTTCAAATGGCGTGCGTCGATCTCCCAGACGCACCACCGGACCTTTGCCCACACGTGCTCCTGGTAATGTGCGGGAGGCTTCAAGACTGACGCATAATAACG
>Ga0316202_10001134_pt1 | contig 22337 bp, 30 predicted proteins | sample 3monrhotite_MG_FD_204934 | JGI IMG/M metagenome (GOLD analysis project Ga0316202, IMG submission 204934) | Microbial mat bacterial communities from mineral coupon in-situ incubated in ocean water Damariscotta River, Maine, United States -... | ecosystem: Environmental > Aquatic > Marine >... | reverse complement strand
TAGTTCAGGATTCATCAAGAGAGAAAGAGTTAAATTCTCTAATACGTAAACATGAGGGTGTAATGACTTTTACAAAGCCCCTTAAAAATGCCGAAACCGGCGAAACAGAAAAGACTGAAACATTGCCCCAATTAAAGGACAATTTTGAGTCTAGGAAGGTATAATATAACAAAAGCCCCGACTTCTTAGGACGTCGTCGGGGTTCCCCTATACCGGCTATAATTTAGCCGGTATAATGGGTATCGTCGGGGGTTAGAGCTAGACTAAGTCACTTATAGTCTAGCTCTAAAGGCAGTCACTATTTATCTAGCAATACAGCTCATTGCTTTTTTTTATTATTATATACAAAAAAATACCCCAGGTTTTTACACCCAGGGTATCTTCGGTTACTATTTACAACACTGACCATGTCCGCAATGCTCATCATCTTCGAATGTCTCACGTTCCAGTGCTTCAACTCTCTGGTCCCAATCCTTGGCATACTTCATACCTAGGTTGTAACCCTTGCTAAACTCCGCACTCAGTGCCTGTACTATGTTAAGTAGCACACTGAATATCAAAGCCATTATTAGTAATTCAATCATTGTATTTCCTTTCGTTGTGACGGGAGCCGAAGCCCCCGCCGTTGTTGTTATTTCCTTAGTTCTAGTATCTTATCACTTAGATACTCAATGTCTTTCTTATTTCTTTTATTAGATGCTTCGACGTTCTGTATCCTGTCATACAATCTAAATAAGACATAAGAAACAAATGCCACGACTACAAATACTAGTATTGCAATCAACTCTTGTTCGAGTGTTGTCATCTGTGACTCCTTTCTTAGTTTAATTAATATCATGATACATATTAATCATTGTAATAATAAGAGTCAAGGATTATTATAAAATAAATAGCGACGAGGAATCTATAATATTTAACGAAGGTTATCAGAAAACCAAATTTTCAACCTTTTTTTGGAATTTCCAATTAGGAATACCCCCGCCGGCTTTTTAAAACACAAAAGGGACACACAAAAACCTGCTATTTTTCAACCAAGTAGCAAATTTCGGGGTTATAGTGGTATATAATACAAATTTCGGGGCTTTCAAAAATTTTGCGATTTGTTTTTTAGGAACACCCTCTCCGAGCATCGAACATTATTTTAAATTAAGATTTAATAATTTAAGCATTTATTGAACATCGAACATTAGTGTTTTTTTTCGTCCTTCGGACTGCTAAAGTTAGTCTGTTTGCTTTACTTGAGTCAATATATTTCTTTATTGTTAACCCTTTTTTTGTATTTGTAGCCAAATATAGAATATTGAGTACTAAGAACATTGAGTTATTGACGTGTCGTGCGTTTTTTTAACAAAAATACAAGTTTTATTTGACTTGTGTAGTAGTTTTTATGTAATTTGCATACACAATTAACAATATGGGAGTATTATGAAGAAAAAAACAATGGGATTACATATAGGTGGTCATGATTATAATATATTAGAACTATCATTGGAACATGAGGATAGTAGTAAAGAATTATACGGCAGACATCTAGTAAAAGAGAATTTAATACTTATTAATAAGGATATCCACGATTCAAGAAAGAAAGAGACCTTGATGCATGAGATATTACACGCATTGTTCTATAATTATGGATTAGAGCACGATGAAAGCAAAATAGATGCAATCTCCAATGGATTGTTTCAACTAGGCGTAGCGGACTATTTATGGAAGAAATCACAGAAAAAATAATAAAAGCCAAAGACCAGCGAAATTATGCGTTGGTTCAGAAGCTACAACAGCAACTGGATGCATTCATAATAAGAAAGCTAGAAGATAAACACGATATGGAGGATTTTCCAAAACATGGAACAAAAAAAAGAAACAGCTGAAAATACAGTATTACATATAAAAGAGAACTTTCCTGAAACAGAACACGAATTTCAAAAGATACTTAATACTATGTATATGACATTTTGTAAAAAACAATTTGACTACGGTCCTGGCAATATTGCTATGGGAACTCAATTAAAATCAGAGGAAGAAGTCAATATAGCCTTATTAGGTATTATAGTAAGGTTAAATGATAAGATAAACCGACTAGTTAACCTATCAACTAAACATAACTTCAAGGCACAGAACGAGCCTATAGAAGACGCGTTTTTAGATACTGCTGTATATGCAGTGATGGCGTTAATAGTTAAAAACCAGAAATGGGGTAAATAATGGCTAAAGCTAAAAAAACAACCACAAAGAGAACTCGCAAGGTATCTTTTTGGGATAGAGTAGCAAACGGAGTAGAAAAACTATTTTCTTCCGCTTTTCCTAAGAGAGGTAGATAGTGCCGATAAATAGGTGGACAGAACATGAACTTGAAATTTTAGATAAATATTCTAAAACAAACAAGTCTGCATTCGAATTATATCAAATGATTAGAATACAAGGATATAATAGAACGTATAAAGCAGTGAGTAGAAAGATAGAGTCTTTAGGTTTAAGAAAACCTGAAAGATATTCTACTGGACATGATATGACTATTGGTTACTTAGATATTGAATCAACAGGTTTCAGTGCTAATATTGATACAATGTTGTCTTGGTGTATAAAAGGTAGAGGTAATAAGAAGGTAGAAGGTGCTTGGATAACAAGAGAAGAGCTTATGTCCAAAAATCAAGACGCTAGAATATTAGAGCTATTAGTAGATGAAATGAATAAGTATGATGTTATATATACTTATTATGGAACACACTTTGATATTCCATTCATTAGGACTAGAGCTTTACACCACGGAACATTTTTTCCGTTACACAACCAAAAATCTCATAAAGACTTGTATTATCCTGTAAAATCAAAGTTAAAGCTTCATAGCTCGTCATTAATGGCAGCAACTGAATTCTTTGATATAAAGGGAAAAACAAGGGTTGAGCCTAAATATTGGGCACAAGCTAGATGGGGAGACGAGAAGTCTATAAAAAAGATATATGAACACAATGTGGCTGATGTAGTAATTCTAGAAAAATTACATAGAAGACTAGAAGAATACATCAACCCTACAGTTAACCCGCTATAATAGGAGACGAAATGGCTGAAAAAGAACAAATGATGAAAATCATGCATAATGAAAAAGAATATGAGTTTTTACATTCTGAATTATCAGAAGAAGCAAAAGCTCAGTTTTTAAGAGCGAATCAACTTGGAGCAGCTTGCCAACAAGCAGAGCAAGACTTAATGGAGAAACGCTTTCTTTTGAATAACTATATAAACTTCGTTGTTGATGAACTTAACAAAGATGTTGACGACAAAGAAGAAAAATAGTTAAATTATGAAAACAAGAACAGTAAACGGCGACACTAAATACTTATTTGATAATGTAGAAGAGTTTGCAGAATATAACCCTTCCGTTTCTCTTTGTGAAGATTGGAGGCATGCTTCTGTAGATGATTGGATTGTGTCAGATGATGGGCAGGTTTGTCAAGTGCTGTATGTCGGGATATTAAAAAGACCCGACAGAAAAAAAGAGACTACATTTATTAGAACTATAATAGGTTCTTTTGTTTGTGGTCCAAACGTTACTATGACGGGAGAAATGCGTACTAATATGCATACATTTGCAACAGATGGCAAATCTCCCTCAGTACGTAAGAAAGAAAGAATAAAAGCAACAGAAAAAGAATTTCTATTTGCTAAATATGTAGCAAAGGGAGATGATGTTGTAGATGCTTATATGACTGCTTTTCCTAGTAAAAAGAAATCATATGCAGCTTCTCAAGCAAAACTGTTGCTAAAAACCGATAGGGTGAAAAACTTGATTAGAGAAGAAGTAGATAAGCATTTAAACGAAGCAGAAATTACGCCTAAGTATCTTTTAGAAGAAATGAGAAACGTAATAGATAAATCTGAATCTAGCGATAGAGATAAGATTACAGCACTAACAACATTAATGAAAATATCCGGAATGATGGATACTGAGAAAAAATCAGAATCTGTTACATTATTCCAAGGATTTTCCAAGGAGCAACTAAATGCAATTCAAGAATCCAAATACGAAAAATTGGCTGAAGTTAAAGCAGATATCGAAGAAAAATAGATGCCATATATGTCACTACCCTCTTAAAAAGACTGGTGTTTATATATGGGATGCTCGTAAAAAAGATTGTAGCGGTATTAAATGTTTTAATTGTTTAACCATATATTCCCCAAAATTTTTAATTATGGAGATGGGAATACCTAATACAGTAGGGTATTCTTGATGAGGTTGGCTGTATATGGAACTCTTAGAAGAGGATATCCCGATACTGGTAAAGTAGAAGGATTTAGTTTAGTTTTCCCTGGAACACAATCTTTTCCCGCTGTTATTAAAAATGAAAAAGGAAAAGGTGCTGTAGTTGAGTTAGTAGATGTTACATCAGAAGACCTTAATATGTACGATGAATATGAAGGTGTAGCAAATGGACTATATATAAGAACAACAGCTCCTATTAATATGGATGACGGAAAAACGGAGAAAGCTTGGATATACGTAGCTGGTCCACAACTTTGGGCAAGTTCTAATTCTTTTACAGAAGTTCCTGATGGCGATTGGCACTCAATAAAAACATTACAAATGTTAGATAGGGTTTATGAAAAAGAATTCCAAGAAGCCTGAATTATTTAATATAGTTCCACCGGACTTGTCACAAAAAGAACAAGCCTTAGAACTAGCTAGAAAAGACATTATAACCTTTGGTCAAATGTTTTTACCTGAAGATTTTATGAAATCTACTCCAGCTCCTTACCAGTATGAGCTAAGCGACTTGTTGTTAGGAGATGAAAAAAGAGCTTGCATTATATTACCTCGTGGTCATGCAAAGTCTACATTAGCAAAAACAGCGTTATTATATCAATTATACTTTGCTCCTCCAGAAAAGAAACAATTTATTGCTTGGGTATCTGAAGAACAGTCTCAAGCAATTGACCATATTAAATACATTCAAAACCACATAGATGTTAACCCTGCCTTACAATATTACTTCGGAGATTTAAAAGGTAGTAAATGGACAGAAAAAGAGTTTACTACAGCTAGGGGAGATAGAATTATTGCTAAAGGTACAAGTCAACGTTTACGTGGTCGTTCTCAGTTAGGTTTAAGATATACTAATATTATACTTGATGACTTTGAATCAGAATTAAATACTAAAACACCAGATAGAAGAAGGGAGATTAAAGAATGGGTAATGTCTACGGTAGAGCCCGCATTAGAAAACTCAAAAGAACAAGAAGGGTCAATATGGCTTATTGGTACAATAGTCCATTACGACTCTTTTCTTCAAGGCGTATATGACGGATATTTAGATGCTGAAAAAGAAGGAAGGAAATCTGCTTGGAATGTATTATATAAAAAAGCTATGGTTGACGGAGTTCCTTTATGGCCAAATTACTTTACAAAGAAAAAACTAGACGACATTAAGTCAAGGTTCTCAGAAATGGGATTAACTCACAAGTTTGCTCAAGAGTACATGAATGAGGCTAGAGATTTAGAAACTGCTAAATTTAAAATTGATAGAATAAATAGGTATAGAGGGCATATAGAAGAAAGAGGAGGATTTAATTATATGATGATTGATGAATCTGCTATTCCTGTAAATGTATATATGGGAGTTGACTTAGCTTATGAAACAAATGCTAGAAGCGATTTTCAAGTTATAGTTACAATTGCAATAGATAGTGATAGAAACATATATTTAGTTGATTATTATAGAGAGCACTCTCCTTTATATGACATGCCTAGAGAAATTATAGATATCGCAAGAAAGTATCATCCAGTAAGAAGGGTTAATGTAGAAAAAGTTGGAGCTCAAGGTATTATTAAAGACCATGTTAATAAACTAGCTGGAAGCGATAGAAAATTAGCTCCGGGGCTATCACAAGGAATTAGACCTCCGGGAGGTATAAAAAAAGAAGATAGGCTTGAAGCACTGTTATGCCCTATAGTTAATAGAAGGAAACTTTTTATAAAAAAAGAACATGATGCTATTGTCGATGAGATGTTTGAATTTCCAAAGGGAAGAAACGACGACCTTCTTGATGGTCTATGGTATGCTGTAACGACAGCAAAGCCTCCAAAGAGTTCTGCTATAGATATTAACAAGCTAGGTGAAAGACTAGAAAAAAGAGAGAGTAATCTAGCTAATAGAACTATTAATTGGATAACTGGACAAAAAGTTTAAATATCTCTTGACTAAAGAAGAGATATTTATTTATTTTTTAAGTAAAACTAATTTAGGATTTTATGGCAGAATACGACGAAAATAAAAGTAAACCTCAAATTTCCAAAGAATTATTTAGAAGATGGAGAGACGCTAGGCAGCAATGGGACGCCGAAGCTAGAAACGCGGTAGACTTTACACTTGGGAATCATTTTACAGAAGAAGAATCTACAGCTTTACAATCTGTGGGTCAAGCAGACTTTGTTATAGACAGAGTTTATGCAGCGGTTGACAAATTGAAATCTTTGTTAACAGCTAGACCTGCTAGATTTTCTGCTATTGCTAGAGAGGATTCTGATAATAAACTTTCCAATATTTGGAAAACAATATTAGAGTACGTTTGGGACATATCAAACGGAGACTCTACTTTTAAACAAGTAGTACACGATTACGCTGTCACTGGTTTAGGGTACATGTATGTATATGTAGACCCAGAAGCCGACTATGGAAGAGGTGAAGTAAAATATACTCACGTCGACCCTTTCAGAGTATATGTAGACCCTGCATCAAGAGATAGGTTCTTTAACGATGCATCGGGAATTATATTGTCTACGTTCTTAACAAGACAGCAAGTTTTAGATTTATATCCTCAGCTAGAAGAATCTATTGACGATATAGAGGTTGGAGTTAATTCATTATACGGAGAAGACTATCCTTCTTCAAACTTAAAGAATTCTCAAAATGTACTTACTCCAGCAGAAGCAAAGAATTTAGATTACAATGTTAATCAAAAATATCAGATATTAGATAGGTTTTATAAATTAAAAGTTCCTTTCTATAGAATATTTAATGCTATAGATGGAAGTGAAAAAATCGTAGACCCTGATGTATATTCTGTTATTATAGAAGATGAACAGACTGTAGCTGCAATAGAAAGAGGTGCTATAGAAGTAGAAGAAGTAATGCAAACAAGAATTGCACAATGCAGTACAATTGGAGATGTATTATTATATGAACGTATTTTAAATACAGATATATATCCAGTTGTTCCTTTTGCAAATATTTGGACTAATACTCCCTATCCAAAGTCGGATGTGAACAAGGTTAAGGACTCTCAAAGGCTTTTAAATAAGTTATTCTCTTTAACCTTGTCGCACGCTCAGTCTGCAGCTGGATTAAAACTTTTAATTCCAGAAGGTAGTGTTGATAGTGTTAGTCAGTTAGAAAAAGATTGGGCAAACCCAAACGCGGTTATAGAATATAATCCAGAGTTTGGTGAGCCTCACTACCCACAACCAGCTCCTTTAACTAGCGAGTTTTACTATTTAATAGATAGGGTGGAGAAATATATAGATTTAAATTTTGGGATACCTGAATTATTACAAGGATTTAAGGACGGGGCTCCTGAATCTGTTAGAGGAACCGCTCTTTTATCGGAGATGGGAGAATCTAGAGGTAAATCTAAATTAAGAGATATTGAGTCAAGTTTATCTATGGTAGGTCAAGTTGTTTACAACTTAGCTAAAGACCATTATAAATTTGCAAAGACTTTTAGAATTGTACAACCAAACAATGATATTACTGAATTTGCAGTTAATATGAGATTGTATGATGATAAGAAGAATGAAATAGCGACCATGAAGAATGATATTCAACTAGGTCAACATGACATTCGCATAATATCAGGTTCAACTTTACCAAGTAACAAGGTGGCAGAATATAATATGTACCTTGATGCTTACAAGTTAGGCCTGGTAGACGATGTTGAGGTTTTGAAAAAAAGCGAAATCTTCGACAAAGAAGGTGTTCTTCAAAGAAAAGGTGCAATGGCACAAATGCAACAGTATATTACACAGCTTGAAAATCAAGTAAAGAAACTGAGTGGCGATTTACAAACATCTGAACGTGAGCAGGTATCTGCTAGAAAACGTACAGAGGTTGAGAAGTTTAAATCTGGGTTAAACGAGATTTCTTCTGCCAGCAAGGTTAAAGAAAAAGAAAAGGTAATGCAGTTAGGCAATTTGGTAGACCGAATGAATCAATCTTTGGAGGAAGATAATAACGAACCTGGTTCCGAGCAATAAAGCTAAATCAGGAGAGGAGAAAAAAACAATGGCAAAAGAACAAGAACAACAACAGGTTGAAAAGCAAGACCCAATAGTAGAATCTGTGGTGGAAGAAAGTCTTTCATTACAAGAAGATATCGTTGAAGATGGTGTAGAAGCATCAGAAGAAGTGAATTGGGAAATAGAAGCTAAAAAGTTTCAATCAATGTACGACAAAAAAACGGCAGAACATGAGAATCTTAGACGGGAATCAGATGATTTGATTCAATTAAGAGATACTTTAAATTCTAGACCGGAACTAGTAGACGTAATTGAAAAAAATCTTGCTGGAGAATCAGTTGAGGGCAAACAAACGGAACAAAGTACAACTCCGGAAAGTTTTGACCCTTGGGACGCCTACTACAAGCCTGAATCTGAATCCTACAAATTTAGAGTAGGACAAGAGAAAAAGCTTGTACATGAAACAGTAGATAACGAACTAGCTAAACTACAAAATCAGATGGCGATGAATAATTTAAAATCAGAATTAGTTTCAGAACATAATCTTGGAAAAGAAGATGCAGAAAGGTTTTTACAATTTGCGACTACACCAAAAGCTAACCTTCCAATTGAAACACTTATTAAAGTGTGGAAAGAAAAAGAAGGTAAGTCTAGTGGAGTAAAAACAGAAAATGAAAACTTAGCTGCTGTTCAAAAAGCTAAATCTATTCCTAGACCAGCAGGAGTACTTCAGGGCGGTAAACAACCGGAAAAATCTGAAGGAGACCAAGTTTGGGAGAGAATTATGAAAACCGGAAGAGGCGGTAGGTTAGCTAAATAACAGTTTAGGAGACTAAAATGGCTATAAATAGCGGAATACTAAAAGCTTCCAACATTACAGCTGCGGCATCAAGTGCCGGTTATGGGCAGGCCCCAGACCAAAGAAAACTGTATGATTTCTCTGATAGAGTTGCGGAATTAACTCCAGAAGAATCACCTTTTTTCACTTACTTGGCGAATGTTTCTAAGGTTGCGACTGATGATAATGTTTTCAGATTTCTTGAAAACAGAACTCAAATCAATCACACCGATAGAAGCTTCTTATTAGCAGCAGATGTAAATGGCGGTTCAGCAGTTGGTGTAAATGAAGTTCACGCTTTCACCGTAGATACAGCAGCAGGAGCTGCAGTAGAATTCCTTACAAAAGGAATGGTGTTTTCAGTAAGCTCATTAGATACAGCAGCAGGATATACTCAAGTCTTAGTAAGAGTTGAATCAGGACCAGCAACAGTTGGCTCAACTTCAACCTTCCAAGGTAGAGTAATCGGATTATCTGATGCGAATACAGCGACTGGTTATAATGTACTTTCAAACAATGATGTTGCCCAAATTATTGGTACATCATTTGAAGAAGGAACAGCATCACCAGACACTTTTTCAGACACATTAGATGACGGATTTGGTTATACACAAATCTTTAAAACAGCTTGTGAACTAACAAACACAGCAATCGCAACACGTCACCGTGGATATGCGAATGAGTTTGATAGAATATGGGCTCAGAAATTACGCGAGCATAAAATTGACATTGAAAGAGCTATGCTCTTCGGTCAAAAAGCTCGTTACCAAGGCGTTCAGTATACTGAAGGTTTGGTAGGAAATATCTTAAAAAATGTTGCACCAGTAGTAGACAACTCTGCATTATCTTATTCTTCAGGAAAAGGATATTACAGAAGCACAACTACAGCTGAGTTAACATATGATAGATTACTATCAGACATGGAAGTTATATTTGACCCAGCAAGAGGCGGAGCAAGCGAAAAACTTGTTATGGCTTCTTTACCTGTAATTTCATTCTTTAACAAAATGGGCGACGGTGCGTTTATTGATGCATCAGTTGGTCACGCAAACGGTCCTTACAGAGTAAACATGGATAACGTAGAAGGTTCATTCGGACACAAGTTAATGGAAATTAACACTGTGCACGGAAGTATGTTCTTAGTTAAACAACCACTCTTTAGAGGAATGGCAAGCGGAATGATGCTTATGGCTGACATGAGTCAGTTAGCATACAGACCGTTAGTAGGTAATGGTTTAAATCGTGATACTCAAATCATGACAAATGTACAAAGTGCAGATGAAGACTTGAGAAAAGACATGATTCTTACAGAAGCAGGTCTTGAAATCACATTACCAGAATCTCACGCTCTATATAACGTGGAGGGATTGTAAGATGAAAACAGGTTACTTAAATAGAAATAGTGGTAATGGTGGAATGTTAATTCCAGTTGAATTTGTAAATGGAGCTAAAACACTAGAAGCAGTAAAAGATAGCGGTAAAGTTTTTACCCTAGATGCAGCTGGCGGTGCTTACAGCATTACTTTACCAACTGCTTTAGAAGTTGGTATTAACTACAAGTTAATCATTGATGAAAACACGCCAACTGGAGCAATTACGATTGCTGCTGGTTCTGCAATTTTATTTGGTAAAATAGCAGAGTCTGAAGTTGATACAAGTGACGACAACCCAGGTTCTTCTGGTGCTACAGGAGTTTCAAATTTAATTTTTGGAACATCTGCAGAACAAGGAGACTATGTTGAAATTGTTTGTGACGGAGCTAAATGGTATTTCTACGGAAATGCTGCTAAAGACGGAGCAGTTACAACATCATAAATAGTTATTAGGTACTATGGAGTGGGTTTATTCCCACTCCGAAACCTATAAAGAATTTTAAAACTAATAGGAGAAAGAAATGGCTAATTATAATACAATAACAAAAGTTATTATTAATGATATAAGCTCAGATGCAAGCAGTGTAACAGGCTCTTTAGCTAAAGAGATAAATGATTACATACAAACTTTAGATAGTACTGATAATGCTATTGTTGACATTCAATCAGTAAAATTGGATAGAAGTAGAGTTGCATATATTATAGTATCAACTGGATAATAAATGAATTGTCAGCATTGTAACGAACCTAATCCTGATGGGATGTTTAACTGTACCTCTTGTGGTCAAAGAGCTTCAGCACCCAAATGGAATACTAACTTTGTTGTTAGGGAAAATAATCCTTATGCAACAGCTATTAGAAAAGACCAGATGGAAATAAAAACACTGTCTCACGAAGAAGGAATGAAAAAGCTCAAAGAAGGAGCAGATAAAACTTCTGCAAAGGGACCAGCAACGAGGATAATGTAATGCCAAAAGTAGGAAAAAAGAAATTTAGTTATACTAAAAAAGGTGTATCAGCAGCAAAAAAATACGCTAAAAAAATAGGTAAAAAAATGAGAAGAAGTAAGACTTATTAATGAGAGGTTTAGGACAACAGACTAGAAGAAGTAATGGAAAGAAAAAGACTAGACAGGGTATGAGCAAAAATACCAAGATGGGAAATAAAATGAGTACAAAGAATTATAAGAAACCATATAGAGGACAAGGAAGATAATGGCAACATTTCAAACACAAATAGAAGATTTAACTGGAAGCGTATCAGATACAGCAGCTTTAAGTAGTTGGCTAACTGATGGTGCTCGTGCTGTTATGTCTATACTGCCTATGTCAAAATTAAAAAGAGTTGCGTCTCAAGATGCATTTGTAAATACTATAGACGTAGAAGGAAAAAAGGTTTTAACAGTTACTAGAAATGATGGAACAATAGACCATCCTTGTAGAGAGGTAGCTCCTTCTATGAGAGGAAGAATTACAGATTCTTCTTACATGGAGTATGCTTCTGCCACAGACCCAGCTTTTTATATTGATAATCAATTATTAACTGTAAAGCCAGATTCAAGTGGTTCTAATCAAAGATTAACTTCTATTAATATGGCAATTACTGTAGCATTTGGAGATAGTGCAATAGCTAACTTTCCAGATGAAGCAGAAAATGCAGTAGTTTTATATGCAGCAAGAAACGGCGTTCAAAGATTAATGAACGATGTAAATCTTTCTGTTTCTGATTTATCTATATCTTCTACGGAGCCAGTAGCTCCAACGTTAAGTACGGTAACTTATAGTAATGCTACTAATGCTGACGCAAGCTCTACAGTATTGCCATCTATAACAATAGGAAGTGTTGCTGACATTGACCCTACGGGTTCAGTACCTACTTATACAAAACCAACAGTAGGATTAAGTGTTGTTTCTATACCAGATTTAACTATAAGCTCGAGTGCACCTTCAATCCCAACTATAGGAACTGTAAGTTATACTGACGCTAGTAATCAAGCAGGGTTTGCAGAAGATATGTCTTCTGTAACATTTGGTACTGTTCCTAATGAAATAGATGTTAGTCAAGATGTTCCCGCATATACAAAACCTACTATAAATATAAGTAGTGTAGCAATATCAGATTTAACTATAAGTGCAAGTGCACCTACTGCATTAGATATTGACGTACCTTCTGTTAGCTTTAGTGTTAGTACTCCTAACTTTGTTCCCCCAGCTTTGTCTGTTGATACAGCTCAATTTGAAACATTTTTAGAGACAGATGAAGACACGGAATTAGCTCAACTACAATTAGGTAGACTAAACAATGAAGTACAACAATATCAAGCTAATATACAAAACGAAGTGGCTAGTTTTAATAGAGACCTTCAAGTTTATCAGGCAGAATTAGCAAAATCAATTAAGAATGCAGAATTAACATCTGCTTCTGAAGCACAACAGATGCAAGAGTATAGTAATGACATACAATTGTATGCACAAAACGTAAATAAAGAAGTGCAACAATATCAGCAAAACACACAAAAAGAATTAACGTTATATCAAGCAAGAACAAGTGCAGAATTGCAACAATATTCTCAAGATATACAAAATGAATTAAATGAATTTAATAAAGAAAACACAAGATATCAAGCAAATGTTCAAGGACAAATACAAAAACACAATAGCGATTTACAAAAAGTATTAGAGCAAGCAAGACTTGATTTAGCAAAAGCACAACAAGATGCACAAAACTCTACTAATGTAGACATAGCAAATAAAGCAAAAGACCAAGAGCTGGCTTTACAAAATGCTATAAATAATATGCAAGAAACAATTAATAACAACAATAGTTTGTTAGCTAAGTTTCAACAAGAATTAGGACTGTATGCACAAAATGTAGCTAAAGAAGTTCAAGAGTATCAACAGAACACTCAAAAAGAAATAACATTATTTCAATCTAGAACTAGTTCGGAGTTACAAAAGTATGGTCAAGATATACAAAACGAGCTTAATGAGTTTAATAAAGAGAACGTAAGGTATCAAGCAGAAATGCAAGATGAAGTTTCCAAGCATAATACTGCTTTACAAAGAGCTATTACTCAAGCACAATTAGATGCGGCAGATGCACAACAAGAAGCACAGCAAGCTACTCAAGTAGATTTAGCTAATAAGGCAGCTGACCAAGCTTTAGCATTACAAAATTCAGCACAAAACATGGCAGTTGCTATACAAGATAACAATTCTTTAATGTCAAAGTATGTAGCAGAACTACAGGCTTATGCAGCTAACGTAGGAAAAGAAGTGCAAGAATATGGAAATAACTTACAAAAAGATACAGCTAAGTATACTTGGTATACTCAACAATATCAAATGTTAGATTCACAATATAAAGAACAAATACAAGGGCTGTCAGCCCGATAACAAAAGAAGGTAATTAAATGGCAAATGAAATTAGAATACAAACATCAGTACAAATTGTTAACGACAATAGCGTTGCCAACGAAGGAAGTGCTGATGGAGATTATACAAACTTTAACTTAGATGTACATTCTGGTTCTAGAACTTGGGGTGGAAAATATAATATTTCTACAGCATATACAGATGCAGATGTAGCTTATTGGGAAAATAAGGTAGTCGACACAACAGCTACTAATGTTGGATTAGAAGATGGTGCTTGTTTTGAATCAAATGTAGAAGCAAGTCCTGACAATGACAATCTTCCAGCAACTGCACACGTAGTTTGCGTAGAGTATGTTAAAACACTTGGAACGGTAGCCAATGTTCAATTAATGATTGGTTCTGAAGTACACGCTGTTTTAACTCTTGGAGAATCAGTTGTTATTCCATTACACGCTGGTCAAGCTCCTTCTGCTATATTTCTTTACGCATCAGCGTATCAGGACGGAGTTCACGAAGCAACAGTTAATGTATTGTTAGCTGGAGTATAATCATGGCAGCAATAGAATTTACTGCAAAAGAAATATATAGTAGGGTATTACAGGCAGTACCTGGAGTATCAGAAAATTATGTAATAAATTTAATTAATGAAGCATTGATTGATATGGGTAGATATCCAAATCAAATAGAGAATGCCAAAACAGATTTAAAACATAATCAACTATGGTATGCTTTAGATGACGATGAAGCAATAACAGTTAACAAGGTTTTTAGATGCACTATTTTAAATTCAAGTGGAGAATACATCAAAATACCTAGACTGTCTAACGGAGAAATAAAACAATTTTACAATGAAAGCAGTACATCTTCTAATACTGCTTGGACGGAGATATAATGGCAGCTGTAAGTAGTTCATACAAAGACCCTAGTGATAGTTTTGTTTGGTGGATAGAGGGCGATAGAATCGCTATAGCTACATCTGAAGGAGATGGAAGTACTAACGAAACCACAGAGGGCAAATTAAAACCAGTACAAATAGGCTCTGGTAACACCATTACTGATGGATTGGTAATATCTTACTATGCAGAGCCAGCTAAAGTAACATCTATACAAGGAACAGGAAGTACTATAGATATAGACAATTCTTTACAACCGGGTTTAATTGATTATGTAAAAGCAAAAGCTTTAATGGATGCGGCGGCTTCTGCAACAGAACCTACTTTAGCACAGATTAAAATGGCTTCTGCTCAACAATGCATGGCTAACTATAAAGAATGTGTTAGAAGGTATGGAATGAAGAAGACAGATAAGGTGGGAGGAACTAGACAAGTAGCTCCTTCTGATTTACGATAATGTATAGAGGTCCTAACGGGGTTGGGAAAGGAGATAAACCTAGAGCTATAGGTATATCTCAAAAAGAATTTGCAAAACGTTGGGATGCAATATTTAACAAAAAAAAGAAAGAAGGAAAACAAAGTGGCAGAACTGAGTAAAGACAGTAAGTTTACATTTAGTATAGAAACTCTAATTACATTAGGAACAACATTAGTTATGATTGTTACGATGTGGTTTACTTTACAAGCGGATATACAAGAAGCAAAAGAATTACCTGAACCTCCAATAGGCAGAACTGAGTACGACTTAAAGGACCAGATGATTAGAAACACAATCATTGAAACTGAAAAAGATGTACAGGAAATTAAAGAAGAACAAAAAGAGATGCGTACGGATGTTAAAAACATTGAACGTATGTTGATGCAAAAGTGAGGTATAGAGATGAATTGGTTATATGGTTTTACATATTTGGTTGGTATTTGTTTATCATTATCGCCCTTATATGGTCAAAGTAGTTTAAAAGACTTACAACAGATTCAATTATTGAGTCAAGATGAATGTATAATAGTTCAAGTAAATGCAGACTGGAACTTTAAAGCTTCATTAGACTTAAATGGTTTAAATAATTGCGTGTGGTTTAATGCAAGTATAGATGATAAAGAATACGGTGCAATTATTACAGATGAATGGAAGATAGTATCTGTTCCAACTATTATTATGTTTGAATATGGTAAAGAAGTAAAAAGGTTTGAAGCTGGATTAAGTTTCAATTTAGATAAAGATAAAATCATCAAGGAAATTAAAAATGAAATTGATGAAATACAACTAAGGAAGTTTCAATGATATATTTAGCAAGATGGTTTAAACAAATACTAGGTAGCGTAATATTGATTAGTACTTTAGCAGCACAAGACTTTTTTAAGTTTAGCACTATATATGGTGCTTATAGTTTTAGCAGTCCTGTAACTAAAGAATTACAATATCAAGTATCTGGTGGACAACTACAAGAATTACAAGAAGAACTAGATGACCATAGTATTATGACGTTTGGTATTAGAAAATTAGCAAGGTTTGGTTATGAAAATAAACCGGAAGTGTGGTATACTGGAGATGAAGCACCTATTAATGAAAGTGTTGCTATTGGTAACGTACCTACTGGTTGGGAATATGTAATACAATATTCTGACCACAAAGAGTTTGAAGAAGAGTTTGTAAACGAACAATATATGTTACGTTATATGGGAAAGAGTTTTTTGGTAAAAGCCAACTACGATTCAAGGGGCTTAGAAGACGTAGAGTTCGCAGCCTTAGATATGCGTTACAAAAAAGATATAGGTAATCTTGCACTATCATTAGGTGTAGCTGGTAGAATGCATCCAGCGTACCTAGACTTTAGACCTATTGATTTATGGTGGGCTGAACAAGGTATTAACACAGATGAGTTTACACCCTTTTGGGACTTTGCATATTTCTATGGCTATACAGATGAGTTTGTAGAACAATTTACACAATATGGATATAGCTACTTTGATTTTAAGTGGTATAATGCAGAAGGTGAACTTGTAGCAAACACAGATGACCAATTCTATAAACAAGTATACGGAGAGCTGGTTAAGCAATACAATGAAGAATATGCAAAAGACTTAGGGTATCAAAACGAACTAAGTTTATCGGTAGGTGCAGACTATTATAAGTATACACCAAAGAACTGGTTGCATATGTGGGTAACAACTTATCCAGTAACTAAAGGTATGTCTGACTATTCATTTAATTATGACGTAGTAGACAATGGTATGGACTATGACTTAGGTCTAGTTTATGGTTGGAAGCTAACTAAAAAGTTTGGAGTATTTTTAGAAGGTAGATTTTTGTCAATGTATGATGTACAATCTTACGAATCTAAAGTTGGATTAAACTGGTTGATATACTAATGGCTAAGAAAAAAACAAAGAAAAAAAAGAAAGGCTTGTATGCAAACATACATGCTAAACGTAGAAGAATTAAAGCTGGTTCAGGAGAGAAAATGAGAAGACCGGGAAGTAAAGGTGCTCCTACAAACGCTAATTTTAAAAGAGCTAAGAAGACAGCTAAAAAAAGAAAGAAAAAGAAATAGTGGCTAGAAAAGCAAAAAAATCTATACGTAAGACTACTAAAGGTAAAAACGCTAACTATAGAAAAACTAAGTCTGGAGCAGGAATGACTGCTAAGGGAGTTAGAGCTTATAGGAAAGCAAACCCTGGAAGTAAATTAAAGACTGCTGTTACTGGTAAAGTTAAAAAGGGTAGCAAAGCAGCTAAAAGAAGAAAGTCTTATTGTGCAAGGTCTTTAGGACAACTAAAACGAAGCTCTGCTAAAACTAGAAACAATCCTAATTCTAGAATAAGGCAGGCGAGAAGGAGATGGAAATGCAGATAATATGTGATTGCGGGTGTGGAATATGCCTAAGTTAAATGTAGTAGCAAGTATTATTGACAAAGTAGCTGGTCATGTGGACAAGTTTACTTTAGATAAAGAAGAGAAAGCAAACTTAATCATGGAGATTAATAAGGCTCAAATAGAAGTTAATAAGATAGAAGCAGGTTCTTCTAGTTTATTTAAAAGTGGGTGGAGACCTTTCGTAGGATGGGTTTGTGCTTTTGCATTGTGTTATCACTTTGTATTACAACCTATGATGGCTTTTGGATTAACTGCAGCGGGATACAATATTGTATTACCTGAATTTGATATGACTACTTTGACTACGGTATTAATGGGACTTTTAGGTCTTGGAGGAATGCGTAGTTTTGAAAAAGTCAAAAGGTCTGCATAATGCCAAGAAAATCTTTACAGCTCAATGACTTTAGTAAGGGGCTTAACACTAAGTCCTCTCCTAGGGATATTTTACCTAACCAGGTATCAAAAGCAAATAATGTAAACTTACATAATCCGGGTTTAATATTATCTTCTTCTGTCTCAAGTGCTAAATCATCAGCCAATGTACCTGACACACAAACAGTTGCGGGGTATGGTGCATTTATGTTTAACAGTCAATACAATACAGACAACAGTGGAACCTTGGGAACTGCAGTTCAAGTATTCGCATTCCCAGAAAATAATGGCTCAGGAACAAGTACAAAGATTTTAACATACGCTAGAGAATTTGGTAATACTAACACTCTTACTTTAACAGAAGATTCTAACGATGCTATTATTGACATGCAAACTGAAAACGGAGTATTACCAGTATACTATTACGTTGATGGTACTTTATTTGTATCAGATGAAAGCGTAGTAGATGAAGTTCCAGATTCACATGAAGAGCCAAGGCGTTTAGTATATGTAAATGAAACAGATAGATTTGGAACTAATATTAGTGGTTGGTTAGACACTACTATGCAAGTAGAAAAATTATCTACTAAATTTCAGGCTATAACAAAAGGAACTAGTTTTACTGACCCGGGAGCTGGAGAGTTTAGTATAAAATTACAGACAGACCCAACTTTAGATTCTCAATCATTTTTTAAAATTATTAAAAATACTGAAAGCACCAACTTCCTAGTAGTTACTGCAAATCCTAATGAAACAAACCCAGACCCTACTGCTGATATAAAATTAACAGATAAATTAATTCATTTAAAACTAACAACTGCAGAAGATATGTCTTCTGTTTCTTTAAACTACGGTACTAGTAGTGGTATAACAACTGGAGGAATAGCAAACCTTAAAGGAGAAATTATACATATTAACGGTGAAGCTATGAGAGTAAGAAGTACTGGTACTTTAGATTTGGCTTCAGGTGGAGATAAAAAAGTTCTACAACTTCTTGTAGATAGAGATGTGTTTGGAACTGGTGCTTTAGAGCACGCTAGCGGAGCAAACGTTGAAACAACTTTAGAAACCAGTATAAGCGTTACTGGCGGTGGATGGGAAGCAGGTTCTTATGAATTTTGTCACAGTATAGTAGACTTACAGGACAATGAAACATTGCCTCAAACACCTAAAACAACTTTATTCCCAATAACAACTGGTGCATATTTTACTAACGTAGGATTTAGAATAAAAGATACTGGATTTAGTGGGTATAAAAATGAAAAAGGTGTAAGAGTTTATACTAGAAAAAAAGACGGTAACGGTAGATGGATACTATTTTTAGACGTAGATTATCAAAGAGGAGTTAGAACAAATCTATTTGAAGATTTTAATGCATTCACACACCCTTCTGATACAAATTTTGCTGACGTTACAGGGTTAGATGTAGTAAATCCTTCTTTGGATACTTACGAAAGTATTAACGGATATTCTCAAGACGAAGAAAGTATTGATGTGGGAACTAGAGCAGCAATAGGTACATCTGGAGGGTTTAAAGCTGCTACGGTATGTGCTAGAAGAGCTTGGATTGGAAACGTTAAAAAGAATGGAGAGGTACTTGACGATAGAATATATTATAGTCCAGTTAATAGATTTGCAACATTTCCTGATAGTTATTATCTAGACATTGGTATTAGTGACGGCGACTCTATTACAGCCTTACATAGTTTAGGTAATAGGTTGTTAGCTTTTAAACAAAAAAAATTATATGTTATTAATGTATCATCTACCTCAGATGCTGGTTGGTACTTAGAAGCAGAGTATGATGGTATGGGATGTATTTTTCAAAACTCTGTAGCTAAAACACCTTTTGGAATATCTTGGGTAAACAGAAATGGAGTATATCTATTTGATGGACAGAGTATGCCAAAAGAACTAACAGCTTCTTTAGATGACAATCTTTGGCAAGCAGGACAAGAACTAAGTGATGTTTTATTAAAACCTTCTATATCTTACGAGCCAAAATATAAGCAACTATACGTTTTACAGGATTCTTCTATGACATCAAATAGTGGTGTAGATACAGAAGATAAAGTTTTTTGTTTTGATTTTGCAACTCAAGGTTGGACCACAAGAGCGTGCGTAGGTAGTGCAGATGTGTCTAACTTTGTAGAATCATTTGATGGTGTATATTTCTTTAAACATTCAGATGATAAAATTCATTTACTAACCAACAATTATGGAACTGAAAGCATAGAGTTAATTACTAAAGATATAGATTTTGGTAACCCAGGATTAGTAAAAAAAATTAAAAAGGTTTACATTGCAGCAAGAGATGCAGCAGCAGATACAACACTAACATTAGCTTACGCTTTAGATGGAAGCACTAGCTATACAGCACTAACAGGACAGGCGGTTAATAATGCCAACTATCAAATTAAAGCATTTACAGTAAATCAAAACTGTGAATCTATATCACTAAAAGTTACCTCTGATGGTAAAATAGATATAAATGATATAAATATTGATTACAGACAAACTAATAAGAGACCTTCATAATGCCAAAATCTGGCAACCATAATGTCAATAACATTGACTCTTTCTTTAGAGTAAGACCATCTAAAACTAATATTAGAGAGGGTGAAACAGTATCATTTCTAGAAGATGGAGTACTTGTAAAACAAGAAAAAAGAAATGGTGTTGTATACGAACAAAAATTTACTGAACTAGCTAGCTCTGCAAAAGTAACACAAACTACTGGAGATGTAACAAACTTAATAGTAACTGGTAGTTCATCTTCTGAGGGTGATGTAACTGGTATTACAGCTGGCACAGGTTTAAGTGGTGGTGGTTCTGGTGGTAATATAACTCTAAATATAGACTCTACTGTTACTACTCTTACAGGAACACAAACACTTACTAACAAAACTTTAACAGCACCTACTTTAACTACACCAGCATTAGGAACACCAGCAAGTGGTGTTATGACTAATGTAACAGGCACAGCTGCAAACCTAACTGTAGGTAATGCTACTAAAATTACATCTATTACTAATAGTAATATTGTACAATTAACAAGTTCTCAAACCTTAACAAACAAAACTTTAACAAGCCCAGTAATCAATACTGGCATAAGTGGTAGTGCTATATTAGACTCCGATACAATGTCAGGAGTAAGTGCTACTACATTATCAAGTTCAGAATCAATCAAAGCTTATGTAGATACTGAAGTAGCTGGAATAGTTAGTTCTGCACCAAGTACATTAGATACTTTAAATGAATTAGCTGCAGCATTAGGAAATGATGAAAACTTCTCTACAACAGTAACTAATAGTATTGCTACAAAAGCAGTTTTAACTGGTTCTACTAATAACCAAATAACAACAGTTACAGGTGCTAATGCTATACAAGGAGAATCAGGATTAACTTATAATGGTAGCACTTTAGGAGTAACTGGGGAAATAGATGTATCAGATATTATTCATTTAAATGGAAATGCAAGTAATAGATTAGACCTTGGTGATGACTCAGATTCGGCAAGCTCAAGTCAAGTAACCTTAGCAGGTGTAAACAATGTAAATATTTTAATTGACAACACTAATAATGGTACTGGCGATTTCCAAGTAAGAGCAAGACCTACTACTGCCAATGATTTAGATACTGCAAGTATGATTTTAGATATGGATAAAGTAACTGCTGTATTTAATCAAGACACATCACAGCAATTTCAAATAGGTAGTGCAAATAGATTAAAAATTTTAGAAACAGGTGTCTATGTACAAGGTGGTTCATTAGGAGTAGGTATTGCACCAGTAGCAGATAATGGTCTTTTACAAGTAGCAAATGCAATAATATGTGGTGACAATGATGGGAATGTAGCATTAACTACAAATGATGGTGGTGGTAATGCACAAATTACATTTAATCATACTAATCAAGACCCTGACAATAATGGGCAATCAGGAAGAATTCATGTAAATGTAGATGCGACATCTTCAGAAGGAGAAATGGTTTTTGAAACTTCATCATCAGATGTTACTGGCGGTGCTACCGATGTAGCATTAGTAGATAGTTTAAAAATAGCACATGACTATATTGAAGTTCCTAATATTATTAGACACATGGGCGATACTCATACTAACATAACTTTTACTGGTGATGCTATCACATTAAATGCTGGTGGAGAAACATTATTAACACTTACTGAAAGTTCTCAAGATGTAGTAAAACTTGGAGATGGTGGAGATGTAGATATAAACCTTAATGATGATATGTTTGTTAGTGGAGCTTCAGGTAATGTTGGAATAAATCAAGGAAACAAATTATATTTTGACGGTATTAATGTAGATGATGTAGGACAAAATACTTATATACAATCAGATACTGCTGACAATTTAAAATTT
>Ga0316202_10001133_pt1 | contig 22394 bp, 17 predicted proteins | sample 3monrhotite_MG_FD_204934 | JGI IMG/M metagenome (GOLD analysis project Ga0316202, IMG submission 204934) | Microbial mat bacterial communities from mineral coupon in-situ incubated in ocean water Damariscotta River, Maine, United States -... | ecosystem: Environmental > Aquatic > Marine >... | reverse complement strand
GACCAAGATAGCGATCACGTACTGCTTCATATTCTGTGCGCGTCTTACTTACAAACTCAGCACGCTTGGCCACCGAGATAAGGTTCTGAGCCACACCAACAGCGCGTGAAGCATCTTTTACCCAGATCACAGGCTCATCGTATTCATGCATGATCTTCACGGCTGTATGTGCTTTAGAGGTGGTCGCACCACCGAGCATGACAGGAATCGTGAAACCAAGACGTTTCATCTCTTTGGCCAGGTGCACCATCTCATCGAGTGATGGGGTGATCAGGCCTGACAGGCCGATGATATCGACATTATGTTCTTTGGCTTTTTCAAGGATGGTCGCAGCCGGCACCATCACACCGATATCAATCACTTCAAAGTTGTTACATTGGAGTACCACACCTACGATGTTTTTACCGATATCGTGCACATCACCCTTGACGGTTGCCATCAGGATTTTGCCATTGGATGAAGAGACACCTGTTGCTTTCTCAGCCTCAATATAAGGCATCAACCATGCAACCGATTTTTTCATCACACGGGCTGATTTCACCACCTGTGGCAGGAACATTTTACCATCGCCAAAGAGATCACCAACCACGTTCATGCCGTCCATCAATGGCCCTTCAATCACTTCGATAGGGCGATCAAAAGCTAAGCGTGCCTCTTCGGTATCTTCTTCAACATAGGCATCGATACCTTTAACCAGCGCATGTTCAAGGCGTTTGGCAACGGGCAGTTTGCGCCACTCTTCATCAGCTTTTTTGGCAATCACGCCATCACCGCGATAGTCATCAGCGATGGAGAGCAGGTGATCGGTAGCATCCGGATTGCGATTGAGTACCACATCTTCCACAGCATCACGCAGTGCTTTTGGTAGCTCTTCATATACTTCCAGCATGCCGGCATTGACGATGCCCATATCCATGCCGTTTTTGATGGCGTAGTAGAGGAATACCGAGTGGATCGCTTCGCGTACCGGGTTATTACCGCGGAAAGAGAAGGATACGTTGGAGACACCACCCGAGATCATGGCATGTGGCAGGTTCTGTTTGATCCAGCCGGTTGCTTCAATGAAATCAACGGCGTAGTTATTGTGCTCTTCAATACCGGTGGCGATCGCGAAAATGTTCGGATCGAAAATAATATCTTCAGGTGGAAAACCACACTCATCCACCAGGATATCGTAAGAGTTTTTACAAATTTCAATTTTGCGCGCATAGGTGTCAGCCTGACCATATTCGTCAAAGGCCATCACCACAACAGCAGCACCATATTTAGCCAGTAGTTTGGCATGGTGAACGAAGGCTTCTTTACCCTCTTTCATGGAGATCGAGTTCACAATACCTTTACCCTGAATGCATTTCAGGCCGGCTTCGATAATTTCCCATTTGGAAGAATCGATCATGACTGGTACACGTGAGATATCAGGTTCAGAAGCGATCAGGTTGAGGAAGGTAACCATCGCGGCTTTACCATCGAGCATCGCTTCATCCATATTGATATCGATGATCTGAGCGCCGTTTTCCACCTGGTCGCGGCAGACATCGAGTGCTTTGTTATAATCACCTTCAAGAATCAGGCGTTTGAACATGGCTGAACCGGTTACATTGGCACGTTCACCCACATTGACGAAGAGGGAGTTCTTATCGATATGCAGCGGTTCAAGACCGGAGAGGCGACACATCACTTCACGTTCAGGAGCAGGGCGCGGAGCGATTCCATCGACAGCCTTGGCCATGGCGCGGATATGCTCTGGCCCCGTACCACAGCAACCACCAATCACATTGAGGAAGCCTGACTCAGCCCACTCTTTAATCTCAGCGGCCATCTCTTCAGCTGTTTCATCATATCCACCCATAGCGTTAGGCAAGCCGGCATTGGGATGGGCATTGATGCCACAGGAAGCAGTGTTAGAGAGTTCTTCAACATACTGACGTAACTCACCGGCACCTAAGGCACAATTTAAGCCTATAGAGATAGGTTTGGCATGGGCAAGCGAGTTGTAAAATGCAGTGGCAGTCTGGCCGGAGAGGGTACGTCCGGATGCATCGGTAATGGTGCCTGAGATCATGATCGGCAGTTCAACATCGTTGTCTTCAAAGAACTTCTTCACTGCAAAGACTGCGGCTTTTGCGTTAAGTACATCAAAGACAGTTTCGATCAGCAGGATATCTGCACCGCCATCAATCAGGCCGCGTGTCGCTTCTGTATAGGTCTCAACGAGTTCATCAAAGGTGACATTACGGAAACCCGGATCATTCACATCAGGTGAGATAGAGCAGGTGCGAGACGTGGGGCCAAGCACACCGGCTACAAAACGTGGTTTATCCGCAGTGGCAATCGCATCACATGCTTGGCGTGCAACTCTGGCGCCAGCTACATTGAGCTCATATACCAGCTCTTCCATTCCGTAATCGGCCATGGAGGCGGAATTGGCGTTGAAGGTATTGGTTTCCAGAATATCGGAGCCAGCTTCGAGATATTTGCCGTGAATTTCACGGATAATTTCTGGTTGGGTGAGTGAGAGTAGGTCGTTATTGCCTTTAAGTTCAGATGGCCAGTCAGCAAAGCGCTCGCCGCGGTAATCGGCTTCTTGCAGTCCATAGGACTGGATCATAGTGCCCATAGCACCATCAAGGATCAGGATTCGCTTCTGCATTTGAGTGGATAACAAGTTGTATGAATTCATGTGCGGCAATATAACAGCAGATATAGATGGTATAAATGTTTAAACGTCATTTCCAGAAGTCATGCCTATATATGCAGTGAATTAAACAAGACTTGAAGGCGATGAATGAAACGGTGCAAGCCCCAGCCTACAGAATCAGGAGTAGTTCAGGATGATGAATAATTTGCGCTTCACTGCTTTTCAAAATATGTTCCTATATATGATGTGCAAGTAGGATGACGAGAATCTAATCACCGATAGGTAGAGCGAATTAATTCATTGTTATGAAGAATACACAGCAACAGCAAAATATTACATCGCAATACTCTGTCTTAGAGTATATCGGCATTCTTATCACTAATTCAGCGCATCTGAAGCAAAGCTCTGCCTTGCTTGAGAAGGCATGTCAGTATGCTTGGGATGCACAAGGTGTTGATTCTGAAATGCCAAGTGGTCTGAATGTTGCCATATTGCTCAGTCAGTTAAGTGCTGATGAGACGACGATTATGGTATGTTTACTCAGTGACATTCGTCTACGTTCCACTGAATTTCATAAGGTCATTCAATATGAATTTTCTGACGAAGTTCTTCACATGGTTCAGGGACTGGAAAAGCTGCATGGGTTTAAAGCAAGTCAATCAGATGGTCATGAACAGTCTGAGCGCCTGAGAAGAATGTTGTTAGCCATGGTTGATGATGTGCGCGTGGTGCTCATCAAGCTTGCATACAGGGTACAGCGGCTCAGAGAGCTACCAAAGGCAGATGAAGAGACACGAAAAGCCATTGCATCAGAATCACTTGAAATCTTTTCACCCATTGCGAACCGCTTGGGTATTGGACAACTGAAGTGGGAACTCGAAGATCTGTCATTTCGCTATTTGCAACCTGAAACCTATAAACGTATTGCAAAAATGCTTGAGGAAAAAAGAGGCGGACGTGAGACCTATATTAAACAGGTTGTCACAGAAATTGATACGCTGCTCAAAAGTTCCGAGCTTGATGCAAAAGTTTCTGGCAGGCCAAAGCATATCTATAGTATCTGGTCGAAGATGACGCATAAAGACAAACAGTTCTCAGAATTGTTTGATGTGCTGGCCATCAGAGTCACGGTAAGCACCATCGCAGAGTGTTATACCACGCTCGGCCAGATCCATGGTCGCTGGCATCATATTCCTAAAGAGTTTGATGATTATATAGCCAACACAAAAGCCAATGGCTATCAAAGTCTGCATACGGCCGTTTATGGGCCTGAGGGAAAACCGGTCGAAATTCAGATCAGAACAAAAGCCATGCATGAGTTTGCAGAATTTGGTGTGGCAGCACACTGGCGCTATAAAGAGCGCAGCAAACAGGATGATGTGCTGGAAAAAACGATTCATTCCATCCGGAAATTATTGGAAACACCTGAACACGATGATGAGGGATTTTTAGACAGTTTCAAAACAGAACTGTTCTCTGACCGCGTATTTGTCTTAAGCCCTGATGGCAAAATCATTGATTTGCCGCAAGGCGCAACCCCGCTTGATTTTGCTTACGGCATTCACACAGAAGTAGGGCATAAATGTCGCGGTGCAAAAGTGAATGGTCAGATCGTACCGCTAACCACGCCACTTCAAAATGGTGTGCAAGTCGAAATTTTAACCACCAATCATGCTGCACCAAGCAGAGACTGGCTCAATCCGAATCTGGCTTACATCACCAGCAACAAGGCACGTGCAAAAATAAAAGCCTGGTTTCGGCAACAGGATTATGAGCAACATGTGATCGATGGTAAAACGGCAATCGATCGCGAACTCAAACGCATGCACATTTTAAATCCGGATAAGAATAAAGCTCTCACGCATTTTAAAGTGAAAAGTGAAAAAGAGTGGCACGCTAAAGTTGGGCGTGGCGATATCACATCAGCTCACTTAACGCAGGGTTTACATCAGATTTATACCAATGAGTCATTGAAAGCACTGCCCTTTAAATCCAAGCCGAAAAAGAGAGGTAGTGTAGATCCATCTATCAATGTATGTGGCGTAGGTAACCTGTTATCCTATATGGCCAACTGCTGTAAACCCGTTCCCGGTGATGAGATCATTGGCTTTATCACCCAAGGCAATGGGATTTCGGTTCATCGCCCTGATTGCACCAACATACTCAACATGGAACATGATAAGCAAAAGCGACTCATTTCTGTTGAGTGGGCAGATCATGATCATCAGACATTTGATATCACCCTTGCAATCGAAGCCATTGATCGCACAGGTCTGTTAAAAGACATTACAAGCATACTTTCCGACCTGAAAGTAAACGTACTCAGTATTCAGACCTTCTCAAACAGAGATACGCAAACGGCCAATATGCAAATCATGATGGAAATAGGGGGCCTTGAACAACTGCAAAAAGTCACTGACAAAATAATGCAGTTACCGAATGTACTTAAGGTTTATCGGCAGAACGCATAAGCCTTCGGCTTAGAATAGAAATATTTCTGAAAGATGTGGGGCAAGAACCCGAAAGGTCTATCATTGTATTCTGTGAATTCACCAAAGAAATGATACAATGATCGACTTGACCTTGAGCCTCTCAAACCAACATGGACTGTCCGAGAAACAGTAGATGCATGATACTTTAGTTTGCTATCTATGGTTTCAGGTTTGCTCGTTTGATACAGTCGTCAGTCATCTAAAAACAACAATGCTTGCGCTATATAATCGAGGGAGAAGGTTAACTTATACTTATCTTTTAAATTAACCGACCTCTTCAATATATTGATATCATTGCAACAATAAGAGCTAAGTCATGCTTTGGATAGGGCACCTTATTCGCTTACTTTTTTTCTCAGTGATTTTGTTTGGGCGCGTCTATTTTTGCTCTCAAGGCGCCGTTTGATGGAGCCGTAGGATTTACGTGTGGGTCGTCGTTTTTTGATCACGACCATGGCACTTTTTATAAGCTCCTGAAGCCGGTTCAGTGCATCCGTTTTGTTCTGCTCCTGACTTCGATACTGCTGTGCTTTGATGATGATTACACCGTCACTACTGATGCGGCGGTCTCTGATTTGTAACAGGCGCTCTTTATAAAGCTGTGGCAGTGATGAGGCATGAATATCAAAGCGCAGATGAATAGCGCTGGAGACTTTATTGACGTTTTGACCACCTGCACCCTGGGCGCGGATGGCTGAAAGTTCGATTTCATCATCCTGAAGGCTGATCGACTCAGAGAGTTTCAACATCACTCCGCACTAAATTCCCTGATTGAATAACGGTTGCGAGCAGTAAGATCGACATGACGAAACAGTGCCTTTTTAGGGCTATAAATATTGTCCGTTAACCATTGCTGCTCGGCCTTGCTATCAGCACCAGACACCGAAATGCTCCAGACACCTTTTTTCTGTTTTCCAAACGGATCTTTATAAGAGAAATCGGCCAGCCAGCGGTATCCACGTGCTTTCAGATCATCTTTTTTATCAAAGGGTGCAGTGACTGCAAACAGGCGTTGGCTCTTTTCTCTGGCAGACGCAAGCAGGCTAGCCATGGCCTGTTTTCCGGAGCAGGGCAGCGCTTTTGTTAACAGGTGAAGGGTGGCCTGAGCATCATTCACCGCACGGTGGCCATCAAAGAAGTAACCCAGTTTATAGGCAATATAATCCAGCTTCAGACTGGAGATATCCTCATCCTGCCAACCGATATCATTAAAGGTGCAGGCCCAGTTGGTCTCTTTGACCATTGGCAGGCGCCGTTCAATCATCGGGCGGTCAAACCCTGCGTTATGCGCAATAATAAGATCTGATTTTTTCAACCACTGTTCGATCTCGGCATCGTCAAGTGTTTGGCCAGCCACCATCTCATCAGTGATGCCGGTGATCTGTTTGACGATATCGCTTAGTGGTTCGCCCGGGTCTTCAAAACCATCATAGGTATGCAATATACGGTAAATAAGCCCCGTACTCGCATCATATTCAAATGCGACAAAACCCAGCTCGATGATGGTATCTTTTTCTGTATCCAGGCCTGTGGTTTCAGTATCAATGACAATACCCATGCGCGGCGTAGTGGGCGCACCGGGGTTATAGAGATCAGGCGCTTGCAGTCGCTCAATGACTCTGTATTGATCTGATTGTTCTAAATGCTTGATGGCATCAATGTCGTTCATATGTTCAGTTCCTTATAAGGGAGTGCTTTCTGATTTGGAGACCCGTCCATGGAGCGCACAGGAGTATTGAATAGTTAAGCGCGTCCTAATCTGTCGAATCATGCACTTTCCAAACGCTTTCTTAAACCAGCTCGACTGCTAGGTTGCCGCTACGATTCAATCTGATGAGAGGTTCTAATGATAAAAGCGTTGTTGTTAAAGGTATTTCGTGAAGGTGTTGGTGGCCTGATGGCTTTCATCAGTTATTTGACCAGCCCCCGTAAAGTTAAACGCGATGCAGAAACGCAACTTCAAGTGAACAGAGAGGTTGAGTCGATGTCGATGTATCAGTACTTCGCCTGTCCCTTTTGCATCAAAACACGCCGTACCGTTCATCGCTTGAATATTCCGCTCGAATATCGTGATGCTCAAATCCGTGGTGGTGAACATCGTAATGCGTTGGAACAAGAGGGTGGGGCTCTCAAAGTGCCTTGTCTGCGCATTGATAACGGTGATGAAACAACATGGTTATATGAGTCCCGCGAAATCGTCGCATATTTGAACCAGAGGTTTGATCCGACCCTGAAGCAGGCATAGATAAGCTAACCATCAGGTAAAGAGTATCCCCTGGGGGACGAATGAACAGAAGGTGAATGGCGAAGCCAGAGAAACTCCCCTAGGAGGACAAATAATAATCAGTGAGCATTTGTGAAAATTTGCCCGAGGCAGGCTCTCCAATTTTACTATTCACCTGGTGGCTGAGCTTTGTCTTAGTGATGAATATCTTGTCATTCGTGATTGTCGTGTGGATTCGTGGTTGAATTCTTTTTAGTTGAGTAAGGCCGAACCGTTGCTAACTGTTGATGGGGCCGCTGATGCGCGCGGGATTAAATTTAATCCTCTTTTCGTCTGAATCGAATGATCTGGCGGCGTGCCTTCTTATCCGGCCGTCTGTCAGGGGCAGGAGATGCATTGAGTTTGCGTAACTGATACTGCTCTTCTCTGGTTTTGATGCTCTGCTCATCTTCGTGATAAAGCGTTTGTGCCAGTGTGGCGGAACCACGCTTCTCAGCTAAACCAGTCACGGTGATCATGTACTGCTCCTGATTACGCACGATCTTTAAAATATCGCCAATCTGAATACCTTTGGATGGTTTTGGACGATCACCATTGCACTGGACATGGCCAGCATTGACCATTTCAGTAGCCAGACTACGCGTTTTAAAAAAACGGGCTGCCCACAACCATTTATCAATTCTTACCGTCTGTTTAGTCATGTAGGGAATCTATGATGCTTCTCTATATGCATGCAAGATTATGTTGCAACAATTTGTTTGAGAGACAATAGCTTCAAAGAACGGCATCATGCGGCGCTGTTCGTTTCCATGACATCTCAAATAGCGCCCATTTGCATTGTCCGGACATATCCCGTTGGAGGTGCCCCTTGGCCAGACCTAATTTTAAATTTGATAAACGACAGAAAGAACTCGCTAAGCAGAAAAAAAATGAAGAGAAGCGTTTGAGTAAACTCAAAAAAAGGAATGACGATGGCTCCGAACCGCCTGTTGAAGCTGATGTGGTCGAAGTGGTTGTTGAAAAGACCGAAGCTGAGAAACTTGAAGAATTTTTAAAAGGGTAGTTTCGCTTGTAGCAAAGCATCTGAGATAAACTTCTATTTTCTATATAGTAATCGATATCCATTAATCCGGATCGGTAGGGTGTTCGAGTTTGCATGCAGTGCATTCACAAGCAAGCTAGGTGATTCATCAGGATGTGATTGTGTTCAACAGTTGGTTGATTTGAAATGGAAGGGCGGTAACTTCCGCAATCTTTTGAAACAGACATTGGAGTTAGACAATGACCATTGAAGATCAGATAGCAGGTTTCAGAACGCGGGCAGAGGATTATGCCAGTAGACTTGATGCTATGCGGAGGTCACTTTGACGTTGATGCCAAAGAAGAGGATCTGCGTGAGTTAAACGCACGTATCGAAGATCCCTCTCTGTGGGATGATCAGGCTAAAGCGCAGCAATTAATGCAGGAGCGTGCACGCGTGGAAAAAGTGCTTGTCGATTATAAACGTGCTTTTAGTGAGCACGAAGATGCATCGATGTTATTTGAGATGGGCCTCGAAGAGCAGGATCGTGATTCTCAGATCGAAGCGATTGAAGGTATTGATGCTGTACAGCGCCAGGTAGAAGCTCTGGAGCTGGCTCAGATGCTCGGCGGTGAAACTGATATGGAATCCGCCTTCCTTGATGTTAACTCCGGTTCCGGTGGTACTGAAGCGCAGGATTGGGCTGAAATGTTATTGCGTATGTATCTACGCTGGGCTGAACGCAAAGGTTTTAAGACAGAGCTGATGGAATGCACCTATGGTGAAGAGGCGGGTATTAAATCGGCCACGGTTTCTATCAAAGGTGAATATGCCTACGGCTTTTTGAAGGCTGAAATCGGTGTGCATCGTCTGGTGCGTAAATCACCATATGATTCGGGTAATCGTCGCCACACCTCATTCTCATCTGTATTTGCGTATCCCGACATTGATCGTGAGATTGATATCGATATTGATCCTGCCGATGTGCGTACAGATACCTACCGTGCCAGTGGATCCGGTGGCCAGCATATCAATAAAACCGATTCAGCGGTGCGCTTGACACATATCCCTACCGGTGTGGCGGTCCAGTGTCAGAGTGACCGTTCTCAGCATAAAAACCGTGATGCCTGCTGGAAGATGTTAAAAGCGCGTCTGTATGAACTGGAAATTGAGAAGCAGAACTCTGAAAAGCAGGAGCTTGAAGATACCAAGACCGATATCGGTTGGGGTCATCAGATTCGATCTTATGTACTGGATCAGTCCCGTATCAAGGATCTGCGTACAGGTATGGAGACTGGTAATACAGGGGCATTCCTTGATGGTGATATCGACGCGTTTATTCAGGCTCAGCTGATGGGTATCAAACGTGGTGAAAATGACGGCGAATAAAGGTGTAGGTAAAATAGCTATGAAGATGATCCACTTTCCATTTGTTGCATTACCATTGGGCTTGGTATTTTTTGTCATTGTAAATATGGGGCAACAGGTCGATAGCGAAGGGGTTAGAGTCCTGCCACTGTTGACGCTTCTGGTGATCAGTGAGTTCGCTTTTTTTGCCACTGGCATTGCCGCTTATATCGGTTTTAAACAGACTCAGAAGGTCGGTTTTCAACCAATCTATGCGATGATATCCGTTTTGTGTGCTATATCATCTCTCGGTTTTATGTTTCTGGGGATCAATCTCTGGCCGTTATAATCTTGTAGAGCACAATGCTTTAAGTTGTTGATAAATAATCACTTATTCAAACAACCCCTTTGTTTTCGGCACTGTTTGCGACAAAAAATTACTTATCTACTGTTCTATCCATTCATAAGTATGAACACTTACTAATGGTTTCTTAATCTTGATGCAGGCAGCCTTCGCCGCCGGTAATATCCGAAGGTGTATATAAATGACAACAAAAGAACAGGAACAAGAGACTTCAATCGAAAAGGTTGAAGTAAAATTAGACGAACCAGTTCAGGTTAAATTTTCAGATTTAAACTTGATCGCTCCGCTGATTCAAAGCGTGGAAGCATTGGGTTATGAAACACCATCTCCAATTCAGGCGCAAACCATTCCTTTGCTACTTGAAGGCAAGGATGTGATTGGACAGGCGCAGACTGGTACTGGTAAGACTGGTGCATTTGCACTGCCTCTGCTAAACAACATCGATTTAAGCCAGACAAATCCACAGGTCCTGGTCTTGGCTCCAACACGTGAGTTAGCCATTCAGGTTGCAGAAGCATTCCAGACATATGCGCGTCATATGAAAGGGTTTCATGTATTGCCTATTTATGGTGGCCAGAGTTATGAAATTCAGCTGCGTCAACTTAAACGCGGTGTGCATGTTGTGGTGGGAACACCGGGACGTGTGATGGATCACATGCGTCGCAAGACATTGAATCTAACCAATCTGAAAACGCTTGTACTTGATGAAGCCGATGAAATGCTACGTATGGGCTTTATTGATGATGTGAAGTGGGTGCTTGAGCAGTTGCCTAAACAGCGTCAAATTGCACTCTTTTCTGCGACCATGCCATCGGTTATTCGCAAAATTGCACAACAGCATTTGACTAATCCAATACATGTTAGCATTCAAATGAAAGAAACAACGGCCGAAACTATTCGTCAGCGTTACTGGATGGTAAGTGGCAGAAACAAGGTTGATGCGTTGACCCGCGTATTAGAAGCCGAGGCATTTGATGCGGTGATTATTTTTGTGCGCACCAAAACAGCTACCGAAGAGCTGGCTGAAAAGCTTTCAGCTCGCGGTTATGCAGCGACTGCTCTGAATGGTGATATTGCTCAGAAGACTCGTGAAAATACAGTCAACCGTTTAAAACAGGGTAGAATTGATATTCTGGTAGCTACAGATGTAGCAGCACGTGGCCTGGATGTGCAACGTATTTCGCATGTTATTAACTATGATATTCCACAGGATACAGAGTCCTATGTGCATCGTATTGGCCGTACAGGTCGTGCAGGCCGTGAAGGCGATGCGATTCTATTCGTTGCACCGCGTGAAAAGCGTCTATTGTATGCCATTGAAAAAGCAACCAAGAAGAGCATTGAAAAGTTTGAAATGCCAACCACTGAAAGCATTAACGACAAACGTATTGAAGAGTTTAAAGATCGTATCACTGAAACACTGGAATCCGGTGAAAATATGGATCTCTTTACTCAGATCGTTGAGCAGTATCGTAAGGAGCATGATGTTCCAGCCAATGAAATTGCTGCCGCTTTAGCGAAGATGGCACAGGGTGATAAAGCACTGCTGCTTAAGGATGAACCACAGCGCAGAGAACGTTCAGAACGTTCAGAACGCTCAGATCGTTCAGAACGACCACAACGCTCTGAACGCAATCCACGTTTTGATGCGCCAGAAGATAAGCGCAGAAGTAGCCGTGAAGCTTCTCGTAATCAGTATACAGATGAAGATATTAATCCAAGGCGTGAAGCGCCTCGTGGTCCAAAACTTGAAGAGGGCATGGAACGTTTTCGTCTTGATGTTGGTGAAGTGCACGGTGTAAAACCTGGAAATATTGTTGGTGCGATTGCCAATGAAATTGGCTTGGAAAGTGAGTTTATTGGACGTGTCCAGATTCTTGATGATTACAGTATCGTTGATTTACCGGACGGTATGCCTAAGGCAATTTTCAATGAACTGAAAAATGTTCAGGTCTGTGGGCAACGCCTCAACGCCAGCCTACTTGATAGTGCTGCAAGGCCTGAGCGGGCACCGCACAAGCAGTTTAAACCTGGACGGGGTAGTGACCGACCATCTCGTGGTAGTAAGCCTGGTGGAAGCAGAGATGGTGGCCGCGGCCGCCCTGACAATGCTGGCGGCAGAAAACCACCACGTCGCAATAAATAACAGGTCATAACAGCCAATTTGGCTAACGCTTATAAAAGGCAGGTATAGTGAAAGCTATACCTGCCTTTTTTTTTGTTTCACGCCTACTAATTGACTGCGATATATTCAAGGCGCAGTCTTTATAGGCTGTGTTTGTTTATGAATACGCCGCTACGATTTTGCTGGGAGGATCAATGAAAAAAATCCTATTTCTATTCATTGCACTTTCAATGCTCTCTGGATGTGCGCCTAAAAGAGGTGTGATACATGCATTCGCTGAGCTTCCCGCCGCTACATCAGCCCGGATTACCATCATAAGAAACTATAACCCTATTGGTTCAACCGAACGTTATTATCCGACCGTAAACGGGAGAAAAGTGGCCGGTCTTTACACCAATGAACACGCTGTTTTTCAACTGCCTGTAGGTCAATATGCGATTGGTTTAATGTTTCCTGTCATCGGTTTAAATACCTGGTGGTATGATGAGATAGAAAAAAATGTTGAAGCAAACAGAGAGTATTATTTTCTACTTTCGCCCAAGTTCAAGCTCATCAGCATTTCAGGGGTCGAGATTGAAGAGATCGATCAACAGGATGCCAAGGATAGACTTCAGCACTCAAGCCTGGTTCCAACTGGAACGGTGTCGGAAAGTCCTGACCTGGCAGCGAAAGTGTTAAGTATTCCGTCCAAGATTATTGGACTCAAAGAAGATGAGGGTGAGAAAGAGTAGGTAACTATTGTTACGGTTTCTCTTCTACTTACGATGGAACTGTAACTTTTGTCGATACTCTTCCGGATCTTTAGTCTGCACCATTGCTCCACCACGAGGGAAAATAGCATCATAGAGCCTTGATACCCAGAACCGTAAGGCGGCAAGCCTCAGTAATAGGGGAAGGGCAAGAACCTCCTCTGCTTCCAGCGGCCTGACTGATTGGTAAGCGTCCATAAAAGCTTTGATGCGGGCGTCATCAGCATCACATAACAGTACGGCCTGAGCATTGAGTGAAATGGCAATATCCATCGCAAAAGCGGCATCATGGGCGTAATAGAAATCGATAATTCCGGAGACCTGATCGCCTTCAAACAGAATATTATCCACAAACAGATCGCCGTGAATGACACCCTTTGGTAACGATTCAAACATACAGGATGATTGAAAATCAAGTTCACTGCTTAACAGCTCAGCACTCCCTTTGCCATAGCGTTCTTCGGTCTTATCAAGCACAGCAGCAATATGTTCTGCTAACCACTCTGCTCCCGTCGGATTATTTCTGCGCATGCTGAAATCAGAGCCTGCCAAATGCAGTTGTGCCATGGCCTGACCGGAAGACCTTAATTGTGCTTCATTGAGTTGATCTAGTGTGCGACCACTCAAACACGAAACAATACACCCCTGTTTTCCATCCAGATCAAACAGCAGGGATTCATCCTTGCGTTGCATCACATCAGGGCAGGCCAGCTCATTGGAGGCCAGATGTTTCATCAAGTGCATGAAGTAGGGTAGCTCATCAGCTTCCAGGCGTTCAAAGATGGTAAGCACGTAACGCGTGCCCTGATCGGTATCAATAAAGAAATTGCTGTTTTCAATTCCTGCAGCGATACCTTCAAAAGAGGAGAGAGAGCCAATATTATAATCAGCCAGAATTGCACTGATATCAGCGTGTGTAAGTTCAGTATATACAGACATTGGCGAATCATAACGGCTACGGCTTACAACTTATACAGCCTTTTACGATGATAGCTGTTCAGAGGCTCTCGCCACACCTTAAGAACATTCTGGAGACGGAAAGAGAGAGATAGCGTGCGGCAATCAACAAGAAAATTGCCAGATGGATATATTTTTTTCACAAATCGTCTATAAATAGTCTATAACTATATATGCTTTATCATCAACATTGATGATAAAGCAGTATTGTGAATACTATATTTAGTTAAAGGTACTGGGTATTGATCGATGCATCGTGTTGAAATGCTCTGTTAGACAAATGACCTGATTAAGAGCACTGGAGATTAGAAGCCGACAGGATGTTGCGTATAAACCGGGGAGAATAGTATGAAGAGAGTGATTCCTGATTCATCATTATTAGTAATCTCAGGTGTGGTTTTTACCTTACTCATGTTTGCATGGCAATATGACTCCAGTCAGGAGCTATTAAAACAACAGGCGCCACTGATCGATACTATTATGCAATTGAGAGTAGGTTTGTCTCAAACGCATGGCATTACCCATGAAAGCAGGGAAGAGCAACATGGAACTCTGGATAAAGCATACCTTAATGCTTCAGTAAAAAAAATATATGATGGCATTAATGCGCTTGATAGTGGGAATATTCACATGGGCGATTTAAGGGCTACTATTGAGATTTCTCCGGAGTTACAACAACCGTTGAACGAGCTCAAAGAGAGTGTGGATAAACTATCGACCTTTCTCAATACAACGCATGATCACACAGCCTTGAATGCCAATGATGATCTTACTCTTGATCAATATTTTGCCACCGCTGAGGATTGGGCCGACCAGATTGATCAACAGCTTCATGTCAATGTTGAACAATCCATAGAGCGGCAGTCCAATATTTTTAAGAGCATGTTTTTTATGTTGATTATAGCTATATGCGTGCTGCTGTTTTTATTACAACGTAGCGGCCAGAAAAGAGCCGCAGAGATCAAAAAATCCATGTGGCTTTCACAGGCCTTAGAGCATTCCGGTGAAGCAGTGATCATTGCAGATCGCGACGGCACTATCGAATTTGTAAATGATGCGTTCTGTAATATGACAGGATACTCGGCTGCAGAAGCGCTTGGTAACAAACCCTCCATGTTAAGTAGTGGAAATCAGAATAGACCGTTTTATGAAAAGCTCTGGCAAACCATCAGCAACGGCAAGGTGTGGTCTGGTGAATTAACTAACCGGAAAAAAGACGGATCACTCTATCCTGCTCTGATGACGATAGCTCCTATCATCAATCAAGCTGGATCTCTTACACACTATGTAGCTAATCAACGTGATATATCAGTGCATAAGGCATTGGAGCAGCATCTGTTTCAAGCGCAGAAAATAGAAGCTATTGGTACACTTGCCGGTGGTATCGCGCATGATTTCAATAATGCACTGGCAGCGATCACGGGTAATTTATATCTGCTAGACACCGCTTCTGATGACGCTGATCAGGTGAGAAAACGTTCTTCGACAATAAAATCTATCTGTGATTCCATTGCTGCACATGTGAAGCAGGTATTGAGTTATGCACGCAATGACTCGGTATTGATGAGTTCGGTTGAATTGAACAGGTGTGTTCAGAACTCATGTCAGATGGCCAGTTCAATGATACCTGCAACGATAGAGCTCTCCTTTATTTCACACGATGATGAACTGTATGTGCACTGGAATGAAACTCAGATTCAGCAGATTCTCATTAATCTTATCAATAATGCCCGCCACGCATTGAATGGGGTTGAGAATCCACGAATTGCGCTTGAAGTTAGCATGATTGATAATGACGAAGAGTTAATGCGCTCCAATCATAATATGACCGATGAAAAATATATCGCACTATCAATTAAAGATAATGGCTGTGGTATACCAGAAGGGGCCATACACCGGATATTTGACCCCTTCTTTACAACCAAATGTGCTGATGAAGGTACAGGCCTTGGGCTCTCAATGGCATATGGTGCGATCAAACAGGCTGGTGGCTGTTTGGATGTTCACAGTGAAGTAGGGATGGGAACGAAATTTCGTGTCTGTCTTCCCATTGACTTTCAAACACAAAAGCAGATGACAACCGTGCTTGATAAGTTATACCAGGGAAGTGGTGAAACGATTTTACTTGCTGATGACCAAAAATCGCTGCTACAGATTCAAAAAGAAATCATTGAGTCCTTTGGTTATCGGGTCATAACCGCCACGAATGGCCGTGAAGCAGTGGCACTGTTTGAACTGCATAGTGATACGATTACGCTTATTATACTTGATACGATCATGCCAAAATTATCAGGTATTAAGGCCGCCCAATATATTTTACTTAAGAAGCCAGATGCCAGGATTATACTATCAACGGGCTATAATAATCAGGAGAGAGGGATAGAACTCATCAACCTTCCGGTGATGTACAAGCCATGTAAACCTGAAACCATGAACCAAATGATCCACGTAGAGATCAATAAAAAGGTATTTCAATACCACACGGATCATTAAGCTGGCATGCAGCACTGTAGAATAAGTTCATCCTTTTATTGAGCATCTTCGACACCTTCATGTTTCATGAAATAAGGCTTTTTTATCCTAGCTAGCAGGCTGTAGATCGATTATGCATGCACAAAACAAATTCCAGCAGCGGGGTGCGACCATTTTTAATATGTACGAGTGGGAGCCCTAAATCTTAGTCATTTCCGTTATTTCATCGAAAATCCATGCTTGAAAGTGGATCCCCGATATAGGCATTCGGGGATGACGCGGTAATGTCTGGAAAGCACAATTATAATGCAGGGGGGGGGATTCGGTACATCCTGTACCTCAGTGCTTCGCCCAGCCAAAACAGGTGTTTAAATTTCTCCTACCATTTCCCTGGACTCCGCGATGAATAAAAAAAAGCCCACGGAGTTATCCATGGGCTTTGATGTTGAGTAGTTTTTTACTACAGGGTTACTGAATGTCGTTGTTTGGAATAATCAACATTTCCACACGACGGTTAAGCTGCATGCCTGATTCTGTATCATTGGATGCTCTTGGTTGAGATTCACCACGGCCATCCACGCCAATTCTGTTCGATGCCATGCCGCGATCCATTAAATACCATTTCACTGCCTGAGCACGCTGCTCGGAGAGTTGCTGATTATACTGGGCTGAACCACGACTATCGGTGTGACCGGTGATATTGATCGTGGTGCGCGGGTAACGGGTTAAAATATCAGCTACTTTGCTCAGGGTATTATGAAATGCCGGAGTTAATTTGGCGGAGTTGGACGCAAAAGATACTTCACTGTTCATAGTGATCTTAAGGTTTTCATTTTGCAGGCGTTCAATCTCAATCTGGGATCTGCGCTGCTCTTCAGCCAGTGCCTGTTTAAACTCTTGCTCCTGTTTATCCATATAGATACCGGTTCCTGCACCAAGTGCACCACCTGCCGCAGCCCCCATCAGCGCACCGCGCAGGGCACCGCCTGAATGGTCTTTCTGAAATCCAACCACAGCACCTGCAAGTGCGCCGACTGCTGCACCTATCGCGGCATTTTGTTTGGTATGTTTATTTGGATCATTCGGGTCAATAACCGGATTACTGGCACAACTGGTCAATGTAAGGGTTGCAGTAATGGCAATGAATACAATTTTTTTCATGATAACTCTCCATTTTTTCGAGTCTCCAGACTTATGCTCATCTAGTGAAATCAAAACTTAGCCAAAGCTTATATAGTATAATCAACAAACCCAAGCGGAATAAACGCACCAGCAGGGAAGCAACGCCCTTTTCTAAAGAATTCCTGTTTTGCCGCTAGAGTGGTTTTAATACAGACTGGCGCAATGGACGATGCTCTACTCCGACTTATTGTTTTTTTTGCTATCCTGATCACGATGGCCTGTGCTGAATTCCTGCTTCCACGCAGAGCCCTTGTGATGGGGTATAAGCGCTGGCCAGCCAATATTGGCATTATTGTTTTTGATGTTTTACTGGTTCGACTGCTGTTGCCTGCAGGAGCAGTAGGGGCTGCATGGTGGGCGAACGAACATAGTGCTGGGCTGTTCAACTGGCTGGATTGGCATGATGCCATCTCAGTGATGGTTGCTGTGATCCTGCTCGATTTCATCGTGTATATGCAGCACCGATTGTTTCATGTTGTGCCGCTATTATGGCGTCTGCATATGGTGCATCATGCTGACCGGGAAATTGATGTCTCAACCGGATTACGTTTTCATCCGATTGAGATCATACTGTCGATGTTGATTAAAATAAGTATGGTCGTGCTGCTTGGTCTACCTGTTGTGGCCGTTGTGCTTTTTGAAATGATACTCAATGGCATGGCGATGTTTAATCATGCCAATGTACGCTTGCCACTAAAACTTGATCGCGTATTGCGTATGCTGGTGATTACACCAGATGTCCATCGCGTCCATCACTCCATCATTAAAGCTGAAACCAATAGTAACTATGGATTTAATTTGTCCCTTTGGGATCGTCTGTTGGGCACTTACCGCGTTCAACCACAGCTTGGGCATGATAATATGACTATAGGACTGGAGCATTTGCAAGATGCGCCAACACACCGTATCGGCTATATGCTGCGCTTGCCGTTTGTCGGTGATATCGGTCAGTATCCCAGGCTGAAAAAAAAGAAGTGCAGTGGAGAGGGTTAACTGTGTGTGATAGCAAAGTAAATCGCTGTGAATGCGTCAATAAAACATTCGAACAACTGAAGGTGTACGAAAACTTTGAAGCTGCTCAAGCTGCCACTCAGTGTGGTTCCGAGTGTGAGGGCTGTGTGCCTTATATCAAATTAATGTTTGCCACTGGTGAGTCTGCCTTCGATATAGAGGACCCACGTTTGAGTGCTTATGAATAAGGTGAGTGAACGCAGCAACAGCATGTTGATTGCAGCGGCTGCATTTGTGGTGGTGATTGCTGGCATGCAAGCGGCGGCTTCACTGTTAGTTCCTTTTTTATTGGCAGCTTTCGTGGCCATTATCTGTTTGCCCATGTTAACGTGGTTATTGCATAAAAAGGTGTCAGCCGGTCTGGCTGTATTGTTAATTACGGTGGCCATTGTGTTGATCGGTCTGCTGGTCGGTGCATTTGTCAGTTCATCACTGGCTGATTTTTCTCATAACCTGCCAAGCTACCAGGAGCGATTGAAAGCATTAACTGCTGGTGCACTACAGTGGCTCTCTGGCATGGGTCTGCAGGTTTCTTCGCAATCGATGCTTGAAGTGCTCGACCCATCTGCAGCTATGGGCATGGCCGGTAAATTACTGTCCGGACTTGGTAATGCTCTGGCGAATACATTTCTGATTATACTTACTGTAATCTTTCTGTTAATCGAGGCATCAGCACTACCGCATAAATGGGTGGCTATGGGGGATAATGCTCCCTCAAAACAAGGGTTTGAAGCATTTGTTGCAAGTGTTAGTTCTTATTTCTCCATCAAAACATGGATCAGCCTGGCGACGGGTGTTTTTATTGCCATCTGGCTGGCTGTAATAGGCGTAGATTATCCGCTATTATGGGGGTTGGTGGCATTCCTGTTTAATTTTGTTCCGAATATAGGTTCAATCATTGCCGCAGTACCTGCTCTGTTATTGGCGCTGGTTCAACTTGGTGGCGGTGACGCACTGTTGGCTGGTTTGGGCTATCTGATTGCCAATGTAGTCATGGGTAATGTGGTTGAACCCAAATTCATGGGGCGTGGTGTTGGCTTGTCAACGCTGGTTGTATTTGTATCTTTAATCTTCTGGGGATGGGTGCTTGGACCGGTGGGTATGCTTCTTTCAGTGCCTTTAACCATGATCATCAAACTGGCTATGGAATCACGGCAGGAGACCCAATGGGTCGCTATATTATTAGGGCCTGATATTAAACAGGCGGAAGCTAAGCGGTAAAAAAAAGATGGTTTCGGTTCATGAGGTGACAAACTTTGACACATCATCATTCTGTTTATAAGCTGACAACATGAATATTAATGGTAGCACCAAAACATATGGCATTATTGGATGGCCGGTTGAGCATTCGCTCTCACCGCTTTTTCAATCACGCTTTATTCAGTCCAATCATATGAATGCGGTGTATGTGCCATTCAGTGTGGCACCTGAATTGCTGACACAAGCTATGCAAGGATTATGGGCATTGGGAGTGGAGGGGTTTAACGTCACCGTTCCGCACAAAGAATCTGTGTTTAAGATGGTCGAGGCTGATACTGATGCCAGAAAAATTGGTGCAGTGAACAGCGTGCGCCGAAGTGCAGATGGCTGGCATGCAACCAACACAGATTGGCGCGGATTCAAGAGCGTTGTAGATGCTTCTGGCCTGGATATGTTGGGAGAAGAAGTCCTTTTGTTTGGTGCTGGTGGTACTTCGCGCGCTATTTTGCATGCCTTGAATGCACTCAAGATCGGTAAGGTACATATCTGCAATCGCAACCCTGATCGATTAGCCGGACTTATTCGATTTGCCAAAGAAGCTTATCCAACATTGCATTGTCAGCCTTTAGACTGGCAGCAATCTGAGGTCAGCCGCACCTGTTCTGGCGCACGTTTACTGATTAATAGTACCAGCATAGGTTTAAAAGCAGATCAGGAGTTTCCATTTACATTGTCTGGAGACGGTATCGCTATCGATGTTGTCTATCGTCCCGATGGCAAAACAGCATTTGTTGAAGCAGCTCGATTGGTCGGACGCGCAAGTGTGGATGGCTTGCCTATGTTGATTGCACAAGGTGCGGCAGCTTTTGCATGGTGGCATGATTGCGACACACCTGATGTTACACAGGCATTACATCAGATGCACCTTAGTTTAGGACGGGAACCAATGATACTATCAGGCTGGATGGGTGCTTAATGAGTCATTCTCGATTAGGAGATATATTACTCAAACATAAACGTATCACACGTGAACAGCTGGATCTGGTCATGCGTGAATCAAAATTGCATGGGGATACATTAACATCGCAGTTGGTGCGTCAAAATATTATTGATGAAATTGAGCTTGTGAAGTTTATGGCGCGCTCATTTGGCTGTCCGGTCATTGACCTTAATAAGTTTGAGATAGAGCCTGATATCACCAATATCCCGGTTAATGTATTGCGTAAAAATATGGTCCTGCCGTTGAGGCGGACAGGTAATGTACTCAAGTTAGCCGTGGTGGATCCATATAATATCCACGGGCTGGATGAGATTTCATTTATCTCGGGATGCAATGTTGAAGTTATCATTGCAACTGAAAATCAAATCAGTAAAAAGCTAGATGAATTAGGGGATAATGACTCACAACTTCAGCAGGTTATGGCTGATCTGGGTGCCATTGATGTTGAGGTTGTCGACACCAGTGCAGATGATATTGATGATCTTTCACTGTCGGCAGAAATTGAAGCCGCCCCTGTTGTTAAACTGGTGAACCTGATCCTGATGGATGCGATCAAACGCGGAGCCTCAGATATTCACCTTGAACCTTATGAAAAGGTATTACGCGTACGCTATCGCATCGATGGTGTGTTACATGAGATTATGCGTCCGAGCTTAACGATGCGTGAAGCGATTGTATCGCGATTGAAAATCCTGGCCCGTTTAGATATTTCAGAACGTCGATTACCTCAGGATGGACGTATAAAATTACGTCTGTCGCGCGCAAAAACGGTTGATTTTCGAGTCTCTGTGTTACCCACGCTGTTTGGTGAAAAAGTGGTCATGCGTTTGCTCGATCCCTCCAGTTTACAATTGGATATGACCAAACTCGGTTACGACCCACAATCGCTCTCATGGTTGAAAGATGCGATTCACCAGCCTTATGGCATGGTGCTGGTGACAGGTCCTACCGGCTCAGGTAAAACGGTCAGCCTCTATTCTGCTGTGGCAGAGCTGAATCAACCCGGGGTAAATATTTCAACAGCGGAAGATCCAGTTGAATTTAACTTTATGGGCATCAATCAGGTGAATGTGAATAGTGATATCGGTTTGGATTTCCCTGCCGCATTGCGTTCATTCATGCGCCAGGATCCAGACGTTATTTTAATCGGTGAAATCCGAGATTATGAAACTGCAGCAATTGGTATCAAAGCAGCACTTACCGGTCATATGGTCCTGGCCACACTGCATACCAACGATGCCCCATCAACGATGACGCGTTTAGTGAATATGGGGCTTGAGTCTTTTCTGGTGGGCTCTGCTATTAACCTCATTTCGGCGCAACGGTTGGCACGCCGTATTTGTTCTGATTGTAAAATAGGGATGGATATTCCTGCAGCTGCACTACGTGATGCAGGTGTGACTGAAAAGGATATGGCCGATTTCCATCCGATGGTTGGACAAGGTTGTCAAACATGTAATGGCACAGGTTGTAAGGGCCGAACAGGTATCTATCAGGTGATGCCCGTTTTTGATGAAATTCGTGAGGCGGTTTATGCTGGAGCTAATTCAGATAAAATCAGTGAAATTGCAGTGAAAAATGGCGTGAAAACGTTGCGCATGGCTGCTTTGGA